>Ga0256843_1000119_pt1 | contig 66962 bp, 55 predicted proteins | sample AlvinellametaG_FD_191572 | JGI IMG/M metagenome (GOLD analysis project Ga0256843, IMG submission 191572) | Pompeii worm associated microbial communities from hydrothermal vent at the East Pacific Rise, Pacific Ocean - Alvinella | ecosystem: Host-associated > Annelida > Integument > Unclassified ...
GCTCTCAAATTTAGCTCTTGTAAGTTTCATTACAAGGTGTTTTGGTCCACTCGCATCAGCTGTAATAAATGGCAAGTTAATCTCTGTCTCAGTAGCTGCTGAAAGCTCTTTTTTCGCATTTTCTGATGCCTCTTTTAATCTTTGAAGTGCCATCATATCAGATTTTAGGTCGATGCCATTATCCTTTTTGAACTCTTCTACGATGTAATCGATAATTCTATTATCAAAATCATCTCCACCCAAGAAAGCGTCACCACCAGTTGATAAAACTTCTACTACACCATCACCAGTCTCTAAGATTGTTACATCAAATGTACCACCTCCGAGGTCATAAACAGCAATATTTTCGGCATCTTTTTTATCCAATCCATAAGCTAATGCTGCACTTGTTGGTTCATTAATAATTCTAAGTACATTGAGTCCTGCAATAGTACCTGCCTCTTTTGTAGCTTTTCTTTGGGCATCATTAAAGTAAGCTGGAACAGTAATAACTGCATCAGTAACTGTCTCTCCAAGATAAGCTTCTGCATCCTCTTTAAGCTTCATCAAAATTTTTGCACTAATCTCTTGAGGAGTGTAGATTTTACCATTAATTTCAATTGCACATGCGCCATTTTTATCAGTTACATGATAAGGAAGTCTCTCTTTTGCTTCTTTAGCCTTCTCTTCATTACACATTAGACCCATAATTCTTTTTACAGAGTAGATAGTCTTTTCTGGGTTTGTGACCATCTGTCTTTTTGCAGGTTCACCGATTAAGACTTCACCCTTATCGGTAAAAGCTACCACTGAAGGGGTTGTATTTCTACCTTCTTTATTTGTAATAATTTTTGCTTCACCATTTTCATACACTGCCATTGCAGAGTTTGTAGTTCCTAAATCTATTCCAATTGGTTTTGCCATATTCTATCTCCTTAAAATATTTATTTTTATCTTTTCTAGCAAAAGTATACCCCTTTTTGAAGGGTTAAAAAGCAACTTAAGTTACTTTTTTTATTTTTTTGTGACCACAATTGATGGTCTAAGTACTCTATCTTTTAGTTTATAACCTTTTTGAAGAGTATTAACAATCTCATCTTTTTCATGCTCATCACTATCGACTTGCTGTACTACTTGATGTACATTTGGATCAAAGACTCCCTCATTTTCAATCTCTTCAATTCCATTTTTTTTCAAAACTTTTAAAAGTTGGTCATAAGTCAAAGAGACACCCTCTTTGATTTTACTTATTGCTTCATTACCTTTAATCTGCTCTATTGAGTTAATAGCACTCTCAAAAGAGTCAATCACGCTTAATAAATCTTTAGCAAAACTCTCATTTGCAAAGACTACGGCACTAGCTTTGTCTCTTTCTAATCTTTTTTTCATATTTTCAAAGTCAGCATGAGCTCTCAAATATTTATCATTTAAAGCTTTTAGCTCATCTTGACATTTACTCAATTCATCTTGAGAACTCTCCTCTTTCGTCTCATTTAGATTCTCTTGCTCTTGTGAACTTTGAGTATCTACATTTTTGGGATTTCTCTTTTTATCTTTTTTACTCCCCATAGATACCTCCCTTCAAAATTTTTTCTCATTATACTGAATTGAGTACATGCTTGTCAAGGTTTAATTAGTAAAATATTGTATAAAAGTTGAGTGTTTTTATATAAACTTTACTCAGCCTCTCTCACAATGCTCTATAACAAGTCTAAAAATATCTTCGGAAGCCTCTCCAGCTTTTTTTTGCAAAAAGATTGAGAAGTATTCATCAATATATTTTTCAAAGTCTCCAAATGGTGTAATATGTCTCTCTCTTTTTGGATTTACTAAAATAGAGTGTTCAAATTCAAAGGCAATTGGAGCAATATCGATTACTTGTCCACTAGTCCCAATTGCTATAAATAGGTCACACTTTTTAATTGCTTGATTGATATATTGATAGGCTGGAGCCATCTCTCCAAACATTACGACATTGTGTCTGACTAGAGAACTATCGCAAACTGGACAAATATCATCTTCTCTTTGCTCTCTGTAGCCAATATCCCATATATAATCACAATTTTCACATCTTAAATCTCTAAGTGTTCCATGAAGATGTATTACATTTTTACATCCTGCTCTTTCTAGCAAATCATCTACATTTTGAGTCAAGTTCCAAAATTCGCACCCTTGAGTTTTGAGTTGTGCTTCTAATTCTGCCAAAATATAATGAGCTCTATTTGGTTCTTTGTCCTCTAAGTCTGCTCTTCTTTCATTATAAAACTGTGTGACAAATTCTCTATCATCTAGCCAACCTTGTACAGAACAGACTTTTGATACATCATAATTTTCCCAGAGACCATCACTATCTCTGAAGGTACTAATTCCACTCTCTGCACTAAGTCCTGCACCACTTAAAATCATTACACCACTCATTTAACTCTCCTTAGATAAAATATACTTCAAATATTTTATCAAAAAGGTTAAAATGGAAGTTTTACATACTAATATTTGCAAATGCTATCGAAAAAGGTTTTTGGAGTCTATTTTAAAATTTAATGAACTTTTGAATCAAAATAGATTTTTTGAAGCTCATGAAGTTTTGGAAGGTCTTTGGAAAGAGAGCAAAAAGGATAGCTCCAAACAGGCAAAAGCTACGACTATGGCATTAAAAGGTCTAATAAATGCTTCAATAGCCTTTGAACATCTCAAAAGAGATAAACCAAAATCAAAAAGAGTATCCAAAAAGGCTTTTAGAGCCTATAAAAAACATCTAATTCTAATAAAAGAGTCTGACTTTGAAGATATTTTAAGATTATCTAAAAAAGAGATAGATAAAATCTCATACAAACTAAAATTAGAAGAGTCTTAATGGATATTTTGCTTTTTATTATTGGTGGATTAATTGGAGTTTTATCAGGTTTTTTTGGAATTGGTGGAGGGACTGTACTTGTACCAATTTTGCTACTTCTTGGTTTTGAGATGAAAGAGGCAGTAGGCATCTCAATTACTCAGATGGTTTTTAGCTCAATTTATGGCTCTTACTTGAATGTCAAAAAGGGTTCTTTGCAACTCTCTGAAGGGCTTTTTGTCGGAATTGGAGGATTTGTGGGGGGATACTTAAGTGGTTATATTGCTCCTTACATTCCTTCTACTGTTTTGCAATTTACTTTTTTGGGATTTGTTATTTTTGCTATTATCAAAGTGGCACTCTCCAAACCTCATACAGATGATACCCTCTCAAAAACTCTCCCAAAACCCTTACTATTTATTATAGGGCTAGGAATTGGTTTGGTTGCTATTAGTATTGGTGTAGGCGGTAGTATTATTTTGGTGCCTCTTCTTTCTGGACTCTTGCACTATCCAATCAAAAAAGCAGTAAGTGCTGGACTGTTTTTTGTAGTATTCTCCTCGTTTGCTGGTTTTTTAGGCAGGATTATGCACTCAGGGTTGAATCTAAAAGCAGGTATTATTGTCGGGGTCGGCTCTTTAATTGGTGTTTGGATTGGTATTTGGATAAAAGAGAGGATATCAAACCATAATCATAAACGCTTCATCGTGGGAATGTATAGTGCTATTTTACTTTTGATGGTCTATAAGATGTTTTTTGCCAATTAAGTCTATTTTTGGTTTGAGTAGCTTGTAGTCAAAGTTTTATACATTAATGAAGCAGATGAGTAAATTTGGTAAAATATTAATATAATTAATAGCTAAAAATTAGTAAACTCTAAAGAAGTTCTCTTTTTTAGTCTCAAAATCTTAAGAAAGGAGGATAGGCTCAATCTTCGAGCCTAATCAAAATATGAAAGTTTTACTTATAAAAGATGTAAAAAATGTAGGAAAAGCAGGTGAAATAAAAGAGGTAAAAGATGGCTATGGTAGAAACTTTTTAGTAGCAAAAGGTTTTGCAAAGGTAGCAACTCCAGAAGTAGTAAAGCAGTGGAAAAAAGAGCAAGAGGCAAAAGCTATTCAAGAGGCAAAAGAGATTGAGCGATTGACAAAAGAGAAAGAGCAGTTAGAATCTAGCAAAATTGTAATCAAAAAGCTCAAAGCTCCAGCAGGAATTAGAGGCTCAGTAACAAATAGTGATATCGCAAAAGCTATTCAAGAGCAGTTAGGAATTGATATTGATAAAAAACATATCGCTCTTAAAAAACCAATTAAAACTGCAGGAGTCCATAACGTAGATATTAAGCTTGGTCACTCAATCCATGCCTTGGTAAAAGTGGATGTCGTAGCAGTAGAGGACTAAGATGTTTGAAGCGACTACAATATTAGCTTACAGAGGTGATGATTCTGCAGTCATTGGTGGAGATGGTCAAGTTACCTTTGGCAATACCATCTTAAAAGGTAATGCTACAAAGATTAGAACTCTTTATGAGGGTAAAATTCTGGCAGGGTTTGCAGGAAGTACAGCTGATGCTTTTACTCTTTTTGATATGTTTGAAGGAATCTTAAATGAAAAAAGAGGTGACCTTCTCAAATCTGTGATAGAGTTTTCAAAAGCTTGGAGAGGTGATAAACATCTTAGACAGCTTGAAGCGATGATGTTGGTGTTGAATTTAGAGCATATTTTTATATTATCTGGCACTGGTGATGTCGTAGAGCCAGAAGATAAAAAGATAGCATCAATAGGAAGCGGTGGAGCATATGCTCTCTCAGCAGCTAGAGCTTTGGATAAACACTCAAAAGTAGATAGCAAAACCCTAGTCAAAGAGAGTCTAAGAATAGCTGGGGAGATCTGCATCTATACAAACACAAATATTAAATTATTGGAGTTGAAACGGTGAGCAGTATTAAAAGTATGACACCAAAAGAGATTGTAGAGTATCTCGATCGTTATGTTGTTGGACAAGATGATGCCAAAAGAGTCATAGCCATTGCACTTAGAAATAGATGGCGCAGAATGCAACTAAATGAGGAGATGCAAAGAGATGTAACTCCTAAAAATATTTTGATGATTGGTAGTACAGGAGTAGGTAAGACAGAGATTGCAAGACGATTATCTAGAATGATGAGGTTACCATTTATCAAAGTCGAAGCTAGTAAATTTACAGAGGTTGGATTTGTCGGGCGCGATGTGGAGTCAATTATTAGAGATTTAGCAATTTCAGCTCTTAGTATTGTAAAAGAGGAAGAGAACGAGAAAAATAGAGAAAAGATAGAAGCTTATGTAGAGAATAAAATAATAGAAAAGCTTCTTCCACCTCTGCCAGATGGTGCAACTGAACAGAAAAAGATGGAGTATGAAAAATCTTTTGCTAAAATGCAAAAAAGATTAGAAGATGGTGAACTAGACCATCTCAAAATCGAAGTAAATGTACCACCTCCAAAGCTAGATGTTTCAACTTATGGTTCAATAAATCCTGAAGTAGCCGATGTGCATGAATCGATTATTAAAGTAATTGGTGGTTTAAACAAGAAAAGTAAAACAAAAGAAGTAACAATCAAAGAAGCAAAAAAGATTTTAGCAGAAGAAGCAATTGAAGAGTTAAGTGATCCAGAAAAGCTAAATGAGAAAGCCTTAGAAAAAGTGCAAAGTGGAGGTGTCGTCTTTATCGATGAGATTGATAAGATTGCTGTTCCTGCTAGCTCGAGTTCTAGGCAAGACCCTAGTAAAGAGGGAGTCCAAAGGGATTTGCTTCCAATTGTAGAAGGCTCAACTGTAAATACAAAAATAGGCACAGTCAAAACCGACCATATTCTATTTATTGCTGCTGGAGCATTTCATCTAAGTAAACCTAGCGATTTAATTCCTGAGCTTCAAGGTAGATTTCCTCTAAGGGTAGAACTAAATAGTCTAGATGAAGAGGCTCTTTATCGGATTTTGACTGAGCCTGCAAACTCTCTAATTAAGCAGTATCAAGCATTAATGGCAGTAGAAGGTGTTGAGCTTGTTTTTGATGATAAAGCATTAAGAGCAATAGCAAAATATAGTACAATTGCAAATGAAAAAACTGAAGATATCGGAGCTAGAAGACTCCATACTGTTATGGAGAGAATTTTGGAAGATTTGAGTTTCAAAGCTGACTCTTTAGCTGGAGAGAGAATCATAATTGATGAGAGTATAGTCGAGGATAGACTAGATAAACTTGTTGATAATGAGGATATCACTAGATATATTTTATGATTTTTATAAGATTTGTACTCTACTCTATGACACTTTTACTGGTATTTTTGATTGGAAATTATATCTACATAGATAATTTTGCCAAAGATTTAATCTACTCTGACATCTCTAAGCTACCTCCAAAAAGGGTAGCTCTGATTCTTGGGACGACAAAATATGTAAAAAAGGGTAAAATTAACTATTTCTATAAATATAGAATAGATGCAGGAGTAAAGCTGTTTAAAAATAAAAAAGTAAAAATGCTTCTTGTTTCTGGAGACAACTCTTCAAGATACTACAATGAACCAGCAAGAATGAAAAAAGATTTAATAAAAAGAGGTATTCCAGAAAAGTTTATTACTCTAGATCATGCAGGTTATAGAACATTTGACTCAATTATCAGAGCTAATAGAGTTTTTGGGGTGGATGATTATATAATTGTCACTCAGCCATTCCATCTAAAAAGAGCGCTATTTATTGCCAAGAAAAAGGGATTTAATGCTATTGGTTTTCCAGCAAAACAAAATAATAATACTTTAGCTCACTATAGAATGCTAGTTAGAGAGGTCTTAGCTAGAGCAAAAGCCTTTTTAGATCTTTATGTTCTTAAGACACAGGCCAAAGTTTTGGATAAAAGAGACCCATCCAAAAGTAGAAATTAGGATTTTTTGATTCCAAAAAGCGTTTTATATTATATTTTTCATAACTTTTCTTATTTTTCTTAATAAATATATGATTTTTTAATATTATTTTAAGTAAGAATTATTATAATATATGCATGTAGTTGCCAAACCTATCGTGAGGTAGGGACGGAAAGCCATGGGTCTTAAGTAGTAAGATCGCCAGGTTGCCACCTAGAAAAGGTGTAAAACTTGTACTTCGCTTCTTTTTGGATATCTTCCAAGAAGAACAAAACTAGATTTTTTGATTAAAATCTACTACTTCATCACGGCTAAATACTACACAAATTATCAATATTTAGGAGTTTATTATGAAAAAGGGTCTAACTCTATTGGTATGTGTAGCTGTATTGTCAACATCTCTAATCGCAAGAGAAAATCATCACAAAACTTATGGTAGAGGTGATAAAATAGTATCTTCTCCAGAGTCTGTTATAGAGCTTACAAAAGAGCAAGAGGATTCTTTGAACTTTATGTATCAAGAGGAAAAAGTAGCAAGAGATGTCTATAGAGTTTTAGGTGATAAATGGAAAATAAGAATATTTAAAAATATACAAAAATCTGAACAAAGACATATGAAAGCGATAAAATCTCTTTTAGAAAAATACAATCTTCCAATTCCAGTAATTGAAGACGAAACAGGAGTCTTTGATAATGAAGACCTTCAAGCACTTTATGAAGGATTGGTTGATCGTGGATTAAGTTCAAAAGAGGAGGCTCTTCGAGTAGGAATATTAATCGAAGAAACTGATATTGCTGATTTAGAAGAGAGGATAGTAGATGCACCTAATAAAATTAAGAGAGTCTTTTCTCGTCTTCTAAAAGGTAGTCAAAATCATCTTAGAGCATTTAATAGAGTTTTAGATAAACTTTAATATTCCAATCTTACTACAAAATCTCGACTCTTTGAGTCGGGTATCTAGTTTCTAGTTTTTCTTTTTAGAGTTAAAAATTCTAAATTTTTTTAGATTTATCTATAAAAATCTACAGATATATTCATTATTTTTATCAATTTATGTCATAATTTGCTATCAAAAATGAAAAGGTAAAAAATGGCATTAGAAAATTTGACTGAAGAAAACTTCAATGAAAAGGTTAAAGAAAATCAAATTGTAATTTTAGATTTTTGGGCTCCTTGGTGTGGACCTTGTCGTCAATTTGCTCCAATATTTGAAGAAGTTGCAAGTGAGCATCCAGATATTCTTTTTGGAAAGATCAATACAGAAGAACAGCAAAATTTAGCAGGTGCTTTTCAGATTCGTTCTATACCTACAGTTATGGCTATCAAAGAGGAGATTGTAGTATTTTCTCAACCAGGACTTCTTCCAAAAGATGCTCTAGAAGATGTTATTGCTCAGATTAAAGATTTGGATATGGATATGGTCAGAGCTGAAATTGCAAAAGAGCAAGAAAACCAAGGAAACTAAATTTTTCCAAAATCTATAAAATAATTGCTAGAAGCAGATGCTTCTAGCTTCTAGAGTCTACCAGTGTATTGCCCAATAGATTAAAGATGGATAACTAATTAGAGAGATTAAATATAAAATAGTTGGATCAAAAGGCTTAATCAAATTTTCTAAACTCTCACCAATATCATGCTCTTGATAAAATTTAATCATCTCAATCTTAAAAAAAATATCTATAATTTTTAGAGTAATAGCAAGTATCAATGGAAAATTTAGAATCTCAAACTTCAAGGAGAAGTATATTATAAAAATATAGCCTGTGTGCAGTAACAGAAAGAAAATAGGTGACTTTTGATAGATTTTAGAGATTTTTTCAAGAGAGCTTTTTAGAGTCGAAGAGTATTGCCAAGACAACTCAAGAAGCTCTGCAAGAAATGAAAGAGCAATAATAGTCAACTCATTCATTAAAAGTTTTTAATCACTTTTTTGAAAACTTGATAGAGTTTTTCCACCTCATCAATACTACATCTCTCATTTGGAGCATGGATAGTATCATTAATCACGCCAAACTCTATACTTTTTACCCCAAACTCAGCCAAAAATCTCGCATCACTTGTCCCCCCAGCTGTAGAGTATTTTGGTTTCTCCCCACAAACACTCTTAATGGCATCTTCTAAGATTTGGACGACTTTTGAATCAGGAGATGTGACAAAAGGTTTGGCAGATTGGGCAAGCTCTAGCTCAAAATCTAACCCTTCAAAACTCTTCTCTACAAATCTTTGCAAATCATCTTTTGTAGTTTTGGTAGAATTTCTGACATTAAACATAATTTTAATATCATTTGGAGTAACATTACAGACTTCAATCCCACCTCTAATATCAGTAATGACAAATTGGCTTGGCTCAAAAAACTCATCACCTTCATCTAGATTAACCCCTGCAATCTTTGGCAAAACAGGAGCCAAAAGGTTAACTGGATTAATAGATTTTGATGGGTACGCTGCGTGTCCTTGCCTACCTCTTAACTTCAGAGTTCCATTGATTGAGCCTCTTCTACCGATTTTTATAGCATCTCCAAATCTCTCCTCACAAGTTGGCTCGGCTACAATAGTATAGTCTGGAAGCATATTTTTATCTTCTAGATACTCAAGGACTGCAATTGTACCATCTGTAGCAACACCCTCTTCATCAGATGTGAGAATCAAAGATAAAGTACCATTAAAGCTCTCTGTTTCTTTCATTGCTTGTAAAAGTGCACAGACACCACTTTTCATATCTTGAGCACCTCTAGCGTAAATTTTGCCATCTTTTATCAATGGTGTAAATGGGTCACTCTCCCAACCATCACCAGCTGGTACGACATCTACATGTCCAGCAAAGCATAAATGTTCTCCATCCCCAAATTTTTTGTAGGCAAATAGATTTTTGACACCATTTCTATCTACTCTTACCATCTCAAAACCATCAAGATAACTCTCCACAAAATCAAGAATCCCACCATCATTAGGCGTAACTGATTCTCGACTTAAAAGCTCTAAAAATAGGTCTACTACTTCCATCTTTTCCATTTTATTTTTTACCTTTTGCCAATCTCATCAATACAGCTTGGAGTCTCCTCCAGAGTCTAATCTCCATCGCTGGAGCTCCTGCGTAGATTTTGCCTCCAGCCATAGATTTTGTCACTCCACTTCTTGCCGCAAACTGAGCCATATCGCCGATTTTTAAGTGACCAGCAACAGCACTTTGACCACCCAAGACTACATTTCTACCAAGCTCAGTCGAACCAGCAATTGCACAACCTGCTACAATTATTGAGTTTTCTCCTATTTTTGCATTATGACCAATTTGGACTAGATTATCTATTTTTGTACCTTTGGCAATTATGGTATCACCAATTGCTCCTCTATCGATTGTGGTATTTGCCCCAATTTCCACATCAGAATCTATTTTGACAGCCCCAAGCTGGTAGATTTTAATATGTTCTCCTTTATTGTTGTGAGCAAATCCAAAGCCATCAGCACCAATTACAACTCCAGAGTGAATGATGACACGATTGCCAATTTTACACTCATGATAGATTGTACTATTTGGGTAGATGATACAATCATCTCCTATTTTTACGCCATCACCAATATAACACCCTGCCATTATCGTACTATTTTTACCAATTTTTACACCCTCTCCAAATCTTACACTCTTGGCAATTTTGGTACCTTCTCCAATCTTTGGGGTGCCATCACTTATGGAGATTTTAGGAGCAAAGAGTCTGGTAGCATACGCAAATCTTAAATATGGATCATCACAAACAAGAGCCACTACACCATCTGGGACATCATCTTTATAATCTTCTGATACCAACACGGCTGAAGCTTTTGTGTTTTTTAAATCTTCATAATATTTAGAGGAGTGAAAAAAACTCAAATCACCATCTTTGGCATCAGCCAAAGTAGCAAGAGAAGATATCTTTTTGTCTTCTTGAGACTTAGCTTCAATTCCAATCTCTTGACATATTTGGCTTAAAAAGTACATCTAACGCTCCATTGCTACGACACCACTTCTTACGATTTCGATTGGATGGTATCTTTTGGCAGCATCGATAAAGTGAGAGATTCTAATTGATTCATCAGAGGCCATAGCAATAATAAAGTCCACCCCAACATTTACGATTCCACCATTGTAAGCTGAAGTAAGAGCTTGAATATCGCTTAAGTTTTCATTGATTGGAAACTTAATCAAAACCATCTCTTTTTCTACCATCTGGCTATGTTCAATTACCTTTAGGGTAGGAATCAATTTATGGAGCTGTTTTGTTATCTGTTCAATTACCCTTTTATTCCCTTTTGTGACAATTGTCATGTGGGAGAGGTCAGTATCAGGAATTGGAGCTACAGTCAAAGAGTCGATATTGTATCCACGCCCTGCAAAAAGTCCAGAGACTCTAGACAAAACCTGAGCCTCATTTGCTACGATTACTGAGATTACTCTTCTTACCTTTTCCATTATCTATCCTTATGCTCTAATAACATATTATACAAAGCCCCACCAGCTGGTACCATCGGCAAAACATTTTCAAATCTATCTACTGCAACATTGATAAAAGTTACTTTTTGAGTCTCAATAGCATCTTTTAGAGCTTTATCAAACTCATCTTTTGTGGTGACATCATAACCAACACCTCCACAAGCTTCAGCTAGTGCTTTCCAGTTTGGCTGGAAACTAAGGTCAGTCTCTGAGTAGCGTTTATCATAAAAAAATGTCTGCCACTGTCTTACCATCCCCAGAAATTTATTATTCAAAATTATGTTAATTACTGGAATTTTATACTCAGAAGCAGTTACAAGCTCTTGGGCATTCATCAAGATTGAGCCATCACCTGTAAAATTTATCACTATCTTTTCTGGATTACCTACTTTTGCACCAATAGCAGCTGGAAATCCAAACCCCATAGTCCCAAGACCACCAGAATTTATCCACTGTCTAGGACGAGAAAATGGATAAAATTGAGCTGTCCACATCTGATGCTGTCCTACATCTGAAGTAATTACTGCATCATCGCCAATAAGTTCTCCTACTCTTTTTACTACCCACTGAGGCTTAATCACTTCATCGCTATCTTTAAATGTAAGAGGGTGTAGCTCTTGGTAGCGAGCCAAAATATCTCTCCAGACTTGGTATCTATCTGGATTAATCTTCTCTTCTAGATGTTTTATCATCTTTTCTACTACTATTTTAACATCACCTACAATTGGATAATCAACATCTACTAGCTTACCAATATTTGCTGGGTCAATATCAATATGAATTACATCGGCATACTTGGCAAATTCGCTTAGCTTTCCTGTTACTCTATCATCAAATCTAGCTCCAAGTGAGATGATGAGGTCGGCTTCACTCATTGCCATATTTGCAGAGTAGCTTCCGTGCATTCCAACCATCCCTTGTAAAAGAGGATTGTCAGCTCCCATGACACCGCGTGCCATTAGTGTCTCGACTGCTGGAATCTGTCCCAGCGATGCAAGCTTTCTTACACTTTCACTAGCATTTGACAAGACTGCTCCACCACCAACATACAAAATCGGCTTTTTAGAGTTTAAAATTGCTTCAGAAGCTTTTTTTATCTGTCTATCATTACCTTTGTATCTTGGCTTGTAGGTAGGTAGATTTACAGACTTTGGATACTCAAAATTCCCTATTTCTCCTGTAATATCTTTTGGAATATCTACCAAAACAGGTCCTGGTCTACCACTTTTAGCGATATAAAAAGCCTCTTTTAGTACACTTGGAAGCTCTTTGATACTTCTTACTAAATAGTTATGCTTGGTACAAGCTCTAGAGATTCCTACTGCATCTACCTCTTGGAATCCATCAGTACCAATTAAGCTCAGAGGTACTTGTCCTGAAATCACAACAAGTGGAATTGAATCCATGTAGGCTGTGGCTAATCCTGTAACAGCATTTGTAAATCCAGGTCCACTTGTAACCATTGCTACACCAACTTCTCCAGTTGATCTTGCATAACCATCAGCTGCGTGGACTGCTGCTTGTTCGTGTCTTGTCAAAATATGCTCAAATTCATTCTGTTTATAGATTTCATCATAGACATTCATAATTGCTCCCCCAGGGTAACCAAAAACCTTTTTTACCCCTTCAGCAATTATGGCCTCACAAACCATTTGAGCTCCGCTCATCTTCATAATAGCTACTCCATATAGTTATAGTTTGAGAGATTATAGCAAATATAGATAAAAAGTAGTCAAGCAAAGCTCTTTGATAATTGATATGCTATAATAGACAACACAGACATTTGTCGTGTAGATAAAATCAAATCTGAACCAGCCCAAAAAGGTAGCATCAGATGAGATAATATCAAAATTAAAAATATTCATCAAAAAACTTTGTAGGCTCGGAAATATCGCCATTTTGAGGTGCTAAAAAGAGCGTTTTGTTTTTTTGTTAAATATGATATAATTACCCTAAAAATAGAAAGCTAAAAAGAGATTATAAATTCTTTTATTTAGCTGTTTTGGGTGTTTTTCACCTTGTGGGGTTTAAACTTTTTTAAGCCTTGCAAACTACACAATCTAAAATCGTGTAGTCAATCTCTTTTATGGAGTATCTATAATAATATTGCCGACGAAAAACATATCAAAAATTTCACAAAACTGCAATATTAATATCCTTTCAAATATTTTGAGAGGGTAGATTTTTGATAGAGTATTTCTAAACTAAAACTAAACAATTCCCCAGATTACAAGAAGGAAAAATGGAAGAGAATCAAACAAAAAACTCAAATAAAAAGCATCAAAGAACACATACACCAGTAGAAGGTTATACAATTGAGGAGCTTCAACAAAAACCTCTTGAAAAGCTTACCACAATCGCAAGAGAGTTAAGTATTGATAATCCAAATGAGTTCCAAAGAAGAGATCTGATTTTTGAGATACTAAAAGCCCAAGTTAAACAGGGTGGGTATATTCTTTATACTGGTATCTTGGAGATTATGAATGATGGTTATGGATTTTTACGTTCTATCGATGGCAACTTCGCAAACTCTAGCGGAGATACTTATGTAAGCTCTACTCAAATTAAGAGATTTGCTCTAAGAAATGGCGATATTGTTACTGGTCAAGTAAGAGCGCCAAAAGACCAAGAAAAGTATTATGCTCTTTTGAAAATAGAAGCTATCAACTACATGCCTCCTGAAGAGTCCAAAAAGAGACCTCTTTTTGATAATTTGACTCCACTCTATCCTCAGGAAAAACTCAAACTTGAGTATAATCCAATGAAATTAACAGGAAGAGTGATAGACCTTTTTGCACCAATTGGTAAAGGACAAAGAGCTTTAGTAGTAGCACCTCCTAGAACTGGTAAAACAGAACTTCTCAAAGAGATAGCTCACGGTGTCTCAAAAAATAATCCAGAGGCTACTTTGATGGTTTTGTTGGTCGATGAGAGACCAGAAGAGGTAACTGATATGCAACGCTCTGTAAAAGGTGAAGTCTACAGTTCTACTTTTGATTTACCAGCTCAAAATCACGTCAGGACTGCTGAGATGGTCATTGAAAGAGCCAAAAGAAGAGTAGAGCTTGGAGAAGATGTAATCATTTTGCTAGATTCTATTACAAGATTGGCAAGAGCTTACAATACTGTCACTCCAAGTAGCGGAAAAGTATTGAGTGGTGGAGTAGATGCAAATGCACTGCATAAGCCAAAAAGATTTTTTGGTGCAGCTAGAAATATCGAAAATGGGGGAAGCTTGACAATTGTTGCTACCGCCTTGATTGAGACTGGTAGTAGAATGGATGATGTAATTTTTGAAGAGTTTAAAGGTACTGGAAACTCAGAAGTAGTACTCTCTCGCCATATTGCCGATAGAAGAATCTACCCAGCAATTGATGTAACAAAATCTGGAACCAGAAAAGAAGAACTCCTCACATCCCCAGAAACTCTCCAAAAAGTTTGGGCAATTAGAAATGCAATGCAGAGTATGGAAGAAGTAGAAGGTCTAAGATTCCTTTACAGCAAAATGCTAAAAACCAAAAGCAATGATGAATTTTTGAGTATTATGAACGATGGAGCTTAAGGTTTGAAAAAGAAGGTAGGGGTTTTTGACTCTGGAGCTGGTGGCTTTAGTGTAGTAAAATCTCTTTTGAAAAGTGGACTTTTTGAAGAGATAATCTACTATGGTGATACTGCTAGAGTCCCCTACGGTACAAAAGACCCAAACACAATTGTAAGATATGGTCTAGAAGCAATTGAGTTTTTTAATAATTTTGATGTGGATCTTTTAATCACAGCCTGTAATACTGTGAGTGCTTATGCCTTAGAGGAGATGCGACAAAAATCGAACTACCCGATTTATGGGGTAGTTACTCCTGGAATCTTAGCTCTTCAAAATCAGATAAAAAATAAAGATGCAGATATTTTAGTAATTGCTACAAAAGCTACAATCAACTCCAAACGCTACCAAAATGAACTCTACTCCTTGGGATACAAAAATATTACTGCTATTCAGACAGGAATGTTTGTACCTGTAGTAGAAGAGGGAATCTTTGAAGGTAAAATTTTAGAAGCGATGTTTGAGTACTATTTCCCAAACTTCCAAGACTCTCCACCTGAGGCTATCATTTTGGGTTGTACTCATTTTCCTCTTATTTCAAAAGAAATAAAAAAATTTTTTAATAATAGACCAATAATGATTCACTCTGGAGAAGCTATTGTTGAGTATTTGACTCAAAAAGGGTTTGAGCAAGGAGCCACCAGACAGACAAATTTAAAAATCTTTGCCTCAGACAATGTAGAGGGTTTAAGAAGTATTGCAAAAAGTTGGCTAAAAGAGAATTAGTTTGATAAAAAACTCAATCTTTTTGAGCAAAAAATTCAAACTTAATCCTATAGTCTAAGACTAAAAAGATTGAGGAGATATTTGAGCCAACTTTGAGTCCTTTTTTGATAAAATTTAGAAACTTCATAAAAAGGATGAAAATGTCTTTAAAACCTGCTTTCTTATTTCCAGGACAAGGTTCTCAAGCTGTAGGTATGGGAAAAGATTTTTTTGAAAACTCTCAAACTGCAAGAGATATATTTTCTCAAGCAAAAGATAAAACTAGTATCGATTTTGAAGAGCTTCTATTTGAGAAAAATGATAAATTAGAGCTTACAGAGTTTACTCAACCAGCTATTTTGCTTGTGAGTTTAATTGCCCACAGACTCTTTCAAGATGAGATGAATCTAAAACCAATCTTTGCTCTTGGACACTCTCTTGGCGAATTTTCAGCTCTTGGAAGTGTAGGAGCAATTGATATTGTAGACGGCGTAAAACTTGTTAATTTGCGTGGAAAACTTATGGCTCAAGCTTGTGAAGATAAAGATGTAGGAATGATGGTAGCTCTTGGTCTTGATGATGAAGTAGTAGAAGATATTACACAAAAGCTAAGAGATGAGGGCAAGAGTGTTTGGGCTGTAAATTATAATGCTAATGGTCAAATAGTAATTGCAGGAATTAAAAGTGACTTAAAAGAGTTAGAACCTCTTTTAAAAGAAGCCGGAGCTAGAAGAGCTATGCTTTTGAATATGTCTGTAGCTAGCCACTGTCCACTTTTAGATAGTGCTACAACTCCTCTCAAAGAGGCTCTCCAAAATAGTCTAAAAGATAATTTCCAAGCACCTGTAGTCTCAAATGTAACAGCACAAAAATACTCAACAAAAGATGAAGCCCTAGAGCTTCTTCCAAAACAGTTAATATCTCCAGTACTTTATAAGCAATCTATTGCCAATTTTGATAATGAAGTAGATTTTTATATTGAGTTTGGTCATGGTAATGTCTTAAAAGGTTTAAATAAAAGAGCTACGAAAAAACCACATTTTAATATCTCAGACATGAAGAGTCTAGAAGCTACCATCAAAGCGATTCAGGAGCTTGGATGAAAATCGGGATTATGGGTGCGATGGTAGAGGAGATTGAACCTTTTCTTGGTACATCAAACCAAAAAGAGCCTCTGCTTGAGTCTTTTGAATTGGTCGAAAAAGTAGAGTATGGCAACAACAGCTACTACCTAGCGAAGTATAAAGATTTGGATATAGTTTTGAGTTACAGCAAAATTGGAAAAGTTTTTGCTTCTTTGACTGCATCGACTATGATTGAACATTTTGGGTGTGAACAGATTATATTTACTGGTGTAGCAGGAGCTATTAATCCAAATCTAAATATTGGTGATTTGATAGTTGCTACTAAGCTTTGTCAGCACGATTTGGATATTACAGCTTTTGGACATCCTTATGGTTATGTTCCGGAGGGAAAAGTCTATGTAGAAGCAGATAAAAGTTTGATTGAGCTTGCCAAATCAGTAGCAAAAGATAAAAATATCTCTCTAAAAGATGGAATTATTGCCACAGGTGATCAGTTTGTAGCTAGCAAAGAGAAAAAGGATTGGATAGGAGAGACTTTTGGTGCAGATGCTCTGGAGATGGAAGGGGCCTCTGTGGCTGTTGTTTGTGATGCTTTGAGTGTTCCATTTTTTGTCTTAAGGGCAATCAGTGATAGTGCAAATGGTGATGCTGTCTCAGATTTTGATGAGTTTTTAAAAGAGTCTTCAAAAAGAAGTAGTAATTTTGTACTATCAATGGTGGAGAAGATTTCTCAAAATGAGACAAACTAATTCCAAAAAAGCCAAACTAAGCAAAGCTCTACTTAGGGGCTTTGGCAAAACAAATGCAAACTTCAAATTGATTGGAGAGGGCGATAGAGTTTTAGTCGGATTAAGCGGAGGAAAAGATTCTCTTACTCTAGTCCATCTCCTTAAAAATATGCAACAACACGCACCTTTTAAGTTTGAGTTTGAGGCTTGTACTATTAGCTATGGTATGCCAAATGAAGATTATTCAAACCTCATCAGACATTGCAAAGAGTATCAAATTCCCCACAAAGTTTACCATACTAAAATCTATGAAATATCCCAAGAGACAATTAGAGCTGATAGTTCATCTTGTAGCTACTTTTCTAGGATGAGACGAGGAGCTTTGTATACTTATGCTAGTGAGAATGGTTTTTCAAAAGTAGCTCTTGGACACCATTTAGATGATGCAGTTGAGAGCTTTTTTATGAATATGTTTTATAATGGTTCTTTGCGTTCTATGCCACCCATCTACAAAGCCGAAAGAGGTTTTTTGGTCATTCGTCCTCTAATTGAACTAAGAGAGTCTCAGCTTAGAGCTTTTGCTGTAGAAAATGGTTTTGAAACGATTGGTGATGAAGCGTGTCCAGCGATGAGAGTCCAGATAAAGCACCCCTACGCTAGAGAGAAAACTAAAGAGTGGATAAAATCTTTAGAGTTAGAAAATGAGAATCTATTTAAAATGATAAAAGCCTCTTTTAAACATATTCACGATGATACATTCTTAGACCCTAACAGATGGAAAATCTAAAAAATATTTTTTACTCTTTTGAAGCTTGGCTTCAGACTTAGAATCTGAAGCCTCAAAATATTTAGATAAACTCTTTGACAGCCTCTCTAACATCTTCTATCATTTTATCTTTGTCTACTTTATCTATATCAATCTGTTCTGGGCTAAGATACATTTTAGCAAATTTTAGATGGATATCTTTTTCCATCATCAAAATAAATAGCTCTGAGTCTATTTTATAATTTTTTGCCATGTCTACCATAATATTTAGAGTCTGAGAGAGTGTCTTTGGTTTTTTGTAAGGTCTATCTGATGAGGTGAGAGCCTCAAAAATATCTGCAATAGTCATAATTCTAGCAGGAATTGATAAATCATCTTTGGTTAAAGAGCGAGGATAACCACTACCATCTAAATATTCATGGTGATTACTAGCATCATCTACGACATTTTTGAGGTGGTCAGCCCACGGCAACTCCTTAAGCATTCTTAGAGTGTGAATTGCATGTTCATTAATTTTAAACTTCTCCTCTTCTGTAAGAGTTCCTTGTCTGATTGATAAGTTGTACAATTCTCCTTTATTGTAGAGCAAATCAGGGACTTTCATAGTCACAGATTCGCGTTTAAATATCTCAAAATCCTTTCTATCTCTTGGTACTCTGTAGATATTGCCATCTAAAAGGAGATTCTCCTCTACTGGAAACTTCTCCTCTTTTGTCAAATTGCCAAGAAGTTCACGCTCTCCCCAAGAGATTCCAATTCTATTGCTAAAGTTTCTCTCCCATTTGATAGAAGCAATACTCTCAAGCCTTTTATAGTCATCCTCTTTTAGAGGAACCTCTCCTACATTAATCTTAGCAATAAACTCAAAATCAGACTGTAGTTTTGCTTTTTCTTTATCAAACTCATCTTTTGCTCTTTTTGAGTCCTCTCCAATTAGAAGGTTTTCTAGATATTTGATTCTAGCATCCCTTAAAAGTACTTCAAATCTAGTCCTAATTTCATGAATCCTATTGTAGACTGTCTCAAGTTTTGTAGCTTTATCTACTACATGTTCAGGGACTACTAGTTTGCCACAATCATGAAGCCAAGCTGACCACTCAAGAGCTTTTAGAGTATCTTCATGCTGAATCTTAAAGTCTTTTAACTCACCATAATCAGCTTTATCCACCTCCTTAATTAACATTTTGGCAATAATTGGTACCCTTTTGCAGTGTTCTCCTGTGTAGTGAGATTTGGCATCTATTGTCTCTGCAATCAGGTGAATAAATCCTTCAAGTAGCATCTCTTGTTTCTTCTCATACTCTTTGATACTTTTTGCCATATCGACCATGGAAGTTGAGAGTTGATTTAATTCTAAAATATTACAATTTATCTTTTTGACTCTATTAAATTCACGATTTTTTATCTTCTGGTTCTCTTCTAAAAGAGCATTGATAGGCTTTAAAAATCTTTGAGCAATATGTCTGACAAGAGGAATAATAAGAAGTATTAAGATGATAGTAATCATAATCTCAGTATGGATAATATCCAAATATGGCTTCATCATTTCAGATCTTTTTGCTTTAAATGCTAGCCAAACAGGTGGTTTCCCATTGATTACCATAGCTAAATAATCCTCTCCATCTTTGTGGTAGGAGATTATGTTTTGAGATTCATCTTTGGATGCTTCAAGAAGTTCTTTGTCTACCTTTTTTTCTATTCCCTCAGAAGATGCTATTGTTTTATCTTTCCCGACCATAAAAATCTCTATGCCAGATTTGGCTTTTAAATCTTTCAAAAATCCACTCAATCCCTCCAGAGTCATATCCATAGCAATTACTGTACCATCTTTGACATCTAGCGAGTATGTAATTCCCATCTTTTTGAGACGATAGTATAAGTAAGGTTCGGTACTTACGACACGATTTTTACCAAGAGCAATATTATACCAAGGACGCTTTCTTGGGTCATATTTGGTAATCTCTTCTAGTTTTGAGATAAAATTTAAATCTTTATCATAAAAATGAGAGGTGCGATGGGCTACACCATCTACTCGATTGATTTTGACGACAATCCAATCGGTCTTTGGAGGAGCATTAAACATTTTTGCTACAGCTGGGGAGTGTTTATTATTTACTACTTCGAAATAGTTACCATTTTTGTAACCAATATAAATAGCATAAATTGTGTTATCTCTTTTTATTGGTGTTATAAAGATTTTAAGAAGCTCTCTTTCCTTTTGGAGAGTATCGATATTTTTTATAGTTGGAATTTCTCCCAAAATAGCTATAGTCTCTTCCGCCCTGGAGTCACTCTCTTTTACGATTACGGTTGCTTGTTTGGCAAGATGCTCAAATCTCTTTTTTGTAAGCTCTAATACCAGCTCATAAGCAAAATAGTACTGAATTGTAATCATAACCGCTACAATTATTCCAACAATTAAAAATATATTTTTTAGCAGATATCTATCGATTGTCTCTTTTTTACCCATACAATATCCTTAACGCAAATTTATTTTAGTCCTGGGGATTTTAGATTAGATTTTAGATGTTTTTGCTTAAAAAGGAAGCTTTCCATCTCTAAATAGATGAAAAATATAAAAATATCAAATCATATTCATTTGTGAAATCTCCAATTTTCCATCTCTACTAACTCCTCTAAACATATAATAAATAGCCGATAGAGAATCTGGAAAGATAGGGTCAGGAGTAATAAATAGGCTCTTAAAACCGTTTCTATTTATATAATTTTTTAATTTCTCCTGGTTTTGCCTCTGGAGTCTAGAGACTTCATCAATAATCAAAAATAGAGGAGTCTCTTTTCTTGTTGTTGCGGTTTTTTTGATAAAAAGAGCGAGGATTGAAATAGCAACAGCCACTTTCAAAAGGATATTTCCACCAGAAGAGCTATCATTTTTGAGATGATTTTTATTATCTTGCTTGATTCCATTTTCTACATAAGAGATATCCAAATCAATGGTGTCAAAAAGATGCACAGCCCCTTTGTCACTTAACTCTTTGATTCTCTCCAGAATCCCAATAATATCATCAATTCTTTTTATAGACTTTGGTTTATCAAAAAACAGAGACCCCTCATCATCAAACAGCTCATTTGTACAATTTAATTTCTCTCTTAATTTTATTATCAAAGATGCAATACTATTTTTATCACTCTTTAGATGAACCATGCTCAGATGGATATCTTTTATCGCCCCAAAATCTGCTTGTTTTAGATTTCTATTTACTCTGTTTAACTGTTCTTTAAAACTATCCTCCAAATCATCAAAATTTTCTATCTTTTGGTCGAGAATATTTTTGATATAATTTTTGAACTTTGTATTTATTATTCTTTTTTGGCTTTGGTATGTGGTAGTCTCAAAGTTTTTTAGCTCCTCCAAAGAGTTTTTGATATGTTCAAGTTTTCTGATGGAATCTACTTCATCAAATCTATCTAAATTGAGATTTATATCATTGACAATAGTACTATTTTCTAACACTGAGAGTCTATTTAGTTTGATTTTAAAATCAACTCTTAATTTATCATAAAGACTCTTTTTCTCTTTATACTCTTCTATCAAGCTAGCAAGAGATTTGTCTTCACTCTTTTCATCAACTTCAAAGAGGTTTAACTCTAATTTATACAATCTATCTATAGATTTTTGAAACTCATTTTCTCTATTTTTATCTTTTTTCAACTCTCTTTCATAATATTCTATATTCTTGTGAAGCTTGTTGATTTTATTTGTAATTATTTTATCTATATTTTCTAAAAACCTATCTATTTTTTTGTATCGCTTCTCCAAAGCTGGAAGCCATTGGATTAATTTCTGTTTTTCATCAAACTCATCTATAAATCTTCTAGCCAAAATAGCCTCTTCTAATCTTTTATCGATTAACGACTTTTCTTCTCTAAGGTTTTTTAACCTTTTATCTATAGTTTGACTTAGCTTTTGCATATTCAATTTTTCAATTTTATCTCTAACCTTTTTTATCTCCCCTTCTGTTTCATCTTTCAGTTTATCTTTTAAAAATAAAATTTCATCCTCAAAACCCTTTTTTATTTTCATTTTTTTATATTTTTTATCTTTCTCAATTCTTCTTATCTCCTTTTTAAGCTTCTCTTTTTTTAGTTTTGATTTTTGAATACCATTTTTTAAACTCTCTTCTTTGTTCTTTAGAAAATGCTTTAAATTTTCTATCTCTTTTACTTCTTTATCTCTTAGACTATTTTTATTTTCTTCCAAAGCTTTTATCTGATTATTTAATTTGGCTATCTCTTCATCCTTCAAAGTAATTTTATCCTCAACAGCTCTTAATTCAAGCAACCTTATCTCAATTATCTGTTCAAGTTTAAACCTCTCCTTTTCTATCTCCTCTTTTGCTCTATTTTTTGCCAATTTTTTCTCTTCTTTTAGCTCTTTAAGCTTTCTTCTCAAAAAATCGATAGTCGGATATTTTTCCAAAGCTTCGAAATCGATACTAATACCAAAAAAATTCATAGACTCCTCATCTACTATAGTTGGTTTTAGCTTATCTCTAGAAATTGAGAGTAGACTTTTGTCGATGATGGGAAGTATTTTCTCCTCCCAATTTTCCACCTCTTGCATCAAAAACTCTTTAAGAGTATTTGGTTGATAATGGAGTTGGTTCTTTAGCCTTTTTATCTCAATATTTATCAAAACTCTTTGATTATTTAGCTCTTTAGTGATTCTCTTTTTACTATTTTGATAACTCTCTTTAATATTTCCAATATCATTTTCCAACTGCTTTATAATATTTTTGAGCTTATCTATCTCAATCCTTTTCATTTAAATAGTTTTTCTTTTTGCATCCTTCTCATACTCTAAAATCTCATATTTTTCATCATACTCTTTTGATAGTTGGTGATATTTTTCTCTATACTCATCTTTTAATTCCAAGAGCCTGATATCATTTTTTTCTATTGACTCTTCAAGTAGTTTAATCTTCTGTTCTTTTTGATAGAGCAAATCATCAAACTCTTTATCTATATTTTCTATATCATTGAGATATTTTAATCTTCTGCTCTCTTCTAGTTTAAAATACTCTTTTTCCTTTTGGTATATAATCTCTGACTCATTCTTTTTTAATTGATTTACCTCATCTTCAATAGATTTCAACAGGTCAACTTCTCTTGCTTCAATCTTTTCAATCTCAATAATCAACTCTTTTTGTCTCTTTTCTAAAAAATCTCTTTTTGATAAAATGATGGATTTCTTTTCATACTCTTCTAAAGAGTATCTCCTTTTAATTATTTTTATCTCTTTGATTTTTATAAAATGATCAGCTCTTAGAGCCTCACACTTATTTTTTAGATTTTTTAAACGCTTTTTTAAGTAGGTAACTCTTCTTTCTAATCTCTTTATGGTCTCTATCTTCTTTTTGATATCATTTGGGAGTTTTGAGAGTCTATCTTTGGTTATTCTTAAACTATACTTGATTTTTGAGAGAAGTTCTAAGATATAATCTTCCAAAAATATCAACTCATTTTTCATTTTATAAGCTATTTTAATATTTTCTCTCTCATTGTCAAATTTTTTGAAAAAATAGTAATCTCTTTTAATATCCTCCATATTTTTTAAATACTCCTCAAAATCAAAGGAGAATACTTTATCTTCTCTTTGAAGAGATTTTTGTATTGCTTTTTTTATGCTTTTCATATCAACAATAGCTTTATCTACATTAAAAACCATATTGTAAACCTCCAAAAAAGCGTCATAATTCTTAATATTGGCAATAGCAAAATCTAAGTATCTCCTCTCTTGAGAATAGATTATTTTTCTATACTCTTGATTAGTTTGTGGATGATAAAAACTACTCTCTTTTATATATTTTAAGATTTTATTATGTTCTACTAGATGACCATTTAAAAAAAGCCTTTTTAGTTTAAATTTTTGTCTGCTAAACCACTTTTCAATCTTACCACTTCTCTTGTACATCAGTATAAAAAAATCATCAAAACCATAAATAATATATGAGTTAGAATTTGGAAAATAGTACTTCTCAAAACTACTCTTATCTCTAGGAATCCCAAGCGCTCTACTATCTACACAGTAAAGATAGTGAATAGCTCTTGTTGTTGTAGTTTTTCCTGACGCATTATCTCCAAGAAAAAATAGATTTTTAGATAAATCTATCTCCAAAAGTTCAAAATTTGCTGAATTAATAAGTACCATTTGCATAATTAATCTCTCTCTACAGATTCTATTATTTTTATATAATAATCTATTGCATTTAAAACCCTATATAAATTTTGATTTTTATCATTTACTTTTTCTAAGATATCGAATTTAGCCAAACGTTCAAAGAATATATCTATTTTACTTTTTATATCTTTATTTAGTTTTCTTAATATTAATCTATTTAGTCTATCATTAATTGTGCTATCCTCTTTTCTTTGAGCTTCATAATCTGCAATAAATTCAGTATATTTTATTTGACTACCAATATCAATTTGTGGATATAATTACCTTAGAATAGAGACTGCTAAAATTGCGTCTTGATGATTATTTAGATAGATTTTTATCTCATCTTTACTCATTGCCCTCTTCTTTGATAGATAGTAATATCCGCTCTCTCCATTAAGTCTATAGCCAAGAGGAGCAAGAGATTTTTGAAAAGTTTCAAAAACTTCATCGATTTGGAGAAACTTGGCATACTCTCCGTATTGTCTTGAATTTATAGATATAATTTTACCTTTTGATAAAAGTTCAAAAACAGATGCTATATCCATGAGACTCTCCTAGTTTTATATTTATTAAAGCTATCTTGAATTTTTGTATTATTTTTCTCCTCTAAAATAATGACTAAAAAAGTTTTAAAAGCTTCTCCTAATCTATCACTCTCATCAAATTTCTCAATCTCATCGTGCAAAAATATAAACTCAAATATATCTTCTGGTTTAGTTGTTCTTATATCAGTTAATAATTTTTTATAATTTAAAATCTTTTTATTATTTTTTTGGGTCTTCTTATAAACTATTCTTGGAGTTTTATTAGCCTTTATTGGAGTAAAACTAAAAAGTTCTTCTGCCAATTTTTGAAAGTTTTTACTATCTATATCTTTAGGAGCTGGAGAGGTTTTAACTTTTTCTCTTTTTATGACACCTATTGTATGATGAAACATTTTTGTATCACTTCTTAAAAATGCCTCCAACTCATCAATATCTCCTAATAAAATCCTTTGAGCTATCGATGATATTTTATTATTTTGTTCTCTCTTTCTCCTACTTCTACGGATAAAATTACTCAATTTTACTATATACTTATGAAGATTCTCAGAATAGATTTGAATATCAAGTTTGACATCTAAAATCAAACTATCAATTTCATAATCCAACCCTTTAATATCTTTAGAAAGAATATTATATGTTTGATGACTAGCAGAGTAAAGCTCCTCAATCCTGGATAAAATATCCGTTGCATCTTTGACTATTACTTCAAGATTTAGTCTATTTTCATGAATAATTTTTAAGACAAGAGTATTGATATCAGAATCACGTCTTTTAATTTTTAGATAAATATTCTCAATCCCTTTATAAATTCTAGTTAAATAGACTCTATCTTTTGTTTGTAAAAAATGACTTTTATACTCTACTAACTGCTTTAGCTCCTCTTGATAATCTCCAAATATAATCCCATATTCTACTCTTTTTAATATAGCATTTATAAATTGGATATAACTCTCATTCAAAATTACTCTACTATTTATTCTAATAAAAATTTCAGCATCAAATAGTTCTTTATCTATTTGAGTAGGTATTTCTCCTAGATATGCCTGATTTATAACTCTTTTATGTCGATTTAACAAAGATATGAGTTCAATATGTGTCATAAAAATATCTCCTGCTCTACTACTGTACCATATTTTTTTATCAAATTAATCAGCCACTGCAACTCATCATCTTCATTTTCTAGAGCATACAGTTGCTTTCTATAAAGTTTTTCATTTTTTATTTGAGAATTTGCAAAAAAACTTTCAATCTCAGGATGCCTAAAAAAGCTTTTACTTCTACATTGAAAACTATTATAAATCCTAATCGCTTCAATATCATAATCTAAAAAGAAAATCACATCTTTATCCTTGAGAAACTCTCTTGTAGCTTTATTGCTCATTCCTCCTAAATATAGATACTGCCCAAAGCCAAACTTAGTAGCAAAATTTTCAATATTTAAAAAAGATTCTCCATTTTCTATAGCTAAAATTGGACTATCTTCAAGAGGAATTGACTCATAGTTTTTATATAATTTTGGTCTCTCTCCTAACTTAGCAAAAATTACAATGTTATTAAAAACACCAATATAACTATTTTTACTATTGCCACTTTTTCGAATATTCTCCTGTCTACTATTTGATGGAGTAAGAATCTCTTCTATCTCTTCAAAAGAGTGAATTGGTCTATTATCATTTGCCACCTCAGATAAAAAACTAAAAAACTGCTCTAAATTTAATATTTTACTTCTTTGACCATAGCGAATCTTAGAAAATCTCTTCTGAGTCTCTTGCTCATACTTTTTAATGGCGATATTTAATTGCTTGGTTTGAGAAAATGTAGGTGAGCCATCTTTAAATTTCAGAGCCTGTCGCAAAAGAGTCTTATTCATATTTATCCTTAGATGCTGAGCAAACTTTTTCTATTTGATCTAAAATCTGCTTTTTTACAAAAAGTTATTTCTATCTTAAAGCAAAAATAAAGGATTACCTCATCGACATTGGACTAAAAAAGAAACAAGAATAAATAGACTCAAAAAATATGATATGATATCATCAAGGAATTTCTCAGAATCAGGAGAGACTGAAATTTTCCTTCCCCCCAGGTAAAACTACAAAGTTTTAAATCAAAGGAGAATTTGTGAAAAATATAATTTTTGAAGAAAAGTTGCTTAGTGAAATTGAAGCTGATATCGAAATCGTAATCGTAATCAATAAAAATTTTGACCAGAGATTTGTAGATAGCGAAAAAGAGTTACTACTAAAAGCTGGTTTTAGTGGTGATCAAGATGAAGTATGTCTTTTAGCAGAAAAAGGAAAGCTCTTTGTAGGCTCTGACTCAATTGATGCCAAAGATATTCGCTCTGCTTCGGCTGTAGCTGTGCGTAGTCTACAAAATACCAAGTTTGAGAGTGCAAAGATGCCAATTTATATGAATCATCCAGATTGCACCTCTGTCCTTAGAGCGCAAGTTGAAGGACTTTTGCTTGGTGGATATCGATTTGAAAAGTATAAAAGTCAAAAAAGTAAGAGTGGTCTAAAGAGTGTACACCTCTCAATCGAAGAGTATAATGGCTATAATATTAATATTCCAGCAATCAAAAGAGCAATTAAAAAAGCCCAAATCTCAGCCCAGGCTACAAACTTTACAAGAGATATTGTAAATACTCCACCAGATGATATCTATCCAAAAATTATGGCAAAAATCGCTAAAGAGTTGGCAGAAGATGGTAGTTTAGAGTGTGAAATCTTAGGTAAAAAGGAGATAGAAAAAGAGGGGATGAATGCGATGCTAGCAGTAGCTAGAGCTAGTCGTCACAAACCAAAACTCATCCACCTCACCTACAGACCAAAAAATCCAAAAGCAGTAGTGAGCATTATTGGAAAGGGTTTGACTTATGATAGTGGGGGTCTTAACCTAAAGCCTTCAGGCTCGATGGTAACAATGAAACTTGATAAAAGTGGAGCTTCTGCTGTGCTTGGCATTATGAAGGCTTTAAAAGAGTTGGATTTAGATGTAGAAGTTCACGGGTTTATTGGAGCTGTAGAGAATATGATTGGTGGAGATGCTTACAAGCCAGATGATGTACTTACTGCAAAAAATGGCACTACAATCGAGGTAAGAAATACAGATGCTGAGGGTAGATTGGTCTTGGCTGATGTTCTTTGTTATGCTCAAGAGAAGGTAAAAGCTGACTATATTTTTGATATGGCAACACTAACTGGAGCTTGTGTAGTTGGACTTGGACAGTACACTTCTGGAGTAATGGGCAACTCAGCAGAACCAGTCAATAAAGTACTTTATGCTGGGAATGTTTTGAGTGGAGAGATGGTAACAAAACTAGATTTCAACCGTTTCTTGAAGAAGACTCTCAAAAGTCAAATAGCAGACATCTGTAATATCTCAAGCTCTAGATATGGTGGAGCAGTAACTGCTGGACTATTTTTGAGTAATTTTATCGATGAACATCACAAAGATAGATGGGCTCACATTGATATTGCTGGACCTGCTTTTGTAGAGCATGAGTGGGGAGAAAATCCAAATGGAGCAAGTGGCGCTGGTGTCAGAATGATGATAAGACTTTTGGAGAAGTTAGACAGAGGAGAAGAGCATAAGATTAATTGATAGCCCTGACTCAAGAGGAGAGATTAATCCTCTTGAGCAACTTTAAAAATCCTCAATGATAGAAGCGGTAAATCCAATAAAATATGATACTCTCTTCCTGATACACTCCCTTTTATCGCTTCGATTTTCTTTAGGGGTTTCTCCTTGCCTCCAAACTTTTTATCTTGAGAGTTGAAAATCTCCATATAATTTTGTTTTTTTGGGACACCTACTCTATAGTTTTTTACGATTTTATCACTAAAGTTGCAAACTATCAAAAGTCTATCGCTATTATTTTCTCCCAATCTCAAAAAACTTATGATGCTATTTTTGTAATCTAGCTCATCTATCCACTCAAAACCCTTTTGGCTATAATCATAAAGATGAAGGGCTGACTCATCTTTGTAGAGTCTATTTAGCTCTACTACAAGCTTTAGAAGTTGTGAGTGTTCTTTTTCTCTTAAGAGTGACCAATCAAGAGAACCATTACTATCCCACCTCTTCCACTGCCCAAGCTCACTACCCATAAAAAGAAGCTTTTTAGCTGGATAAACCATCATATAACTAAAAAGAAGCCTCAAAGTAGCAAATTTGAAATCTCTCTCTCCTTTAATCTCATTGATAAAAGAGTCTTGAAATTGCAATACTTCTTTGTAGCTCAGTGGTAAAATATAGTTTTCCTGATGGAGGCAGATAAAATTAAAAATCAGTTTATGATGATATTTTGGTCTATCTTTTGGTTCTAAAAATATATAATCTAGAGTATCCTTTGCCCAGTTGCTATTAAACTTATATCCAAAGCCAAGACCTCCAAGATAAGTTGGGCGACTAATCAAAGGAAATATACTATCTTCTGAAATCATTATTACCGAACGATTCTCTTTATAAATAGAGTCATTTAGCTGTTTCAAGAATGATATTGCATGAAGATTTTCTCTACCTATTAGATTTTTATGCAATCTTTCTGAGTCTGATTCTGAGGTGTCATTGGGATAAATCATATAATCTATCGACCCTACCTTCAGACCATCTAAGTGGTAATATTTAAGCCAAAACATAGCACTACTAATCAAAAACTCTCTTACTTCTGCTCTAGCATGATTAAATAGATTTTTGGTACTGGTTGAGCGATATTTTGATTTTGGATACTCATATATTAAAGTCCCATCAAACTCTTTGAGATTATTACCTAGACTAATAGGCAACCACTCCATAATTACGCCGATACCATTTTGGTGCATCATATCTACAAACCTCATAAACTCAAATGGGGAGCCAAGATTTGCAGGCGGAGCAAAATAACCGCCTTCCATCGTATCAAGAGAGTTGAGATAGTACTTTTCTGATATGATTTCTATATAGTTGTAGCCTACCTTTTTGAGATATTTTATAAGCTTTTCTGCTAAATCTAGATAGCTAAGAGGTAAGTTACTCTTTTTCATCCATGAGCTAAGATGTATCTCATAGATATTTATGGGCTTTTTATGGTGATTTAAACCCTCTCTTTTTTTTATCCACTCATCATCCATCCACTCATAAAGAGTCAAATCACAAATTACACTACAGTTTTTTTCATCTCTCCCAGACATAAACCCAACAGGATCAACTCTTGTAATAGCTCTATTTTCAAAAGTAACGATATGATATTTATATCTCAAATCTCTGGAGAGTCTAGGTATAAACCCTTCCCAAACTCCACTCTCATCATCTCTTAATTTTAGTGGATGGAGTCCCTGTTTGAAGCCGTTAAACTCTCCAATAATACTGACAGACTTTGCATTTGGCGCCCATAGTGCGAAATAGACCCCATCAAATCCATCTCTTTGGATTGGGTGAGCGCCTAAAATTTCGTAAATATGGCTATGGCTTCCTTCCATAAAGAGGTAACTATCCATCTCTCCCCAGAGTGAAATATCATATCGTACTCTTTGCATCTTTAACTCTTAATCTTTTCGTAAACTTTTTTTATCTCTGGGATGTAAGCTTTTATTCCATCTTCTAGACTAAATTTAGGCTCAAAACCTAAAAATTCTTCTGTTGGAGCAATATCTGCTTGAGTAAAAAATTGATACTGTTTTGAGTATGGATTTGGGATATATTCACACTCTAAATCTGTCTGAAGCTCTTTTTGCAAAATATCGACGATATCTTGGAAACTCCTAGCTTTTCCAGTTCCTACATTGTAGACTCCACTTTTTTTTGGTTCTGTAGCTTTTAAGTTTGCTTGGATGACATCTTCTATGAAGATAAAATCTCTAAAGATTTTATTCGAACCTTCAAAGAGTCTAGGGTTTTTACCAGATAAAATTTGCAATCCAAACTGAAGCACCATCGAAGCTGTCTTATCTTTGAAAAACTCTCTTGGACCATAGACATTAAAGTATCTTAATCCAACAATTGGAAAACTCTCTCTTTTCATCCACTCATAAGCTAAATTATCCATTGCTAATTTGCTAAATCCATAGACATTTGCTGGAGATTCAAAGCCCACTTTTTGAGGAGCTGGACTATTTCCATAAGTTGCTCCACTACTAGCATAGACTAGAGTTGAGTTCATCTCTTTTGAGAGCTTTAGAATATCTTTAAATGTATTTAGATTTGTTCTTAGGGTGATATTTTGGTCATTAATTGTAGTATCGCTAATTGCCCCTTGATGAAAAATAACATCAAACTCAAAATCCCAAAGTCTTGCCATATCCTCTTTGGAGTTCAAATCACCAGTAATTATCTCTCCTTTGAAGCCTTGGAGATTCTCATAATGCCCAAAACTCTTGAGATTTCCATTTTCAAATCTCTCTCCACTTCTAAAAATATCAAAAATGACAATCTTTGAGTCTGGGTAGTTTTCTTGAAGATGGTGAGCCAAATTTGAGCCAATAAATCCAGCTCCACCTGTAATCAAAATAGTCTTATTATTGAAGTCCATCAACTGCCTCCATCGATATTTTGCTATTTTTTGTTATTAATATATTATTTGGTATTCCTGCTCTAATTCCCGCTTCGATATCTGTGATTTTGTCACCGATTAAATATGATTTTCCAAGGTCAATATTAAATTTATCTTTGGCATCCAAAATCATTTTTGGCTCGGGCTTGCGACAGCTACAATTTTCTTCTGGAGCATGAGGACAGAAAAATATTTGCTCTTTTGAGATATTTATCCCCTCTTTTTGCATCTGCTTTATCATAAAGTCTGTCAACTTTTCAAAATCTTCCAAAGTATAATAACCTCTACCAATTCCTGATTGATTTGTTACTATTATTAGGGTATAGCCTCTTCGTTGAGCCTCTTTTAGAAATTCAAAAATCCCATCAACAAATTCAAATTTTTCAATCTGATAGACAAATCCATGGTCAATATTAATAACCCCATCTCTATCTAAAAATATCGCCTTTTTCAAATTTTTTTCTCCCACTCTAAAGCACTCTTACAAATTAGTCTCAAATCATCATATTTTGGATTCCAATTCATTTTTGATTTAATTTTACTGTTATCTGAGATTAATATGGCAGGGTCTCCTGCTCTTCTTGGCGCAATCTCTACAGGAAAATCTACACCACTTACTTCTTTCATTACATTTATAACCTCTTTGACAGAAAAACCATGACCATAACCACAATTAAAAATATCGCTTTGATGAGTTTTTAGATATTTCAAAGCTTCAATATGAGCTTGAGCCAAATCATCCACATGAATATAATCTCTTATACCTGTGCCATCTTTGGTATCAAAATCATCTCCAAAAATATAGACTTTCTCCCTCTTACCAAGAGCTGTTTCTGAGGCAATTTTGATTAAATGTGTAGCATCTGGAAAACTTTGACCAATTCTTGGATTGATACTATTTAAATCTTTTGCTCCATTCATATCAGCACCTGCGACATTAAAATACCTCAAAATCACATATTTAAAATTTTCATTTGCTTTTGCACTATCTTTTAAAATCTGTTCACTCATTAATTTACTATATCCATAAGGATTAATAGGAGCTGTAGATGTTGTCTCTTTGACTGGAACCTCATCAGGCTCTCCGTAGACTGCTGCAGTAGATGAGAAGATAAATCTTTTTACTCCATATCTATTTGCAAGGTTGATGAGGTTGGTTGTATTTACTGTATTGTTCATATAATATTTTAGTGGATTTTGCACACTCTCAGGCACGACAATACTAGCTGCGAAGTGAATTATTGCATCTATTTTTTTTGCTTTAAAAACTCCTTCTATCATATTAAAATTGCTCAAATCTGCCTCAATAAACTCCACTCTAGATGAATCTTTTGCAATCTCTTTTAATGTTTTGATTCTTTTGGCTGTACCTGTTGATAGATTGTCTATTATTATGACTCTCTTTTTACTATTTTCTAAAATCTCTTTTGCGACATGGCTACCGATGTAGCCGGCTCCGCCAGTAATTAAGATAGAACTTGACAAGAAAAAATCCTTTATGAAAACTTTTTAAGCAAAAATTATCTCTATTTTTAAGCTTCAAATAGCTATTATACTCAAACTGTACTTACAACTATTTATCAAAAAGAGAGTATATTTATATGGCTGTCAAGAAGGGCTGGATAGGAGTTATACTGTTGTTAGATATTATTTTGGCAGCTTCAATTTTAGACTCTTATTTAGGTCAACAGATTAAGATTCCTACATTGATTTATGTCCCAAACAAAGAGTCTAGCCAAATAGTAGAGTCTCTAGTTCGTCAGGGAGTTCCACTTTTGCCAATTGATTACTACTGGCTTGATGAACTAAATATCAACAAGGATAAGTGGATAAGATTCGATAAAAACTTAACAATAATCTCAAGAGAGAAGTTTTTGGAGAAATTGGAAAAATCCCCCTACGAAAGGACAAGAAGACTTGTCGTCTATAGCGGGGATTCTATTGAAGATTTTGCCAAAGGAATCTCAAACAATACAGGAATACCAAAAGAGAGATTAATTCATGAGTATAGACTCTTAAGTCCTTACGAAGATGGTGGAATTTTAGCGGGATTTTATAAAATTCCATATCGCGCTATTCCAAGAGCAATAGTCTCTTATATGACAGAGTACAGTGAAGATAGGTTCAAGAAGATTTCTACAAAGTTTTTAGGTGACTACTCTCCAGAAAAATTTAAAAAGTATCTAATTATTGCTTCGATTATCCAAAAAGAGACTTGGAGAGATGAGGAGAAACCTCTAATTTCTGCTGTAATTTATAACCGTCTAAAAAAAGACATAAAACTCCAACTCGATGCTACACTAAATTATGGTAAATACTCCCACAAAAGAGTAACACCTTGGAGAATACGCCACGATAAAACACACTTCAACACCTACCGCTACAAAGGTCTTCCTCCAGAACCGCTAGGTTCGGTAAGTTTTTCAGCATTAGAAGCCGCATTTAGACCGGCTAATGTGAATTATATATATTTTGTAAGAGATATTTTAGGTAGACATGTCTTTGCTTCTACTTATGAAGAACATCTTGCTAATATTACCAAAATAAAAGTGATGAGAGCAAAAGTGAGAAAGTTTAAGCGCTACCTCAAGCCAAAAAGTAGACATAGACATAAATCTAAATCGAAGCTTCAAAAGCATCAAAAATCAAGAGGTAGTTGATAATACTACCTCTGTTTACTGATTTTACCAACTTTCGCCGTAAAGCCCTCGGCTTTCTCAAAGAGAGTGCTAAAGCACAAGGGCCGTAGGGGATTTTCGGGAGTTTATCTCCCTTGAAAATCTTTTGTAATTATTGTATAACAAGTAAAAGGTTGGGACGACTACCTTCAGCATAGGAGATGTAAGACCTTTAATAAAAGGCAATCTCTGTTTTAAAGCCAGAATCCCCTTGATTTATCAATGGGGAGTTTGTCAATGATTTTATCAGAGTTTTTGGACTTAACTTTTTCTAAAAACTATAGCTCTATTTTGCTTTGTTAATAAACTTTTGTTATAATGCTTTTGTAATAAAGTTAATAAGGAGTAAGAATGAAAAAAATCGTTCTATCTATGGTTGTTGCTGGTGCTGCATTAATGGCTGCTGATGGTGCAGCTCTTTACAAAGCTTGTGCTGGATGTCACGGTGCTGACGGTAAAATGAAAGCTCTTGGTAAATCTGCTCCAATTGCTGGTCTTGATGCTGCTGAGATTGAGAAAAAGCTAAAAGGCTACAAAGAGGGTACTCTAAATGCTTACGGAATGGGTGCTACTATGAAAGCTCAAATGGCTTCTAAGAGTGACGAAGATATCAAAGCTCTAGCTGAGTACATCAGCAAAATGGCTAAATAATTCTACTCTAGCTTTTAAATAAAATCCCCAACTTCTGGGGATTTATCCTCTCTCCTAATTAATCACTTTTTCGGAGCTGTATTTGCGTTCTGTGGCTGTAAAGCGCTTTTGATAATAGACTCAAGCTCACCAATATGAGATGCTACTTTTCTCATTCCAATCTCTCTAGCTTCCATTGTGATTGCTGGTAACTCTTTGAGGGCTTTTTTACCTGTTGGAGACTTATAAAATGTTAGTAAATCCTCAATCTCTTTAGCAGTAAAATGTTTTGCATACACTTTTGCTACATCATCTTTAATTTTATCCCAGCCTAGATACTTTTTATAAAAATCCAAGATTTTATCTTTGACAGAGTTTAATTTTGGGAATCTCTGAATTAAATTATCAGTCAATCTATTGATAGTTTCTTGATAAGAGTTACTCATTTCCATCTCATTGACCAATTTTTTGGCAGCTTCTAATGATGCTTTGTCTATTTCTACCTTTGTACTTTTAGGCGCTGTGGCATTTTCTGCACTAATAGTAGCAGGAATTGCCAAAAATACAGCCACGATTACGCCTTGTGAAATTTTTTTCAACATAGAAAACTCCTTATCTTTAAATATATAATATTGTATCTACTTTTTTGTTATTCTTTGATACACTATCGAATCAATTTTTCTAACTTTTGAGATTTATATATTAGGAGATTTAAGTGCCAAGAGATAGTTTAGCTCTTGTTTATGTGGGGCAGAAAATTTTTAATGATAAAAGTCAAAAAGAGTATATCAAAAGAGAGATAAAATCAATAGGATATAAAGTCGTAATGGAAATATCAAAAGAGACTTTTGATTCTGAGATTTTGGATCTAATTTTAAGTATTTTTCCTAGAGCAAATATTCTTTTGGCAGTCAGTAATGACAAAAGTCCTTTAGTTGGCAGAGTTTTATCTACACTTTTAGGAGATAATCTCTCTTTGAAGGGGGAAATTTTAATGCCTTCAGATCCAAAAGATAGCAGTGATTTTAGTTACACTGTCGAGTATCTACACTCTAATATCAATGTTTTGTCTATTAAACGGGGTAAGAAGCTACCTCATATTCTCCTAAAACCTCCTGTAAAGGAGCGTTATCTTCTTCTTTTGGATAATGAGAGTGATATCTCTATGCTTAAAGCAAAAATCTATAAAAATCCTTTGATAAATTTAAATTTTACTGTTGAAAGATATTTTGAGCTAGATGTTTACTCCAGAAAGGAGATTTTAAGCTTTGGACATTTTCTCAAAAAAATAACTCTAAAGGCAATTAAAAAAGATTCAATTCTCAAGGCAATTATTGAGTATTTGAGCGCTAAAAATATGAAGATAACATTTGCAGAGTCTTGTACTGGAGGTGCTTTGGCAAATAGATTTATCTCTTTTTCTGGAGCATCAGCAATAATTGATGGTTCTTTTGTCACCTACAGCAATGAGATAAAATCATCTTGGCTAGGTGTAAATGAAAATACTCTTATCAAATTTGGGGCTGTTAGTCGAGAGTGTGTTTATGAGATGGCAGAAGGTGCTAGAAGAAAGGCTAAAGCAGACATAGCAATTGCAATCAGCGGTATAGCAGGTCCTGGTGGGGCAGTAGAGGGAAAACCAGTAGGTACAGTCTACATCTGTATAAAATCCGACTCAAAGGAGGTGATAAAAAGATTAAATTTAGATGGAGATAGAGTATATATCCAACAAAAAAGTGTTGATTGGGCTATTTATTTATTAATTTTGGCTTTCGGGGATGATTTTTTTGATTTTTTCAGCAAAAGGTCTTGACATTTAATCTGTTTTGAGTTATAATCCCATCCACATAAGCAAGAGGGGCTTATATCAGTCAAAGTCCAGACCCGTTAGCTCAGTCGGTAGAGCAACTCCCTTTTAAGGAGTGGGCCCTTGGTTCGAATCCAAGACGGGTCACCACTTGGTCGCTTAGCTCAGTTGGTAGAGCGCTACCCTTACAAGGTAGATGTCAGTGGTTCGAGTCCACTAGCGACCACCATTGGATTTGGGCGGCGGTAGTTCAGTTGGTTAGAATACCGGCCTGTCACGCCGGGGGTCGCGGGTTCGAGTCCCGTCCGCCGCGCCACAATTCATTTTCTCCTTTTGATTGATTTATTTTATAGTGATTCCTCCTCCTTTTATGTTATAACTATAAAATATTTATAGGGGCGAAAGCCCCGCTTTTTACTATTTGACCCGTTAGCTCAGTCGGTAGAGCAACTCCCTTTTAAGGAGTGGGCCCTTGGTTCGAATCCAAGACGGGTCACCACTTATTATTATTGAGATTGATTTAATGTTTACTAGATGACCCTTTCATCTAGTGGCTAAGGATGCTGTGTTTTCCGCACAGACAGAGAGGTTCAAATCCTCTAAGGGTCGCCAAATCTCTAGGTCGCTTAGCTCAGTTGGTAGAGCGCTACCCTTACAAGGTAGATGTCAGTGGTTCGAGTCCACTAGCGACCACCATTATTTGCGGTGGTAGTTCAGTTGGTTAGAATACCGGCCTGTCACGCCGGGGGTCGCGGGTTCGAGTCCCGTCCACCGCGCCACTTCACTTCTATTTTAATAATTCTTCCATATATCATAACTTAAATATATCAAAATTATGATGCTAGACCCTTTTTCTCTTATGTTTTGCCTATATATATAATTTCCCTTTAAGGTAGTTTTTGCAATAATATTTTTTAATATTACATGGCATTTAGCAAAGGGGAAAATGTGGCTAAGTATATTTACATTCTAATTTTTTCTATCACTATATTTTTTGGTTGTTCTAATCAAAAACTATCTCACTCAGAGGCAATGCCCTATGCCGAAGATAAAAAGATTGCTCTTTACCCTCTGGCAAATTACACAGAAACACCAAGAGCTGGGATGAGAGCAGCTAATATCTTGGAGGGTGTTTTACTCTCAAAAGGATACAAAGTAGATAATAGATTGACAGATAAAACTAGAAAATTATCACTTGATAGAAAAATAGCAGATGCTAGAAGACGTGGTGACCGTTATGCTCTTGTAGGAGGTGTAAGTGAGTGGAGATACAAAACAGGAATAGATGGAGAACCTGCTATTAGTGTATTTATAAAACTTATCGATACTTCTAATAAAAATGTGGTCTGGAGTGCTACAGGCTCAGATAATGATTGGGGGAATGAGTCTGTAGGTACAGTCGCCCAAAGACTATTTGAGTCGATGATTGAACCTCAGTAGAGATGAAACTATTTCAGCCTAAAAAATTTCTCTTTAAATATAAACATTTAGAGACTACTATTATTGTGGTCCTTTATATGTTTATTGGTTATTTGGTCTCTCCAGATGATATTTGTATGCTAAAAACAGACTTTATTCCTACAATGTTTCTAGCAGTTATTACCCTTTTTCATGGACTCTCTAGTGGACTTTTAGCTATGAGTCTCTTTGGGGTGGCTATGAAACTTTTGTATCCTGAATTTGACTATATGTATTTTCTCAAAGAGTTGGTTTTAGTATTAGTTTTTGGAGAGTTTCAGTTTTTGTGGAATAGAAAGATTGAGACTTTTGCTACTGAGCTAAAGTATACAAAAGAGAAATTACACGAGCTTAGCGATGCTTTTTATACTCTCAAACTCTCTCACGACCAGATTGAAAGAAGTTATGTCGTAAAGCCTATGAGTCTTAGAAACTCTTTAATGAGTATCAAAGAGGAGTTTAAAAGAAGAGGTAAAAACTTTAATCCTTTCGAGAAGTTTTTGGTGATTTTATCAAAGGCTATAGATATTCGTGAAGCTTTTATTATTAGATTAAAAGATGATGATAGATATCAAATCTTAGCAAAAACAAAAGAGAGAATAAGAGTTGATATCAAAGACCTTTTGGTCGAAACTGCTATTGTCAAAAAGATGCCAGTTTATGTGAGTATGGATGATAAATACTCCATTAGTCAATATCTAGCTGTCATTCCTGCTGTAATTGAAGATAGAGTCTATGGTCTTTTGATTATTCAAGATATGCCATTTATGTCTTTTAACAAAGATAATCTAAGCTCCTCTGCTGTCTTATTAAACTATATTTTTGATGAGATTTATAAAGTACAAATCATTAAGAGTATGGGAAATTTCTTAAAAATTTTTGATGATGACTTTAGATTTGAAGCTTATAGATTATTAAATATTGATAGACTCTATAAAATGTCTTCTACTGTTTTGGTCTTAAAGGTAAGAGATAGATTAAAAGCAAATCTTCTAAAAGATACAATTCAAAAGCAAATAAGAGTATTAGATTCTGTCTCATTTGTAAAAGTATCAGAAAATCTTTATATAATTGGAGTGATATTTATATTTGCTCACAAATCATCTATGGAAGGCTTTATGAATCGGGTACGCTACTCAATCAGAGTTTCTCAAGATGATGATGATATTGCGCAGATGATATTTTTAATCAATGAGATTGATATGATTGAGAAGTTTATCAAGGAGGAGAAATAGGATGAGAGACTTTTATTCTCTTTTTGACTCTTTGAGTTTATTTTATGGCATACATGCCATAATCTCTGCAGTTGTTGCTTATATTGCTATGGAGTTTCTTAAAAAGAGATATGAGGATAAAAAGTCTTACATTTTTATTTTTATCTGGACTTTTTCTATGGTTTTGCCAATAGTTGGGTATTTTATGGTTGCTTGGATGGTCTATTATCTATTGACAATTAAACACAAACCTATTCTAAGGGATGAGTTTATGATAAATATGGATGAATTTATAAGTGATTTCCCAAAAATTCATAGGTCTTTTGGGGAGGCTGGTATTGGTAAACTACTCACTAATGAAGAGGCTCCAGAAGAGTTAAAACTAAAAGCTCTTACTTCCCTTTCTGATAATGCAAAAAAGAGTGATATCGAGATGATAAAAAAGATGTTAGGGGATAGAGATGATGAGGTAAGACTCTATAGTTTTTCCATTATTAATAAATTAGAGAGAAATCTAAATAACAAAATCCATGAAAAACTCAAAGAGTTTAGAGAAGCAAAGGATAAAAAAAGAAAGCTTCAAGCTGCTACTGATTTGGCTCATCTTTACTGGGATTTGGTCTACTATCAACTCTCAGATGAAGATTTAAAGGGATTTATTATTAAAGAGGTGGAAAAATATGCTACGTATGTACTACACAGAGACAGCTCTAATCCTCAGATAAATCTGCTACTTGGGAAAGTCTATCTTTATCAGAAAAAGTATAATAATGCCCAACTATTCATCACTACAGCTCTCAAAAAGGGTGTAAATAGAGATTTTATTATCCCTTATCTTGCTGAGATTTTTTATGAGAAAAGACAATTTCATACAGTCAAAAAACTTCTTAGCAGTGCAAAAGATATCGAATTTAATACCACTTTGTATCCAATTGTGATTCTTTGGAGGGGTGAGAAGTGAAAATCATTAGAGAATCTTCAGATGTCGATATTTTATTGATTGGAGAGGGAACTTACCCTTATGTCCGAGGAGGTGTGAGTTCTTGGATTCATCAATTGGTCTCTGGTCTACCTGAGTTTAAGTTTGGGATTGTATTTTTAGGTGCAAGACCTAGCGATTATGGAGATATTCTCTACAAACTTCCTGATAATTTAGTCCACCTCCAAGTACACTACCTCTTTGGTAATACCTTTGAAGATAATAAAATCAAGCCAGTAAAAGATAAAAAGAGTTTTGAGAGGATTCAAGAGCTTTATGAGTGGATTGTAGATGCTCAAGATGATATGCCTCAAGAGTTAAAAGGAGTGGAGTTTTACAACAAAGATATAACAAAAGAGCATTTTCTATACTCTAAGCAGTCTTGGGATTTTATTACCCAAAAATATCTAGAAAACTGTCCTGATTTGCCTTTTATTGACTACTTTTGGACAGTTAGAAATATCCATATGCCAGTTTGGATAATTGCAGATATCGCTCAACATGTCCCAAAATGCAAAATTATCCACTCGCCATCAACTGGTTATGCCGGTTTTTTGGCTTCTTTGTACTCTTTTGAAAAGCAAGTTCCTTATATTTTGACAGAACATGGGATTTACACTAGAGAGCGAAAGATTGATATGCTAACAGCTGACTGGATTAATATCAAAAAACCAACTCTCCTTAAACAGTCAGATGAATTTAACTATATCAAGCAGATGTGGGTAAAGTTTTTTGAAAAGATTGGTTTGATGAGCTACAAGAGTGCAAACCCTATTATTTCTCTATTTTCTAGAGCGAGAAAGATTCAAATAGATTTTGGAGCAGACCCCAATCGCTGTATCGTCGTGCCAAATGGTGTAGATGTAGATGGTCTCAAAAAAGCTTGTCTAGACAAAAGAGAAAAAAAAATTCCAAAGGTTATTACTCTTATTGGGCGCGTTGTGCCGATTAAAGATATCAAAACATTTATCAGAGCTATGAGAATTGTTATCAATGAGATTCCAGATGTAGAAGCTTGGGTAGTAGGACCTACAGAAGAGGATCCAATCTATGCAAAAGAGTGTGAACAGATGATTGAGACACTTCAACTAAAAGATAATTTTCACCTGCTTGGCTTCCAAAATATCAAAGATATTTTACCAAAAAGTGGATTGATGACTTTGACATCTGTAAGTGAAGGGATGCCTCTTACTATTTTAGAAGGGTTTGCAGCTGGGCTTCCTTGTATTGCTACAGATGTTGGGAGCTGTTATGATTTGATTTATGGAGGTCTAGGAGAAGAAGATGAAGCTTTGGGTGCAGCTGGAGCTGTGACTAGGATTGCTGACCCTTCGAGCTTGGCTAAAAACTATATCAAATTTTTGACAGATGAGAAGCTGTGGTCAAAGGCACAAGAGGTGGCTCTAAAAAGAGTAAACACTTACTATCGTCAAGACCAATTTTTGGATACCTACCGTAAAATGTATCAAGAGGTTTTGTGATGGCTGGGATTGGATTTGAACTCAAAAGAGCTTTAAAAACAGATAGACTACTATCAATTGCAAAAGTCTATGGTTATTCAGCTCTTCTTAGCTCCGGACCTTGGGTAATTTCAATCATTGCTATTTTATTTGTTGGCTTTTTAGATGTCATTACTTTTAAACTAAATGGAAATATAATCCAGTACCAAATTGTTGTAACTTACGCTATTGCTCTAGCTTCTAGTATGGTTGTGACTGGATTTTTGCAGTTAGCTTATACTAGATTTGTAGCAGATGAACTCTATGCTAGAAGAGAATATGAACTTTTGCCATCATATTTTGGTGTATTACTAGTCTCTTGGATAGCTGGATTTATTTTTATTTTGCCTTTGGCTCTTTTTGTCTTCCCAAAGCAGAGTAACTTTTTTATAGTTGGTACAGTATCCACATTTTTGGTACTTTCTGGAGTATGGATTTCAAATATTTTAGCAGCAAGCCTGAAGTATTATAAAGGTGTCTTGTGGGCATTTGTAATATCTTACTCTTTAATTATTATTTTGTCACTCTATTTTGGGAAGTCAATAGAAGGACTTGTATTTATCTTTTTTATTGGTAACTCCATGCTCTTAATTGTTTTGATGACTCTAATTACAAAATCTTATGAATCTTCAAGACTTCTTAGCTTCAAATTTTTTAATCGTAAAAAATTCTACTGGTCTTTAGGATTTTCTGGACTATTTTATAATCTTGGAGTCTGGGCAGATAAATTTGTATTTTGGTACCATCCACTCACAGGACAGACAATCCTTGGCAAACTTCATGCTTCAATTGTCTATGATTTGCCAGTATTCTTATCATATTTATCTATTTTGCCAGGGATGGCAATACTATTTTATCGGCTAGAAGCTGACTTCTCAGAGAAGTATGAACTCTACTTTGATGCAGTAACAAACGGAGGTAGACTCGATACTATCAGACGCTACCGCAAAGAGATGACTCAAGTTGTTAGGCTAACTATTAGAGATGTGATTGTAGTACAATCAATCATTAATATCATTTTGTTTGTAATTGCTGATAAGATATTCCAAGCTCTAAATATTCCTCTACTTTATATTGGTCTTTTTCATATTTTGACAATTGGCGCGCAGTTACAGTTGGGCTTTTTGAGTGCTTTGGCTATTTTGTACTACATCGATAGACGAATCCCTGCGATGTGGCTTAATCTCGCCTTTTTGGTATTAAATGGAGGTTTGACTTTTATTACAATCTACCTAGGACCTTATAGTTATGGCTATGGCTATGCGATATCTTTGCTCATTGTCTTTATCGCATCGCTAATAATACTTAGAAAAAAGTTTTTGGATTTTGATTATGAGACATTTATGTTGCGTTAAATTTATTATTCTTGTGATGATTTTGTTTGGAATTGCTCATGCAAAAAAAAGTGCTATTGTTTATTATGGTAGTCAAATATCCTATCCAATTGTAGGTGTCCACGACTATATCATAGTACAACCTGATAATATCACCACTTACAACCATGGCTTTAAACTCTACAAAGATAAAATCTACGGTTATGTTAGTATTGGAGAGGCGGAAAAAGCTAGAAAATATTATAAAAAGCTAAAAAAGTCTTGGATAATCGGTAAAAATAGTAGCTGGAAATCCAAAATTATGGATATCTCTCAAAAAGAGTATAGGGATTTTCTCTTCAAAGAGGTGATTGAACCAATGAGAAAAAGGGGTTTTAAAAACTTCTTTTTTGATACTTTGGACTCCTATCAAAGTGTCTCTTCAAATAGTGAATTCAAAAAGAGAATGGAAGATGGATTAGTTACTTTTATCAAAGAGTTTAAAAAGCAATACCCAGACTCCAAAATTATAATAAATCGTGGTTTTGAGATAGTAGATAAAGTTTGTAATGATATTGAGGCGATATTAGTTGAATCCATGTTTTATGGATTGTCATCTGAATTAAAATTTAAAAAGGTTTCTCAAAAAGATAGAAAATGGCTTCTAAATCAAATCAATAAAGTGAAAAGCTATGATATTCCAATAATTTCTGTTGAATATATTCCAAGATCTAAAAAGAAAGAGATTAAAAATACTTTAGAGCAGTTAAATAGGTTAAATTTAATTCCTTATATCTCTTTTAATAAAGAGCTAAATGGATATGGTTTTTCTAATCGTAAACCGATAAAAAGGGAGCTTTTATTAATTTATGATGATACTCAATTTGAAGAAAGGGATAAAGATGATAAAATCAACTCTACAGCTTATTTACAACTCTCAACGCCAATTGAGTATATGGGCTATATTCCAATATTAAAGGCTGTAAGTACTCTTAAAATCACTCCAGAATTTAAGGATAGATTTGCAGGAGCTATAATCTGGCTAAATGGTAGATTTGCAATGAAACACTCAAAGGAGTTTATGAAAATAGTAAGAGAGCTCTACTTTAATGATGTGAAAATGTTGATTTTGGAGTCTCTTAATCCTGATTATCATCGTAATATTTTCAAGCTTTTAGGTATAAGAGTCTCCCCTACTAGTAATCTAAGTCATGTTGGTAAAATTAGCTGTAAAAAGGGGTATGCACATTTTGAGATACGCCCTTTTGTTCCAAATCATGGTTATATTTATAGACCTTTAAACTCAAAAGATATCTGTACAATCAAAGATAAAAGAACAAAAGGATCTTTATGGTCAATAATGGATTGGGGAGGTTTTGCAAGAGAGGGTGTTTTGTTGACAAATATAAATAAATATGATCTTTGGATTGCAAATCCTTTTAAATTGATCAAAGAGGCTCTTAAATTAAAAGATATACCAGCTCCAGATCCTACTACAGAAAATGGGAAAAGGGTACTATTTTCTCATATTGATGGAGATGCAATTATGAGTAGAGTCGAGTGGAATAATGATCTTTTTGATGGAGAAACTATTTATGAGGAGGTCTTAAAAAAATATGAAATTCCTATGTCAGTATCTATTATAGAGGGAGAGACTGCTCCTTATGGATTATACAAAGAGTTTAGTCCAAAGCTAGAAAAAATAGCTAAAAAGATGTTTGCTCTCCCGCATGTTGAAGGTGCTACTCATACATTTTCACATCCATTTTACTGGGGGAAAATAACAAAAGATGGCAAGGCTCTTAACAAAAAATATAGGTTGAAGGTACCAAACTATAATAATTTTTCCATTGATAGGGAAATTGGTGGATCTTTGAAATATATCAATGAGCATCTGATGCCAAAAGGCAAAAAAGCAAATTTGGTCTTTTGGAGTGGGGATTGCTTACCAAGAGAGAATGCTCTTGAGTATGTACATAAAAATGGTATTTTAAATATGAATGGTGGAGATACTGTTATTATGAATAGCTCTCCTTGGCTTAGTCTGATTGCTCCTTTTGGATTGCGTAGAGGAGAGTACTATCAAATTCATACAGGTCAACAAGATGAGAATGTCTACACAGAAGATTGGACAGATCGTTTTTGGGGATTTAGACGAGCAATACAAACTTATAAACTGACAAACAGTCCAAGAAGATTGAAGCCAATTGATATCTATTATCATTTTTATTCAGGTAGTAAAAGAGCTTCTCTTGTAGCATTGCAAGATATATTTGATTGGGCCACAAAACAAGATGTCATCCCAATTTATACATCTATGTATATCAAAAAAGCCCTAGATTTTTTTTATGCTTCTGAGTCTGGAGATCAAAACCACTATCATATCAGTGGTATGAAAAACCTAAAGACGGTTAGAATCAAAAAAAGTCTATCTGTAGATTTTGATAAATCAATAGGGGTTGTGGGAGAAAAAATATACAAAGATTCAAAATATATACATCTAGCTCCAAATATAGATAATATAGAACTATTTTTACAAAATAAAAGAACAGATCAAAACTTCTTGGTAAGTTCAAATGGTATCCTAAAAAAATTTGATAAAAAAAGAGATCAAATTAAGCTTAAAATAAAAGCTTTTATGCCTCTTGAAATTGAATATCATTTAAAAGATGGCTGTAGCTTGAGTGAATCCCCAAAAGCAGATAAAAAAATTCTAAAAAATGGAGTTTTAAAATTAAACTATGAGAAAACAAGAGAAGCTACTATTAGAGTACAGTGTAGATGAGAAAAATTCATCAGAAGCTTTTACATATTTTGAGATAGCATTTGCCACTATTATTTTTATCGTAGTTTTGTATCTGCTCTATCCAAAAGGTATGCTAAAAAAGCAAGTTTTACAAGAGCAGAGCAATTATGAATTGACAGCTATTTATCTTAAAAATATGCTTAGACTTGAGCCAGATAATACAAGTCTAATTTTAGCTACGGCTAGAATCCTTCTGAGAGAAAAAAGATTTGATTTGGCTTATGAGTTAATAAATGTATTAAAAAACACAAAAGATAGAAGTTTAAAAAAAGATATTTTACTCCTAGAGTATGATTTTTGGAAAAGTAAAAGAGAAAAAGAGAAGAGAAAAGAAAAAATAATAAAAATAAAAAATAATATGAAAAAAATATTAAATGAGATAGCAAAATTAAACATTAAAGATACTAAGAAGTGGTATTTAGAAGCCATAGATTTAGGTGATAAAGTGAATGCTCTAAGGTTTTTAGAAACAAAAATAAAGTCAAACGACTTGGATGCTCTAGAAAATTGTGTATATATTAGTTCTGAGCTAAAAAAAATAGATAAAGAAATTGAGTGTTTAGATAGATTGACAAAAGCTGAAAAAGAGTTTCCAAAAAAATGGATTATTGCCCTTTATTCTCTCTATCTTGAGAGAAAGAATTATAAAAAAGCTTATGAAATGGCAAAAAAATTAGCAAAAGTTGATCCGGATTTTAATACTGAACCAGCAAAAGTAAATCTCATGGCAAAAAATTATGAAAAAGCTTCGAAAGATTATATGAATCTTTATAAAAAAGAGATAAATCCAAAAAGAAAAGCAGATTATCTTTTCGGAGCAATTAGAGCATTAGAAGCTGGTGGAAAAAAGGAGAAAGCAGTAAGACTTGCAAAAGAATATCAGGAGAGATTTCTAAACAATGACGAAGTTATTAAAAGATTTATTAAGTTTTACCTATCAATTAGCAATCTAAAAGAGGCTAATGCTTTAGCTAAAAAAATACTTAATATCGAAAGTGAGCGATAATGAAATTTTTACTATATTTTTTACTGATTTTCGGAATTGAACTACTATATGCAAATAGTACAGCAGATGAAACTCCAACAAAGGCTGAATTAATACCTCAAAAAGAGGATGTTGAGGATGAAAAGCTAAGATTGATGTATCAAGTTTTTGTCTATTCACAGGATTTGAAAAATGCTTTTAAGACCGTCAAAATAGCGTTAAAGAGGAGACCTCACTCTCTTTACTGGCACTATAAAATGGCAGAAGTTGCATCTTGGCTGGGCAAAGGATCTTATGCAATAAAAAGTATGGACTATATCTATCGTCACACAAATAATCCTAGAATGAAAAAGAAAATTTTAAAGTCTGCTTTACAGTTTTATCAATATAAAATTGCTGCACCTATTATTAAAGAAGAAACTATGAAAAACCCAACTCCTAAAAATATAAAAGATCTTATCTTTGTTTATAATAAGATTGGTCGTCCAGAACTTGCAGCAAAATACCTTGAACAACTCTCAAGAAATAAAAAAAATAAAAAAGATAGAGAGGATCTATTAAGAGAAGCTCTTAAAGTATATATTTTATTGGATGATGAGGAGAGTGCAAAAAGAGTTTTATCTAAATTAAATAAACTATCAATACTAAAAGTGAAAACTGCAAGAGAGATGTCTTACTATTACATCCCAAAAAAGAGTCTAAAAAAGGCGTATAAAGCTCTGCTAAAAGCTTGGAATAGTAAAGATTCTCAAAGAGATAGTGGTTACTTAATTCAAATTAGTGATTTAGGATGGTATTTACAAGATTTTCCATATTCTGTAAATGCTTCAAAAAGACTTATTGATATTGGAAAAGCTAGATTGATTGATTATGATAGAGTTATCTTGCACTATCGAGATAAGAATATGAAGATAGTAGAAGAGGTCTCTTTTGACGCTTATAAAAAATTCGGAAAAACTTATCTATTTTCTACATATATGAGCATACTACAATCTAGAAAAGATTATCAAAAATTATATAAAAGTATGCTACTTCTAGAGAGAAGTCCAAAGTTATTTAAAATCTATAAAAAAGATCCAAACTATTACATGATGAAGGCTGAGACTCTAAAAATTCTAAAAAAGTATGATAAAGCAGAAAAAGCTTACAAAAAAGCGATAGCTTTGAACCCAAATTCATCTGAGTTAAAATTAGCTCTTTTTTGGTTTTATATCGATAGTAAAAATATTTCAAAGCTAAAGAGGGAGATGTTTAAAGTCGAGGAAAATATAAAGATTGATAAGAGTTATTGGCTTCCTCTCGCAATGAGCCACTACTTTTTATATGAGATTGATAGAGCAGTATATTTTATGGATAAAGTAAGAAGAAATAAAAAAAATATAGAAAATGATATGACTTTTGCCTATCTTTTACAGTTAAGAGGAGATGAAGATGGTTTTCAAAAAATTATGAAAAAGGTATTTGAATACTTAGATAACAAAGCCACTCCAGCACGATTGAGAAATAAAGATTTTTTGAGTAAATATCTAGAAAGTGGTATCTACTTTATGCATCCAGCAAAATTTGAGAAGCTTTTAAAAAGCTCCAAAAGTATTATAGGAGAGAGTAAATACCAAGATCTCTCTATTGCTTGGGCGCAAAAAAATAATGCTCCAGAGAGAATTAAAATTATCTCAAATAAGTTCTCCAACCCTAAGCCTTGGGTAGAGTTGAGTGTAGCAATGGCAGAGAGTGACTACTCAAAAGCTCAAAGATTGCTTTATAAGCATTATATGATATTACCTCCTATGGATACTATCATTGCAGCTCAAAAAAGCGGAAATATAGCATTTGCAAAGGTTTTGGCATTTAATGCCGAAAATAATAATAAAAAAAGTGTAGTAATTTATCAAACAGAGAGAGAACTAGCTCAAAACTATGCTTCTACATTTGAAGCTAAGAGTGGTTATAAGGAAGGTGGGGATGTTGACTCTACATATTTTGAAGCCAAAAATTCTCACTATATTGGCAGAGGATATTATGTCCAAAGTGGCTTTGGAGCATCTAGAAATTTTACTAATAATAAAGTATTTAGTTCAAAAGCTCCCAAAAATGATATTTGGGGAGAAATAGGAGTTAAAAAGATTTTTGATAGAGGTTCTATTGAAGTTAAAAGTGGAGTAAAATCTGAAAGTAAAAATTACGCATATTTTGCTCTAAAAGGAAACTATAAAGTTACACAAAAGCTAACGCTAGAGACGGCATTAAATAAAGGAGTCAATAGTGAAGAAACATCGTATCTAAAAGTTGGAGGTAAGAAAAATTCTATAGAAGTAAGGGGAGAGTATCCTTATTTACCATCGACGAAAATCTCTCTTTCTGGTAGTTATGAGAAATTTTATTCTCAAGATGATAAATATTTAGGTGATGGTATCAAAGGCAAAGCTGATGCAAATAGACAAATTTTTCAGCACTATCCAGATTTTAAAGTCCATGTCTTTACAGAGTATGGCAACTACAAAGAGAATATAAACAAAAAAGGTGTAATTGATAAAATTACAAAGATAGATCCAGCAGGTGCTGTATTACCAAATAAATATCTAAAAACAGGTACAACAATTATGCTAGGAAACCTAAATAGAGAAAATTATACAAGAGTCTGGAGGGCTTATGCTGAGTTTACTCCTGCTTATGATTGGCTTTCAGAAAGCTTAGATTTCTCTTTAAATGCCGGATATGGAGGTTCTCTTTTTGGACAAGATAAGCTTAGATTTGATATCAAATATAATAGAACACTTGGAGAAGTCAATAGTATTGGCTATGGATTAAATCTAAATTATAAGTTACTATATTGACCTTTTGATAGAAGATTTTATCTTTGCTACTCTTGTAGCACTTTTGGTTACTCTTTTGGGAGTATAATTTAGTCAAAAATTTAAGGAGACAAAGTGTCTAAAAAACATTATGCAAAAATTGAGAAGATATTTTCTCACCCAACACCAGCCAACTTAGATGTCAAAAAAGTTCTCTCAGCTCTTGAGCATTTTGGAGTAAGAATTGAACATACAAAAAAGCACTCTTTAAAACTATTCTTTGGGGAGAAGGAGGCATTTTTACAGCTTCCACACTCTGACCACTTTACAAAGGATGAGGTCGTCAAACTTAGACATATTTTGGAAGATTTTGGTCTGACACCAGATAAATTAAAAGATTAAATTCTTTACCAACTTTCACCGTAAAGCCCCTGCCTTCAGGCATGGGGATATAAGGCGATCTTGTGCTTTAGCACTCTCTTTGAGAAAAGATTTTCGGGAGTTTATCTCCCTTGAAAACCTTTTGTAATTATTGTATAATAAACAAAAGGTTGAAATGACGACCTTCGGCATAGGAGATGTAAGACCTTTAATAAAAGGCAATCTCCGTTTTAAAGCCAGAATCCCCTTGATTTATCATTTATCAATGGGGAGTTCGTCAACAAACAAACCACCCCACTCCAATCTTAAAATGCGGGGTATTAGTAGTCTTTGAGCAAAATTAACTCAAAAATAGACTGCAAAATATTATAAAACTCTTAACAAAATGTAACACAACAAAATAGCTCTGCTTTAATTTCTCTGTATTAATCTATCTTATATTACGAAGTGGCTATAATTTTGGGAAATTCATAAATAAGGATTGAGTTTTATGGAAATAAATGATGTCAAGATTTACCAGTATGATGCTGTAGTCGTAGGTGCTGGGCTTGCAGGACTTGCTGCTGCAAAAGAGTTAAAAGAAGCTGGGAAGAAGGTAGCAGTAATTACTAAGCTACATCCACTAAGAAGCCACTCAGGAGCCGCTCAAGGTGGAATCAATGCAGCTCTTGGCGAGGGAGATACTACAGAGCTTCATGAGTTTGATACAGTAAAAGGGAGCGATTATCTAGGTGACCAAGATGCAATTGAGTTGATGTGTAGCTCCGCTCCTGAGACGATTCGCTGGGCTGAGAGAATGGGAGCTGTCTTTAGTAGGACAGAAGATGGCAAAATTGCTATTCGTCCATTTGGAGGTCAAAGCAAACCAAGAGCTTGTTACGCAGCTGATAGAACAGGTCTTACCTTACTTCAAACTATTTATGAACAAGCTTTCCGTGCTGGGATTGAGGTTTTTGATGAGTGGTACTGCTCAGACATTATTTACGAAGATGGTAAAGTAAAAGGGATTTGTGCTTACAATCTAAGAGATTCACAACCAGCTATTTTTAATGCGAAAGTTACAATGTTTGCAACAGGTGGTTATGGAAGAGCTTTTAAAATCAACTCAAATGCTCACGCAAATACAGGTGATGCTCTCTCAATTGTAGCCAGAAAAGGTCTGCCACTTGAAGATATGGAGTTTGTTCAGTTTCACCCAAGCGGACTTGGAGGAAGTGGAATATTAATCTCTGAAGCTGCTCGTGGAGAGGGTGGAAGACTTTTTAACTCTGAAGGTGAGAGATTTATGAGCAAATATGCTCCAAACGCGATGGAGCTAGCAAGTCGTGATGTCGTAAGCCGTGCAATTATGCAAGAGATTCGTGAGGGTCGAGGTGTCGGACCAAATAAAGATGCAGTCTATATTGATTTGACTCACTTGCCAAAAGAGACAATCCTTACAAAACTACCAGAGCTTAGAGAACTTGCTATCACATTCCTTGGTCAAGATATGCTAAAAGAGCCAATTATGATTGCAGCGACTGCTCACTACTCAATGGGTGGGATTCCAGTAAATATAAGGACTCAAGTAAGAAAATCTCCAACTGAACTTGTAGAAGGTTTCTACGCAGCTGGAGAGTGTAGCTGTGTAAGTGTCCACGGTGCAAATAGACTTGGTGCAAACTCTCTGCTTGAGGCACTATTCTTTGGTAGAGTTGCTGGTAAATCTATGATTGAAGATATTGATAAAATTGACCTAGCTCCTGTGACTCCAGAGGATGCAAAAGGTATGGTTGATGAGTTTAACTGGATAAAATCAAACAATGGAAATGAGAGAGTCCCAGCTCTAAGAGAAGAGCTTCAAGTATCAATGACAATGGATGCTGGAGTCTTTAGGACTGAGGAGTCACTAGCCAGACAAAAAGAGAAACTAAAAGAGCTTCATGAACGATACAAAAATATCAGAATCGATGACAAATCAAACACTTACAATACAGATTTGCAAGAGGCACTTGAGCTTGGGCATATGATAGATTTTAGTCTATTTATTGTCGAAGGAGCGCTAGCTAGAAAAGAGAGTCGAGGGGCTCACTACAGAGAAGATTACACAAAAAGAGATGATGAGAACTTCCTAAAACATACTTACGCTACGATGAATGATGATTACACTCTAAATCTTGAGTATGGTGATGTAGTTCTTGGCAAGTTTGAACCTCAAGAGAGAAAGTATTAAGGAGAGGCGATGAGTGAAAATACCCAAAATACAAAAAAAGTGACGATTAAAGCTTTCAGATTTAATAAGGAGACTGACTACCTACCATACTACAAAACTTACGAGATGGAAGTGGGAAAAGATGAACTTATTCTTGACCTACTAAACCGCATCAAGTGGGAGCATGACGGGAGCTTTAGTTATAGAAGAAGTTGTCGGCACGGAATTTGTGGAGCTTGTGGTATCAAAGTAAATGGCAAAGCGGTGCTTTCTTGTAAACAAAATGCGATAGATTTGGTAGAGCTTTTTGGAGATGAGCTAGTCTTTGAACCTCAGAGTCAAAAAAGAGCAATCAAAGATATGATTATCGATAAGGGTGATTTCTGGGAAAAGCATGCCAAAGTCAAACCTTTTGTAGAGGCTGACATTGACCCAAATCCAGACTCTGAGACATTGATGACTCCTAAACAGGTGGAAAATTTCCTTGATGCTGACTACTGTATTCAGTGTGGTAGCTGTCACTATGCTTGTCCAGTAATTGAAATCAATGAAGATTATCTAGGGCCTGCAGCATTTGCGGCTGCTTATCGATTCACAGTTGACCCAAGAGATGAAGCAGGGATTGATAGGCTAGAGATTACAGCTGAACTTGGGAGTGGAGTTTGGGATTGTGTGAAGTGTTTTGAGTGTGCAGAGGCGTGTCCAAAAGATGTAAATCCAATCGAAAAAATTACAAAACTCCATAATATGCAGTTTGAAGAGCATGTAGCAGATAGAAATGTTGCTACTAAGCATGCTGAAGGATTTGTACGCTCAATCAAAAAATATGGTTATTTAGATGAGCAAGATATTGTACTCTACTCTGAAGGATTAGGAGTAGTCAAGCATATGAGTGAAGCATTTAAGATGATAAAAGCTGGTAAGATTCACCCATTTGATTTTGCTAAAAAGAAGATGCCAAGAAGTAAAAACTTAGATGAGATTCAAAAACTAATTGAAATCTCTCAAAAGAATGAACTATAAAGGAAGAGTATGAGTAAATTAAGATATGCACTCTACACCGGTTGTACTGCAAGAGAGTCCACTCCTGAGCTACTATCTTCTACGATGGCAGTAGCTAAAAAGCTTGGGATTGAGTTGGTTTTATTGGATGAAGCTAGCTGTTGTGGTGCAAGCCATTTGCAAGATTTTGATGAGTTTTTATCACTTGTTTTAAACGCTAGAAATATCTGTTATGCAGAAAAGTTGGGATTGCCACTTGTGACAATTTGTAATACTTGTCAGCTAAATACAGCAATGACAAAAGAGAGATTAGATAGTGACCCAGAACTAAAAGCAAAGGTAAATGAGAAGCTAGCAGAAGTAGGTCTCGAATACAAAGGTACAAGCTCTGTAAGACACTTTCTTTATGCTTTGATTGATGATTATGGACTAGAAAATATTAGTGCAAAAGTGGTAAAACCTCTTAGTAAATTTAATATTGCTCCGTTTTATGGTTGTCACAACATTCGTCCAAGTCATCTTCATAATAAACAAAATGCTCCTGAGAACTCAAAAGGTGAATACTTTGGAGAGAACCCTTATGTCCCAACTTCTCTTGACAGATTGATTGAAGCTCTAGAGGGTAATGCTGTAGATTATGAGAGCAAAAATAAGTGTTGTGGTTTCCACGTAGATTTGCAAGCCCCAAAAACTAGTAACGCTTTAAGTGGTACAGCTTTGCTTGATGCAATCGATAATAATGCTGATGTGATGGTTACACCTTGTCCTCTTTGTCAGCTAAATATGGATTTGAAGCAAGATAGCGCTGGCAAGCAGTTAGGTCGTGATATTGAGCTTCCAGTACTTCATATGCCACAAATGGTAGCTTTAGCTCTTGGTTGTAGTCCAGAAGAAATTGGACTAAAATATAATGTCACAAAGGCTACTGCTCTATTAGAAGATTGATATAAATATCATCTTTTTCTTCCCCTTTTTCAGGGGTCAAGGGTCAACTAATTGCTCTGATTTTTGCCATATAAAAGCTATTCATCATCTCCTCAAATTGATTATTACTGACAAACTCATACCCAAAAACATCTCTCCAAAGAGTATGCTCTTCCATACAAAGATAGAAAAAGACTTTCCCTCTCCACTCCTTTAGACCATCATAACAGCTTCGAAACATCTCAAGCTTTCTCTCATAATCATAGCTCTTTTTGCCATTTACATCTCTCATTGGTATTTGAGTGACTTTTGTCTTTAGCTCTCTTTGGTGGAGCCTTTTTAGCACTGGCTTGATAAATGTCAAAGTCCCCATTGATACCATCGCTACTAGTTTTGGGTCAAACTCAGAGACCAATCTTTTGTAAATCTCTCCATAATCTTGTAAATATCCCTCATAAGCTATGATTGGATGAAAGTGAAAGCCTACTAAATTGCCCTTTTGTGAAATCTTTTTAGCGGAGTTGAGTCTTTGCTCCAAAGATGCAGTCAGATGCTCCTCTTTGTCTATGATTATTTGGGGATTAAGAGACCAAGTAGTAATTATATTTTTTGGAATATTATTTTCTAATAAAAAGGATATATTATCAGATTTACTCTTTAGTTCTAAGATGACATTTGGATTTTCCCTCGCAAAATCAAATAGAGCTTCCAAAACCCCTTCACGATTACCCCACATTAGACTATCACTGCTTTGACCAGTACCGATGTGGTAAATTTTATCTTTTTTTAGTTTTAGATTTTTAAGTTTATCTTTGAATGTTTTATCAAAGACAACTCTATTTTGGTTATAAAAACTCTGGATTGAGCAGTAACTACAATCAAAACCGCAACTCTCCACAGCATCCAAAGTATACAAATTACAGCATCTTGTGCCTTCGCTAGCTACAGGACAAGCACCAAGACCTAAAGAGTCCTTTTTGATACTCTCTATTTTGAACTTTTCTGGTTTATAATTTGGGTCAAAATTTTTGTAATCTATTTGAGAGTTTTGGAAATCTTTGTGAATCTTTTGGTAGTGTTTGAAAATATGCTTGGCAAGCTCTTTGGGATTAAGATTCTTTTGTAAAAGTTCATCAGGAAAAAACTCCTCAAAATCTCCCACATTCCAGATAATAAAATCTTTTTTAATCTTCTTTAGTATCTCTTTTTGTGAGTGTGTGAAAAGGTAATCTTCTATCACTCAATCTCCTTTATTATGGAGTTAAAATTTTTGTGTATCAACTTTTTTACAAACTCTTTTGACAAAATTTTACTATCTAAATGGTCAGAAACCACTTTAAAAATATAGACCTCATCAACCCTATCTTTGCAAAAATCATAAAAATATTTACCTTCCATATCAAAAAGAGTCTCTTTTTTGACATCAGTTTTGGTTGTTGGAATATCTTTTGTGATTAGAGCTATCTCCATTTTTGGGTAGACACAAAAGAGTCTACCAACTAAAATATCACTACTGTTTACTCCAGCTATACCGATATTTACACATTTTGAGATAGAAAACTCTTCAAAAACTCTTTGCAAAGTACTCTCCAATCTCCCTTTGCCAACACCACCAATTGCTAAAACATATCGATTTGAAAGAAAAATTTTAGGATTTGATGAGATTTTTTTAGCTTTTAGCTTCTCGATGAAGATTTGAGCCTCGGCTCCAAGCGCAAAATATAAAAGTGTCAAACTATTACCTTGAGATGATTTACGAGCTAGAGAAGAGAGTCTCTAGCATTTTGAAGTTTTTAGCTTACTTTTTGGCTCCAGAAGTCAGAGGCGCCCAAGCCTTTGATAGTTGATTGATTGTGTTTGAGTCTGTGTACTGCTTAAAAATCTCTAAAAGTGCTGGTGCAAATTTTGAGACTGTAGAGCTATCCATTCCCAAAGCTTTAAAGACTTTATCAGTACCACTAGCTCCAGCACTCCCCAAAAGTCCAGCAACAGGTGAACTATTGCCAAGAATTGAAGAGAGTCCAGGCACAGAACTAAGCAGAGAGTTGTAACTATCTTTTGGCATACTTTGAGAAGCTGTCGCCATCAGAGCAGCTGTGCCTCCTGCGGCTTGTTGTGGAGTGATATTTAGAGCTTGACTTAGTTGAGAGACAAGTTGCAGAGTCTGTGCTGTTTGAGAAGTTTTTGCTCCAGTACTACTATTTGCCCCTGTAGCACCTGAGAGCATTCCTCCCACTTGAGAAGCCATATCATCCATAAATCCAGCATTTAATCCAGTAGCTAACAAAATAGCAAAAAGTGAAGTGTGAAGTTTTTTCATATATTTTTTGAAGACTTTAATACTTTTTAGAGTCTTCATCTCCTTTCAAATTTTTTGTTTGAAAATTCTATCACAAAAAAGTAACAAAAGTAGCTAACTATTTGTTAGATAAATTTGATAATTAAATCAAATTTTTTACTATTTTGGATTTTTTCAATCTATTTGATAGAAATCATATGGTAAAATTTAAATCTTATATTTTATATTTAATGTTAGTCTTATCTAACAACCTCTTTTAGTAATTGCAAAGGAATAAAATGAAGAGCAAAAAATTATTAAAACATATTGCTATTGTAGCATCTAGTTTAGCATTAATTGGTTGTGGTGGAGGTAGTGGATCTAGTACAACAGTATCAAATAGTTCTCCAACTACAACCTCAACACAACTCCCGCAATCCCAAACAGCAGATGGAAATGGTTATTATTTAGATAGTGGTGTGGAGGGATTAAAATATGTCTGCGGAAAGCTTAGCGGATTTACTTTAAAGGGTGGAGAATTTAAGATAGAAGCAGGTCAAGGGTGTAAGTTTTATATTAATGATTTTGAAATTAGAAGTATTTCTAACGCTTTTAATGGAATTAAAGTCATAGAGAAAAATATAACTATTGCAAGACTACTACAAACTATTGATGCAGATGGTAATGCTTCAAATGGTATTACTATTTTGCCAGAAGTAATATCAAAGGTTAATAAAATTCCTATCTCTGATGATGAGGTCAAAGAATTAGTAGAAACTCTAAAGAGTGAGATCCAAGATTATAATGGTAATTTTATCACAATTGAGGATGCAAAGAATCATTTGATGCAGACAATTAATGCTAATCGTCCTGTAGCGTATGATTTGAGCATATTATTAAATGAAGAGTCTCAATCTACAAATATACAACTAAAAGCTGTAGATCCTCAAAATGACCTTTTAAAATATAAAATTATACAAAAACCAAAATATGGTATCCTAAGTGGAGATGCTCCTAACCTAATCTATACACCAAATGAAAATTTTTCAGGAAGTGATAGCTTCGTTTACAGAGTAAATGATGGTTTTTTAAATTCAAATGATGCTGTAGTAGATATTACAACCAAAAGTAACAATAATATAAATACAGCTCCTGTCGCAAAAGATGCAAATTTGAATATAAATGAAGATAATAATCTTCAAGTGAATTTAAGTAGTATCACCAATGATGCTGATGGAGATAGTTTGACTTACATAATTGTCTCTGCCCCAAAACATGGTACCCTAAGTGGAGATGCCCCTAATTTAATCTACACTCCAGATACAAACTTTAATGGTAGTGATAACTTCATTTACAAAGTGAGTGATGGCTCTTTAGAATCTAAAGAGGCAACTATAAATATCTCTGTCAACCCTGTCAATGACGCTCCTGTCGCAAAAGATGCAAATTTGAATATAAATGAAGATAATAATCTTCAAGTGAATTTAAGTAGTATCACCAATGATGCTGATGGAGATAGTTTGACTTACATAATTATTTCTACTCCAAAACATGGTACCCTAAGTGGAGATGCCCCTAATTTAATCTACACTCCAGATACAAACTTTAATGGTAGTGATAACTTCATTTACAAAGTGAGTGATGGCTCTTTAGAATCTAAAGAAGCGACTATAAATATCTCTGTCAACCCTGTCAATGACGCTCCTGTTGCCGAAAACATCACCACTACTACGCAAAATGGGGTGGAAAAAGAGATTACTTTAAGAGGCAGTGATGTTGAGGGTCAAAATCTACTCTACAGTATTTCTCAAGCACCATCTAATGGTACTGTAACAATGGATGGAAATATTGCAAAATATACTCCAAATAGAGATTTTAATGGTAAAGATAGTTTTAAGTATGAAGTAAGTGATGGTGAATTAAGTGGTTTTGCTACGGTAAGTATAGATGTAATAGGCAAATATATCTATATAGATGATGATAAAAAATATAGTGTAATTGATCTTGGTACAGGAGATATCAATAAGACACTAAGACTAGAAGATAATAATCGCTCTGTTTATATTGTATTTACAAATGCAGGAGGAGTGGATAAAGATATCACTGTAAATACTTCAGCTCCAACAGAAGAACAATCACAAGAGGCTCCTCTGGCAGAAGATGCTCAAAATGATGATATTCAAACTCAAACAGCAGATTTAGATGGAGTTCCAGATGATATTAGAATATTTAATAATGAAAATATCCCTACTCAAGATATCACTTCAGCTAACCAAAAGAGTGTCTCTGAACCTCTAACAGAAGATAGTGAAGAGAGTGAAGGTGATCAAAAGCTATTTTATTATTATGGCGGAGAGACAAATGCTACCCTTAAAAAAATAGTCACTACTGATACAGCATTTGGTACAAAAACTCTAAAGATTTGGGTTTCAGATGATACTTTTGGTGATGATTGTGAAAAGAGCAAATGTCTAGATCAAGATATGATAGATGAAATGGCAGATGCTTTCCTAAAAGATGGTACAAATAATGATATTTACGATTGGGTAACAAATATCTATGGTGAAGAGTGGGGAGATCATAGTAGTACTAATCTCATTTCAGACAATGATGAGATTACAATTTTTCTACTTGACTTGGGCAATGATGATGAACCAAATGGTGGAACACTCGGTTACTTCTGGGCTATGGAAAATTATACTAAAGACTCTTATGATAAATCAAATGAGAGGATAATGTTCTTTATTGATTCTGTTATCTATGCAAATAGAGGAGATGATGGAGATAGTGATTTTTGGAAGATTAGGCTACACTCGACTCTAGCTCATGAACTTCAACATATGATTCATTTCTACCAAAGAAATGTAAAAAGAGGCTTAGGTAGCGAGGTTTGGTTTAATGAGATGCTTTCAGTAGCTGTCCAAGATGTACTAGCAAGCAAGATTGGAGATGATGCAGTAAGAGGTATTGACCCTACAGATGGTACAGCTGGGGAGGCTGGTATAAGAGGTGGTAGATTTCCTGGATTTAATGCTAATATAAATGAATCCTTAACCTTATGGCAATCATCTAGAAGTTACTCCATAGTTGGTTCTTTAGGAGCATATTTAATAAGAAATTATGGAGGTATTAAAATATTAGGTGATACTCAACACTCATCCGAAGATAGTGAGACTGATGCTATAACTAATGCAGTAAATGAAAATGGTGGAGACAATAAAACCTTTGAAGATATTCTAAGAGATTGGGCAGTAGCTGTAATACTATCTGACTTTGATGATTTGGAAGAAGATAGTATCTTCAGATACAACTTTGGAGGTTTTATTTATGTAGATTATAATGATATTACTTATGATATTGGTTCAATTAACTTTTTCAACTACTCTCCACTTCCTCAGTTTAAAACTGAGTCTGGTACTGTAGCAAATACCTCTAATTACTACTACAAGGTAGGGGAGGGGCTTTCAGGAGATATTGATATTAATATCTCTATTCCAGATGAAGTCAAAGCTACTCTAATTACTAAGTAATAATACTTTTGACTTCCCTCCCTTCGGGGAGTTTCTATTAATTTTAAATAAATTCTTAGTTTATTCTTTACTTCTACTGAAATAGAAGTTTTTTTGGTAGAATTTCTCCAAAATAAAGTTCTGATAATTTTAAGGAGAGGATGACTCTTGCTCTCAAAGAGTCAAAGGATAAAATAGGATGAAAAATTCACTATTTATTACATCTCAAAAGGGTGGGGCTGGAAAGATTGTAGTAGCTCTTGGACTTTTGAATATTATTAAACAGTACCACCAAAAAGTAGCTCTTTTCAAACCTATATTTAGACCAAACAAAAAAAATAAAGAGCTAGAGACTTTAATAAAATATTATGATATTGAGCAAGATGTAAAAGATATACAGATAATTCCTCTAGATATTGCAGAGACAATTATTGCCAAAAATGGACTTGAAGCTCTTATTGAGGAGATTTTAAATCGCTATGAAGAGTTAAAAAGCAGATATGATTTTATTTTATGTCTAAATGATGATACAGATGAGATTGACTCTTTAGTTGGCTTTGATATTGATGTTGAGATTGCCAAAAATCTCTCTTGTGATATTGTAGGTGTCTTTTTGGCTCAAGATATGAATCAAAAAGAGATTATAGATAGTGCTAAGCTTTGGGAAAGTAATATAAAGTCCCAAGGAGTTAATCCCTTTTTACTATTTGCTAATCAATGCCCACCATCAGCTCACTACCAATTGACAAAACTAAATGTGCAGTGGATTGATACTCCACTATTTTTTATTCCACACTCAAATATACTCTCACGCTTGACTTTAGCTGATATTATGGAGCATCTGCCCGTAGAACAAATAGCAGGAGAAAAAGAGCATATTGAGCAAGATATTCACACTTTTAAAATGGGGACAATGTGTCTTGAAAGGCTTATAAAATCTTTTAAGCCTCATGAATTTCTCATTACATCTACAGATAGAATAGATCTTTTACTTGGAATGATTACCTCAGCACAAAGTGCTACTACTCCGATGAATGGCGGAGTTTTACTCTGTGGTGAACCTGTTAGTTTTAATCTTTTGAATCTTCTTTCAGGTCTAGAGAGTATTCCAATTCCAATTTTATATACCAATTGGCATGAGCATGAGCTCATCCCAGAAGCTGTCAAAATAAAGCCAACAATTCGCATAGAAAATAGAAAAAAGATAGCAACAGCGCTAAATCTTTTTATGGAAAATGTCGATACCTCTTATATTTTGGAGAGATTAAGAAGTCATAAAAGTAGTAATATTATTACACCAATAATGTTTAGACTTAGGCTCTTTGAGATGGCAAAAAGAAGCATAAAAACTATACTTCTTCCGGAGGTAGAAGATGATAGAATTTTACTAGCTTCTGATATGCTTTTACGTAGAAAAATAGTAGAAATAAAGTTTGTAGGTGAGCGTCACGATATTCTTAGGCGCTCTAAAAAGCTAGGTATTGACCTCTCTGATGCAGAGATTTTAGATCCAGAAGATGAATCAAAAATAGAGAGATTTGCCCAAATTTACTACGAACTCAGAAAAGATAAAAATATCACTTTAGATATTGCCAAAGATAGAGTAAGACACGATAAGATACTATTTTCTACGCTAGCATTATATCTTGGAAAAGCAGATGGAATGGTCTGTGGAGCTATTCACTCTACTAAAGATACAATTACCCCTGCTTTGCAAATCATCAAAACTAAAGGAGATTTTCACATTGCTTCTAGCTCCTTTTTTATGTCTTTTCCTACCAAGGTATTGGTCTATGCTGATTGTGCTATCAACCTTAATCCTACAGCAAAAGAGTTGGCAATTATCGCTTTACAGACAGTAGAAAGTGCCAAAAAATTTGGGATTGAGCCAAAGGTGGCTATGCTCTCTTACTCTACTGGAGATTCTGGAGATGGTAAAGATGTAGAAAAGGTTAAAAAAGCAACAGAGATTCTCAAGGAGATAGCTCCTACTCTACCAGTTGTTGGACCAATTCAGTATGATGCTGCGATTGACCCTGAAGTCTCAAAGATTAAACTTCCAGAAGATGAGATTGCAGGGAGAGCAAATATATTTATATTCCCAGATTTAAACACAGGAAACATCGCTTACAAGGCTGTCCAAAGAAGCTCAGAAGTAGTAGCCATTGGTCCAATTATGCAAGGATTAAATCGCCCTGTAAATGATTTAAGTAGAGGTTGTAGCGTAGATGATATCATTGATACGATTACTATTACAGCAATACAAGCTCAAGGAGACTAAAAATTGTCTACAAGTGTAAATTTATATAGTTTTCTAAAGTTGTCTCCAGCTCCAAAGCTTTTGGTCGTAGAAGATGATAAAGAGGCAAAAAACGCAAAAGCTACTTTTGAAATTTTTGGAATCTCTCCTGTAGTATTACCTGATTTTAGAGTCTTTTTTGGTGATGACTTGAGGAGTTTTTATCAGGAAAAAAGGGAATATCTTCTCGGTCTTTTTAAATTCTATCAAAATCAAGAAGCTAACTCTTTGATTGTACCACTTCACACACTCAAGCTTCCAGCTCCTAAAAGAGAGTTTTTTGAGACTTTTACGATTGAGTTTGCACAGACTTTAGATTTGGAGAATCTAAAAGATAGACTTTTTTATTGGGGCTATCATTTTGTAGATATTATCACGCAAAAAGGAGAAGTATCTTTTCGTGGGGATATTATTGATATTTTTCCTCCAAATAGCAATCATCCCTATCGTCTTAGTCTCTTTGGTGATGAGGTAGATGGTATTTTTCAGTTTGAGCTAAAAAGCCAAAGAAGATTTAAAGAAGAGTTAGAAGATGTAGAGATTTTACCAGCTTTTTTGGCTCTAAATCAAAAATCTTGGGAAAGGCTACAAAAAAATATAGATAGAAGCTCTTTTGATGGCTTTATTAAAGATATAGACTCTTTTGGTCTTTGGGCATTGGAAGAGATGGGGGAGTATTTATTAGAAAAATATCCAGCAAGCTTTCTTAGAGATTTCTCTTTATAGCTAGAAGAGTTAGAGAGTTTTGGCAAGACTCAAAAAATAATCTCTAAATATTCAAACCATATTATTCCAAAATCAGACTCTTTTAAAGAGATAAATCCAATTGATATCGATGGTTTAATCGAACTTCATAAAGATAAAAAGATAAAAATAGTAGTTAAAAGTCAATCAAAACTAAGAGCTAGCTCACTAAAAAACTTTGATGGGGTAGAATTTATTTATAGTGATGGAGTAGTCAATCTCATCGGAAAAGATGAACTAATTATATCGCTAAATAGTAAAAATGAGCCTCCAAAAAGAGTAAGAAAGAGTGCTTTAATTTTAGATGAGATTGATATTGGAGATTATGTAGTTCATCAAGATTATGGACTAGGAATCTTTAGAGGTATAGAAAATCGTTCCACCCTAGGGGTAGAGAGAGATTTTATTGTTATTGAGTATAAAAATGGTGATATGCTCTATATTCCAGTAGAAAATCTCGACCTCATCGACAGATATATTGCAGATAGTGGCTCACTTCCTTCTCTTGATAAGCTTGGTAAGGGTGGCTTTAAAACTCTCAAATCCAAAGTCAAATCCAAACTTTTTGCTATTGCTTCAGATATTGTCAATCTCTCTGCCAAAAGAGCGCTTCAAAAAGGTAAAACTCTCTCTTGTGATGATGTAGAGTTTCTCAAGTTTCTATCTGATGCTGGCTTTGAGCATACTCCAGACCAGCTTGAGGCTATCAAAAGTATAAAAGAGGAGCTAAAAAGTGGTAAGATTATGGATAGACTCCTTAGCGCGGATGTAGGTTTTGGTAAGACAGAAGTAGCAATGAGTGCAATGTTTATTGCAATAAGCTCTGGTTTCCAAAGTATGATAATAGCTCCTACTACACTGCTCTCTGCTCAGCACTACAAAACTCTTCAGGAGAGATTTAAAAACTGGGGTATAAAAGTAGGTAAATTGGATAGATACACCACTCCAAAAGAGAAAAAAGCGATTTTAGAGTCTCTAAAAAGTGGTGAGTTAAAAGCTGTCGTGGGGACTCATGCTCTATTAAAAGCTGAATTTAAAGATTTGGCTCTAGTAGTAGTTGATGAGGAGCATAAATTTGGGGTAAAGCAGAAAGAGGCAATCAAACATTTGAGCTTAAATACTCATATGCTCTCGATGTCTGCTACTCCAATTCCTCGCTCTTTGAATATGGCACTTTCTCAAATTAAGAGTTTTTCAGAGATTACGACACCTCCTACTCAGAGGATTGGAGTAAGAACTTTTGTCAAAGAGTTTGACCATAAAATTATTAAAGAGGCGATACAAAGGGAGTTAAGAAGAGCTGGGCAGATATTTTATATCTATAACTCAATTGCTACAATTCAAGCTAAAGCAGATGAGATAAAAGAGCTTCTTCCTTCACTAAAAATATCAATCTTGCACTCAAAAGTCCCCCCAGCAAAGATAGAAGAGGAGATGATGAAGTTTGAAGCCAAAGAGTATGATATGCTAATTTCTACAACAATTATAGAATCTGGTATTCATCTTCCAAATGTCAATACTATTATTGTCGATGGTGCAGAAAATTTTGGTATTGCTGACTTGCATCAGCTAAGAGGTAGAGTAGGGCGTGGTAGCAAAGAGGGGTACTGCTATTTGATGGTAGAAGATAGAGACTCCCTCTCCCCAAAAGCCCAAAAGAGACTTTTGGCTCTTGAGACTCACTCTGAGCTTGGAAGTGGAGCTATTTTAGCTATGTATGATTTGGAAATTAGAGGTGGTGGTAATCTAATAGGTGAGGCTCAGTCTGGTCATATCAAACAAATTGGCTATAGTCTTTATCTAAAAATGCTAGAAGAGACGATAAGAGAACTTACAGGCAAAAATGAGGATACTCCAAAGAGTATTGAGATAAATCTCCAAGTCAATGCTTATTTGAGTGATGAAGTAATTTATGAAGATAGATTAAGGCTTGAGCTGTATCGTAGATTATCACTTGCTGAGTCTTTGCTAGAAGTTTATGAGATAGAAGATGAGATAAAAGATAGATTTGGCTCTTTAGATAAAGTCTCTAAGCAGTATATTGAGTTGATTATTATTAAAGTTTTGGCAAAAAAACTAAATATCTCTAAGATTTCAAGTTACAATGAGAGAATTTTTGTGGAATTTTATGACAGAGAAGGTAGAAAAATAATTAATTCTCCTAGCAGAGATAGTGATGATATTTTGGATACTACACTCAAATATCTAAAGGCTCTTTAGATATTTTTTTTAAAGATTCTTCTTTTTAAGAAGTTTTTAAGTATTGCTTGGATAAAATTTCACTCACAAGTGCGGGAGTAGCTCAGGGGTAGAGCACAACCTTGCCAAGGTTGGGGCCGCGGGTTCGAATCCCGTCTCCCGCTCCAGATTCAATACTAATTGATGCCCGGGTGGTGGAATTGGTAGACACGAGGGACTTAAAATCCCTTGGCAGTTTTTGCCGTGCCGGTTCAAGTCCGGCCTCGGGCACCACCAAGCGCCACCAAAAAGGCGACATAGCCAAGTGGCTAAGGCAGGAGCCTGCAAAGCTCTGATCCCCGGTTCGAATCCGGGTGTCGCCTCCATATATTTATGGTTTTTTCTTTTTTATTTTATTCGGGAGATGGCCGAGCGGTTGAAGGCACCGGTCTTGAAAACCGGCAAGGGTAACACCTTCGGGGGTTCGAATCCCCCTCTCCCGGCCACTTTTAGCAAATTTCTTATCTGCTTTTTCTCTTTTTGTTTGGATTATATTTTAAAAATATAAAACTTCTTTAAGAATTTTAATTCTCTCTTCAATCTTTGGATAATTAAATTTAAACTCCGCTTCTTTTAGGTAGTAAAAGAAGTTTTCTCTTTTAATCCCTTTGTACTTTCTAAAAAAAGAGTCAAAAAATCTCCAAAATTTTACTATTGTGTTTTCATGGGAACTTATCTTTGCTACTCTATAGATTGTCAAAAATTTGGAAAACTCTCGGTAATAAATATCTTCTAACTCATCATCTAAAAGTGATTTTTTATATTTTTGGAGTGATGGCATCAAAATATTGTAGACTCTTCCCCCATAATCAAATGTCAAAAAATCAAAACCATCAAAAATATAGCGCTTATCACCTCTTTTTACACTATCGAGATAGAGATATTCATCATACTCCAAGAGATTTTGGCGATTTTGTTCATACTCATCTTCCAAAAATAGAGCCAACTTCTTTCTAAATTTATCAAATGCCTTTTTGGCTGTGATGTAGTTTACTTTCAGCTCTTTTGAAGCTTTAAGAGCAGTGAAATCTCTGCAAAAAAGCTCAATTAAGTCTATCTCTCTTTGGAGTTTTTGAGGACTGTAGCGACTCTTGCAGTAGGAACATTTTACTCTTCCATCGCCCAATTTATAAAGAGGTGCTTGGCAATAAAAACAGTTTTTATCCGAGATTTTAGTCCGAAAACTATACAAGATATTCCTTTTTTTAACCTTTTATTATAATTTTATCGTATAATTCTCAAAAAACTGAATGGACATTCATTTATGAAAGGGCTTCTTATGGATTATAGCCTCTTAATAATCTTCTGGTATGGGATTTTGCATGCTTTTGGGCCAGACCATCTAACAGCAATTGCAGATTTTTCTATCGGTAAGAGTAAGCAGAAAACTCTCTTAATTACGATGGCTTTTGCTATAGGACACGGTCTTTCTCTCTTTGCATTTGCCAAGATTTTGGAGCATATCAACCTCTCAGAGGAGATTTTGGCTTATGCTGATTCAATCTCTGCGACGGTAATTATTCTGATTGGACTCTATCTGCTTTTTATGGCTCTGACTAATCGGATAAATCTCTCCAAGCACACTCACGAGGGAAAGGAGCATATCCATATCTATTTTGGTAAAGAGCATACTCACAGCTCAAACGACCTAAAAACGAGGGCTTCATCGGCTCTGACTGTTGGGCTTTTGATGGGAATTGGTGGGGTGCGAGGAATGCTAATTACTCTTAGCTCAATCGCCCACAACGAGGTAAATTGGCTAATGGTTTTTAGTTTTACAGCTGGGGTAATGCTGATTTTCATCACATTTGGTTACCTCATCGCCCTCATCAACGATAATCTACTTACAAGCCAAAAAAATGTAAAAAGAGTCTTCGCCACTGCTGGGGTTATTAGCCTCGTAGTTGGTAGATCAATT
>Ga0256843_1000120_pt1 | contig 66545 bp, 73 predicted proteins | sample AlvinellametaG_FD_191572 | JGI IMG/M metagenome (GOLD analysis project Ga0256843, IMG submission 191572) | Pompeii worm associated microbial communities from hydrothermal vent at the East Pacific Rise, Pacific Ocean - Alvinella | ecosystem: Host-associated > Annelida > Integument > Unclassified ...
CCATCTCTGCCAATAACTGCATTAAAGTTCTCTGAACTTCTCTGTCCCCTCCAGTTAAAGCATCTGTTCTTTTTGCTGCAATGGCATCGATCTCGTCTATGAATATTATTGAAGGTGCTTTCTCTTTGGCTAATTTAAAGATGTCTTTAACTAACGAAGCTCCTTCTCCAATAAATTTTTTAACCAATTCAGAACCAACGACTCTTATGAATGTAGCGTTTGTTTCTGTGGCAACTGCCTTGGCTAATAACGTTTTACCAGTTCCTGGTGGTCCATATAAGAGAATACCTTTTGGTGGCTCAATTCCAATTTTTTCGAACAACTCTGGATGTTTCAATGGGAGTTCAACAACTTCCCTAACTTCCTGAATCTGTTTTTCTAAACCTCCAATGTCTTCATATCTAACAGATGGCTTTTCATCTATCTCCATTGCCTTAGCCCTATAATCCTTGTTTTCAGGCAACACATCAACAACTGTTAGTGTCTGCTGATTTAAACAAACTCTCTTTCCTGGAGTTAGATCTTCCGGATTTACAAAGTGGGAGATATTAACCAAAAAGCTTGGCCCAGTTGAGCTTTTAACTACTACTTTTCTCTCTCCTACTTTATCAACAACAGTTCCAACTATGAGAGGAGGAACTCTCATTCTATCAAGTTCTCTTCTTAGAATTTCATTTTCTTTCATTAATTGTAAGTTTTCTCTTTCAAGTTCTTTTTTTTCTAACTCTAATTTTAATATTCTGCTTTCTAACTCTGCAATAACTGCTTTATCTTTTAACTGCTCTTTAACAGTATCTCCACCTATGTCTTCTTTTTCCTCTATTTTCTCACTGTCCTCTTCTTTAAATTCAAAAGATTTTTTTTCTTTTTTTAATTCTGCTGAGATGAATTCTTCAAAAACCATAATCATCACCAGTAAATTTAATTGAATCTGATAATTTAATGAGTTGATATTTTTGATGAAAAGTGTGATTTTGTTATATATTATTAATTGTAATGCAGGTATTTATATATCTATGGAATGTATTATCAAACATTTAGTTAGATGAGAATAAGTTAAGTAAAGATCGTTAAGCAGTATATAAAATTATCGAACTGACATATTGGACATTTAACCTTCCCTATACATGAGTTGCCTCATAATTTGTCCTAACGGCCCTCCAATTCTCAACATTTTTCCTTTTCTTAATTTATCAATTGCATTTTTTGTTGTTTCATAGTATCTTAGCACTTCCCTAACATCACTCTCACTTGTTCCAGATCCTCTCGCAATCCTTCGTATTCTTGACGCTTTAATAATTTTTGGATTTTCTCTTTCTTCCTTTGTCATAGAGCTTATAATTACTTTATATCTTTTTATTTTGGACTCAGTTAAGTGAGAGAGTTCTTTGGGCATTCCTCCAAGTCCGGGAATCATGCTCATAATCTTTTTCATAGATCCCATATTTTCAATTGCCTCTAATTGCGTCATCAACTCATTTAGAGTGAATTTACCTTTCATTATTGCATCAATACTCTCCTCTGTTTTCTCATCAACCATATCCTCAGCTTTCTCTAACAAACTATCTAAGTCCCCCATTCCCAAGAGTCGAGATATGAATTTTTTTGGGTCGAATGGTTCAAGGTCATCGATCCCTTCCCCCACACCGATAAATTTTATTGGTGCCTCTGTTTCCGCAACAGCACTTAACGCCCCACCTCCCTTGGCGGATCCATCCAACTTCGTAACTATTATACTTCCAATCTCTCCAACGGCATCTTTAAATGCTTTGGCTTGTATTCGTGCTTGCTGTCCAATAGTTCCGTCAATAACCAATATTATCTCATCAGGATTAGTTATTTCTTTAATTTGTTTCATCTCTTCGAGAAGGCCTTTTTCCTCTTTATGTCTCCCAGCGGTGTCTATTATTAGAACATCAGCTTTTTTAAATTTTTGCATTCCTTCTTTAACGATCTCTACGGGATCTTTTGTTCTTGTTTCATCTCCATATAGAGGCACGTGAATCTTTTCTGCTAACTGTTTTAGTTGTTCGTAGGCAGCTGGTCTGTAAGTGTCAGCAGCAATTAGAGCAGGTTTTAAACCTCTCTTTTGGACATATCTTGCTAATTTAGCAGCAGTTGTTGTTTTTCCACTTCCCTGAATCCCAATTAGCAATATTACGTTCTGTTTTTTTGGATTTAATTCGAGTTTTTTGGCTTCTTCTCCTAAGAGTTTAACGAGTTCTTCATAAACAATTTTTATAATATGCTCTTTTTTTGATAATCCTTTTGGTGTTTTCTCTTCCAAAGCTCTTCTCTCTATTTCTTTGCTCATCTTTAAAACTAATTTAACATTAACATCCGCCTGAATTAAAGCCCTTTGTATATCCTTTATAACTTCTTTTATTAGTTTTCTGTCAACAAAAGCAGCAGCTTTTAATTTGTTTAGTGCCTTGTTTAAATTTTCTCCTAATTTGTCGAGCATAATCATCACCATAAAAAGATCTATAAATTTCCCCATCTTGTAAACAGATTATTTTCTATTTTTAGCAGATCTAATACTCTTCCAACTACGAAATCAATAATATCTTTTACTGTTTGTGGTTTGTGATAAAAGGCAGGGATTGGTGGCATAATAACTGCCCCTAAGTTTGATAGTTTTAACATATTCTCTAAGTGTATGCTGTTAAGTGGCATTTCTCTTGGCATAATTATTAATCTCCTCTTTTCTTTTAATGCAATATCACAAACCCTTACAATTAGATTTGAAGAAAATCCATTGGCAATTCCAGATAGGGTTTTCATTGAGCAGGGAATTACAATAACTGCATCAAAATGATTAGATCCTGAGGCAACTGGGCTAAAAAAATCGTCATTTTCATAGTAGTTTGTTGATAATTCCGTAAGATCTTTCCAATCTACTCCGAGTTCTTCTTTGATTATCTTTTTTGCAGAGTTTGAAATAATTAGATCGGTATGAATATTTTTTTTATTTAAGATTTCTAACAATCGTTTAGCATAAATAACCCCACTTGCTCCCGTTATACATACAACTACCCTCATAACTCCACCGTTCTTTACAACTTTAAACTTTGAGATTTTTGTTTTTTATTTGTTTTTGTTTATTTGTTTTTGTATGCCAAAATAATATATGTCATCTAATCGAACATCTTCTTTATGTATGGCTCAAATGGAACAATATCTTCTCTACTTCTTGGACTTATAACTGCAACTTTTAATTTTCTTTCTTCAGGAAGTAGATCGATAACGAGTGTTCCTGGGGTGGCAGTTATTGACCATGAAAGGAGTATCAATCCTGTAGGATTTTCAATTGTAGATTCCATTTCGATAATTTGGGGATCTATTTTTCCATTTATTGATCGTCTGACAACATCTACCCAAGATTCTGTGATTGCTTTTATCAACACTGCCAAGTATCCAATAGTTGCAAGCAATCTCATAATTGTTCTCCTCGTTTTATGTTTATTCTTTTGTTTATTTATTTTTCCATTTTTCTTTATAGTATATTTTATCGTCTATTTTTTATATTTTCTATTTGTATTTGTATTGTATTTATATCCTATCTGTTTAGTTTATAGTTATTAAATAGTTATTAAGTTTAAGTTTATAGTTGTTATTAGGATATTACATTATTTATCACTTTCTATATATCTATATTGCTATTAATATATATTTCGTCTTTAATAATCTGTTTTTTGTTTTTTATTCTTTATTTAGATGTTATGTTTTTTGACGTCTCAATTTTTTATTATAATAATTTTAATGTTATCCTATTTCTTTCATTAATCTTTTATGGATATGGGCTAAAAATATATAAGGTGTTATCTTCATTATTTTTATTATGTTAAGATCGAGGTGAAGTGTTATGGATGAAAATTTGAGACAGAAGGCAATGGCGTTAGAGATATTTAATCAGCAACTTCAGATGATACAGAGTGAGATCACTTCAATTAGGGCTTTAAAATCGGAGATCCTTAATTCAATTGAAACAATCGAGAATATAGATGTTAATGAAGAGACATTAATTCCTGTAGGGCCAGGAGTGTTTTTAAAAGCGAAGATCGTGGATGATAAAGCTTTAATTGGTGTAAAATCAGATATTTATGTTGAAAAGTCATTCAAGGATGTAATCGAAGAGTTGAAAAAGTCAGTTGAAGATTTAGATAAAGCAGAAAAAGAAGGGTTAAGAAAAGCGGAAGAATTATCAAAAGCTATCGCTAATTTAAGAAAAGAATTACAATTAGAGATGCAGAAGATTCAACAGAAAGAACAAGAAAATAAGAAAAATGAAGAAAATTAAAGATTATTCAATTGGTTTTTGATAGATCCTTTCTCTTGCGTTATATGTTTTAAACAATTTTTTTGCTTCTCCGTGAAGAATTTCTGTTTTTCCAAGTATTAAAAACCCTCCTGGATTTAACGCTTCATAAAATTTTAAAAAGATTTCCTCCTGAATTTTTTTGTCAAAGTAGATTATTACATTTCTACACAATACCATATCCATATTTTTTAATGGAGGATCTTTTATTAAATCATGAAATTGGAATTTAACAAATTTTTTTAAAGTATTTTTTACCATATATTCCTCTTCATTAAGTTTTATGAAGTATTTTTCTATTATCTCAGGAGGAAGATTTTTCAGTTGTTTTGCTTGATAAACTCCTTTTCTTGCTTTTGCAATTATTTCTTTATCTATGTCCGTTGCAGTTATAACCGCATTTAGCAACTTTCTTTTATATTTTTCCATCGCTTCGCTTAAAATTATTGCAATACCGTACGGTTCTTCTCCAGAAGAACATCCTGCACTCCATATTCTTATTTTTCTTACCTTTCTATCTTTTACCCATCCTTCTATTATCTTTTGAATCTCTCTATAAACTGTTATATCCCTCCAAAATTCTGTAACGTTTACGGTTAATGTCTCAGCTAACTTTTCATTTTCATCTTCATGGCTTTTTAGATATTCGTAATATTCTTTAAACGAACTGCATTTTGTAGCTTTCATTCTAACTTTTATTCTTCTCATTACATAACTATCTTTATACTGCGTAACATCAATTTTTAAAACATTTTTTATATGGTTCAGTATTCTTTTGAAATACATCTGTTCTATTGGACTTAACTTCTCAGTGTCATTCACCCCTCCCATTATATAACCCCCACACTTATGTATCTATTTAGAAGGATCTGCAAATGTGCAGATTGCAAATTAATAATATATAACAAACACGTATTTAAATAGTATATATTTTAAACCATTTCAGTAGTAAATTTTTATATTTGAGTATTTTATAGTATGTGTTTTGTTTTTACTATCCTGCTAAAAATTTGAGCACAATAATCGTTAAACTTAAAAATAAAAATAGTAAAATTAACAGTATCCAAAGAGTTTTTATATTGTGAATTGTGAAATAACTACCAAATATTGTATTCTAATAAAACTTATCTGGTAATCAAATTTTATTTTTATTTTTTAAATAACTCAATTTTTGCAGATTTACCTCAATTCTTTAAAGTTTAAAATTAACAAGAGGGATCATTATGAAAGTTAGAATATTTGACACTACTTTGAGAGATGGAGAACAAACTCCTGGTGTTTCTCTAACTCCAAGTGATAAACTGGAAATCGCAAAAAAATTGGATGAGTTAGGAGTTGATGTGATAGAAGCAGGTTCTGCAATAACATCCAAAGGGGAAAGAGAAGGAATAAAGCTGATAACAAAAGAAGGTTTAAATGCGGAGATATGCTCATTCGTGAGAGCTTTGCCGATTGATATTGACGCAGCTGTTGAGTGTGATGTAGATAGCGTCCATCTTGTAGTGCCAACATCTCCTATACATATAAAGTATAAACTTAGAAAAACAGAAGATGAGGTTTTAGAGACAGCTTTGAAGGCAGTTGAATATGCGAAAGATCATGGGTTGATAGTGGAATTATCTGCTGAGGATGCAACGAGGAGTGATGTTGACTTTTTAATAAAATTGTTTAACGAAGGAAAAAAGGTAGGGGCAGATAGGGTTTGTGTATGTGATACTGTTGGAATCTTAACTCCTCAAAGAAGTCAAGAACTGTTTAAAAAAATAAGTGAAAATGTAGATCTGCCTGTCTCAGTTCACTGTCATAACGATTTTGGAATGGCCACAGCCAATACATGCTCAGCGGTTTTAGGAGGAGCGGTTCAATGCCACGTAACGATCAATGGCGTTGGAGAAAGAGCAGGAAACGCCTCTTTGGAAGAGGTTGTAAGTGCACTTACGATACTTTACAACTACAAAACCAACGTAAAAATGGAAAAGTTATATGAAGTTTCGAGATTGGTTTCAAGATTGATGAAACTTCCTGTGCCTCCAAACAAAGCGATCGTTGGGGATAATGCATTTGCCCACGAGGCAGGAATACACGTTGATGGCTTAATAAAAAACACAGAGACATATGAGCCAATAAAACCTGAAATGGTTGGAAATAGGAGAAGGATAATATTAGGAAAGCATTCTGGAAGAAAGGCATTAAAATACAAACTCGATCTTATGGGCATAGATGTTAATGAAGACCAGTTAAACAAGATATATGAAAAAATAAAAGAGTTTGGAGATCTTGGGAAATATATTTCAGATGCAGATCTCCTGGCAATAATTAGGGAGGTTTTAGGTAAAGAAATAGAGGAAAAGATAAAATTAGATGAGTTAACGGTGGTTTCTGGAAACAAGATCACGCCGATTGCTTCTGTTAAGCTTCACTATAAAGGAGAGGATATAACGTTAATAGAAACTGCCTATGGAGTTGGGCCTGTCGATGCAGCAATAAATGCAGTGAGAAAGGCAATAAGTGGTGTTGCAGATGTTAAATTGGAGGAATATAGGGTAGAGGCAATTGGAGGAGGAACAGATGCTTTAATTGAGGTAAGGGTAAAGTTAAGAAAGGGAATGGATATTGTAGAGGTTAAAAAAGCAGATGCAGATATAATAAGAGCATCTGTTGATGCAGTTATGGAAGGAATAAATTTACTTCTCAGTTGAAAAATTAAAGATTAAAAATAACATTAAAAAAAATAAAAAATAGAGAGAAATTAATGTTTAAATCCGAATAGTTTCTTAGATTATGGTTTAGGTGTTAACTTTAACTTCTTTCACTTCTTTTTCTGTTTTTCCTTCTTCATTAATTTCTTCTTTTTCACTTTCATCGGTTTTTTCTTCTCCATACAGTATTTTTGCAATTTCTTTTAACGTCTCAATACCCTTTGCTTCTGTTCTTAAAAGAGGAACATATGCAATAACTTTATCTCCGAATTTCTCTTTAATCATTTCTAATCTTTTTAATTGTAGTTCTCTTCTTGCTCTACAAAAATCACACTGCACATCCTCAGGAATGAGTTGGTTTACAATAACCGCATCAATTGGAATTCCATACTTTTGAAGAGCTTTCATTGCCCTCTCACTTTCCAAAATACTCATCTCCTCTGGAATAACGACCAATCTAAATGCGGTCCTCTCTGGATCTGATAAGATGTTTCTCGCTCTAACGATTCTCTCTTTCATCTTCTCTAATTCTTCTAACATTTTATCATAGTCAATATCCTCATCCTTCCCTCCAAATGGTAGAAATCTCTTCATCATCTTCATAAATCCACTCATCTGCTTTCTTAATTTGATCATCTTTGTCATATACTTGTCCATAACCTCAGGCATACCTAAAAATCTTAATGTATGTCCTGTTGGGGCTGTATCAAATATAACAACATCAAATTCATTACTATCCATATACTTTAAAAATACATCAAAAGCAGCACTTTCATCAGTTCCTGGAGATAAAGAGGCCATCTCCAACTGATCCTCTAACATTTCTCCTAAGAATGGATTTTCATCCATCTGTGCTTTTAATTTTTCTTTATACTCTTCCATTGCCTTCTGTGGATCTATTTCCACAACATACAGATTATCAAAGCCCTTAACTTTTGTTGGTTCATGTCCAAACTCTTGTTCAAATATATCTCTCAAGGAGTGGGCAGGGTCTGTTGAAACAATTACAACTTTTAAACCTTTTTGAGCCAAATAAACTCCAGTGGCAGCACTCATCGTTGTTTTTCCAACTCCTCCCTTACCTCCAAACATTATATATTTTGTTCCATCTTTTTTTTCTAATTTTTTTTCAGTAATTCCTCTTAATGAGTTTATAGAATTTTTAATTTTTGTTAACATACTAAGATCACCTTTAAAGTTTTAAATTTTTGAAAATTGGCTAACGTATAATACGTTCATAATCGTCTTACTCTCTATTGTGGTTTCCAAATATAAATAGGTTTATGTGATCTAAACCTTTCTAAGATTTTAACGTTATAAGGATTTTAATCTTGATATTAACTCTTCCATATCTACAATAGTGTTTATACATCCATCTCTTAAAAGAGGTTGTCCTTGTGAGGGAATTCCCTTCCTTGATAGGGAGTTCATTCCATAAAACAGATCTCTATTGCATGCAACACCAAAAACTGCTTCTGGCATTTCTTCTTTTAATATTCTTTTTAAAAATGTAGATCCGGGAATTATATAAACTTTGTAGCCCCTACTTTCAGCAACTTTTAAGATCTCTCCAACACCACATCTATTGCAAAATACACACTCTACACCTTTAGGAGTTAATTTTGCTGGACATTTCACATCTCTAAGGCAGTGGGGAAGAACTAAAACTCTTTTTTTTGCTTTTTTAAATTTATCTTCGTAATATTTATTATAAAATTCAATTCCAACCCTATAAAATGTATCTTCTGTCCCAACTAATAGAAAAATTTTAAGTAGGACTGAATAAAGGTTATCCATTAAAAACAGAGCTAAATTTGGAAATATTAATTTATTTTTCTTTAATAATATAAATCCAATAATTAAGATTAATAAGAAAGATAGAAAGGCAAGAGTAAGCAATACAATCGTTATGACTCCAATAAGTTGCAGAACTCCTCCCAAATCCAAGTTCTCGTCCTCCAAGTTAGTCATTTTAAAAATTAATCGTAAAAATTATAAAGCTTTAAACTTTAATTCTCAAAGGTAAAACTGTTGTTATATAAATGTCCCCCTGATTAAAGAGTATATGTTGTAATACTAAGACACTACTTATGAAAAACTATATATAATAGTTGGTATGAACCATACATCATAAAATAATACACTATAAAAATGGTGAGTTTATGGAGGCACTGGTTTTGGTAGGACATGGTAGTAGATTACCATACAGCAAAGAACTACTGGTAAACTTGGCTGAAAAAATAAAAGAGAAAAATTTATTCCCTATTGTGGAGATTGGAATGATGGAATTTAACGAACCAACGATTCCTGAGGCCGTTAAAAAGGCAATAGATCAGGGAGCTAAGAAGATAATTGTTGTTCCAGTGTTTTTGGCTCATGGTATCCACACAACAAGGGATATTCCAAAGATGCTCGGATTAATTGAAGATACTCATGAAGATGATCACCACCACCATCATCATCACCATCATCATCACCACGATTTTGAAAAGTTGGAGATTCCTGAGGACGTTGAAATTGTATATAGGGAACCTATTGGAGCAGATGATAGGATTGTTGATATAATTATCGATAGAGCATTTGGAAGATAAGTAGATGCTTAATCCGAGGGTAAGTGAGGAGGAGTTATGTGGCATATTTGGAAGGTAAATTTTAATTCGCTTACTGTTTTATATTTAGTTATAATTTTTTATTCATATTTTTTATTTTATTCTTTATTATTTTCTTATTTTATGATTTTTATTTTCTTCGGTTTTTAGTGTTTTTTATTTTTCTTAGTGGATCTTCATCAGAAATGTTATCATCATTTAACGCGTTCTTTAAAATAGTGTTTTCACTTTTCATTATATTGTTTATAACATCTTCGGATGTTTTTGACGATACACTTTTATTTAGGGACTTTAACATTTTAATCTCACTTTCTATTTTTTCTTGCTGGCATTTTTCGTAAATACTTACACTTTTGGACTTTTCCTTCATTAAAATACAATACGCTCCTGCAATACCAACAGAAACAATTAGAAGTAGTAATATGATAACTACACTCATAACAACTCCCTTTAAACTCTCTGTGTTGGTTTTAAATTATTTTATAACTATTTATATTAGCTTATTTTTATTCTTTTGTTTTATTTTGTTTTATTCTGCCATTTATATTTCTTTATTTTTTATTATTTTTAAATTTTCAATTTTATTTTTTATTTTTAGATGTTTCTAATGTTAAGCTCATATCCACGCTCCTTACAGAATGAGTTAGAGATCCAAGAGAAATAACATCCACATTGTTAACTGCATAATTTAAAATATTTTCTTCGGTTATTCCTCCACTAACCTCGATTATAGGTCTAAATTTATTTTTTATTTCAAATTCATTAATTATTTCTAATGCTTTTTTTATCTCGTCTGGTTTAAAGTTGTCGAGCATGATGATATCTACCTTTTCCTCAAGTGCCTCTCTAAGTTCTTTAAAGTTGCTAACCTCTACTTCGATCTTTTTTGTAAAACTAACATTTTCTCTCGCTTTTTTTATTGCTTCTTTTAATCCTACTACCGATATGTGGTTATCTTTAATTAGAATACAGTCATCTAACCTAAATCTGTGTGGATCTCCTCCCCCAATAACTACTGCATACTTTTGCAGTGGAGAAAGCATTGGAAGTGTCTTTCTTGTGCATGCTATTTTAACATTTTTATTAACTTCTTTAACCTTTTTTACTATCCTATTGGTTGTTGTAGCGATTCCTGAGAGGTGCATTATTAAATTTAAGGCAGTTCTTTCAAGGATTAGTATTGTTTTTGCATCTCCTTTAATTTTTAATATTTTTCCAAATGCTTCGTCCCCATCTTCAACAAGCTTTTCACACTTTACTCCATAATTTTCAAAAAACTCAACGATAAAATCTATTCCACAAACTATACATGTCTCTTTTGCTTCAATAAACCCCTCCACAATTGTATTATTTGGAATTATGGATTCAGTTGTTAGATCTCCAAATCCGACATCATACTCCAATGACTTTTTTAGAACTTTTAATGCATAATCTTTTAGCATTTTATCCCATTTATCTTTTGTAATTTTTCTTTTTTTAATATTTTTATTGCAGTATTTGGTATAGTTTTTATAATTGAGGATAACATATTTAAAAATTGTCGGTTTTAGAAAGAACATGTCTATATATTTGCACATATTAAGCACAATTTACAAATGGCAAAATTGGTTGATGGTGATATATTATGCTTAAAACTCTACCTCCAACTTTACGGGAGAAAAAAAGATATATTGCTTTTAAAATAATTTACGATGAAGAAATAAAAGAAGGAGAACTTGTAAACTTGATAAGAATGGCTGTTTTAGATTATTATGGAGCTTGGGGAACATCAAAAGCAAATCCGTGGCTCGTTTATTATGACTTTCCATATGGGATTTTGAGATGTCAGAGGGATAATGTTGATTATGTTAAAACATCCTTAATTCTTGTAAATAAATTCAAAGAGAAACCGATAAATATTATATGTCTCGGTGTTTCTGGAACTATAAGAAAAGCTAAAATAAAATTTTTAGGAATAAAACATCCAAAAAGATGGTTTTTAGTTAGAAGAGAGAAAATGAAGAAAAAAGCCAAGTAAACGGTGGGAGGATGAAGAACGTAAATGTTGGGTTGTTTGGACATATAGATCATGGAAAAACTGAATTAGCAAAACAATTAACGGAAATAATTTCAACATCTGCATTAGATAAACCAAAAGAGTCAAAAAAAAGAGGAATAACTATTGATTTAGGTTTTTCTTCGTTTGTTCTTGGTAACTATCGAATTACATTGGTTGATGCCCCCGGACATTCTGAATTAATAAGAACAGCAATTGGGGCAGGAAACATTATAGATGTTGCCTTACTTGTTGTAGATGCGAAAGAAGGGCCAAAAACACAAACAGGAGAACATCTTTTGGTGTTAGATCTATTAAAAATTCCTACAATAGTGGTTTTAAATAAGATAGACATTGCAAGTAATGAGGAGACAAAAAGAACAGAAGAAATTATGAAACAAATATTAAATTCAACTTTACATTTAAAAAACTCTAAAATTGTAAAAATTTCAGCAAAAACAGGAGAAGGTATCGATAATTTGAAAAAAGAACTTAAACAGTTATTAGATGCCATTGATATAAAAAGGGAGATCGATAGTTATTTGAAAATGCCAATAGATCATGCATTCAAAATAAAAGGTGTTGGAACAGTCATCACTGGAACAATCCATAAAGGAACAGTGAAAGTTGGAGATCTACTAAAAATTTTACCAATAAATCAAGAAGTTAAAGTTAAAAGTATACAGTGCTTTAAACAGGATGTGGAGAAGGCATATGCGGGAGATAGAGTGGGAATATCGTTAATTGGTGTAGAGCCAGAGAGTTTATTTAGAGGGTGTATTTTAACATCAGAAGATACGAAATTAAAAGTGGTAGATACGTTTGTTGCAGAAATAAAGATCTTAGATCTTTTTAAATATGATCTAACCCCTAAGATGAAAGTTCACGTAAATGTTGGGCTTTTAACGGTTCCTGCAACCATAATACCATACAAACTGGAAAAAATAAATGATAAAGAAGAACCTGTTGTGTTAAATGAGGTTAAAAAAGGAATGTCGTGCTACTGTATATTTAAATTGGATGAGAGAGTGGTGGTTGAAGAGGGGGATAAAATTTTGATTATGAGATTGGATCTGCCCCCAACAACTTTGAGAATTTGCGGTTTCGGAAGAATAGTTGATTTTAAAGAATTAGAGCTTAAAAAGATCGTAATTAAGGAAGGAAAAGTTGTTAAAAAGAAAGATAGGATATACATAGAGGGTCTTGCCACATCAAAAATATCAGGAGAGAAACTTATTGGAGAAAAAGTTTATGTTCCAGAGAAGGATATTTGGGGAGTTATAAAAGGAACTTTTGGAACTAAGGGTTATTTGGTGGTGGATTTTGAGGATGAAGTGGAGGGGGGAGAAAGAGTGGTGTTAAAGAGAGTTAGAAAATGGGGTTAAGATCAGCAGATACTAAAACCGTATCTTTTATATACCCTACATAACAAAAATACTCTTTACAGACACGAATTTTAATTGTTTTTGGTGAGAGTTGTGTATGTAGTGAACCTGCCATATAAAAAGTTGGGTGTGGAGTTTAACGAAAAACTTGTAATTTTAAAAATGAAGTGTAAAGATATTGAAGAAGATGTTAGATTGAATTTCGAATCAGCGGCACTGTTGAAAATACTTATGGAACAAAGTGCAATAATTGCTGAAAAAATAAACAAGGATTTTAAAAAAGATGGAATAAAGATTAGTGAGATCTACGATGTGGGAACTGTCTTTGGTGTGGATGGGAGAGTTTCTATCGGTGTGTTGCCTGCTGATGAGAGTAGAGTCGCATCAGTGCTTGTTGGATTTCATAAAAATGATAAGCACATCTCTGTTGTAGTAAAACCTAAAAAAATAGCTCTACTTAGTATGATAATTTCAAAAATTATTATTGAAAATTTAAATTTAAACCATAAGAAGCAGAAATTTAACCCAAGTAGCAGAGTATAGCATTTATGTCTCCATTTTATTTTTATATCTTCTATCATTTATTTTATATATCGTTTTATTTATCGTTTTATCTTTTCTCATCTTCTAATATCTCTTCTATCCTTAACTGCCTTCCTTTTCCAACAACTTCATAAAAACTTAAAGAAATTAACCTGATCTCCTTGCTTATTGGATAGTGTTTTCCTCTTGTTGATAGTAAGTTTGGATCTACAAATAAAACTTCTCCATCAAATTTCACGGCTAAATAAGGAGTTCCTCCAAATACTTTGGAGAATGTTATGAGTTTTTCAATATCTTCTCGATTTATATAAAATTTTGATTTTGAAGATGACTTACATTCGAATATTAGTATCTTGCCATCTTTCCCAGCAATTATATCTACCCCTTTACTTCCCGCACTTCTAACTACTGCAAATCCTTCCTCTTCTAAGAGTTTTTTTAATTCCCGCTCAAATGAACTTCCTTTCCTATATTTATGCTTCATTTTTGCTCCCTAATACCTTATCTATTATTTTTTTAAATTCTTCGACTGGAATTTTACTTTCTCTTTTTATTAACTCTTCTTCCTTAGCCCTTAACTGATCTATTGGCATTATGCCATTTTTATCTATATTGTCTAATGCCAATCCAACTTTATCTAATACTCTCTGCTCTGCCTCTAATTGATGAAAACCCTCTCTTGGCCCCCCTCCTCTGAATGCCCTACATCTCCTTTTGTCCCAGATTGCATAACCTCTATCTTTGCAAAATATTCTGTTTCTTTCAAAATTTCTAATTTTTTGAGCTAAGGTATCGACCAAGTCCTCCTCTCCTTCAATATAAGCCCCAAAACACGTTTCTTTTACAAGAACTGGCTGGTTTAATGAATTTATATACCTAACCAATCTTCCCGGTGTTGTTAAAGCATTTTCAGCCAATACGATAACCTTGGTTTTTTTCATAATTTCACCGCAAATCGTTTATTTATTTTTATTTATGTTTTTGTTATTTTATTATTTATCTTTATCCATTTTATTACTTTTAATATTCTTAATCATAATTATTGAGTATTTTTTGTAGTTTTTTATTAATAAATCTCTTTATAAAGTTTTCTATTTTTAGCCAAATACTTGGTATTTTTATATCACATTATTTTTATTTTTAATTAAAAATAATTTCTCTTCATTTTGGAAGGTGTTAGAATGATCGATTTCCTTAGCAATATAAAGGTTAGAGATGTGATGACAAAAAATGTGATAACAGTTGATAGTGAGGAGGGTGTTGTAGAGGCGTTCGAAAAAATGTTAAAATATAAAATTAGCTCTCTACCGGTAGTTAATGAAAAAAACGAGGTTGTGGGAATAATCACTACCACTGATATTGGATATAATTTAATAAAAGATAAATACACCTTAGAAACCAAGGTTGGGGATGTGATGACAAAAAATGTGATAACAATAAAAGAGTCAGCCAACCTTTTAGAGGCAATAAAAAAAATGAATTTAGAAGATAAAAAGGAGATTATTAATCAACTTCCAGTAGTTGATGAAAACAACAAGTTGGTTGGAATTATATCTGATGGAGATATTATTAGGATTATCTCGAAGATAGTTTAAGTTTTAGTTTTTCTATTTTTATTATATTTATTGTATTTTTTAGTTATATTTTTTATTATTTCACTATATTGTTCTATTGTTTACTTATGTGCAATTTTGTGCCATAGCAACACACAAAACCACAAACTTTTTATAGAACTTCTAAATAATACATTAATTAGGAAGTAAAATATAATATTTATGAATAAACTTTATAAAGAAGTTAAGATATAAATTGAATAAAGGAGGGGGAGATTATGGCAAACGAAGTTTTAGATATAAATGAGGCAGTTAGAGCATATATAGCTCAAATTGAAGGTTTAAGAGCAGAGATAGGTAAATTAGATGCGACTATCGCAACTTTAAGGCAGTCATTGGCTACTTTAAAAGGTTTAAAGACATTAGGGGAAGGAAAAACTGTCTTAGTTCCTGTTGGAAGTATTGCACAGGTGGAGATGAAAGTTGAAAAGATGGATAAGGTTGTAGTTTCAGTTGGGCAAAATATTTCCGCCGAATTGGACTATGAAGAAGCATTAAAATACATAGAAGATGAAATAAAGAAATTATTGGCATTTAGATTAGTGTTAGAGCAGGCAATTGCTGAGTTGTATGCAAAAATAGAAGATCTGATTGCAGAAACTCAACAAACATCTGAAGAAAATGTAGAAGAGGAGGAAAATGAAGAGAAGTCCGAATAAAGATATTCATGAGATAATAAATTTTCTAAAATCACTACCAGAGGGTAGGAAGATCTATATTGAAATGTCGGGAATTTGGGTAGAGGTTAGTAGAGAAGAGGCGATAAACTTTTTAAAAAAGAAAGAAAACGAAAATGAAAGCTGTAAATAAACTTTTTATTTTTTATTATTTTTTATTTAATTTTTACTGCTTTTCAGTTCCTCAAAACTTCTGCAAACGCAGAACTCGCAGAGAGAGTATTCATTGATTTGTTTATTCTTTACTGGACAATAGTAGGTGTTTCCTTTTTTAACTATCCTTACATTTCCTGGGAAGGTTAAGTAAGTTGGGTGTAGTGGTTTTTTTGCGATAAATGCTAAATATGGGCATAATATCTTTGATAGTTTTATAAATTTTTCTTCTTCTGGTGTGTTATATTTTTTGAATCGCTCTATTCTTTCCAACATTTTCTTTAATTTTTCTTCGTCTATCTCTTCATCCTTAATATCTTCACACTTTTTTTTCTTAATTTCGTGGAATGTTTCAATTAAATATCTCATCATGGAATTTACATAGTGTTCTCTATATTGTGGGGGAAGATATTTGGCATCTTTTTCTATAAAGCTCCTTACCATCATTATATCATAAATGCTGAAATTTTCTAACTCCTTTTTTAATTTTTTAAGAAGTTCTCTGGATTTCATAATTTCACGTCTAAAAGATTCCCTCTATTAAAAAACAGAGCATTGCAACAACTAATGCCCCTACAACCATTTTTATTCCAGATATTATTACATTTTCTCTTGAGATCTTTCCAATAAATACTCCTAAAATAAAAAGTATCGTTATAGTTATGCCTATTGCAACATAAAGAGCAGTTTTTATATCAAATATAAAAAATGGCACAACTGGAAGGGCTGATCCTATCGTGGTGGATATTCCATCAATAAGACCGCAGATCATTGTCTCTCTTATTGCTTTTTGATATATTATAGATTTTTTTAAATATCCGCTCTTTTTTAGTAAACTTTTTTCTTTTTGTATTCTTTCTCTTTCTAATGAGGCCTTCTCAGCAGTAAAAGCTCCAAGAATATTGGATAAACCGTTAGCTATCCCTCCTCCAAGCCCTGCCGCAATTATAACTGACGCATCTGCTGAACCACTTGCTCCAATAACAACTCCAAGGGCGGATAATGAGCCATCAATCAATCCTCTAACGATGTATCTCGTCTCTGCTTCTCCGTTTATCCTGTTTAAGATCGGTTTTAGACGACGCGGAACTTTCAACACTTATCACCTTATTTATTTAATTATTAACATTTAATTATTTAATTTTATATCTTTTTTAATTTTTGTTTAATTTTTAAATTATTTAATTATTAATTACGTTTGATTAGTTCATTGTTATTTTGTCATTTCAAATCCAAAATATCTCTTAAATCATAGCATCTTAATAATCTCTCCCGAATAACCTGTTCTTTATGCTTAACTTGTTTAGCGTTTTCAATTACATCTTCTAATGTTTCTTTTTTGATTATAGCAACACCATTACAGTCCCCTACTACCACATCTCCGGGGTTAATTTTAATGTTATTAATTGTTAGTGGCACATTTATTTCTCCAAGATTTAAAGGTTTCCCTGCATTTGGGCAGGAATTTCTCGCAAAGACGGGAAATTTTATATGCTTAATATCTTCCAGATCTCGGACACATCCATCTATAACAACCCCCTTAACACCTTTAATTTTCGCATTTAACGATGCTAAGCCGCCCCAAACTGCTGTTTCATATTTTCTGTCTCCAACGATCTCTGCAACAATAATTTTATTTTTAGCAAAGCTTATTGCTTTAATTAAAGTTCCCCAATCGTTATAATTTGTTTTTACAGTTATCACTTCTCCAAAAACAATTTTCTGATTTTCTAAAATAGGTTTTATTCCGTTTAACGGCTTAGCTCCTGCATCACATAAATTGGGAACTGAAAAATTTTTTAAGATATTCATATGCCTCCCTTAGCTTTTATTTTTTAATTTTTTATTTTGTAAGTTTTTATAGTTTTTTGGCAACTTCCTTAGCCCAATATGTTATAATAAAATCAGCCCCAGCTCTTTTTATACACATTAATACTTCATAAATAACACTCTCCCTATCTAACCATCCATTTCTTGCTGCTGCTTCAACCATTGCATACTCTCCGCTAACGCAGTAGCCACCAATAGGCACATCAAATCTATCCTTAGCCATCCTTATAATATCTAAATAGGGCAGAGCCGGCTTAACTAAAATTAGATCAGCTCCTTCTTCTATATCTAAGGCGATCTCTTTCATTGCCTCCCTTGCATTGCCTATATCCATTTGATAACTTCTCCTATCTCCAAACTTTGGAGCACTTTCAGCCGCTTCCCTAAACGGTCCATAAAAAGATGATGCATATTTGGCTGAATAACTCATTATAGCAACATCATCATAGCCGTTTTCTTCCAAAACTTCTCTTATTGCTTTAACTCTTCCGTCCATCATATCTGAGGGAGCTACAATATCAACCCCTGCTTCTGCATAAGATAAAGCGATCTTTGCCAATATTGGGAGAGTGGCATCGTTCAAGATCTTTCCATCTTTAACTATTCCGCAGTGTCCATGGCTTGTGTATTCGCATAAACAACAATCAGCAATAACTAAAAGCTCATCTCCCAATTCCTCTTTAATTCCCCTTATGGTTCTTTGAACAACTCCATTTTTGTCATAGGCAGAGCTTGCTATTTCATCTTTATGCTTTGGAATACCAAATAATATTATAGCAGGGATTTTTAAATCAGCTATCTCTTTTGCCTCTTCTATTGCCCTTTCCACACTGAACCTATATTGATTAGGCATTGATTTAATTTCCTTCTTCTCATTCCCTTTTAAATTTTCGTCTACAAAAATCGGCATAATTAGGTCATTTTTTGTTAAAGTTGTTTCTCTAACTAAGTCCCTAATTTTTTTATTTTTTCTTAATCTTCTTGGCCTTATTATCATATTCATCCCTTCTCCTATCTGGATTATTTTAATTTTATTTAATTTTATTAATTTTTCATTTTATTTATTATTTTATTATTTTTTGTTGTTATAGAAGTTGGACAAAGTGTTTTAAGTCGTCAGTTTCATAGATTTTTGGATGCAAAATCTTTGCGTATTCTTCTAAAATCTTTATTGAATTTAAAGTTTCATGTTTTAGGTAATCACTTGAAGTTATATAAAAATGTCCTGTCTTGTATGCTTTGAATTTTAAAAATTCAGGATTTTCTTTTAATAGTTTTTCAGTATCTACATCCTCTCCCATACTATCAAGTATACAAACATCAGCATATTTGGCTTTATTTATAAATTCTTTTCTGTCTATTGGTTGATAGCAGATTCCTTCCACATTTTCAAATAAATAATTTCCTTTTAGATCGTTTATTAAGTGAGGTATATAGTGGTCTTTTCCATATACGTATGCTCTATTTTTATGATAACCGAAAAACGCTACAACTGGTTTGTATCTAACCCTATTAAGGGATGTAAGTATTTTCTTTTTTTCTTCTACTATCTTGTTAAATATCTTTTCTGCTTTTTTAAACTTACCAAATATTGATGCGTAGAATTTTATCCATTCAATTTTTCCAAGAAAATTCGGTTCTTTGTAGTTTCCAGTTTTTACATAACCTATATTTTTATTTCTTAACCATTTGGAGAGTGGATTAAATATGTTCCAATCGATAAGAATAACAAGTTCTGGATTTATCTCCAAGATTTTTTCGTAGTTAGTAATTCCATCTCCCCCAACATTTGATATTTCTCCATCTTTATATTTTTCATAGATTGGATAATTTTTTAAAACAACATCTGCCCAAAAAACCCCTTTAACACTTTTAATCATTTTCTTTATATTCAACAAATAGGCAGTATCTATAAACATCGCATCTGCAACTATAACATTTTTTGGGGGTTTTTTTAAGACAATTTTATTATTTTCAGAGTCAAAGATATGATTATCGATTATATCAAAATGAACTGCATATTTAACTGAACTGTTAAAATATCTATAGAAGATTGGGGCCATAATACCACAGCAGTATCAATTGTTAATAAAGATAATTTAAACATTATTTAAGATTTCTTTATAACAAGGTATATTTATTTTTTCTGCAAAAACTTTAAAAAATAAAAACAGTAAAGACATTAAGAAAAAATACCTAACTGCTAAAATTTCTTTATAACATCATATCTCCAAATTAAGAACGAACAAATAGAAGGAAATAATTACAATAACACTTCCTGTAGGAATATTTTAAAATAATCTTAAAATAATGAGTAAAAAATTTTAACAATAATTAAAATAAGAGGGATGGCTATGTTTTTAACACTTGATGATTTTAATTTTGAAGATAAGAGGGTAGTTCTTAGAGTTGATATAAATTGTCCGATAGATCCGAATACAGAGGAGATATTGGATGACAAGAGAATAAGAGAGATAAAGAATACAATAATTGAGCTTATCAATAAAGGAGCTAAGGTCGTTATTTTGGCTCATCAAAGTAGGCCAGGAAAAAAGGATTTTACGACATTAAAAAATCATGCAAAGGTTCTATCGAAGGTCATTGGAAAGGATGTTAACTATGTAGATGAAGTTATTGGGTCTACTGCGAGAGAGGCCATAGTTAATATGAAAAATGGGGATGTGGTGTTGTTAGAAAATATTAGATTTTACTCTGAAGAAGTTTTAAGCGAATGGAAAAAATGGGAAAATATAACTCCAAAAAAACAGGCAGAGACAAATTTAATTAAAAGATTGTCTCCTCTTTTCGATTATTTTGTTAATGATGCCTTTGCAGCAGCACATAGGGCTCAACCGTCATTAGTTGGTTTTTCATACTATATGCCAATGATCGCCGGAAGATTAATGGAAAAAGAAGTTAGTGTTTTATCTAAGGTGTTGGAAAATCCAGAAAAGCCATGTGTTTATGTTTTAGGAGGAGCCAAGGCAGATGACTCAATAAGAGTCATGAAAAACGTGTTAGAGAACGGAACTGCCGATAAGATCCTAACTTCTGGAATCGTTGCAAATATTTTTCTTATAGCAATGGGATATGATTTAGGAGTAAATTTAAAAATTATAGAAAATCTTGGGTTAATAGATCAAATAGACATTGCAAAAAAGTTATTAGATAAATTTGGAGAGAAAATAGAGGTTCCTATTGATGTGGCTATAAATGTAAACGATGAGAGAGTTGAAGAAGATCTAAGCAAGGATAAAAAAGTAAGTGGATTAATAAATGATATTGGAGAAAAAACCATAAAGCACTATCAAGAGATAATTAAAAATGCAAAAACCATTGTTGCCAATGGCCCCGCAGGAGTATTTGAAAAAGAAGCGTTTGCAAAAGGAACCGAAGAGTTATTAAAAGCGATTGCAGTTTCTAATGGATTTTCTGTGATTGGAGGAGGACACCTTTCCGCAGCTGCAGAGTTGTTTGAACTTGCAAGTCAAATAGATCACGTAAGCACTGGAGGAGGAGCAACATTGGACTTTTTAGCTGGAGAGAAATTGCCGGTAATAGAGATGCTCAAAGAGTCGTATAAAAAATACAAAGAGTAAGGAAATGACAAATTATCTATAAAACCCATCAAAGTTCTACCGATCTATCCTTTGTCTTCCATATCCAATAATATTTTAATAATATCTCTATTAAATAATATTTTATTGTATCGATATATTTACCACGTCTCCTTATTTTCATACTTTATAGAAATCTTTAAAAAGTATGGTATTAAAAATTAGATAAATAATATTACCAAAAAGAGAAAGGGGATCTTATGGATTTAAAAAACATTATCAACGAAATAAAAAATTTTGAAGGAATTCTAAGGAAAATAGCAATAAAAGATGTTGTTGAGACATTTAAATTTGAAGATGACGACTATGATTTTGATATTATTGTAGATTTTGGAGATGATGCTGCTGTTATAGGAATAGATGGAGATAAAGCGATACTATTGGCAGCTGACGGAATATGGGGAAAACTTTTAGAAGCAGATCCTTGGTGGGCAGGATATTGCTCTGTCTTAGTTAACTGTAAAGATATTGCAGCAATGGGTGGAAAGTGTATTGGAATGACTAATATAATAAGTATAAAGGACAAAGATATTTGTAGAGAAGTTTTAAAAGGAGTTAAGGATGGAGTAAAAAAATTTGGAGTGCCAATGGTTGGGGGGCACACACATCCAGATGCGATATGTAATGTTTTAGATGTCTCAATAACTGGAATTGCTAAAAAGGATTGTATACTGAGGAGCGATAACGCAAAAATTGGAGATAAAATTATATTTGCATATGACTTAGTTGGCCAAATTTATAAATCATTTCCATTAAATTGGGACACAACAACGATGAAGTCAAAAAAATTGGTTAAAGCCCAGATGGATGCATTAGTTCAAATTGCAGAGAATAAGTTAGCTAATTCATGTAAAGATATAAGCAATCCGGGCTCTATTGGAACGTTAGGGATGCTATTGGAAGTTTCAAGAAAAGGAGGAGTTGTTGATATAACAAAAATTCCAAAACCTGAGGAGATTGATTTAATTCACTGGCTTAAAGTTTATCCGGGAAGTGGATATGTGTTAACTGCAAAAGAGGAGAATTTTAAAGAAATAAAAGATATTTTTGAAGACGTTAAAATGACTGCTGAGATCTGTGGAGATGTTATTGCTGAGAGAAAACTTTATCTTACGGATGGAGAAAATAAAGAGATTATTTTTGATTTTGAGAAAGAATTTATATGCGGATGTTAGAACTACTCAAAGATAAATTTTTTAATTTATTTTTTATAGTTATATTTTTATTAGTTAATGTTTAATAGCAATATGATCTATTTTTATCCGTTAAATTTATAAATTCTGAAGTTGTAATATGTAAATTTAAGTTAATATCCTAACTGACAAAAACAGATCATTATGCAAACGTCATTACACAATCGAAAATAAAATAAAATAAAAATTAAAAATTTGAATAAGCACGATAAACCACTAAGTCCCAGTTTTTGGTGATCAGCATGACTACCTTAGAAAAAATCGAATTAAGAAATTTTAAATCTTTTAAAAAACTATCTCTTGATATTCCTAAAGGATTTACAGCGATCGTTGGACCAAATGGAAGCGGAAAATCAAACATAGTAGATGCGATCCTATTTGTTCTCGGAAAAACGTCTGCAAAAAAGCTAAGGGCAAATAAATTTAGTGGACTAATTACATACCACAACGGAAAACGTGCAGATTTTGCAGAGGTCTGTATTTACTTTTCAAATGAAAGTGATGTATTTAAAACATTTAACATAAATGCAGATCGAGTGGGAATATTAAGAAAAATAAAAAAAAGTGGGGAAAGTAGCTATTATTTAATTTGGAAAGACAACGATAAAGAAAAACGAAGAAAAATGTCTAAGCAGGAAGTTATAGATTTATTTAGAAAATTAGGACTTTTAGGAAATAATGTGATCTCCCAGGGAGACCTTTTAAGAATAATCAACGTATCCCCAATAGAAAGGAGGAAAATAATTGATGAAATTAGTGGAATTGCTGAATTTGACGAAAAAAAGAAAAAAGCAGAAGAAGAACTTAAAAAAGCGAGAGAGTTAATTGAGATGATCGATATAAGAATAAGTGAAGTAGAAAATAATCTAAAAAAACTTCAAAAAGAAAAAGAAGATGCAGAATTATATCTAACCCTAAATAGTGAGCTAAAATCTGCAAAATATGCTCTTCTATTAAAAAAAGTCGACTATCTAACAAACATACTTGATAACTTAAAAGAAGATATAAAAAATTTGGAAGAATTAAAATCCGAGTTCTTAAATAAAGTTAAATCACTTGACACTGAAATAAATTCCTTAAAAAATAGATTGAAGGATATAATAAATGAGTTAAATGAAAAAGGCAATGAAGAGGTTTTAGAACTTCACAAATCAATAAAAGAGTTAGAGATTGAAATAGAAAATGATAAAAAAATATTGGATTCATCTAAAAATGAGATAATGAAGGTTGAAAGTGAAATAGAAAATAAAAAAAGGGAAATTGAAGAAACTAAACAGAAAATTATAGAAAATAGGGACTCAATCATTAAAAAAGAAGAAGAAATAAAAGAACTTGAAGAAAGAATAAAAAATTTAAATTATGAAAGAGAACGACTTAAAAATACTATAAATGAAAGTGAAAATATAATAAAACACTTAAAAAAGATGGAGATGGAACTTACCGATGAAATATCAAAAAATCAAAATGAGTTATATAAATTAAAAAAGAAATTAAACGAATTGGATAATATATTAAATAGAAAGAACTTTGAAATTGAAAAAAACACTGAAACGATAAAAAAACTAAAAGAGGAACTTGAATCAATAGAAGAAATCGATACAAAACCGTTATATTTAGAATTAGAAAATATAAAAGTAGAAATTGAGTTCTCTAAAAGGAGAATAAATGAAATAGAAGAAAAAAAGAAAAATCTTCAAAATAGATTAGATGAACTACATGCAGAATATATAAAAGAAAATGCTCGGATTAAAGCAATAAAAGAGATGGAAGAGCTATCTATTGATCGAACAATCAAGGAAATTTTAAATGCCAAACTTCCTGGCGTTATAGATATTGTAGGAAATCTTGGAAAAACAAAAATCGAATATAAAACTGCAATTGAGGTTTCTGCAGGAAATCGGCTTAATTACATTGTAGTTAAGAGAATGGAAGATGCAGTTAGGGCAATAAAATATTTAAAAGAGAAAAAACTTGGAAGGGCAACATTCTTGCCAATGGATAGAATTGAAGGACGGGAAACAGTATTTATAAACGAAAAAGGAGTCGTTGGACGAGCCATAGATCTCGTAGAGTTTGACGAAAAATATCGAGAGATATTTGAATATGTATTTGGAAATACAGTTATAGTTGAAAATATAGACGTAGCAAAAGAGTTATCAAAAAAATATCGAAAAGTTAGGTTTGTAACGCTTGATGGGGATGTGATAGAGCCAAGTGGGGTTATGATCGGAGGAACATTTAAGAGTAGAGCAAAAATTAAAGTGGATGTAGATTTAAACAAATTAAACAAGATAGCTGATGAGATTATAAAAATTGAAAGCGAATTAAAATCTCTGAAAGATGAAATCGATAGATTGAATGAAATAATTAGAAAAAATCTATCTAAAAAAATGGAAATTGAGAATACATTAGAGATCATAAAGAAAAATGAAATGAGAAGGATGGAAATTTTGGAGAGAAATTCCTCATTGATAAAGGAGTTAACTCTGAAAAATGAAGAGATCCTTGATGAAATAGAAGAATTAAACCTTGAAAAAGAAGAAATTTTAGAAAATATAAGAGAAACTGAGAAAAAAATAAATGAACTGATAGAAAAAAGAGAAAATGTAATAAAAGAACTTAAAAAATATGAAAGCGATGAAAATTTAAGAAGAATAAAAGAGATTGAGGAAGAGATAACAAAATTGGAAAAACAAAAAATAGGGCTAAAAAATGAGATTGAAAAAGGACTTACAGTAATCAAGGAAATCTTAATTCCAAAAACAGAAGAACTAAATAAAAAAATATCGGATTTAATTAATAAAAAGTCGGTTTTGGAGAAGAACATATTGTTTTATGAGGAAAGTGTAAAGAATAATTTAAAAATACTTGATGAAAAAAAGAGAAAATATAACGAATTAGCTAAAAATTTAAAGGACTTAACTGAAAAGAAAGAAGAGATCGAAAGTGAGATCGAAACGTTAGAAAACGAAAAAAAGAAATTACTGCAAAAGATAAAAGAAATCGAAGATGAGATAAATGAACTTAATATCGAAAAAGCAAAATATGAAAGTAAATTAGAAGAAGAAGAACGAAAACTTTACCTATGCGAGAAAGTAGAGATAAAGGAGAATTTAGAAGAAAAGACCATTGAGGAGTTGGAAATATATATAGGAGAGCTTGAAAGTGAAATAAAAAAATTAGAACCAATAAATATGAGAGCTATTGAGGATTATAAATACGTTGAGGAGAGATACAAGGAGTTAATAGAAAAAAGGAGGGAATATGAGAGAGACGAGAATAAATGCCTTCAATTAATGGAAGAAATAGAAAATAGGAAAAAAGAAGTGTTCATGGAAGTGTTTAATAAAGTTGCCAAGAATTTTGAAGAAGTTTATAAAGAAATTGGAGGGGTTGGAAAATTAAGCTTAGAAAATGAGGAAAATCCATTTGAAGGGGGTATATTAATAGATGCTTCTCCAAAAGGAAAAAAACTTTTAAGTTTGGATGCAATGAGTGGGGGAGAAAAATCGTTAACTGCACTGGCCTTTTTATTTGCCATTCAAAAATTAAATCCATCCCCATTCTATGTTTTAGACGAAATTGACGCTGCCTTAGATGTCAAAAACGTATCTTTAATTGCAGATATGATTAAAAATGCTTCAAAATATAGTCAATTTATTGTTATAAGCCACAGAGAACAGATGGTTAGTAAAGCAGATGTTGTTTATGGAGTTTATATGGAAAATGGGCTAAGTAAAGTTGTTGGAATTAAATTATAAAGAAAAATTAAAAGAAATAGAAATATTTTTATTTCTTTTACTTATGTTTTATTTATTATTTATTTTGTTTTATTTTAATTATTTTAATAATTTGTCAACGATCTCTTTTATTTCTGGAACATCAATGTTCATCTCCTCTCCAAGCAATCCACACTTCATTATCTCCTCCCTTTGTGGAATTATGGCAATAACCTTATCTTTATTAATGTTATCCAATATAATATCTTTTGTATTGTCATCTACCTTATTGACTATAAAATAAACTTTTTTTCCTAATTTTTCTCCTATTTCCTCTATTTTCTTAGAAAGGTTAATTGATTCATACGTTGGATCGATAATACCAACAATTACATCACAACCACTCTCAACTCCCCTTCCAAAATGCTCTATTCCTGCTTCGGTATCAACCACAACGACCTCTCCATCGTTAAGTTTTAATGCATTTAGAAATTCCCTTAAAAGAGCTCCCATTGGGCAGGCACAACCCTCCCCAAAGTCGTGGATCTTTCCAACGGCAATAAACTTAATATTTCCCTTTTCAGAAACATACTCTTTTGGAAGTGAGTTCATATTTATGTCATCATCGAATAATTTAACCTTTCTTCCAAGAGCTTTTTTCCTTACTTTCTCCATAAACTTCTTCCTACCTCCAAGATACTCGATAAAATCCTTTGGTAAATCAACCCCAAGCAATTTATGTAAACTTAGATTTGATTCATCTCCATCAATTACCAAGACCTTATAACCTCTATTTGCAAGTTCTTTTGATATTAGAGCGGTTATTGAGCTCTTTCCACACCCTCCTTTACCGCATATTGATATTTTCATGCTTTCCCTCTTATGACGTTTTTTAAATCTTTTTTTATTATCATTCTATTTTTTATTGTTGGTCTTATTTTGATAAGATATGCTTTTGTTGTTTTCTACTTTATTTTACTTACTATTATTTAAAATTTTAATTGTATAGATAAACGAACAAAAAAGATAAACATCATAGTTAGCAAATATGTAAAAGCTTAGATTATATCCGACAATAAACTTATCCATTTTCTACAAAATCAAAAACTTTATATAATATTGATATTTTATTTTTATTTTGTGATTACTATGGAGAAAGTTGCGATGCATATAATAGGGGATATTGTCTTAGCTGAAAATACGGGAAAGGCATTAAAAAAATGGAGAAATTTGTTCAATATACAGCAAATCGAACTTGCAAAATATTTAAATGTATCTCCATCAGTTATAAGTGATTATGAGGTTGGAAGACGAAAAAATCCCGGAGTGAATATTGTAAAAAAATATGTTTTAGCATTGATTGAGATAGATAAAGAAAAAGGCGGGCAAACGATAAAAGCATTAAAAAGGATTTTGGATAAAAGCCCATCAATGAAAGCAATTTTATCAATAAAGGAATACGAAAACCCTGTATCTTTAGAAAAATTTTTAGATATTATAGATGGAGAAATGGTCGTTGGAGATGTTTCAGAAATGCAAATCTATGGACACACAGTAGTTGATAGCATAAAGGCAATATTAGAAATGACAGGAGATGATTTCTATCATTTATACGGATGGACAACTGAAAGAGCATTAATATTTACAAACGTTTCCACAGGAAGAAGCCCAATGGTCGCTGTTAGAGTTAGCATAATGAAACCGAGAGTTGTTGTTTTACAGGGGATAACTCCTGAAAAAATAGATAATTTAGCAATAAAACTGGCAAAAATAGACAATATTCCATTAATAACAACAAGATTAGATACAAAAGAGTTAATAAAGCGTTTAAATGGGTAAAGATTGTGAATGTTGATCTGGTTGTTATTTGATATATATTATTATGAGTTTATTTTTCTTAATTAAACATTTTCTATTGACAAGATTAAAAATGAAAAGTTAACGGTGAAAAAATGGTAGGAATAGTTGGCTATGGGGCATACATTCCAAAATATAGAATAAAAGTCGAGGAAATAGCAAGGGTCTGGAATAAAGACCCAAATGCAATAAAAAAAGGACTCTTAGTTTATGAGAAAGCAGTTCCAAGCTTAGATGAAGACACTGCAACCATTGCAGTTGAGGCATCAAGAAACGCATTAAAAAGGTCTGAAATAAATCCGAAGGATATTGGAGCAGTTTATGTGGGTAGTGAAAGTCATCCCTATGCGGTTAAACCAACATCAACCATCGTAGCAGAGGCAATAGATGCAACTCCAGAACTGACTGCGGCAGATTTAGAATTTGCTTGTAAGGCAGGAACTGCTGGAATTCAGATGTGTATGGGATTGGTTGAGAGTGGTTTGATAAAATACGGGTTAGCCATTGGGGCAGATACTGCCCAAGGAGCTCCAGGAGATGCTTTAGAATATACAGCAGCAGCAGGAGGAGCTGCATACATAATAGGAAAATCAAACGTTATAGCTGAATTTAATGGCACTTATTCATACACAACAGACACTCCCGACTTTTGGAGAAGGGAAGGAAAGCCATATCCAAGACATGGGGGGAGGTTTACAGGAGAACCAGCATACTTTAAGCATGTGATAAATGCCGCTGAGGGATTAATGGAAAAGATGGGAACAAAGCCAGAGGATTATGATTACTGCGTCTTTCATCAACCAAACGGAAAATTTTACATCAGAGTTGCTAAAACATTGGGTTTTAAAGAAGAGCAATATAAATATGGATTATTAACTCCTCAAATAGGAAATACATATTCAGGTGCGGTTCCTTTAGGTCTATCGAATATTTTAGATCATTGTGAGGGAGGAGAGAGGGTTTTAGCTGTCTCCTATGGTAGCGGAGCTGGAAGTGATGCTTTTGATATAACCATAACTGAAAGAATAAATAAAGTCAAAGATAAAGCTCCAAAAACTGCTTATTATTTAGAAAGAAAGGAATATATCGACTATGCGATATATGCTAAATTCAGAAGAAAAATTAAGATGTAAACTGAATCTTACAAGAAGGTGGAAAAATGAGGGATGTTGCTATTATCGGTTATGGACAAACAAAATTTGGAGAACTATGGGAAAGAAGTTTTAGAAGCTTAATTGTCGAAGCAGGAGTTAAAGCAGTTGAAGCAGCAAGTATAGATGGAAAGGATATAGATGAGATGTATGTGGGAAATATGAGTGCTGGTTTGTTTGTTGGACAGGAACATATTGCCTCATTAATAGCTGAGCATGCTGGTTTAAACCCAATTCCATCAACAAGGGTTGAAGCAGCATGTGCATCTGGTAGTTTAGCTTTAAGGCAAGCAGTTTTAAATGTGGCAAGTGGAGCGAGTGATGTTGTCTTAGTTGGTGGAGTTGAAAAGATGACGGATGTTGTTGATGCCACATCTGCAATCTCATCTGCCTCAGATCAAGAATGGGAAGCTTTGTTTGGAGCTACCTTTCCATCCCTATATGCTATGATGGCTCAAAGATATATGTATGAATATGGTTTAACTTTGGAAGAACTATCAATGTGGAGCGTTATTATGCATGAAAATGCCTCAAAGAATAGATATGCTCAATTTCCATTTAAAATAACGTTAGACCAAGTCCTTAACTCCTCTCCTGTCGCTGAGCCATTGAGATTACTTCACTGCTCACCCGTCTCGGATGGTGCTGCCGCCCTTATAGTGTGTGATGCAGAGAAAGCTAAGGAATTTGTTAATGAGGATGAAATTATATATATAAGAGCAAGTGTCCAAGCATCAGATACTATCGCATTACATAGCAGAGAGAGCATAACCCAGCTAAAAGGAGCAAGAGTAGCAAGTGAAAAGGCCTATAAAATGGCAAATATAAGCCCTGATAAGATAGATGTTGCAGAAGTTCACGACTGCTTTGCTATAAATGGATTAATATTGATGGAAGAACTTGGATTTTGCAAAAAGGGAGAAGCAGGAAAGATTGTTTATAATAAAGAGATTGCAATTGATTGTGATAAATATCCTGCAATAAATCCAAGTGGAGGGTTAAAAGCTGCTGGACATGCGTTAGGAGCGACAGGAATTAGGCAAGTTGGAGAGGTTTATTGGCAGTTAAAGCAGGATAAAGAAGTTAAAGATCGACAGGTAGAGATTAAAAACGGGTATGGAATAACAGTAAACGTTGGAGGAACAGGAGGAACTGTATGTGTTCATATCTTATCTAATAAAAAATAATTGGGTTGATATTATGGACAAGATTAAAAAGCACGTTCTTAATATAGCAATTGGATGCATTGGATTTATGATATTAGATTTTATTGTATGGTATTATTTATTTGACGGATTAACTATATTTCTATGGATTTTTGCGGTAATATTTGCAGGTCTGTTTGCAGTTTGGTTTATACTATACAAAAAAGTCAAATTAAATATCCCATACCTACCATTTAATAAAAATAAAAACGTGGAAGGTTGATAGAGAAATTCTGTCCCTTTATAAAAGATATTTGTAAAAAAGATAGATGTATAATATGGATTGAAGGAAAGTATAGATTGATTTGCTTATATCCTCAAAAATCTATGAACACTAATAATTATGAAGAGGGGCATTAGAAGTTAAGGACAGAAGAAGATGAGGAAAGCTAATTTATGGTGAAAATATGTGCAGTTGCAATCTCTACTTTAATGGAGAGTTAGTTATGGAAGATGTTATGATTGTTGAGAAAAAAGAGGATAAAGTTATAGCCATTGATCTATTTGGCGATAAAAAAGAATTCGTTGGAGAGATTAAAAAAATTGATTTAAATGAAAATAAGATATTTATTGAGGGATAATTAATAATTTTCCACTTGAATTAACCCACCATTGGATTAAATTTAAAGTGAATAGAAATAATAAGAAAGAAATAAATAAAAGTGAATAAATAAAAGCAAGATCGAGGGAGATTATGGTAGTAAGAAGTTGGAGACATATAAAAGAGAGATACAACCTAATAGGAGTTAGATGTAAAAATTGTGGAACTGTCTATTTCCCTTCAAGAGAGATATGCCCAAAATGTAGAAGAAAAACGGACTTTGAGGATATTAAATTGAGTGGTAGAGGGAAAGTTTATACCTATTCAGTGGTTCACGTGGCTCCGAAGGATTTTGAGAAACAAGCCCCTTACGTGATAGCGATTATTGAGTTAGAAGAAGGAGTTAAAATAACTGGTCAAGTGGTTGATTGTAAACCAGATGAAGTATATATCGGCATGCCGGTTGAAGTTGTATTTAGAAGAATTAAAGAAGATGGAGACGATGGGGTTATAACTTACGGATATAAATTCAGACCAGTTGAAAATTAATTTATTAGTTAAGGAACATAAAAAAACAGATAAAAATAAAATAAACATTAAACTGTAAAATAAATTTGATATTAATTAAAAAATTTAACAATGTTTATAAAATTATTAAAATAAAAAAGTTATTTTAATTTATTTTAATTAGGGTTATTTTAATTTTATTATTCTGCAACAGCTTCTTCAGCTTCTTTTACAAATCCTTCGTTTTCTTCTTTTTTAGCTAAAGATAAAACTTCTGATTTATAAACAATAACGTTTCTGACTGGGAATATCTTTTTACATTCATTCTTTATTCTCTCAGCCATCTCTCCGAATAACATCGCTTGAACATACTGCGGAAATGTTTTCTCCTTAGCCATTGCTTTTATAATTTCAACCATCTTCTTTCTAAGATCGGATTTCTGCTTTGCGTCAGCTCTGTAAGCAGTTAAAATGACGGCCTTAGTTCTTACTTTGTATCCGTCTTGGGTTGTAACATCTAAGATAGCGTCAATCCTACTTCTTCTTCTCCTTATTTGGGATCTCATAAATTCTCTTGTTGTATCATGCCCGTAATATTGAGCTATTGCTTTATTTCCAGTAATTCCAAATATTTTGAAATAAACCCTATGCATGTGCTTTGTTGGATCTCCTGTTAGATCCCTTAAACTTGTTTCTGCAACTCTACCTAAAACCAAACTTGGATCGTTTGCAGGAGTGTAGCCAATAAAGACGCCTCCGAACTCTGGTGTAGCGTAGATCTCATACCATACTTTCTCTTTCCACTTATCTTTTACCTTCCTAACTTTTCTTCTTGACCTTGCAGTTCTTGCAGTAGCCATTCTTTCACCTTGAAAATTTGTTTTTTTATCAAAAATTTTACATTAATTTTTAATTTTTAATTTTCATCAGTTTTTAGTTATTCTTCCTCTCTATAGAATTTTGTTAGATCAATATGATTTCGTAATGGTCTAACAACATCTCCATACAAACGTTTTATGTCTTTGGCTTTTGCTTTTTTTGCAGTTGTTTTATCTGTTTTTATCTTTTTCAATCTAAAAAATCCATCATTTATTCTATATACCTTTCCAATTTCAAATTCGAAATCATTTGGAACATATAAGTATATTCCATAGGTTTTATTTTTATCGTTTATAGATATTCCTATCTTTTTAGGAATAGATAAGGATTTTCCCCAGATTACTTTAATATCTTTTCCAATAGATTCTTTTACTGATCTTGGCGTTTCTATTTTGGTTATTTCTATCTCTTCTCCATCAACGTTTATTACATCTCCGACTTTGTATTCCTCATCTTCAGGAATATTTATTATTTTTGATTCAGAGAGATCATATCTACTTGTTATCAACTTTACCTGACTTAACTTTACCTTATCAACGATCTCTCTTACCCTACCACAATTTGGGCATTTAATTAAATAATATGCAGATTTTTCATGAATTTTTTTCTTTAGAATTTCTTGCTCTTCACAACCACAGTTCTCGCATACCATATTTATTTTTTCAGACATTTTCAATAACCTCTATATATGTTATAATCTACATAATGTTAAAAAATTATTTTAGGGGTTTATCTTCTTCTCCTCCTTCTTCTTCTATTATCTTTTGGTTGGATTATAATTCTATATTTTGGATTTGCCGCCTTTTCTAAAAACTCTTCATAAGTGAATGGCAAGTTTGTATCATCAGATATAACTCCTCTATTTTTCAAATATTCTCTTGTTAATAAGTAGTAGATTAAAGCAACTGCTTTTTTACCTTTGTTGTTTGTCGGTATTACTAAGTCAATAAATGATGTTAAGTGTTCTGTATCACATAATCCAACGATAGGAACTCCTATTTCTGTTGCCTCTTTTAATGCCTGCCTATCAACTCTTGGATCGCTTATAAATACCACTTCCGGCTCTATAAAGCCCTTATAGGATGGGTTTGTTAAGGTTCCAGGCACGAATCTTCCAACTACGGTTCTTATTCCTGTGTATTTTCCAAACTCTTCTAATGGTCCCATTGTATAGATTCTTCTTGAAACAGCCAATATATCCTCTGGTTCATACCTTGCTAAAAATTTTGAAGCTATTCTCAATCTTTCATCTGTCTTTCTGACATCTAAAACATACAACCCATCACTTCTTACTCTGTAGATGAATCTCTCCATATCTTTCGTTTTTTGCTGGGTTCCTATGTGTATACCTGAAGCCAAGTATGTATCTAATGGAACTAACAGTTCTTTTTCATTGCTCATTCTTTCACCTTCTTTATTGGATTAGCGTTTAAAAGAGAAGTTTTTGTCGTAGATTTTGGGGAGATAAAAATTAGTAGTTTTTTCCCCAAGAATTACTGATAAAGTCCAAATAATTTAATATTAATTTAAATTTAATTTTTTAATTTTTATTTATTTACCTCTTCTTCCATGAGCTCTTATACTTGGTCTTACCTTCTCAGCTCCTATTCCTTTATTTCTTAAACCTCTACCTTTCTTACCAGCCGAGGTTAAACCTCTAAATGCTCTTCCTCTGTGTTTTCCAGTGCATAACCAGTTAAGTTGAGGATCTGCTTTAATGGCTGGGTGGTATGGATCTACCAATATAACCTCATACCACTTGTGTTTTCCATCCTCTCCGACCCAATAACTGTTCAAGACCTCCATATTTGGATATTTTCTTGCTGCTCTCTCTTCAGCAATTCTTTGGATGGATTTACCCATTGTTATCTTATTAACTCCCAATGTTGCTGGCTTCTTTGAGTTCTTTGGTCTTGGTTTTCTTAAACCTCCTCTTCTAACCCTTACTCTAACAACGATAATTCCTTGTTTTGGTTTATAGCCCAAAGATCTTGCTCTATCCAATCTTGTTGGTCTCTCAACTCTTACAACTGCCGGTTCTCTTCTCCACTGCTGTAATCTCTCCCATAACAACTGCCTAACATATGTTTCTTTTGGTCTCTTCCATGCTTCTCTTATATATTTATAAATTCCCATTTTATCCCTCTTTTTTAGGGTTCAGCATTATGCCACATCCCCTTTAATCCATTTTTGCAATATGGCATATAGAGTAAATAACTACCCAATACTATTATATTAATTTAACGGTCTTCTTACAAAAACAACAAAAACGAAAAGTATATATACTGCTTACATATAACTTAGTTTTGCTTTTAGAGCGGGGGTGGCCCAGCCTGGTACGGCGCGGGACTGCTAATCCCGTTGGGCATAGCCCAACTCGGGTTCAAATCCCGACCCCCGCGTCATACTTTTTTAAATCTTCTAAATTTTTATTCTTTTATTTTTTTGAGTGATTATAACATGAAAATATAATTATCTTAAAATTTTATTTTTTTCTTTTATAATTTTCATCCTCACAGAACCAAAACTTTTTTTATTAATAAAGGAAATTATAAAAAACAAACAATAAACAAACAATATAACTAAAAAACCTATGGTGAGTTTGTCATGGAAATGCCAAAGGACTATAACATAGAAGTTGAAAAACAGATCCAGAAAAAATGGGAGGAAAGTAAAATCTACAAATTTAATGAAGAGAGCAATAAGCCACCATATATAATAGACACCCCACCACCCTATCCAACTGGAAGATTGCACTTAGGACATGCGTTAAATTGGACTTATATGGATATTATTGCAAGATACAAGAGAATGAAGGGTTTTAACGTTTTATTTCCACAGGGCTGGGATTGTCATGGATTGCCAACAGAGGTTAAGGTTGAAGAGATACACGGCATAACAAAATCAGATGTTGATAGACATAAATTTAGAGAGTTATGTATTGAATTAACAAAGGAAAACATCGAAAAAATGAGAAGACAGATGAAATCCTTGGGAATTTCTATTGATTGGGATAGGGAGTATATAACAATGACTCCTGACTATATCAAAAAATCTCAAACTGCCTTTGTTAGAATGTATAAAGATGGATTGATTTACAGAGGAAAATTCCCAGTAAATTGGTGTCCAAGATGTCAGACAGCAATTGCATTTGCGGAAGTTGAGTATAAAGAAAGAGAAAGCAAATTAAATTATATAAAATTTCCAGCAGTTGATGGAGATGGATATTTATTGATAGCAACAACAAGACCTGAACTTATGGCTGCATGTGTTGCTATCTTAGTTCATCCAGAGGATGAGAGATATAAACATTTAATTGGAAAAGAGTTTATAGTCCCACTGTTTGGGCATAAGGTTAAGTTGTTGGCTGATGAGGATGTAGAGAAGGAGTTTGGAACTGGAGCGGTTATGGTTTGTACATTTGGGGATAAGACAGACGTTTTGTGGGTTAATAGGCATAAATTGGAGATTAAGAAGGCAATTGATGAGAAAGGAAAATTAACAGAAATAACTGGAAAATATAAAGGGCTAAAAACAGAGGAAGCAAGAGAGAAGATTATTGATGACTTAAAGAAAGAGGGCTATTTAGTTAAGCAAGAACCAATAAAACAGAATGTTGGTGTTTGTTGGAGATGTAAAACACCAATTGAAATTATTGTTACTGAGCAGTGGTTTGTTAATGTTAGAAAACTCATCCCAAAAATTAGAGAGGTAGCTGATGAAATTAAGTGGATTCCAGAGCACATGAAAATTAGATTGCTGAATTGGATTGAAGATATGGATTGGGATTGGGTTATAAGTAGGCAGAGGATTTTTGCTACACCAATCCCAGTTTGGTACTGCAAAAAATGTGGAAATGTAGTTGTTGCTAAGGAAGAGGATCTACCAGTGGATCCAACTAAAACAGGTTATGTTTGTGATAAGTGTGGCAATAAAGACCTAATCCCAGAAACAGATGTTTTAGATACATGGATGGACTCTTCAATAACACCGATGGTTATAACAAAGTGGTTAGATGATGATAAGTTTTTTGAAAAGCATTATCCAGTCCAATTAAGACCACAAGGGCATGACATAATTAGGACGTGGGCATTCTATACAATAGTTAAATCAGTAGCTTTAACCAATAAAAAGCCATGGGAAGAGATTGTTATAAACGGAATGGTGTTTGGAGAAGATGGACATAAGATGAGTAAGAGTAGGGGAAATGTAGTAGAGCCGGATGAAATTATAGCCAAATATGGGGCAGATGCTTTACGACTGTGGGCAAGTAATAGCGTTGTTGGGGATGATGTCCAATTCTTATGGAAGGAAATTGATTACGCTTACAGATTTTTGAGAAAGTTCTGGAATGCTTGCAGATTTGCTAAGATGCATATAAGTGATGACATTATTGACGAATTAAAAAAACCGATGGAAATTAAAAATCCAATTGACTTATGGATTTTGAGTAAGTTGCAGAGATTAATTGAGAGAGTTGATAGGGACTTGGAGAATTATAGGTTTAATACAATAGTAGAGATTTATAAGTTTGTCTGGCATGAGTTTTGCGACAACTATATAGAGATGGTTAAATATCGATTGTATGGAGATGATGAGGAGGCAAAGAAAGAGGCAAGATGGACATTATACTATGTAATTGACAAGATCGTTAGATTGCTGTCTCCATTTGCTCCACACTTCTCTGACTATATGGCAGAAATTTATAAAATAGATAATCTCCACTTCTCATTCCCAGAAGTTGATAATAACTTTATAAATGAAGAGGCAGAGCGATTTGGAGAGATAGCTAAAAATACAGTTATTTCAATTAGAAGATTCAAGGCAAATTCAGGGATGGCTTTAAATGCCCCATTAAAATACGTTGAGATTTATACAGAAGATGAAGAGACATATTTGGCTTTAAATAAAACAGCTGAAGATATTAAAGGGACGTTGAAGATTGAAGAACTTAAAATAATCAAAGGAAAACCAGCTCTTGAATCAAAGATAATTGAGATTATTCCAGATAAATCAAAGATAGGTCCAGAGTTTAAAAAGAATGCAAAGGCAGTTATGGATTTAATTAAAGAGGCAGATGAAGAGACACTTGAAAAGATAATTAATGAGGGCTTAGAAACGGAATATGGGGCTATTAGGAAGGAGCATATTAAAGATGTCAAAAGAGCATTATTCTGTGAAGGAGAGGAAGTTGATTCAGTAGATATTGAGGGAGTTTTAGCAATGGCAATAATTAGAAAATAAAAAATATTATATAAAAAATAAATATAACGAAAAAATAAGGGGAAAATATATCAAAGACAAAAAACATTAAAATAAATAATTTTTTACTTTCTTTTTTATTTTTTATTCATCATAGACCTTTATTCCCCATTTTGTTCTAATCTCTTTAAATTTCTCTTTTAATTTTTTAGTTATTTCTCCAACTTGTTTATTGTTTATCACTCTACCATCTATCTCAAAGACAGGAACAATTTCAGCAGCTGTTCCTGTGATAAAGAGCTCATCGGCAGTGTATAAATCGTGGAGAGTTAATGGCTCTTCAATAACTTTTATTCCTTCTTCCTTAGCTAATTTTATAACAGCATCCCTCGTAATTCCTTTTAATATACTCTGATAGACAGGAGGTGTTTTTAAGACATTATTTTTAACTATAAATATGTTATCCCCAGTTCCTTCAACAACAAAGCCCTTATCATCCAATAAAAATGCCTCATCAACTCCTGCATAATTTGCTTGGATCTTTGCTAAAACACTGTTTAAGTAGTTGAGGGACTTAACTGCTGGATTTAAAACATCTACTGGCAATCTTCTAACTGAGACGGTTATAACTCTAATTCCATCCTCCCCTAATAAAGGAGGCATAGGAATTGCTATACAGAAAATCGTTGGCTTTTCACACTTTCTTGGATCTAATCCTAAATCTCCGACTCCTCTTGTTATAACCAACCTTATATAAGCATCTCTTAAATTATTAACTCTCAATGTCTCTAAAACAACATCAATCATCTCCTCTTTTGTCAATGGAATATCTATGCAGAGGGACTTTGCTGAATCATACAGACGATCTATATGCTCTTTCAACATAAAAACAACGCCATCATAAGCCCTAATTCCTTCAAAAATTCCATCTCCATACAACAGACCATGATCAAACACAGAAACCTTTGCATCTTCTTCTTCAACAAATTTTCCGTTTAAATAGATCTTCATAACCTCACCTTTATTAAATTGTCAAAATAAAAATAAAAGAGGGACATGATATATAAATTTAAGTATAGAGTGAGTAATATGTTTATAGAGAGTAAATGGGTTTTCCTAAATTTGATATAATTTAAGGTAATTTTTTAGCATATCCCCAAGAGCTTTTTTAATAACCTACGAAAAAAATAAAACTGTGTGGATTTTTTAATATTTTTGATATAAATGCTTTCTTAAATAAGTCATTTTCATCCTCAAAATTCATGTTATCATCCTCTCAGCAATATTTCCAATTATTGGGAATTTAAATTTTTCTCCTTTGGATGCTTTATAAGCTCCGAATAAGAGAGATATAAAGAATCCATAAACATAAATAGCACATAACACCACAAATAAGTCAAAATTTCCATTGTTTATTAAATAATTTAGAATGTATTCTTTATTCGTTAAAAGTTCCATAGCTATGATATAAAATATCAGTTGAATAAAAAATGCTTGGATTGAATGGAATAAGATAAACTTGCTCTTTCTAAAAATAATTATAAAAATTAATGGGGCAAAGACAGGAAATACAAAGAATGAGAGATAAGATAAAGCTGATAAAATATGCTCCATATTTAGGTTTTTCATTTTTTATCACCATTTTAAATCTAAAAATCATTTTTTAAAATCTATACACAATACTGTTGTATATGATAATAATATCAAAAATATGGCAGTTATTTTTATGAAAAACACAAGTAGTGGATTACTTTTTCCAATTAGGTAATCACCAATTACTAAGAGAGTGGTAGATAATGACATAACAACAATTGGGATCATTACAAACAACCACGCCATTATTAAAAAATTTACAACCTCTTTTTTTCTTTCTTTATTTTTAAAATAAGTTCCAATACTTATAAGCAAAAATAGTATAAACCATCCAATTAATATACCAACAGACCCATACAATATCGAATAAACTCCCTTAGAAAAATAAGAAGAACCATAACCACAGGCGTAATATATAACTCCAATAAATGAAATGGTGCTTCCAATAAATTTTAAAGTTGATTTTATGCATTTTAAGTGTTGTTTTATTTCGTTTAACATAGATTTCACCACCAAAATAATATTAAAAAAGAATAATGTTAAAATTAAAAAGAATTATACTTCATTGAATCCGATAATATCGACATTTGCTCCTGTGGAAATCGCTACAATTATTATACCTATTTCATTACTACCTATAGCAAAACGCTCCGCGAGTTTTTCAATTGCAGATTTTATTCCCGGATAGCTAATAATCTCATAAATTACAGAACTACAACCCCCAAGAATTAATATTCCATGTTTTCCATATCCTGCATTGAATTTTAGTGGCACTTTTAAATGAACTGACCAAACAAACCATCTATCTTTACAGAAGTGATAGCTTTGAACTGAATTGCCAGTATAATAATTCCATGATCCTATATATTTTGCACCCGTGGCTTTTTCAGGATATACTGTCATATCTTTTGGGAAAATGGTTATTATATCATAGTTTCCCCATGGCACTTTATACACATAAACATTTAAGCTCCCTTCACTATTGTGTTTGACTTTATATAATCTAATCCATATATATTCTAATGAATTCTAAAATTATCCATTCTAATGAGTTAACCAACAACAACCTCCTGATTCACAAACAATATTTTTTGTTCATGATATAGCTCATTAACATACTGTTTTGATAATTTTGCGTTGATTATTGCGATAGCTCTTCCCGTTGAGTAAAATGTTATTTCTCCAGATGTATTTTTGGAGATAATTTCATAATATGCATTATTCGTATAATATCCATAATATTTTGGATAGTATCCTAAAAAGTCTTTTGAATATATCAAATATCCATCCGCTTTCTGCTCTATACTGTAATTTTTTGGAATTTCAATATCTTCATATTTTGTTAAAGATTTAAGTAATTCATCGACTTCATCTTCAAAAATAAACAGTCCATATTTCTTTCTAATTTTATCAAACTCTTCAGAAATATTCTTTTTATAGTCTATAACTTCTCTTTTGTATTTCTCACTATATCCTATTTTTTGTGGAATTAAAATTCTAACATAATCCAAAGTTCCGTTAAACTCTACCTTATACTTCAATTTGTAAGTGTTATTCCCGATTTTTGTAATATTCGCCTCTATAAACTTTCCATAAGGATATGCAGGAGGATTCTTAAATATACAATACATTGGGAGGATTGTGTAGGTTTTTGAACTTAAGGATATGTTTTTAACTTCAATAATATTATTATTGAAATTAACCATATCTCCACTCCAATTAACTTCCACAAACCTATAACCTTTTGGAGCATAATTCTCAACATTTGGAGTTAAAAATCTATAATCAACAATTATGATTTCAGTGCTGTTTATAATCTCTTCAGGAATCTCCTCTACTATTGGAGCAGTTCTATTAAACTCATAAGGATTGTATATGATGTATGCGATTAAACACCCATGGTTGTCTAAATGCTGATACTCTATATCAAAGTGAGTTGCTGAAATAGCAGGAATTCCTCTATCAACTGGAACTAAAAAATATCCAATTAAAGCTACTGAAATTAACATAACAAAAATAATAAATAAGTTTTTATTTTTCATGATTCCACCAATTTTAATAGTTTGATAACTTTTCAACAATATTTCCAATTATTGGGAATTTAAATTTTTCTCCTTTGGATGCTTTATAAGCCCCAACAATGCATAATATAACATATACAATAAACCAAACTACTAAAAAGCAGTAAAATGCATTATCGAGCAGTGGAGGTATAGAATACATGAGATATAATCCAAAGTAAAGATAGATTATAGTAATTCCAGTTCCAACCAGTAAATAGATTACAATCAACAATAAGGCCTGTAAAGAATGAAATTTAACAAATTTATTTTTATTAAATATAATTAAAAATAACAATGGCACTACAAACAATAAAATAAACGTTGAAAGATAACATAATGATGCAATAATATTTTCTGTTTTAATATTCATTTTTTCACCTTATTTATTTAATAAAATCATTGCTCTTTCAATGATTTTTCTTATTATGGGAATTTTAAACTCATAACCAATAATCACCGCATTAAATCCTACAATAAATGGAAGTATTATAACAAATAACGAAAATAATCCAATACTTCCTATGATACTTTCAATTAACTTTGAAGAGTTATGGGAAGTTAAAGAATGCTCAATATAATAACAATTTAACAGCCAATAAACTATTGCTCCAGAGATAAAAACCACTAAAGCCAGTAAAAATAAAAATAATGTCTGTAGAGAGTGAAATACAATAAATTTATTTTTTCTAAACGATATAAGGAAGATTACTGGAACTATTAAAGGAAATATTGGAATAAGTATGTGAAAAACAATCGATTGAACAACCACAGATAACAAAATTAGGAGATAGATTGATGATGCAATAATATTTTCTGTTTTTGTATTCATAATTCCACCTCACAAAAAAATTAAAGAATTATGTAAGAAAATTTACTTTTATCTTATTCTTACTGTCCCATCAGTTGGCATTCTATGCGAAGAGTTGTTTATTTTTTGAATGCTTAGTTTTTAAGATATTTCTTACTAAGTTTGATTATTATAAGTGCTAAACTAACAATTATCATTGAAAAAATCATGATTTGTAAAATTATAATTAACATAAGTTGAATGATAGGCAGGACATCATTGAGCATATATTATCACCTAATTTTTTATACAAGTGAACGATGACAAAACCTAAAAATTAAAAAATAAAAGGAAGAAAAAATTGGTTGATTATATATAGTAATAACTTCTCCGATTTCCATTAGGATCACATTCAGTATATAACTTCTTGTTTTTACAATGTTATTTTTCTGATTTTTTACATTTCTCAAATATTTCGAGTATAGTATTTTGATTTTATCCTTATTTTTATTTAAATAGTTTAATATTACAATATCAATAGGCATATCTTTATTTGCATTTAGTTCATTAACCAAACCTTCTTGAAACTTTTCTACATTTACCTTCTCCACACCAACTGGCTTTTTACCTACTTCTGACAAGCTCGTTGATGCGGCAAAAACGCTCCCTACAACGCATAGCATAGCTACTAAGGCAAAAATTTTAAATATTCCTTTGCTCCATAACTTCATAATGCCACCTCTTAGAGTGGTTGGGCTTAATTTAGCTCCGCCCTATAAAGGGCATCATCGCCAACAATTTTTTTACTTTACTTTTATAAAGTTATATTCATCAATCATTTAATAATCTCATCTTAACCTTTTAATATTTAAACCTTACCAAGTAGTGTTTTTTTGCAACATCCATAAACAACTTAGTAAAATATAAAAAAGGAGATATTAAAGTTTTTAATAAGATAAAAAACCCAAAAAATTAATCTTTAAAAAATCAAAACTAAAATAAATAGTTTATTTATTTGTAAAGTTCTTTAAGTTTATTTTCTAAAAGTAGGGATATGTTTTTATCCACATCGTCTCCTTCCGCTTTATATATTACTCCTTTTTTACTAAATTTTTTGTAATTCTTTTCATTTATTTTTTTGCAGATTACTGCATCGATTTTTTGTTTTATCTTTTCTCCGCAGTTATCATTAAATACTGTTTTAACAGCGTTTATCTCTCCGTCTTTTATCTCAAAAATTAGAAAGTATTCGCAATTTTCAAACTCATCACTTATTTTATCTAAACGCATAGGGATTATTATTTTCATTATGATCATCTCCCATTTTTCGGATAAATTTTTAGAATCTTTATTGAATATCCTATTTAAGATTTTTTATTAAAATATACAAAAATTTAAAATAAATCGTCTAAAAATAAAAAATTAAAAAATTAGCTTGAGAGATAAACGAATCTTAGTGCAAATAAAACTGCTAATAAATAAACAAGCCAGTGAACTTCCCTCCATCTTCCAGTGAAGACCTTTAATATTGGATAGGTTATGAAACCAAGTGCAAGACCCGTGGCTATACTGTAAGTTAATGGGATAGTTAGCAGAGTTATAAACGCAGGAATTGCCTCTGTATAGTCATCAAAATCAATAAATTTAACGGATCTCATCATCAACGCCCCTACTATAACAAGTGCTGATGCGGTAGCGTAGGCAGGAATTGCTTTAACAACAGGATAGAAGAATAGTGCAAGTAAAAACAGAACTGCGACAACTACTGAAACAAAACCTGTTCTTCCTCCGATCGCAATTCCACTTGCGGATTCAATGTAGGTTGTTACTGTTGATGTTCCGAGTAGCGATCCGACTACTGTTCCAGTAGCATCTGCCATCAATGCCTTTTCTACTCTTGGTAGTTTTCCTTCTTCATCTAAATAACCTGCCTGAGATGCTAATGCACTTAGAGTTCCTAAGGTATCAAACATATCAACAAAGAAGAAGGCCAATACAATCGTTAGTAATCCTAAGTTTAAAGCTCCCATTACATCAAGTTGTAAGAAGGTTGGGGCTATCGATGGAGGCATTGAAAATATTCCATCTGGAAATGGAGAAATGCCTAAGATCATCCCTAAAAGTGAAGTTATTATTATTCCTAACAGTATAGCACCAATAACGTTTCTACTTACCAATATTGAGGTTAGAAATATCCCAAACATTGCTAAGAGTGCTGATGGGTTCATTATATTTCCTAAGGTAACGAGGGTTGCTTTACTTTCAACAATTATCCCTGCATTTTTTAATCCAATAAACGCAATAAACAATCCAATACCAACAGCTGTTCCGTATTTTATAGCATTAGGGATGACATTAAATATCCACGTCCTTATTTTAGTTAATGTTAAGATTACAAACAAAACACCTGAGATGAACACTGCCCCCAATGCAACTCTCCAGTCAATTCCCATTCCCAAACAAACTCCATATGTGAAATAGGCATTTAATCCCATTCCTGGAGCTAATGCAAACGGATATCTTGCATATAGTCCCATTATTAGCGTGGCTATTGCTGAGGAGATGCATGTTGCAACCATAACTGCCCCAAAATCCATTCCCGTCGTGCTCAAAATTTGAGGATTTACGAATATTATATAAGCCATGGTCATGAATGTGGTTATTCCTGCGAGAACTTCAATTTTTAGGTTGGTGTTGTATTTATCAAACTCGAAATATTCTTCAATAAACCCCATTCCACCACCTCAAAAAGTTTTTAACGGCCAACACAAAAACAGAAAATTTGTGTGGATTAAATAATTTATGAAATATTGGATATAAAATACTTTATGCATAAGATTTTATTATATGGGGTATATCGATATTTATTACGCTTTAAAAATTATTTTTAATACTTTTTTTAAGTTCATGTTTTCTTCATACAGCAAAACACCTATTTTGAATAATTTTATTGATAGGAGGAAGGATATAATTATGCTAATTATCATTATTGTAGTTGATAATGCAATATCGGTGATTGGAATATTCGTAGAACTTGCTCTTAAAACAACAGTGTAAGGAGCGGTAAATGGAATGTAAGATAGTATTTTAGCAAAATAGTGGTTTGGATTAACCATAATGGTGTTCATGAACATTATTGGCAGTAGTTGTATAAGGATTATTGGGGACATTAATTGAGAGGCATCTTTTGGATGGGAGAAGAGTGATGATAATCCACAAAGTAGGGAGGAGTAGAATAAATATCCCATTATGAAATATGCCATTGCAAGGATTATAGTGTATAGAGATATTTTCACAGCATAGGTTAAAAGCAGAGGAATTCCTACCATTACCCAAATTCCAATTTGAACCAATCCTACAACTGATATTCCCAATATCTTTCCAAACATTAAATTTTCAGCAGAGGAGTAGCATAGTAGAAGTTCCATTATCCTATTTTGCTTTTCCTCTATTACCGAAGATACGATAATTCCTGATAGGGAAGATATTGCCATGTATAACAAAAACACGAATCCAACAGGTAGTAGTTGAGATAGAAAGTTTTCTTTTTCGAATCCTTTTTTTGAGATGGAGTAAATAGTTAGATTCATGGGATTTATAACTCTTTCATATGTTTTGTTATCTACCTTTCCTTTTAAGAGTTTCTTTATCAGTAGTTGGTTTAATGTTTCAGTAATAAGGGGATTTGGGGACTTAGTCGTGGAGTAGATTATGATCTTTCCAGTATCTAAATAATTTTTTGGGATTACAATTAGAGCGTTTATTTTTTCGTTTATTACATCTTCTTTTCCTTTCTCTATATTTTTGTATTTTAAAAAATATATTGTAGTATTCTTCCCAAGATTGTTCTCAATCACTTTATTTGGGATTTCTACTCCAAATTCATCAACATAGCCGACTTTTATCTCCTTAATATCAAACATCATCATACTTCCTATTATAGAAAAGGCAATAATTACTATTGGAACAATAATCGTAGCTATTAAAAACTGTTTTCGTTTTATATTGCTCATCACTTCTCTTTTTCCAATAGTAAGAATTTTTTTTATGCTGAGTTTCATTCTTCCACCAAAAATAACTCTTCTAATGAATATCTGACTTCAAATTTTATTACATGTTCCAAATTCTCCTTCAAAATGTTTAATGCGTCTTTATATGGGAGCTCTTTTTTTACAATTTTTCCATTCTCTAAATATTCAATATAGGCCATTTTTCTACAAATGTTTTCAATTGTTCCGTAATGGATTGCCTTTCCTTTTTTTAGGATCAGTATTCTATCACACAGTTTTTCTATCTTTTCCAATTGATGGGTTGAGAGGATTATTGTTTTTCCTTTTTCTTTTAGTTCTAGTATTATATTTTTTAAAAGGTTCACATTAGCAACATCTAAGCCAGAAAACGGCTCGTCCAATATTAGAATGTCGGGATCGTGTATAACTGCTACAATAAATTGGACTTTTTGCTGATTTCCTTTAGAGAGTTCTTTCACTTTAAAATTTTTATACTGTTGGATTTTTAACTTATTTAGCCAATAATTAATACTATCAACAAGTTTATCTTTTTCAACACCAGCCAATTTTCCAAAAAACTTTAACACATCAAAAACCTTTTCATCCCTATAAAGTCCTCTTTCCTCTGGTAGATAACCAATTTTTCCATATACATCAACTGATCCACTATAATTTTCGATTATTCCAGCAATTATTCTTAAGGTTGTGGTTTTTCCAGCTCCATTATGTCCCAATAATCCAAAAATCTCCCCCTCATAAACCTCAAAGGATATATTGTCTAAAACTTTTTTATCTCCGAAGTATTTAGTTAGGTTTTTTACAACAATTTTAGGTTTTCTCATGCTCTTCCTCTCTAAGGTTCCATTTTCATTTTATCCCAAATTTTTATGAATGATTATATAAATATTATGAACTCTCATCCTTAACTGATTTTTACTCAAATAATTGATGATTTTAATCTTTGAATAATTTGGAAGTTTTATTATAAATTTATTATAGGTTTATAAATCTTCGCTATAAACATAACGCATATAACTAATTCAACTAATAAACCAATAATAAACATGATAACAACAATAAATATAGATACAATGAAGTGATAAAATGCTTGAACCAATTGCCTATGATATTGGAAGATTATGCAAAGAAAAAGATAAAGAACTAACTCCAAAACTGATAAATATTGAACTAAATACTGATGGAGTAAAAATGCCGTTTGATACATTTAGAGAATTAACACCAATATTTAAGAAATCTTTTACTGGAACAACAACGTATAAAGGAGAGGAGATAACTTATCAAATACTAAACTTTGGAAAACATGTTGATCTGATTAAACTGGAAGAGGCAGATTTATATGTTATAGCGGATGGTAGACGATTAATAGAACGAAAAGAATTACAAATAATTCCAAAAATAAGAGAAAAAATCTCTCCGAACTCATCAATTTATTTTCCAGCAGTTTTTCCATGGGAAATTCCTCTGTTGGCTTATATGGGAGTAGATTACTTCGATAATGTCATGGGAAGATTGGCTTTTTCAATGGGTTATAAATTAACTAAAAATAGGATGATAAAGACGGATATAAATGAAGATACAAATAGAAAGGATATAAAAGAAGATGTATATACCATTTACAACAATAATATGCAGATCTACAACGAGATAATAGAAGAAGTTAGAGTAGCCATAAAAAACGGGTTTTTGAGAAACGTGGTTGAGGAAACAGCAATATCTCATCCCTACCTATGGGCAAACTATATTAGATATGAGCCAGATATTAGAAACATCCCCCTATCAAAAGGTAGAAAGATCATAATAACTTCAAACATCAACACTCCAGAAGTAAAAAAATATTTAATTAGGTTGGATAGGTATGAGCCCTACTCAAATGTTATAGTTTTACTTCCCTGCTCTTCAAAAAAACCCTACTCACTTTCTCAATCGCATCAGAAATTTATAAAAGCAATAAGATCGTCAAAAGTGATCGTGGAAGAGGTTGTGTTAACATCTCCTTATGGATTAGTGCCGAGGGCTCTTGAAAATTTAGTAAATTATGATATTCCAGTTGTGGGGGAGTGGAGTTTTGAGGAAAAAGAGCTAATAAATAACTGCTTAAAAAACTTTTTAAAGAAGGTTGAGGAAAAATTTAACAATTATGTTATTATAGCACATCTTCCGGAACACTATCTCGATATTTTGAACTTAGATGATGTTGTCATAACTTCGAAAGGAAATCCACTATCTGAGGATGCGTTAAAGTGTTTAACTGAAACTCTTAAAAATTATAAAGAGATGACAAAAGATTTAAAACTAAGTAGAAAAGGCCAAAGAATACATAATATCCAACAACTTGCGAAATTTCAATTTGGAGTGAACTTTCTACCAGACGAAATATTTATAAATCACAAAGGACAAATATTTACAGAAATTAAAAACAAACGACAACAGATCGCTTCAATAAATTTAAAGAATGGGTTGCTTGTATTAACCTTAAAAGGGGGAGAATTGTTATGGAACTGTGGGGGAAGGAAAATAAACTATGTTGAAGTTAGTTATCAAATTAAAAAAGGTTCACTGTTTCCTCCTGGCTTTGTAGATTGCAATGAAAATATCTCCTATAACGATGAACTTGTTTTAATAAAAGATGATGAATTTTTGGGAGTAGGGAGAGCATTAATGAGTGGCATTGAAATGAAAAAAGCAAGACATGGGGCATTAGTAAATATAAGAAATGTTATAGGGTGAGGGATTTGGATATAGAAAGAGTAGCTGAGTTAGTATTACTCAAAGATGTAAATTTTAAAGATAAAGAGAGAGTAAGGGACTTATTGAGGGAGTATATAAAAATAAAAGATGAGATAAGCTATTTAGATAGTATACTTGAGGACTTTGAAAATTTGGATGCAAATTTAAAACATTTGAAAAGAGATGCCGACATAATAAAATCTACGCTTCCAAGATTAAGCAAATTCACAAACATTCCCTTTTTTATGGGTCTCGTTAAAATGCTTGATACTGTTGAAAAAATAAATATTGAAGATTTAGAGTCAGTAAGGTGGAGCATTAATAAAGAAATTGAAGAACTAAGCGAAAAATTGAAAAAAATAGAAAATGAACTTAGGGCTATAATTATCAACGAATCAATGAGTAAATTAGGAACTGCAAACTTAGAGGAGTTTTTAAAATACTTGGAAAGCATTAATTTTGAAGAAAAAGAACCTACTGCTTAACTACAACTAAAATATCATAAGAAAATTTGGTAAAGGGAAAAGAAAGTTTTTTATATTATTATTTGCTTTCTATTTAATAGGTAATAATAAGATAATCATTAGGGTGAGATTGATGGAATTACCTCCTCAAATTCAGGCACAATTGATGCAGTTGCAACAATTACAGCAGCAGTTGCAAATGATTCTAATGCAGAAGCAGAGTGTTGAAACAGAACTAAAAGAGTGTAAAAAGGCATTAGAAGAGTTAGAAAAATCAACAAGTGATGATGTTTACAAATTGGTAGGCGGTCTCTTCATTAAAAGAAAAAAAGAAGAAGTTAAAAAAGAACTTGAAGAAAAGGTAGAAACATTAGAGTTAAGAATAAAAACATTAGAAAAACAAGAAGAAAAATTACAAGCAAGATTAAAAGAGTTGCAAGAAAAAATTCAAAAAATGATTCCAACTGCACAGTAAATTAAACCAATCCTCTGTTTAAGCAACTTTCAGCAAATTATTTTTAGATTTTTTAACTTAACTATTTTATCAGTGAAATTTATATTTTTTATCATCCTTTCTATTCTAACCTCTCTTCTAATCTAACCCCATTAAAAAGTAAAATTTTAGAAGGATTATTTAAAGAAAAAATGTCTATAAATTTGATATTTTAATATATAACGGTGAAAGGTCATGTCTCTATCTGAAAAACTGATCGAATACTTAAAGAGAGATGAAATCCTCTTTTTATGCCACCACAATGCAGATCCCGATGCAGTTGGAAGCTGTGTGGCTTTGAAATATCTTGCCTCACATTTAAACCCCCAGGGAACATTTAAAATTTCTGCAGATTCAGTTAGCAAAATTTCAAGAAACATATTAAACGAGATTGGAGAACATATTGATATAGAGATATATCCAAAACTACCGAAAACTGTTTTTATTGTTGATACTTCTTCAATTAATCAGCTTAAAGTTAACTTTGAAGAGTTAAAGAAAAGAGATGTTGTAATGATAGATCACCATAAAAAAACAGATCTGGTAGAGGTCTCTAAATTTCATATAATTAAGGAGGATTATCCTTCAACATCCGAAATCATTGCTGAAATATTTAAAGAACTTAATATATTTCCTCCAAAACACGTAAGAATTGCCCTTCTATGTGGAATTGTATATGATACAAAACACTTGAAACTTGCCAATCAAAAAACCTTTGATATAATAAGTTATTTAATAAAAGGAATTAGCTTTCAAAAAATACTATACCTCCTCTCTCAAGAGAGCGATTCCAGCAAAAGAACAGCCCACTTAAAAGCATGTAGTAGAATGGAGATCAGAGAAGTTGATGGAATAAAAGTGGCATTATCACATGTAAGCTCTCACGAGGCCTCCTGTGCAAAAACGATTGTAAGTATTGGGGCGGATGTTTCTTTTGTTGTGGCAGTTAGGAAGAAAGAGAAGGAGATAAGAGTAAGTGCAAGATGTAGAAAGCATGTTTCAAAGTATGTCCACATGGGAGATCTTATGGAAGAATTAGGAAAAGAGCTTAAAGGAAGCGGAGGGGGACATAGTGAAGCAGGGGGTTTAAATGCTCCTTATGATAGATCTAAGAGTAAAGATGAGATTATAAAGGAAGTGCTGGATCTCTGTTATAGAAGATTTGTGGAGAAGTATAAAACAAAAAAATATGCAAAAATAAAATAAATAAAAATAAAAAAGGAGATATGTGAGTTAAAAAGTAATGACATTATCACTTTCCTTTACAAAGGCAATTAAATCATGCATTGTAGCTAATTTAGCCCCTTCAATTAAATCCTCTTCTTTTAGTCCTCTTGCCTTACAACATGGTCCACAAACTTTAACAACGGCTCCCAAGTCAATTGCATTTTTCAACAACTCTAAATAGTTAGGAACATCGGAAGGATTTTGTTCAGTTTTCGCAACATAAACACCATTTTCAAGTAAAAAAATGTTTACATCAACACCTTCCAATAATGCAGTTAACGCAAATCTTAATGCTGAATAAGCTCTCTCTTTTCCATAAGGTGCCTCTGTGATAATTACAGTAAACTTCATTACCTCACCCTATTTGTTTTGTTAATTAGTTTACTGGTTTCTGCTTTTTACTTAAATTTTTAAATATTTTTTTATTTCCATTTATTTTTTAATTACAATTCTGAATCCATCTTCGGTTTCTTCTGCTAATACAACAGTGTATCCGTTATTCTCAACGAATCTTTTTATATTCTCCAAAGCAGGTTTATAATCTCCTATAACTTCTAACTCCTCTCCTTCTTCTAACTCTTCCAATGCCTTTTTTGTTTTTAATACTGGGACAGGACAAACATCTCCTTTAACATCGAGGGTTTTCACAACCACCACCACTGCTTAATATATTTTTATTTTTATATGTTGAAATATCATTTATATATCAATATGCAAGATTTTACATATAAAAATATATGTCCTACCATATATTCTCATATGTTCTATTTATAACGATCAAACCATATTAGATTTATTAAATTTTTTAAATCAAGTTTAATCAATAGTTTTAATAAAAATATTTCTTATAAAAAATTAATCTAAAAAAAGTTTAATCACTTAGACCATATTTGATTTCTTAATAGGATTTAGAAGATCCCATCGATCTTTTCACCACACACCTTGCATCTTCCAGTAGCAATATCTAACTCTATAATTTGAGTGTCAAATATATCTCTCTTTATCAACAAAGCCCCACAGTTTGGGCAGTAGGTATTTTCCCCATCATGCCCGGGAACATTACCTATATACACATATTTTAACCCCTCTTCAATAGCCAAATTCCTTGCCATTTCCAAGGTTTTTATAGGAGTTGGAGGAACGTTGGTTAATTTATAGTCAGGATGAAATCTTGAAAAGTGAAGAGGAGTTTCTTTTCCTAATTCATCTCTTACAAAATGTATAATAAATAATAAATCATCTAAGTTATCGTTATAACCCGGAACTATTAAATTGGTTATTTCCACCCAAATTCCTAATTTTTTTGCTAATTTACACGTTTCTAAGACAGGATCTAATGTGGCTTTGCATATCTTTTTATAGAATTCGCTATTTCCTTTAATATCAATATTCATTCCATCCATAGGAAGAGCTTTTAATGGCTCTTTTTCAATATATCCGTTAGTGATCATAACGTTAAATAATCTTTCTTCTCTTGCTATACTTGCAGTATCATACATAAATTCATAATAAACCGTTGGTTCTGTGTAAGTGTATGCTAAACCAGGGCATTCATATTTTAGGGTAAGATCTACGATCTCTTCGGGAGTGGTTTCTCTATGTGGGATCTTATCTGGTGGGAATTGTGATATGCTCCAATTTTGACAGTGCAGGCATCTAAAATTACAGCCACCAATTGCTAATGATAAAACACGGCTCGTTGGATAGAAATGAAATAGGGGCTTTTTTTCTATGGGGTCTATTGCCAATGAACAGACCTTTCCATATCCAACAGCATATAACACCCCATTTATATTCTCTTTATTCCAGCAGAACCCCCTTTCTCCATTTTTTATAATACAATGCCTTGGGCAGATATTACACCTAACCTTATTTTCATCGATAACTTCATAAAACATTGCTTCTCTCATAGTTCTCCCTCTTAAAAATATTAAAGTTAAAAGAGTTAATTTGCATTGATTATTAAACAATTTAGTTAAAATTTTTTAATTTTAGTTTAATTATTTAATTTTTACAACTTTCCTCGAATTGCAAATACTTCTGTTATTTCCATCAATATTTTATTTTTGTAAATTATATTATATGTTCTTTTTGGTAATCTGTTATGGCTGGTTTTTAGGATTTTTTTTAGGTCGCTATTTATTTCAGCGATCCCAATTTTAATTATCTCTCTTCTTGTTTCTAAGTTATGTTTCCTTATAATCTTTCCAATGGGAATATCGGCAGAGAGAAGGTCTTTTTTTATCTCCTCTCTAAGATTTTCCTCCTCGATATTTTTAAATGGTGTTTTTGAAATTGCATAAACAAGAGGGATCTCATTAACTTTAAGAACCACTTCTCTATAATTTGTATTGTTAAGAATTACTTGCTTTATCGTCTCAACTGAACAAGCATCTTCAAATAATATCTCTAAAATGTTTGTTATGCTTCCATCAGTTCCTAATAGTATTTTTTCTTCGTTTAAGAGAGGAAATATTCTGTTTAATTTGGCAATCTCCTTATATACGATCATGATTATCTACCTTAAATGTGGTGAGATAATGAATAATAGAATCAGCAGATTTTTAAAGTATATGGAAAATGAGGGTATAAAAAAGGTAGTAGTTTTAAAGAAGGAAAACATTAACTATTTTTTAGGTAAGTATTTTACAAGCTTTTCAGCCCTGGTTTTTGAAGATCAGGCATATCTTTATGTTGGAAATCTTGATAAGGATTATGCAGAAGATCTCTTCAACTTTTTGGAGGTTAGAGAATTTAAAGGTTGGAAAGATCTGTTTAACGGTTGTGATGGTGTTGAAGAGTATCTTCCTATTGCATACCTAAAATATCTTGAAAAAGATTATAAAATAATATCTAAGAAAATAAAAGAGATGAGAATGATAAAAGACAGTGAAGAAGTAAAAAATATTGAAAAAGCTGCCAAGATCAGCGATAAAGCGATAGAGTGGATTTATAAAAATTTAGACGAAGTAAGAAAAATGACAGAAATAGATGTTGTGGCAGAGATCGAGTATATTATGAAAAAACATGGATCAATAAAGCCAGCATTTGATTCAATAGTAATATCTGGAAGAAAAACATCGTTTCCTCATGCATTACCAACAAACGATCGTATAAACGATATTTTGTTGGTGGATATAGGGGCAGTTTATAATGGCTACTGTTCTGATATAACAAGAACATTTTTACTTGAAAATAAAAATACTGAATATAAAAATAGAGATTCTAACTTAAATATTGAAAAAACATATGAATTAGTTTACGAAGCGAAAAGATATGCAGAAGAACATTTAAAAGATGGAATTTCAGCGAGATCTCTTGATTGTATGGTTAGGGAGTTTTTTGGAGAATATAAAGATCTGTTTATACATTCGTTAGGACATGGGGTTGGTTTAGAAGTCCACGAGGAGCCGAGAATATCTTGTAGGGTTAGCGATAAGGAAGATGTAATTTTAAAAGAAGGGATGGTAATAACAATAGAGCCGGGATTATATTTAAAAAATCATTTTGGTGTTAGGATAGAAGATCTCTACTTGGTAAAAAAACAGGGATTTAAAAAATTGTCCTCTGCCAAAATTCCAAAATATTAAATTGAATCTAAACAAAAAAACATTAAAAAATTTTTTCAGTTTTTATAAGTTTTTAGTAAATCAAACACGCTTAACGTTCCAACAATCTCCTCTTCATCATTAACTACTGGATAAGCAACATCTTCATTTTTTATCATCTCCTCTATAAGATCATCAGTTATCTCATCCTCCTCTTTCAAAACTTTTACCTCATCAATTAATAACATCAAATCCTCTATTTTCGAGTGCTTACAACCCATAAGCAGATCAAGAGCAGTTATCCAGCCAACCAATTTCCCATCCTCAATAACTGGGGCGTAGTTTTTATGTTTCTCATATAAAAGTTGAACAACCTCTCCACCAATATCGTTCGGAGAGACGTTTATAAAGTTCTTATTCATAACCTCTTTAATTTTCATAATTTCACCAAATTGCGTTTATTTTTTCTTTTATTATTTTAAATTATTTTTTATTTATTTAATTTTAGCCTCACCATATATGGGTTTTTTCTATCTTTTGTATTTATTAAACTGGATTTATAAATATGATGTGAATATCGTTTCTTCTAAATTTTATTAAGACGATTTCCAAACCGTTAAAGTTATTTATTCGTTCCTATATTAATGATTATCGAAAGCAATATGTTCAAAAAAATAATAAAATAACATAATAAAACATCATGGTGATAGGTATGAAAAACTGCATTGCCAATATCCCAGAAGTTAGAGAGATGGTTGAAAAGGCAAAGTTGAAGGGTATAGAGACACCACACACAAGATTCCCAAATCAATTCCCAAAGTGTCCTTATGGGTTAAAAGGAGTTTATTGTATATTATGTGCTAACGGACCTTGTAGAATAACAGAAAAAACTCCTTACGGTGTTTGTGGAGCTACTGCTGATGTTATCGTAGCAAGAAACCTCTGCAGAGCAGTTGCTGCTGGAACATCATGTTATGTTCATTGTGCTGAAAACGCTGCAAGGGCTTTATTATCCGCTGGAAAAGGAGAAGGAAGCTATGAGATAAGAAATGAGAAAAAATTAAAGTTTTTAGCGAAAAAACTTGGATTTGATGCAAATAAAGACGCTAAGCAGTTGGCTGTTGAAGTAGCAGAGTTTGTATTAGATGATATGTATAAACCAAGATGGGAAAAGAGTGAGTTAGTTCCAAAACTCTGCCCAGAAAAGAGATTGGAGGTATTTGAAAAGTTAGATATCCTTCCAGGAGGGGCTAAGGGAGAGATTGTTGATGCATTAACAAAGACCTCAACAAACTTAAACAGCAATCCAATGGATTTATTGGTTCACTGCCTTAGATTAGGATTACATGCTGGCTTTACAGGGCTTTTAATGACTTGTTGGCTAAATGATATTTTATTTGGCTCACCAAAGATTACAGTAGTTGAGAATGGATTTAGTTCAGTTAAGCCAAACAACGTAAATATTATGATAACAGGGCATCAACATGCATTAATTCAGCCATTATGTGAGGTAGCAATGGAAGAGGACTTAATAAAAATGGCAAAAGAGGCAGGAGCTGATGAGATTAAAATCATTGGGGCTACATGCAACGGGCAAGATATGGAGACAAGAATAGCCCACTTACCAGAGAGTTTCGTTGGTTATATAGCAAATAACTTCACAACAGAGCCATTGGTTGCAACTGGATTAATTGATGCCGTTGTCTCAGAATTTAACTGCACATTCCACGGATTGAAGTTTGTTGCTGAAAAGACAAAGACAAAATTAATCTGTATTGATGATGTGGCATATGTTGAAGGAGCGGAGTTTATAGAGTGGAAACCAGAGGATGCTAAAGAAAAGGCAAGAGAGATAATTAAGAAAGCAATTGAGGCATTTAAAGAGAGAAAAGGAATGCAGAAAGATTACTACGATGAGAAAGTTAAATCAGTTGTTGGAGTTGGAGAGGAATCATTAGTTGAGTTCTTAGGAGGAAGTGTCAAGCCGTTAATTGAATTGATTGCAAGCGGTAAGATTAAAGGAGTTGTTGGAGTTGTTGGTTGTTCAAACTTGGCAAGTGGAGGACATGACAACATAATTGTTACATTAACAAAAGAACTCATAAAAAGAGACATCTTGGTCTTAGCAGGAGGTTGTGTAAATAGCCCATTGAAACACGCTGGTCTCTTTGATCCTGCAAGTGCTGAGTTAGCTGGAGAGAACTTAAAAGAGGTTTGTAAGAGTTTAGGAATTCCACCTGTCTTAAACTTCGGAGCATGTTTAAGTATTGCAAGAATTGAGCAGGTTGCAGTTGCAATTGCTGAAGAGTTGGGAGTTGATATTCCTGATCTGCCTGTCGCTGCCTCAGCACCACAGTGGTTGGAGGAGCAGGCATTAGCAGATGCAACCTATGCAGTTGATATGGGCTTTACAGTTCATGTCTCACCAGTTCCATTCGTTACTGGTAGTGAGTTAGTAACAAAGGTCTTAACTGAGGCAGTTGAGGGCTTAACGGGAGGTAAATTAATTCCAGAACCAAATCCATACAAAGCAGCTGATTTATTGGAAAAAACAATTATGGAGAAGAGGAAAAAACTTGGAATCTAATTGAATCTTTTTTAAATCTTTAATCTTTAAACATTCTTTAAATTAACTTTAAATTAAAACATTTTAAAAGGTGGAATTATGAAAATTAGGGGATTTGAGACCTCAATGATGGGAAGGGATATTGATTTTATCCCCCCAGCAATGTCAAGGTTATGCTGTTTAAATGAAATCTCCCATGCATTGGCAGGAGTTATGGCTGTTGAGAAAGCTCACAACATAACAGTTCCAAATGAGGGGCAGTATTTGAGAGAGATTGCACGACTGGGAGAGATCGTTGAGGTAGATGCAATTAAGTTGAAAGAATTTAAAAATACGGATGAGTTGGCAGATATTGGAAGCAAAATAAAATCAATTTTAGGAAAGAAGGCAAAATATTTGACTGTTGGAGGGGTTTTAGAAAATATAAGCGATAAAAGAAAAGAAAAATTAATTAATTTAGCAAAAGAGGGATTAAACTTAGTTGATAAGGACTTTGTTAAATTGGTTGATGAGAGAAAGGCAAAGATTCCATTACCAGATGTTGAGTTAATTGAGGCATATAACTTTGATGTTAATAAGGTAGAGATAAACGGCTTGCCAAAAACATCTCTTTATGATGGAAAGGTAGTTTATAGTGGATCTCTGGCAAGAATGTATAAGGAAGGGCTAATAAATTCAAAAAACTTGTGGGATGTGTTATCTGCAAGAATGATTGAGATTGAAATTTGCTTAAATAAAATTATAGAACTTTTAAACAAGTTAAAATTAACACAGCCATATATGGAGCCAATTATAAAGGATGGAAAGGCAGTTGGAGAGGTAGTTATTGAAGGAGGAGAAGGAATTGTCTATCACAAAGTTGAATTACTTGGAAGGGAGATTTTGGACTATACAATATTAACAAGTGAAAACTTCAATAAAGCTGTATTGGATAGCGTAGATAACGATGAAGCAAAAAGAATTATTCAGCTTTGTGAAAGATGCTACTATCTATAAGTTAATTGGATAACTACGAAAATGTATAGAGCTGAAAGCCCTTTAACTTAATGGACACGTTTTGATCAAGCTTTTACTAAAAAGGTTGAAGGTGATTTCTATGACCGGATGCGGTTCTTGTGGCAAGATTATCAAAAACATTGAAAAGAAGTATTATGACAAATTAAAAGAAAAGGGCATTGCACTGGTTGGAGGGGCTGTAAATTTGGATGATGAAAAAGAAGTAGAAAAAATAATGAAAATTAGAGAAAATTCAAAGATATTGGTAGCAGTTGGTAGTTGTGCTGTAAGTGGTGGTTTCCAAAGAATGCTTATTGGTTTAGAAAACGGCTTTCCACAGAGATTCGTTAGGATTGGAGATGTTGTTAAGGTAGATTATGCGATAATTGGCTGTCCTCCTGATGAGAAGGAAGTTGAGAGAGTAGTTAAGGCAGTTATTGAAAAAGACAAAAACGTTGTTGATTCATACTTGATATTAAAACCTTATGAAGTTATTGCTGGAAAGCCAATTATCGATGCCTATATGAAAGTTAATGATGTTTTACTAACTTCAAATAAAGAACTCTGTTTAGGATGTGATGATAAACCAATAAATGATGAGTTCTGCACTGGTTGTGGGACTTGTGTAGCTAAATGTCCAGCAAACGCTCTAACAATAGATGAAAAACCAAAAGTTAATATAAGCAAGTGTATCAAATGCGGAACTTGTTTCTTCAACTGTATAAGAGTGAAAGAAGCATTATAAAGCGGGGTTGCCTCTGGCAACTCCGCTCGGTGTATCCCAATAGAGGGTTTCCCTCTATGGTGCTGGAAGTTGTTTCTTCAACTGTATTATGGTAAAGGAAGCATTATTGCCATAAATTCAAAATTCTTAAGAGGCATTGCCGAGCGTAGCGAGGCAGATGCATCCGTGGTATCCCAATAGGAGGTATCCTCCTATGGTGCTGGAACTTGTTTCTTCAACTGTATAAGAGTGAAAGAAGCATTATAAAGTGGGGCTTCACTTCGTTCAGCCCCACTGTATGCTAAGAGGCATTTACTTCCGTTAGGAAGTAAATGCATCCCGGGTATACCAATAGGGCGGAGCCCTATGGTTATTAAAAGTTTCGAGGTGAAATATTATGAAATACCTTTCAGCAAAATCAAAATTAAACATTGAAGCCCAAGATGGAGGATTTACCACGACATTTTTGGGCTACTGCTTGGAGAGAGAAATATTGGATGCAGTTGTGGTTGTTAAAAGTAAAAATTGGAAACCAATTGCTTATTTAGCAACAAACACAGTTGAGTTGTTAGAATCTCCAAAGAGTAAATACTCTATCTCTCCAAATAACAAGTTGTTAGAGTATGCAACAGAAAACTACGATAAAGTTGGTTTAGTTGGTTTGCCTTGCCATATATTGGGAGGATTGCAGTTTGATTTAACTTTAAAGGTTGGTTTATTCTGCACTAAAAACTTCTACTATGATACAATAAAGAGCATTATAAAAGAGAGATTTGGAGTTAATATTGATGAAGTATATAAAATGAACATTACAAAAGGTAAGTTTGTTGTTGAAACATTAAAAAGAGAAGGATTTACGAAAACTGAAAAAGTTGTTTATGAAATTCCAATAAAGGAGATTGAAAAACTCTGCAACTTAGGATGTAGGGTCTGCACTGACTTCTCGGCTAAATATGCCGATGTATCAGTTGGAAGTGTTGGAAGTGAAGATGGCTGGAACACAGTAATTGTAAGAAACAAGATGGTTGAAGAGATAATAAATGATATGGTGGATAAGGGGCTGATTGAGATTAAGGAAGAGGTAGATATTAAAGCAGTTGAAAAATTAGAGGGCATTAAAAAGAAAAATGAAGAGATTAACAAATGCTCTGCATACTTTGCTGTATGCCCTGCCTTATTTTAAAATATTTAAAATGTGATGCTTTTTATCTGTTAGATCTTTATTATTTTATTTTTCTATTTTTTTGAGATATAATTTTAAAGAATATAAAATAATGTAATTTTAAGTTGTTTCAATAAATTAATAAAATTAATCAATAAAAAAATAAAAATTTTAATGAAATTTCTTTTTTATAAGTTTTTTATAAGATTAGTGGTGATAAATATGCTGATTAAAAAGATTGAGGAATTGAAAAACTCTGAAATCAAGGATGTTATTGATAAGAGAATACAAGAATTCAAGTCATTTAAAAATAAATCTAATGAAGAGTGGTTTAAGGAGTTGTGTTTTTGCATTTTGACAGCTAATTTTACAGCTGAGGGGGGAATAAGGATTCAGAGAGAAATAGGAGATGGATTTTTGACACTATCAAAAGAGGAGTTAGAGGAAAAATTAAAAAAATTAGGGCATAGATTTTACAGGAAGAGAGCTGAATTTATAGTTTTGGCAAGAAGATTTAAAAATATTAAAGATATTGTTAAGAGTTTTGAAAATGAGAAAGTAGCGAGGGAGTTTTTGGTAAGAAACATAAAAGGGATTGGATATAAGGAGGCAAGCCACTTTTTAAGAAATGTTGGTTATGACGATGTTGCTATAATTGATAGGCATATTTTGAGAGAACTTTACGAAAACAACTACATTGATGAGATTCCAAAGACGTTGAGCAGGAAAAAATATTTAGAAATAGAAAATATATTGAGAGATATTGGAGAGAAAGTGGATTTAAAGCTCTCTGAATTGGATTTATATATTTGGTATTTAAGGACAGGGAAGGTTTTAAAATAAATACAATAAGTTTATTTCATTTGCTCTAAAATAATAGCTGGGCAGATCTTTTTTATTCCTTCAATTTTGCCGATTTTATTAAATATTAAGTCAGAGAACTCTTTTCCATCCTTAGCCCAGATTTCTGTCATGATCATGTGGTCTCCTGTTGAGGTAAATACTTTTTTAACTTCCTCAAATTTGCAGAGTTCCTTAGCGACATTTAAGAATTTATCTGGCTCTGTATCAAATCCAGTTAAGGCAACGACATTATATCCAATCTTTGAAGGATCAATTATTGCAGTATAGCCCTTAATAACTCCTTCCTCTTCTAATTTTTTTACTCTCTTTCTTATAGAACTCTCACTTGTGCCCAATTCTCTTGCAATATCTGTGTATGATCTTCTTCCATCTTTCATAAGAATTTCGATAATTTTTAAGTCCTTTTCATCCATATTTTCACCGAATTTCGTATAATTAATAATATAAAACATAACCAAAAAATATGCGAGTTAGTATTTATTTCGTTAAAATATATAAAAATTTTGGGGGAAGAGTATGGCAGTTGAGATAATCGTTGATAGAAACAAGTGTATCGGATGCGGAAGATGCTACGATGTCTGTCCAAAAGCTCCACTTATATGGAAAAAAGATGAAGATGGAAAATATTACGCTTATGATGTTGAATACTGCCACAACTGTAAATTTTGTGCCGGTAGATGCCCGACAAAAGCAATTTTAATTAAAGTAGTTAAACCAAAAAAAGGAAAGAAGGAAAAAGGATGAAATAAGAAATGAATAAAATATAAAATAAAAAAAGGATAAATAAAGTAAATACTACCAATTATTCTTTTATCTCAGCAAGAACATTATCTAATGCATCAATTAAAGCATCTATATGTTCTTTCTCCACAATAAGCGGAGGTAAAAATCTCAAAACTGTGTCAGAAGTGCAGTTGATTAAAAATCCTTTTTCAAGCATTTTTTTAACTATATCTGCCCCATTAAATTCAAGTTCTGCCCCAATCATTAATCCTAAGCCCCTAACATCTTTTATGAAGTTGTATCTCTCCATAAGGTTTTCGAGTTTTCGAATAAAGTATTTTCCTTTCTCTATAACTCTGTTATCCTTAATTAACTCCTCTATAACCTCAACGGATGCCAATGCAGCAGAACAAGCCAATGGATTTCCTCCAAACGTTGTTCCATGGTCTCCATAACTTAATGCCTTTGCTATTTCTTCTTTTAAAAGCACTGCTCCTATTGGAACTCCTCCTCCCAATGCCTTTGCCAATGTTAAAATATCTGGCTCTACTTTATAATGCTCAAAGGCAAACATCCTTCCAGTTCTTCCCATTCCACACTGCACTTCATCAAAGATTAAGATGATATTTTTATCATCACACAGATCTCTAACTGCCTTTAAGTAATCTCTATCTGCTATATGGATACCTCCCTCTCCTTGAACTGGCTCAATCATTATAGCAGAGGTTTTGTTTGTTATTGCTTCTTTCAATGCCTCTATATCGTTGAATGGGACATATTTAAATCCTTCTGGTAGTGGATAAAAGCCCTCCTGATACTTTGGTTTTGGTGTAGCGGCTAATGTTGTTAAAGTTCTTCCGTGAAATGCGTTATACATGCTAATTATCTCTCCTCCGTCTCTTCCCAAAACCTTTGATACATACTTCCTTGCAAACTTTATGGCCCCTTCATTTGCCTCAGCTCCACTGTTGCAAAAGAAAGCTCTATCTAAACCACTCAACTCAACCAACTTTTTAGCAAGTTTTATTTGAGGGATTGTGTAATAGATGTTTGATGTATGAATTAACGTCTCTGCCTGCTTTTTTATCGCTTCAACAACCTTAGGATGGCAATGCCCTACATTATTTACCCCAATGCCAGCTAAAAAATCGAGATATTTCTTTCCATCAATATCATAGACCTCCATTCCTTTACCTTCAACTAAAACAACTGGCAACCTTCCATAAATTTGGAGATGGTATTTTTTCTCTAAGTCAATCCAATTTTCGCTCATTTAATCACCAATTTTTATTTAATGTTAAATAATTTCAATCTCATTATTGTTTTGTTATGGTTTGTTGGTGTTTTGTTCTATACTTGCATTATCATTTTGTTCTTATTCATTACTAATAAACTTTTAATTTTTAGAGTAATAGTTTTTTGCTTAATTTACATTTGAAATGCTAATAAAACATCATAGGGCTATATATCTTATAGTCCTTGATTACCTAATCAAAAACATTTTTATTTAATATGCGGTTTATTATACTTTGCTGTTGATGATCATAACTAAAATAAAAATAATAAAAAACCTATAAAATCTTTTGGTGATACCATGCATAAAATATGCGTTATAGAAGGAGATGGAATAGGAAAAGAGGTTGTTCCAGCAACAATTCAAGTTTTAGAGGCAACTGGCTTGCCGTTTGAGTTTGTCTATGCTGAGGCAGGAGATGAGGTTTATAAGAGAACAGGCAAAGCTCTCCCAGAAGAAACGATAGAAACTGCCTTAGATTGTGAGGCAGTGTTATTTGGAGCTGCTGGGGAGACAGCTGCTGATGTTATCGTTAAATTGAGGCAGATATTAGATACCTACGCCAATGTTAGACCAGTTAAAGCATACAAAGGAGTTAAATGCCTAAGACCTGATATTGATTACGTTATAGTTAGGGAAAATACAGAAGGGCTTTATAAGGGAATAGAGGCAGAGATTGAGGAGGGAGTAACAATAGCTACAAGAGTTATAACAGAGAAGGCATGTGAGAGAATATTTAGATTTGCATTTAATTTGGCAGAGGAGAGAAAGAAGATGGGAAAGGAAGGAAAAGTTACCTGTGCCCACAAAGCAAATGTCTTAAAATTAACTGATGGATTATTTAAAAAGATATTTTATAAAGTTGCTGAGGAATACAACGATATAAAAGCAGAGGATTATTACATAGATGCGATGAACATGTATATCATAACAAAACCGCAAGTATTTGATGTTGTAGTTACTTCCAACTTGTTTGGGGATATTTTATCAGATGGAGCTGCTGGAACTGTTGGTGGTTTGGGATTAGCTCCTTCAGCAAATATAGGAGATGAGCATGGATTATTTGAGCCAGTTCATGGTTCAGCTCCAGATATTGCTGGGAAAAAGATAGCTAATCCAACAGCTACAATATTAAGTGCTGTTTTAATGCTTAGATACTTAGGAGAGTATGAAGCAGCAGATAAAGTTGAAAACGCCTTGGAGGAAGTTTTGTCTCTTGGTTTAACAACACCTGACTTAGGAGGTAATTTAAATACCTTTGAGATGGCTGAGGAAGTTGCTAAGAGAGTAAGAGGAGAAAAATAAAAATAACTATTAATAATAACCATCAATATCTATTGACATTATCTAATTATCTATTTTTTAGATAAAAGATTTTTATCCTTTTATTTTAAAAATTTAAAATAAAATTAGGTTTTTATTTATTAGGAGGTGATTTTATGAGATTGGCTATTATTGATTATGATAGATGCCAGCCAAAGAAATGCTCTATGGAATGTATGAAATACTGCCCTGGAGTAAGAATGGGAGAAAAGACAATAGAGATTGATGAAAATACAGGAAAGCCAGTAATATCGGAGGTTTTATGTTCTGGTTGTGGGATATGTGTTAAAAGATGTCCATTTAAGGCAATATCAATTATTGGATTGCCAGAAGAGTTGAGTGAGGATAAGATAGTTCATTCCTATGGGCAGAATAGATTTAAGCTATTTGGTTTAGTTATTCCAAGAGACGGAGTTGTTGGGATTATTGGGCAGAATGGGATTGGTAAATCTACTGTCTTAAGAATTTTAGCTGGGGAGTTAATTCCTAATTTAGGAAAACATGATAAAGAGCCAAATTATGATGATGTCATAAAATACTTTAGAGGAACTGAATTGCAGGATTACTTTGAAAAATTAAAAAATAAAGGAGTAAAAGCAATCCATAAGGTTCAGTATGTTGATGTATTACCAAAAGTTGTTAAGGGAAAGGTTGGAGATCTATTAAAGAAAGTTGATGAAAAGGGCAAGTTTGATGAGGTTGTTGAAAAATTAGAGCTAAAAAATATTTTAGATAGAGAGTTAAGCCAGTTATCGGGTGGAGAGTTGCAGAGAGTTGCTATTGCCGCGGCATATTTGAGGAATGGAGATATTTATTTCTTTGATGAGCCATCTTCATGGTTAGATATTAGGCAGAGATTTAATGCTGCAAGGTTAATTAGGGACTTAAATAAAGTTGTTGTAGTTGAACACGATTTAATTGTTTTGGATTATCTATCTGATTATATCCATATTATGTATGGAGTTCCTTCTGCCTACGGTATTGTCTCAATGCCTAAGAGTGTTAGAGTGGGAATTAATGAATATCTTTACGGAGAGTTGAGGGAAGAAAATATAAAATTTAGAAAAGAGCCCATTATATTTGAGAAGAGGGCAGTGATTGACTTTAAAAACAGACCAATTTTGTTGAGCTATTTACAGATGAAAAAGACACTTGGGGACTTTAAATTAGAGGTTAGTGGAGGAACCATTTACAAAGGAGAGGTTATTGGTATTTTAGGGCCTAACGGTATTGGAAAAACAACATTTGTTAAGTTATTGGCAGGAGTAATTAAACCAGATGAAGGAGAAGTTGTTAAAGAAGGAGATATAAAGGTCTCATATAAGCCACAATATATTTCTCCAGATTATGATGGAACTGTTGAGGATTTATTGAGTTCAATAACCAATATACACACTTCCTACTACAAATCAGAGATAATTAATCCTTTACAGTTAGAAAGAATTTTAGATATGAATGTTAAAGATCTCTCCGGAGGAGAGTTGCAGAGAGTGGCTATCGCTGCATGTTTGAGTAGGGATGCAGATATTTATTTGCTGGATGAGCCATCAGCATTCTTAGATGTTGAGCAGAGATTAATGGTTTCAAAAGTTATAAGAAGGATAGCAGATGAAAAAGAAGCAGGGATGTTTGTTGTTGATCATGATATTTTATTCCAGGACTATATCTCAGATAGATTTATTGTGTTCAGCGGAGAGCCCGGAAAGTTTGGTATAGGAAGTAGTCCGATGAATAAAAGAGAAGGAGCCAATAAATTCTTAAAAGAAATGCAAATTACATTTAGAAGAGATCCAGAAACAGGAAGGCCGAGAGCTAATAAAGAAGGAAGTCAGAGAGATATTATGCAGAAGGAAAAAGGAGAGTATTATTACGTTGATGAATAACTATTTATTTTTTTATTTATCTCGTTGTTTGTTTTTGTTTTTTTGTGTTTTTGGTTTTTTGTTTTGATTTTTGTTTTTTATTTGTTTTTAGTGGGTTTCGAAGGGGTGGTTTATTTTATTGTTTTGTATATTTAGATGTTTTTGATTATGGAGATTTTTTAGAGTTTTTAATTTATTGAAGTTGTTTTTAAAAATCCACGGTTGATTATTTTAGTTTTTTGTTTTTGTTTATTATTTATTGTTGTTTTTTAGATAGAAGTTTGAATTGTTTTGTTATAGGGTTTATAAAGAAAAGGGGTTATTTGGGGGTAGAAAAATTATTGATAGAAAAGCATATATATGAA
>Ga0256843_1000122_pt1 | contig 66210 bp, 64 predicted proteins | sample AlvinellametaG_FD_191572 | JGI IMG/M metagenome (GOLD analysis project Ga0256843, IMG submission 191572) | Pompeii worm associated microbial communities from hydrothermal vent at the East Pacific Rise, Pacific Ocean - Alvinella | ecosystem: Host-associated > Annelida > Integument > Unclassified ...
TGAAAAGGTTGGAACCACAGACGATGTCCGAAGGACCCTCACAGGACACCCGAACTTTGAAAAGGTTGGAACCACAGACGATGTCCGAAGGACCCTCACAGGACACCCGAACTTTGAAAAGGTTGGAACCACAGACGATGTCCGAAGGACCCTCACAGGACACCCGAACTTTGAAAAGGTTGGAACCACAGACGATGTCCGAAGGACCCTCACAGGACACCCGAACTTTGAAAAGGTTGGAGATACCCTCCCACCTTTTAAACACCTACACAGTAAAAAAGTGTATAATTGCATTACATTATATAAGAGCAGAGAAACAGATGAAAAACTATTTTGCAAAAAGAATTATCCCATGTTTAGATGTTAAAGATGGTCGTGTTGTTAAGGGTGTTAATTTTGTAGGACTTAAAGATGCAGGAGATCCTGTAGAAGTTGCCAAAAGATACAATGAAGAGGGTGCAGATGAACTCACATTTTTAGATATTACTGCATCTTCAGACAATCGAGATACTATCGTTGATATAGTAGCACAAGTAGCACGTGAGATCTTTATTCCACTAACAGTTGGTGGAGGGATCCGTAAGCTTGAAGATATCTATAAACTTTTAAATGTTGGTTGTGATAAAGTAAGTGTTAACTCAGCAGCCATCAAACGCCCTGAACTTATAGATGAAGGTGCTAAACGTTTTGGATCACAGTGTATAGTAACTGCAATAGATGTAAAAAAAACAGGAGATCGATACAATGTTTACCTCAATGGTGGTCGCGTTGATACTGGTATAGATGCAGTTGAATGGGCAAAAGAGGTAGTAGATCGCGGTAGTGGAGAGATACTTCTTACATCAATGGATGCTGATGGTACTAAAGCAGGGTTTGAACTTAATATAACACAACAGATCTCTGAGGTAGTTAATGTCCCAGTAATAGCAAGTGGTGGAGCAGGAACGATGCAACACATAAAAGAAGCGTTTGAACATGGTGCAGACGCAGCACTAGCTGCTAGTATATTTCACTATAAAGAGATCGACATTATGGATCTAAAACACTATCTACACAATAACAATATCCCTGTAAGACTCTAAATATGATTATATGTGCTGGGAACAATGAACACTTCTCTTTTGCAACACCTATGGGAGTAGGGCTTGTAGAGACTGCAATGAATCTAACACGTTTATGTTTGTTTAACAAACCTGAGTTTTTACTTTTTGTAGGAACTGCTGGAAGTTATGGAAATGCAAAAATTTTTGATATTATTGAGAGCAAAACTGCATCAAATATTGAACTCTCCTTTCTGAGCAAAGATGCCTATACACCACTTGAAAATGTTATTAGTACAAACACTACTAACACGCAAGATATTATTGTAAACTCATCAAACTACATCTCAACAAACGAACAACTTACAAAAAAATTTCTTAACTTTGGAGTAGGGCTAGAGAATATGGAATTTTTTTCTGTTCTAAGAATTGCTCAAGAGTTTGAAATTCCAGCAGGTGGTGTATTTTGTATAACAAACTATACTAACAAACAAGCACACAATGACTTCTTACAAAACCATAAAAAAGCAAAAGAGCTTTTAGAAACCTACGTTCCAAAACGTATAAAACAACTAACACGCAAGGAAATATAACTATGCAAAACCTCAAACCATCACTCTTTGACTATACACTTGATGAACTTTCAAAAAAAATACAACCATCATTTCGTGCAAAACAGATCTATGGATGGCTTTATCATAACTATGCACAAGATTATAGCGATATGAAAAATCTTCCTAAAAACCTTAAAGAGCAACTCAGCAAAGAGTATATTCTTAATCCACTAAAAATTATTAACAAAGAGGTTTCAACAGATGGCACCATAAAATATCTGTTTGAACTCCAAGATGGAAAAACGGTAGAGAGTGTATGGCTAAAAATGAAAGATGAACAAAAAGATGAAGAGGGCAATATACTACACGAAGCAAAATACAGTATCTGTGTTTCAACTCAAGTGGGATGTAAAGTAGGATGTAGTTTTTGCCTTACTGCAAAAGGTGGGTTTACACGAGATCTTACTCCTGGAGAGATTGTTGCACAAGTTGTAAACCTTAAAAAAGATAACAATCACAAACATAATAGAAAAATCAATATCGTCTATATGGGGATGGGTGAACCTCTTGATAACCTAACAAACGTAGCAAAAGCTATAGAAATTTTTCAAGAAGAAAATGGCTTATGTATCAGTGGTAAAAGACAAACTGTTAGTACAAGTGGTTTGAGTAACAAGATAGATCAACTAGGTTCAATGAACCTTGGTGTTCATATAGCAATCTCTTTACATGCTGTTGATGATGAACTAAGAACAGAACTTATACCAATGAATAAAGCACACAATATCAACTCCATCATTGAGGCAGTAAAACGCTTTCCGATAGATACACGCAAACGTGTTATGTTTGAATACCTTGTTATTAAAAACAAAAATGATGATTTACAAAGTGCTAAAAAGTTAGTAAAACTTCTTTCAGGAATAAAAGCAAAAGTCAATCTTATCTACTTCAATCCATACCCAGGAACACCATATGAAAGACCAAGTTATAAAGATATGTTAGCATTTCAAGAATATCTTGTACAACATGGACTTTTAGCTACTATTCGCGATTCTAAAGGGATCGATATTTCTGCTGCGTGTGGACAACTAAAAGAAAAAAATACGGCAAACACTTAGCTAACAATTTTAGGAGTATAATTTTTTACTTCATTACATAAAGGATAACACAGATGAGTGGTGTTGATATATTTGAAATTATTTTACTTTTAGTAGTTGTTGGTGTTGGTGTTGGTGGTTTTATATATGCTGCTACAAAAGATTGATTTTTTGCTATAATACTTATCAACAATACAAGGAGTAATTATGGCTAAAAGAACAAAAAAAGAAAAAAAAGTTGTAAAAACTGATGCAGAGCGTATTAAAGAGATCTATGCACTCTTCCAAGGACATTTTGGTGATGTACGTTTTGTTGGTGTAGAGTTTCACGATAAAATAGGTTGGATCGCAAAAGCTCAGATGGGTGATAGCTTTGAAAATCTCAGTACCGATGGTAATACAAGTTCAGATGCACTAAAAAAACTAAAAAATCGTATTAAAAAGATTATTAAAAGATATAACGAAGTCTAAAAACAAAGAAGCGACGACCAACACTCCAGGGAGGTCGTCTGTGGATAAAATCTTACCTTACTTTCCTTAAAATCACATTATTATTGCTCTAGAAATCTTCTAAAAAATCACTATTCACACATTGTTCTATTTTGTGAATACTATTTCACTTTAAATAATAAATTATAAAATTTCTTCCTATTTTAAGAATTATTTTATATAAAATAAAATTTAACTCTAACTGTGTAAAATCCCCAATTTTAGGGGTTTTTCTATTTTAGTGAGTTTTAATAATCACTTTTTCACACATGCCAATTATTTCTCATTAGTTATTCACATCTTGTTGTAATATATGTTAAACCTTCAGTCGAAAAATCAACTCTACTCTTTATATGGTACTCCTCTTCTGAAAGATGAAATTTTAGAGAATCAGCATGGAGCAACAAGCGACTCGCGCCACTTTTTTGACACCTTTGCAAAGGTGTCAGCTCTCTATCTAAAAATGCAACTATATCTTTTTCATCTTGTCCATAGATAGGATCACCAACAATTGGATGTTTCACGTGAAACAGATGAACGCGTATTTGATGTTGGCGACCTGTATGTGGTTTGCACTCTATAAGAGTAACATTGTGCTCTTCATAATAGCGAAGAGGGGTGAAAGATGTTTTTGATGGTTTTCCTTGTGGATCAACCTTTACAACCATTCGTACAACTGCACTTGTATCTTCAGCACGCAATAAAGGAGCTTCTACCACAAAAGGTTTTTCTAGTTTCCCATGAACAAATGCCAAATAGGTTTTTTCCATATCTCTTTCTTGAAACATTATTTTAATCTCACGTTCACTCTCTTTGTTACGTGCACACAATACAAGACCACTTGTTTCTTGATCTATTCGGTGTGTGATATTTGCATCTTTTCCAAATTGATACTTAAGCTCATCTATAAGAGAGTAGGGTGTATGACGATTTTGTGGATGAACCAAAACCCCACTAGGTTTGTCAAACACAACAAAACTATCAGTAACATATGTTGGTTCTAACCCTTTTGTTATAGGTTCAAAATAGATAAATTCAAATCTCCCTTCAACTTCTGCTGTTGCTTTTGTAAGAGGTTTACCATCTACTAAAACTCTCCCTTTTGCAACAAGTCGTTGTGCTTCTTTTTGTGTATAACCCAACTCTTTAATTAAGTATAGATACACACGCTGTTTTTTTCGCACAAAAAATTCTTTTTTTACAAATGGCAATTTTTATCCTTAATTACTTTATTATGATACTTAGAGTACAATATATAAACGAATTTTAGCACAATAAAAAGGTAAACAATGGTAGATAGATACTCCCGTGAAGAGATGGCTTCAAAATGGACTTATCAAGCAAAATATCAAGCTTGGTTAGATGTAGAAAAAGCAGTTGTAAAAGCTTGGGCGAAACTTGGGAAAATTCCTCAAGAAGATGCAGATAAGATTGTTAAAAATGCAACATTTGATATTAAACGCATCGATGAGATCGAAGCTGTTACACGCCACGATCTTATTGCATTTACAACTTCTGTTGCAGAAAGTCTTGGTGATGAGAGTAGATGGTTCCACTATGGTATGACATCTTCAGATACTATCGATACAGCTGTAGCACTTCAAATGAAAGATTCACTAGCACTCATCATAGAAGATGTAAAAATGTTAATGGAATCAATTAAAAAACGTGCAATGGAGCATAAAATGACTCTAATGGTAGGGCGTAGCCATGGTATCCATGGTGAACCTATCACTTTTGGTCTTGTTCTTGCAATTTGGTATGATGAGATGGCTCGTCATTTAGAAAACTTAGAACAAACTATGGAAGTGATCTCTGTTGGACAAGTGAGTGGGGCGATGGGTAACTTCGCTCATGCTCCACTAGAGCTTGAAGAGCTTACTTGTGAAGAGTTAGGACTTAAACCAGCACCTGCTTCAAATCAAGTTATTCAACGTGACAGATATGCACGCCTTGCATCTGCTCTTGCACTTATGGCTAGTTCTATTGAAAAGTTTGCTGTTCAGGTTCGCCACTGGCAAAGAACAGAAGTTTATGAGTGTGAAGAGTATTTTGCAAAAGGGCAAAAGGGTTCTTCTGCAATGCCACACAAACGTAACCCTATTCTTACAGAAAATATAACAGGTTTAGCACGTATCATCAGAGCATATGCAACTCCAGCTATGGAAAATGTAGCACTTTGGCATGAGCGTGACATCAGTCACTCTTCTACAGAACGTTTTTGGCTTCCAGATGCATTTATAACAAGTGACTTTATGCTTCATCGTATGAATAACGTTATTGCTAACTTAACAGTTTATCCAGAAAATATGATGAAAAATCTCAACCTTACAGGTGGGCTTGTATTTTCTCAACGTGTTTTACTTGAATTACCTCTTCAAGGTGTATCTCGTGAAGATGCGTATAAAATTGTTCAACGTAATGCTATGAAAGTTTGGGAAGAGATTCAACAAGGACGCCCAACTACTAACGAAAAAGGTGAGTCATTATACCTTAACCATCTCCTTAGCGATGAAGAACTTAGAAGTAAACTTTCAGAAGAACAAATACGTGAATGTTTCAATTATGATTATTATACAAAAAATGTTGACGCTATCTTCAAAAGAGTGTTTCAATAGTGAGTATTTGGTGAAATATTAGTGAGTTTCAAAAGCCCATTTTCTGGGGCTTTGAAACACTTTTTTAAATCTTCAAAAAAAGATCTTTTTTCTTTTTATTTAAATAACTTTTTGCTAAAATCTTTCCACTAAATTTGTTTATGCTCTGAGAGTTCAAACTCTTACCATACAATAAGACTACCAATTCATCACGAGGAACTACTCTAATGATAACAGTTATAAAACGTAATGGTCGCACCGAACCATTAGATATCACAAAAATTCAAAAATATACTTCTGCTGCCGTTGAAGGACTAGCGAATGTAAGTCAAAGTGAACTCGAAGTAGATGCACAAATCCACTTTCGTGATGGTATAACTTCTAAAGAGATCCAAGAAACACTTATAAAAACTGCTGTAGATAAAATAGATATAGATGCACCAAACTGGACTTTTGTTGCTTCAAGACTTTTTTTATTTAATCTTTATCACCAAGTAAATGGTTTTACAGGATATTGTTCACTTGAAAAATATTTTGAAAGAGGAGAGAAAGAGGGGCGTATCTTACTTGGACTTCGAGATATGTATGATCTTGAAGCATTAGAAAAAGAGATCGATCCAAAAAGAGATCTTCAATTTAACTATTTGGGAATTAAAACACTTTATGATAGATATTTACTTAAAGACAGTAATGCAAACCCTATAGAACTTCCTCAACACATGTTTATGGCTATTGCAATGTTCTTAGCGCAACGTGAAAAAAATCGTCAAGAGTGGGCTATTAAGTTTTACCACATGATCTCAAAATTTGAGGTGATGTTAGCAACACCAACACTTTCAAATGCCAGAACACCTCGTCACCAACTTAGCTCATGCTATATCGGTTCAACTCCTGATAACATTGAAGGGATCTTTGATGGGTATCAAGAGATGGCAATGCTTTCAAAATTTGGTGGAGGTATTGGTTGGGACTGGACACAAGTACGCTCTATGGGAAGCTTTATCGATGGGCACAAAAATGCAGCAGGTGGGACAATCCCATTTTTAAAAATCACAAACGATATTGCTATCGCTGTAGATCAACTAGGAACACGTAAAGGTGCTATTGCTGTATATCTTGAACCTTGGCATATCGATATTAACGACTTTTTAGATCTTAAAAAGAACTCTGGTGAAGAGCGTCGTCGTGCACATGATCTTTTCCCAGCACTTTGGCTTAATGATCTGTTTATGCAACGTGTGCAAGAGGATGCTATCTGGACACTCTTTGATCCTTATGATGTTCGAGAACTTACTAACCTACATGGCGAAGCGTTTACAAAACGTTATATAGAATTTGAAAATGATGAAACAATTATCAAAGAAAAAATAAAAGCAAAAGATCTTTGGAAAAAGATTTTGACATCTTATTTTGAAACTGGTTCACCATTTTTATGTTTTAAAGACAATGCAAACCGTGCAAACCCTAACAATCACACTGGTGTTATTAGAAGCTCAAACCTTTGTACAGAGATCTTTCAAAACACGCAACCAAACCACTATAAAATAAAGTTTATTTTTGAAAATGGTGAAAGCATCTCTTATGAAGAAGATGAGTTAGTTACAGTTGATAGTGGCATAACAAAACCTGCAAAAAAAGTGACTGCTTTAGATTCTCTAGGAGGTATGCCTATTTTTGTTGTTGAAAAAGAAAAAATAGATGGAGCAACTGCTGTTTGTAATCTTGCTTCTATCAATCTTTCTCGTATCAATACAAAAGAGGATATAGATCGTATTGTTCCAACTGCTATTCGCTGTTTGGATAACGTTATAGACCTGAACTTCTACCCTGTTGAAAAAGTAAAACGCACAAATATGAGAAGTCGCTCTATTGGCCTTGGTGTTATGGGTGAAGCACAAATGTTAGCTGAAGCCGGTATCACATGGGGAAGCCAAGAACACTTTGATAAAATTGATGAAGTGATGGAAGCCATTAGTTTTAATGCTATTAGTGCATCTTCAGATTTAGCTGTAGAAAAAGGTACATACCCTGAATATGAAGGGAGTCAATGGAGTAAAGGGATCTTCCCTCACGATCATGCAAATGCAGAAGTTATCAACTTAGTAGATCGTGGTGGACTTTTTGCCTCAACATATGAGTGGGATGCACTTCGTACAAAAGTGAAAAAACAGGGAATGAGAAATGGTTACCTTATGGCTATAGCACCAACAAGTTCTATCTCGATCCTTACTGGTACTACACAAGCTATTGAACCTGTATTTAAAAGAAAATGGTTTGAAGAGAACCTTTCAGGACTAATCCCTGTAGTTGTTCCTAAACTATCTCCAGATACATGGGCATATTATACACCAGCATATGATCTAAACCAAACAGTACTTATCAAAGCTGCTGCAATCCGTCAAAAATGGATAGATCAGGGGCAATCACTCAATATCTTTATCACTCTTGATAAAGCAAGTGGACGCTACCTTAATGAGATCTATATGCTTGCATGGAAACTTGGTCTTAAATCAACATATTATCTACGTAGCCAATCACCAGAAGTTGCAAACGATATAGAAGACAGATCTATGGAATGTATTGGATGTCAATAAAATGAAACCTTTACTTTCTGGCCAAATACCATCTTTTTTGGATAGGTTTTCTAATTTTGAGGGTGCTGTTATACAAGATATTAGTATAATTTCACCTACTCAGATCAGTTGCATCTTTGAACTTCAAGATAAACAACGACAGTTTGACTGGATAAAACTCACTATTGACTTTTTTGGTATAAAAAATGCTAGATTGTTGCAAACTCAACACTACGATCATGTTGAAATAGATGAGGGAATCTCTCTTATCTATGATTCAACACTCTTTGGATTTTGTATAGGGCAGTATAAAACTATAAAAGCACTAGAAGATGCTTCATGTTTTATTATTGCAGATACTGTCAAATATAAAGAAGATCAACTCTAAAGGAATATATAATGAGCTATACAGTACAAGGTGAAATATTAGGCTTTGCAAATACAAAAAAAGTTTCTCTTCAAGAGATTGACCAACTCTTTTACACATTAAAAGATGAAGAGAATGAACATATCTCTTTTACTCTTGTAAATCCTTATTTACTTCGAGAATACTCTTTTGATGTTCCTCAAGAGACACAAAAACTTTTAGACATTAAAGAAGATTCTCAAGTGAGTGTTTATAATATTTTAGTGATACAAAAACCACTTGAAGATTCTGTTATTAACTTTTTAGCTCCACTTATCATTAATCATGATAACAATACTATCACACAAATCATACTTGATCCTAAAGATCATCCCGATTTTGGCATTGCAGAACCTATAAAATCGTTTAAAAGTGATACATAAGTAGCATTTATGCACCCTCTTAATGGTGTATAATGCCATTAAAAAAGGAATGTACTATGAGAGTTGTATGTCCACATTGTCTTAGTGTAAACAATGTACCAAAAAAAGATTCATATAAAAAAGCAAACTGTGGAAGATGTAAAAATTCACTTTTAGATACAACACCATTAGAGCTTAATGACTCTAACTTTGATGAAGTTATTGCAAACAGTGAACTTCCAGTTATTGTTGATTTTTGGGCGCCTTGGTGTGGTCCATGTCAAATGATGGCACCAAACTTCAAAAAAAGTGCTACAAACTTTCCTCTCAAAGCTCTTTTTGTTAAGGTTAATACTGAAGAAGCACCTGGAATAAGTGCAAGATTTGGCATTCGCAGTATCCCAACACTTATCTTTTTTAAAGATGCTAAAGAGGTTCATCGTGTCAGTGGAGCACTTGATGAAGCAACACTAACACAAACAGTTTCACAACTTATATAACTAACACTTTTGCATTGGCACTCTCTTGGAGTTGTGCCATCTTAGTATAAAGATTTTTGTAGATTTGTGGTAGTGTTATTTTTGCTCCATCTATACGATAACATAATGTAGAAATATTTACCCTTCCACCAATATCTGGATCATTCTCTATCTCTTTATAAAGCCGTTTATAAAGTTTTACCACAAGTTCTTGATCATACCCTTTAAGTAGTATTCCAAAAGATGCACCATATAAACGTGCAACTAAAGCATTTGAAAAAGCATGCGTTTGTATAATCTTTCCAAATTGACGTAAAACTTTATTAGCACCATGAAAACCATAAAGTTCATTAATCTTATCAAATCTATCTATTTTAATATACATTATCCAAAATAGCTGTTGATCTTGTTGCAAAAGCTTTATTTGTGAATCAAAATAGAGTGCACTATGTAGCTTGGTTAAATTATCTGTAATGGTTAATTGTGCAAGCTTTGCCTGTTTATGTTGTATCTCTTCAAGATATGCTATACATTCAAGTTGAATCTTCACACGTGCTTTAAGCTCAGCACCCTTAAAAGGTTTTGTTAAATAATCAGCCCCACCAACCTCAAATGCTTTTGAGATATACTCAATATCTGTTTGAGCCGTTAAAAAGATAATGGGAATAGACTTTGTTTCTGGATCTTCTTTTAAGATTTTACACATCTCAAATCCATCAACACCAGGCATATTGATATCAAGTAAAATAAGATCTATCTTACGTTTATGCAACAGCTCCAATGCACCTTTTGCATGAAGTGCATAAGTAAGTTTATATCCCTCTTCTTTAAGATAGCTTCCTGCAAGTTCTATATTGATCTTTTCATCATCAACAATTAAAATGGTAAAGTTATTATTTGTTTTCATCTTACTTTATGTAGCTACAACAATAATCTGTAACAGTATGTATTTTTAGATCAAAAGAAGCATTTGCAGGAACTTCAAACGTTTCTGGAGTATGTAATGTTTTCCACTCTTGACCTGGTAAACGGATCTCTAATTCACCACTCATCATCTCCATAATCTCTTTATCTGCTGTATTAAATGTGTATGATCCTGGCAACATAATTCCAAGTGATTTAACACTTCCATCAGCAAACTCAACAGTTCTACTTGTTACTTTTCCATCGTAATAAATATTTGCTTCTTTTACTACTGTAACATTTTCAAACTTTCCCATAACAATCCTTTTGTTTTTTGTTCATAATATAATACCCTAAAATTGTATAAATGATAGCTTGTACAAGCAAAATAATACTATTTTCAACTATACTTCCTAATTGTGCACCCATTTGATTAAGTTGTAAAAAGCCCTCAATCGCTAAAGTTGAAGGAAACAATAAAGAGAGCAAATGGATAGAGTTTGGTATTGCTTCTAAAGGCCAAACAAATCCAACACTAAAAACCAGAGGTAAAGATGAGAACAGTATAACTGGCGTTGCTATTTCACGAGAGTTAAAAAGACTCCCTAATAATATCCCCAATCCAAATACAGCACTTAAAAATACTATTCCAAAAAGGATAATATCTATCGATTGTGCAAGATAATTAATACCAAAAAATTCAAAACTAAAACCAAAATAATATAACATATGAAAGAAAAATATCCCACCAAAAAGTATAAAACGGCTTACTATAATATGCCATATCTTTGCGTGTTGAAAATACCCCTTACATGGTGCTATAAAACGTTCATGTACACCACCACCAAGAATACCCATACCAATTAACATAGTTTGTTGCAGTATTAAAACAAACACAGCAGGAATAACATATTGTGTATATGAATTTCCTCTATTAAACAGCTCTATCTCTTTTAATGTATATGAGCTCATTGCATCTTTTGCACCAACCATAGGAACACCATCTTTTAATAATGTTGCAACTTTTATTGAAGCTGCATGTGTCATAACAGTTTTTAAACTTCCCTCTAATACACCACCATATACTAAAAAATAACTGTTATCTACACCTAAAGCTATTGTTGGACTTTTTCCAAGCATAAGATCTCGTTGTAGATGTTTTGGTAACACAATAATCGCTTTTATTTTATTTGCCACCAAAGCGTCACGTGCATCATTGTAACTTAGATCATGACGTACAATATCTATTTGTGGTGTTGCATCAAGATCAAAAACAATATCCCTAGATGTTTGCGTGTTATCATAATCAACAACACTAACAGGTAATTCACTAACAGATTGATGTTTATAGGGTTGAGGATATAAAAAAGAGTATAAAATAACCCCACCAAATATTGTTAAAACGATCGCAATATCACTAAAAAGAAGTTTTGCTTCTGTTATCAATGTATCAAAAAAATTCATGATACTATCCTCTGTCTAAAACGGATAAATACAGGGATAAAAACAACCAAAAAAAGTGATAATGATCCAAGCTTATCTAGTTCTTGCCATACATTTGCACCGTAGTTCGCTTGAGAGATTTGTAACTCCATTAAATACGATACAGGAAGCAGATCTCTCCAAAAAAGGGCAAAATCATTCATACTGTAAATAGGGAATGTTACTCCTAAAAATGCAAAAGCTGGAGCAGTATACACAGCACCAAGACTTAAACTTCTTGCATAATCAAACCCTGTTACAAAAAACAACAATGCCATAGCTTGATATGCCACAACGGTTATAAAAATAGCACCTATCATTACACTCCATGAACCATGAAAATTCCATCCTTGTTCTCCATAGATATACATCATATAGACAACACCCCAAAAGAAAAATGCAAGTGTATATGGAAACATTCTACCTAATATCTCAACTTCAAGATATTTTTTATGGAAAAACTCACGCTCTTTTTTTGCTTTAAATAAAGTTCCAAAACTTACCAATGTAGCAATAACAATGAAAATTTGCCATATTGATGGTAAAAGTGCAATCACTAAAAAATAAAAATAGTTTTTATATTGATTAAAAAAAGCAACTGTATAAAGTTTTAATGGTGCAATATTTGCAAGTGCTTGTGGTGATGCTGGAGTTTTTGCAAGGTTTTGCACAAAATCTACCTTTGCACTTCCCATACCACTTACCTCTAAAAGAGCTGATTTTAAGATTTTTCCAACTAAAAGATACTGCGTGTTAAGCATAACAGTTATTTTAGGTTGTTTTTTTAGCAAAATATCTCTATAAAAATTTTTAGGAATTATTATAAAGGCGTATGCTTTATTCTCTTGCACCTTTTGTATTCCATCTTTTACACTTAACATCTCATCTGTTAGTTTAATTGTTGGAGAACTCTCAACATCAAAAAGCGTTGTTCGTGAAAGCTTTGTTTTATCTTGATCAAAATAGACAACAGGAAGCTCATATGCAACCCCTTTATAAAATATAACTATTATTAAAACAAAACTTACAAACGGAAAAAGTGTAATTAAAAAAAGTTTATAATAGGAATTATAAATCTCTTTACATTCTGAAGAAAAAGCGTACCAAAAAGCTTGTAACATCACAGCTCCACTAAAACACTCATACCAACACGCAAACCAGAAATTTTTTCTTTTGGTTTAAGATGTACTTCAAAACTTTTCATATCAAATCCCTGAGTACTTTCTGTAGCCTTCCAAGTAGCAAAATCACCCATAACAGCAATATAACCAACAACAAATGTATACTCTTTGTCTCCAAGCGCAGGGATGCGAACACGCAACGATGTACCTTTTTGAAAAAAGTGTAGATAATCCTCTCGAACTGCAAAACGTGCCCAAACGTCATCCATATCAACAGTTGTTACTACTGGAAAACCACTTGGAGTTAATTCCCCTTCATGAAGCAATACATTTGTTACCTCAGCACGATGATATGCATACGCCTTTGTCTCTTTAATAAAAGCATTAACCTCTTGCACTTTTGCAGCATATACTCTCTCTTGTGCATCTGCTGCCTTTTTCACCTCAACACGTGCACCCTGTTTTGTCATAATATAGAGTTGTCGTGCTGCATTTTGTGTATAGAGTGCTGCTTTATATTTTGTATATACTTCATCCCTTTTTTGTTGTGGAAGCACACCTTGTTTATACAATTTTTCTATTCTCTTATACGTTTTTTCCATAAGTTCTGCTGCAACTTGTGCTTTTTTATATTGGTTATATACAGCTTGGATCTCCCCTTTGCGTGCTCCATGATCTGCTTGTTCTTTTTGTGCTTGTGCAGCATCTTGTGCAGCTTGAGCTTGGGCTAATTTTGCTTCAACTTCAGGAGAGTTGATGCTAAATACAACAGCACCAACATCCACTGTATCACCCTTATGCACATACACTTTTGCTATACGACCGGGAAGTTTTGAAGATATATTATATGTTTGTGCATCGATCTCACCTTGCAGTACAACAGGTTTTGGTTGATAGGCTGTATAAAACGTATAAGCAACCCATCCAAAAAGAGCTAGAACAAACCCTAAAATAATAAATACACCACTTTTTTTGATCACACATAACTCCTTAGGTAATAGTAACCTTATCATAACATAAAAACAGAAAACTACACTTTCATAAAACTTTAGCCATTTTATATTATAATGGTCTGAAAAAAGGGTTTCATATGTCCCAAACTATCGCCCCAGTAAGCAAAAAAAACCGTTTGGAGATTCTTGATATTATTAGAGGATTTGCAATATTTGGTATCTTGCTTGCAAATATCCAATCATGGAGTGGATACAAATTTATCCCTTTTGAACATTTAGCAACACTTCCACATTATCAATACAATGAAATACTCCATTATCTTTTTATGTTCTTTATTGATACAAAATTTTATGCTCTTTTTTCTATCCTTTTTGGTATTGGTTTTTACCTTCAATTTAAAAAATACAAACACGATCAAGACCCCTTTATTAAAACATATCGACGCCGTTTAGGTTTTTTAATGCTCTTTGGTGCAATACACTCTTTTTTCTGGTCTGGTGACATTTTACTTATCTATGGAATGGTTGGTTTTGTTTTTATACTTTTTCGCAATCTTCCAACACGCAAACTATTGATACTAAGTATTGTTCTTTACTATGTATGGCTTGGTTATGATACACTCTTTGCTTTATACTTTCCTCATACACTTGAGTATACATACACAGCATATAAAACTTATCCAGATATAACTCCTCATGCGCTAACGGCAATCTTTCAAAATGGTTCATTTTATGAAGTACTTCAAGCTAACTGGCACAATCTTTACTATCGTTATGTTGATCTTATTCCATCTGGCCGTTTAACAAAGGTACTAGCACTGTTTTTATTTGGATATTATCTTATGAGTATTAACTATTTTCAAACATATGCTCAGTCAAAAAAACTTCTTGCTCTTTACCTGCTTCTTGGTCTATTTTTTACATATAATGCATATGCACTTGGAGGAAGTATGGCAACATTTTCTCACGATCTACATAATGTTATATATAAAGCATTAGCCGTTACAGGACAAATATTTTTAGCACTCTCATATGTAAGTATTTTAAGTATACTCTACACAAAAGAAGGGATCAAAAAGTTTTTACATCTATTTGCATATGTAGGACGCATCTCTTTTACTAGTTATTTGATGCACACCCTTTTTGGTTATCTTATCTTTTACCCATTTTTTGGTGGACTTTTTGGCACAATGGGTCTTTTACAAATATCACTTCTTGCTTTAGCCTTATATACATTCCAAATTATCTTTAGCTTTCTTTGGTTACGTTACTTTAACTTTGGACCTCTTGAATGGATATGGCGTTGTCTTACATATAACAAACTTTTTGCTTTAAGAAAAGGTGATTAATGTATAAAATCGTTTATATACTGTTTTTGGTTGTTCTTTTTGGAGGATGTAGTTCCAAACATATCAACACCACCAAAGGGACAGTGATCTCAAAACGTTATAAACATGCTTCCTCCTCTTTGTATTATATTGCTGATGATAATGTATCAGCACACTATCCACAAACAGGCTTTTATCCTCTTACACACAACTATGATGCTTTTTGTGCACGAATAGCACTTATAAAAAAAGCAATAAAAACTCTTGATTTACAATACTTTATTTTTGAACAGGATGAAACATCTATAGCAATTGTTCAAGAATTACTTCGTGCTGCAAATCGTGGTGTCAAGATCCGTATACTGCTTGATGATTTTTTACAAAATGGCAACGATACTATCATCGCTTCACTTGCAAAACATCCAAATATAGAAATAAAGCTTTTTAACCCTACACATTTTCGAGAATTTTTAGGCTGGATACAGTTGGCATTTAATATCAATACACTTGGAAGAAGGATGCATAACAAACTCCTTATTGCAGATAATTCAGCTGTTATTTTAGGAGGAAGAAATATTGAAAATATCTATTTTGCAGCTGATAACGAACGGATATTTATCGATGATGATATTTTAGCTGTTGGTCCACTAAGTGCTCAAGCATCAAACTCTTTTGAAACATATTGGTTTTCACCTATATCTATTTCCATAGAGAAACTCGCACAACCAAAAGAATTATATAATCTTAGTGAGATTGAAAAGCAAATTGATCTACTGATAAAAAAATACAAAACTGGTGCTTATGTTCAAGATGTACTCAAAAGAAAATTTGCACATTATATTTTTAGCAACTCATTACCACTAATCTACGGAGATGCTAAACTCTACTACGATATACCTACAAAAATAACAGCAAGTGAAGAGGATACACAAACACACCTTTCTGAACATCTTGTTCCTATTGTGGAGAGTGCAAAAAAATCACTTATCATTATCAACCCGTACTTTATGCCAAACAAAAAAATGATGCAAGGACTCAAAAAACTTGTACAAAAAGGGGTACAAATACAAATAGTGACAAATTCACTTGCAACTAATGATGCAACAGGAGTTTATGCAGCCTATCAACCATACCAAAAACAACTTTTAGAACTAGGAATCCAACTTTATGAACTAAGTCCTTATTCATTTGAATATATCTATAAAAATCAAAGTTACAGAAAAGGGAAGATACCACGCAGTTCGCTCCATGCAAAAACAATGATAATTGATGATCATATTTTTATTATAGGCTCGGCAAATCTCGATCCAAGAAGTATTAAACTCAATACTGAAGTTGTAGCCGTAATAGATTCAAAAGAGCTCGTTCATACTGTTAAACAGATCTTTTTAAAACTTATAGATCCTAAAAATGTTTATATACTTTCACTTAAAAATAAACCTAAACAACAATGTATTGGTACATGTATACCTACAGATGGAAAGAAAGTTATCTGGAAAACACAAAGACAAAACACGCAAGTAGAGTATGAAGACAATGATGCTGATGCAGGTTTTTTTCGTCGTCTGATATCAAACTTCTCTCGATGGATACCTTTAGAGAAATATCTCTAAAGATGTATTAAAGAAGTATCATCACGTAACATTGTAAAAAATGCTTCCCTTTGTCCTGTTAAAACAAAAAGTTGTGCAAATTTTTGTACAAATGTATAAGCACTATTGAGTCGTTTTGTTTCTATAGACTCTATAAAGACTTCAGCATCTACAACATCTCTTGATGTAGAAAGACCCTCTTTAAAAGAGATACTACGAAGTTTATAGTTCTCTTGTGCCATCTGTAATGAACTTTGTAAAGCATAATATTGATCTATTGCATCCAACATCTCTTTATATGTTTTTTGGGTGAGGATCTTTAACTTCTCTAATGCCTCAGCACGCAGATAAACAACTTGATCTTTTTTTGCTTTTGCTATTTGTATCTCTTGAGCACGATCACCTCTTTGTAAAAGATTAATACGCACAACAACACCAATAAACCAATTTGGCATAGACTTCATTAATGGTGAATCATCTTTATAAAGATTATAATCCCCATACCCCATTACTGTTGGAAAATAATCCCCTTTTTTTATCTTTACCAATGCTTGAGTCTGTTTCTTTTTTGCATCAAATACAGCAAGTGCTTTATAATTTTTCACACCCTCACTGTAATAATGCTCATCATGCAGTTGTTTCGTTATAAACAAAGAAGATTGTGGTTTAAAATCTTTTATTCCTGTAAGAATTTGTAATGTTTGAAGAAGTATCTCATATTGATGTTGTGCTTTTTTTGTTTCTATTTTTGCATTTTCAAGCTCCATCTTTGCATGAAGCAGTTGCACTTTTGCTATTTGCCCCAAATCAAACAGTTTTTGTGCATCTTCATAATGGTACGCTAAACGGATTTGTGCATCTTTGCGTGTTTTATATAATGCTTTTGTTACAACAGCTCCATAATAGACTTTAACAAGGGTAATAAACTCCTCATCCTTTTTCATTTGTAATTTTGCTTGATTTTCTTGAAGTTGTGCTGCATAAATATCTTGTGCTGCATCGATTTTTCCACCTGTATACAAAGGCCACAACATTTGTAAATCAGCAATAAAAATATCCTCTTTGGAAAGATCAACAGAATTAGGAAAAGGGATAGGTATAGGCAATGATGCCATAATACTTGCCATTTTTGATGTATCAATATCTATAGGCTTATCCATATGCGTATAGTTGGCATTTAAGGAGATATCTGGCAAATACATCGATTTTGCAGAAGAGCGTTTTTTTTGTGCTTCATAGACAAGAGCATTTGAGGCATGTAGTCCACTACTATGGTTAAGAAGATGATTCCAAGCATTCTCTATTGTATAGTTTTGTGATGTTTGTGCAAAAATAGTTGTTGAACACGCAAGAACGAATATACCCTTTTTTGCTAGATCTATCATTGTATTTTCATCCTTTGTGAATGGGTTATTGCAACAGCCATAGCATCTGATATATCTAGTGGCTTGATCTCTTTTTTAATATTTAAAAGTCTTTTTACCATAAAAGCAACCTGTTCTTTTTGTGCTTTTGCTTTCCCTGTAAGTGCTTTTTTCACCTGTAAAGCTGTATATTCATGAAACTCTCCAAACTCTTGAAGAAGTTTTAACATTATAGCACCTCGAAACTGTGCGAGTTTTATTGTCGTTGCGGGATTGTGGGCATAAAAGATATCTTCCATTGCAACCTCATCAATAGTGTGTTTTTCAAAGATTAGATCTAATCCTTCTACCATTTGAGGGATCTGATATTGCAAATTTTCAGCTTTCATTTTAATAAGTCCAGCCTCAATTAATGCTATTTTTCCTTTATCAAATGAGATAAGTGCATACCCCATATTGCGTGTTCCTGGATCTATCCCTAAAATCGTCTTTGCCATTATGTTTTGTACCCATTTGGTGAAATAATTTTATGATTGTACCATAAAAACCAGTTAGTTATTCACATCCGTTTAACCCTGTTTTATGGATAGTTTTGGTACTATTCACATATATTTGATTTTTCAACCAAAGGGTTTATGTGAATATTGGTCAAAAGGTACTTGAAGCACTCAAAGATGAGATTACAGAAGTTGAATACAAACGTTATATTCAACATCTTGTGTATGATGCAAAAAAATCCTCTTCAGATTTAGCAATTTTTTATGCACCTAATGCTCTTGTGGTAAACTGGATAAAAAACAGATACACTGCAAAAATTGCACACCTTTTTGAGGTAAAAACACACCAAAAAGTTCATGTAACCATTACATTGAAAAAAAATACCAAAGAGAAAAGACAAGCAAAAGTAAAAATTGAGCAAAAACAAAACTCTTCACTCCTAAACCCTTCACACACCTTTGAAAACTTTATGGTTGGTGGTAGTAACCAGTTTGCTTATGCTGCTGTAAAAAATGTTAGTGAAAATCCAGGAAATGTATATAATCCACTTTTTATATATGGTGGTGTTGGTCTTGGAAAAACACACCTTATGCAAGCTGCTGGTAATGTTTTTCAAAATCAGGGAAAAGTAGTTATCTACACTACTGTTGAACAATTTTTAAATGAGTTTATTCGCCATGTTCGTAACAACACTATGGATCGTTTTCAGGAAAAATATCGCAAATGTGATGTTTTACTTATTGATGATATTCAATTTTTAAGTAATAAAGAGGGGATTCAAGAGGAGTTTTTCCATACATTTGAAGCACTTCGAGGAACAGGAAAACAGATTATCTTAACAGCAGATAAACACCCTAAAAAAATTGGTGGTCTTGAAGCACGACTCCAAAGCCGTTTTGAATGGGGACTTGTTGCAGATATTCAACCTCCAGAGCTTGAGACAAAAATAGCAATTATCAAGAAAAAATGTGAAATCAACAAAGTAAAACTCTCAGAAGATATTATCAACTATATTGCAACGGTGATCGACTCAAATGTTCGTGAAATTGAGGGTATTTTATCGAAACTTCATGCGTATTCACAACTTATGCATGTTGATATCGATCTTGAATTTACAAAAAATGTTTTAAAAGATCAACTCAAAGAGAATCGTCAAAATCTCACAATGGATAGCATCACTGAGCTTGTTGCAAAAGATCTTAATATCAAACCAAGTGAAATAAAATCAAAAGGGCGTAGTAAAAATATTGTTTACGCTCGTCGTATCGCTATTTATATATGTCGTGAACTTACCCAAAATACGATGCCACAACTTGCTCAATATTTTGGTATGAAAGATCATACAGCTATCTCTCATACTATCAAAAAGATCAATGATCTTATCAAAGATGATGAAGATTTTAAAACAAAAATTGATGAATTAACAAATAAATTGACATCAAACTAACTATTCATTTTTAAATAGTTAAAAAAAAAGATATAATTGTAAAAGTGAATTGGTGTGAAAGGATTTGATCTGTTTCATCACACCACTATATAAGTGTAGAAAGGTGTTTAAAGCATTTGTTCACCTATTCACCTTATTCTACTACTACATACTAAAATTATAATAATATATAGGGATTTAAAAAGATGAAAATTGCCATATCAAAATCGATTCTTGAAAATATACTAATCCACGCTGTTCCATTCTTAGAAAAAAAAGATACTTCTCAAATAACTTCACATATTTTTTTAGATGCTCAAAACGATACATTAACTCTTAAAGCAACTGACTATGAAATAGGTTTTAAAGTTGAAGTAAAAGAAAATATCTCTATTTTTGATAATGGCACTATTACTGCCAATGGTAAAAAGTTTTTAGATATTGTAAAAATACTTAAAGATGGTATGATAGATCTTGAAGTTAAAAACAATATTTTACATATTTCTCAAGCACATTCAAACTTTAAACTTCCAACATTTGCATCAAATGAGTTTCCAGAATTCCCATCATATGAAAATAAAGCTCGTATAGCTATTGAATCACATACTCTAATAGAATCACTTAAAAAAATTACTCCTGCAATTGATACAAATAATCCAAAATTTGAACTCAATGGTGCTTTAATCGATATTAAAAGTGATGTTATTAATTTTGCTTCTACTGATACAAGAAGGCTTGCAGTTGTTACACTCAATAATCAAAGTGATAAAGAACTCTCTATCATAATACCTAAAAAGGCTATTGTTGAAATTCAAAAACTCTTTTTTGATGATATTGAACTTTATTATGATGAAACAAACCTAATTATCCATTCACAACAATATACATTTTTTACAAAACTTATTAACGGTAAGTTTCCAGAATATTCCCGTATTATTCCAAAAGAGATAACATACAATCTTTTACTTCCTAAAAAACTGATGATTGATTCTATAAAACAAATCACAACTATTTCAAATGATGTTAAAATTGTTTTTCACAATGATAGTATTATTTTTGAAAGTTTAAGTGATGATAATATTGAAGCAAAAACAGCACTTAAATATACAACGCCGTTTAATGAACCATTTACTTTAGCAATAAACTCTCGTTATTTATTAGATTTTTTAAATTCTATTCAAAAAGATGAGTTTAGTTTGGGATTAAATGAAGGAAATCTTCCATTTCTACTAAAAGATGAAAATTTTATAACTGTTGTAATGCCTATAGTTATATAAATACGAGTTTTAATGATACGTTTTTTTACTTTTTTGTTTATTATTCATACCCTGTGTTTTGGGTATGAAAAAAATATAGATCTTACACTTCCTACTAATTATACACAACAGCGTTTTATTTATAAAGGGTTTACAGATCTATACAATACAACAAACAAAGACTATACACCTTATAATATAAATATTAATAATTATCTTTCAAAGCCAACAAGAAAACTTGCACAAGATACTTTTTATATGCAAATTTTTATGCTTGGAACTATGGCTGTTTTAGTTGCTCTTCCTGAATCTATTTCAAATTGGGATTTAGATGAATTACAAAAAGAGTCACTTTCAGATCGTTGGAAAGAACACGTAAAAGCTGGACCTGTAATAGATAAAGATGATTTTTTTATCAATTATATAGGACATCCTGTTTCTGGTGCATGGTACTATACTATGGCACGTAATGATGGTTTGGATGAGTTTGATTCTTTTTTATATTCTGTTTTTGTATCAACATTTGTTTGGGAATATGGTTATGAAGCATTTGCAGAGATCCCATCACTTCAAGATCTTATAGCAACTCCTGTTGTTGGATCATTACTCGGTGAGTATTTTCACCATTTAGAGCTTTCTCTTGATAAAAACAATGGAAAAATTTTTAATAGTACAACACTTGGAAATATAGGATATTTCTTTTTAAATCCTATTGGAATGGTTGCAAACTCCTTAGATAATATATTACATATAAAAACAACAATGTATATTGAAGCATATAATCCCACTATTAATAAAGCATATTCATACTATTCAAAATTTATGATACATAAGCCACAAGAATTTTATGATACTAATTATATGCTTGTAACACGATTTACATTTTAATAATGATAACTCAATAAAACAGAACCGTAACTTGTATCGTAATATTGTTTTTTAAACTCTTTTGTTTTATGTTTTCTTACATAATCAAAACTCCATTGATTATAAAAAAGAGAAATACCATAACTTCCTTCTAAAAGAAAAATATTTTTATCAACACTATGAGAATCTCTAAAAGTATTTCCGTCTAAAAAAATATTTCGTGCAACAATATCAGCTTGAATCATTAAATGAAATGAAAAATGGAGTGTGTCATCATTGGTATATATAACATTTTTCACTGGAATATGGGAATAATTTGTATTATCCATAACAAAAGAACCATAATCTTTAAGTGCATCATATCCATATCGAAACATTGCACCACTAAAAAGTTTTGTTGAAGCATTACCCAATTCAAATCCATAATTTGTAATAAGCGCTGTATTAGAAGCTATTTTTTGATCTAAATTATATAATTGTTTATGTGAATAATTTACTTGTAAAATTAGTTCATTTTTTATTTGATGATCCCATCCTTGTGGATGTTCAGATCCTAAAACATTATGAATGACACTTTGAATATTGTCCATTTGAACACAAGGACCAACCAAACCTACTTGAAATATTAAAGAATCTAAAACATTATTAAATGACTGATACAATCCTGTTTGTAAATACATATATCCTGCATATGGTCTATCATCTTCAATAAGTTCAGATTCTTTTATCTCTTTTGGTGTATACATCTGTTGAGCATAAGAAAACGATATATATTTGTCTGATTGTGAAAAATTTTTTACAAATGGAATTGCTAAATGGGTATCTTTTACATCTTCTCTTTTAAATAAAAAAGATAAATCTGCTCCATATGTGTATGCCATATCAGTTCGTATATCAGCATCATTTTCAATACGAAAAATTGTATTTTTACTATGATATGTTTCACTAAATAAAGGTGTTGTCAAGAGTGTTAATAATAATGTTGTAATATTTTTTTTCATGTAAAAAGAGTACTACAAATAGTATTGAACAAACTTTAAAATAAAAAAATATTTTTAATAAAACAAAGTTTTAGTAAATTTTGGATAAAATATTCCTAATTATGCTTTTATTAAAGGCAATCTGGAGTAGTTATGGAAGAAAATAAAAATTACGGTGCAAGTAATATTAAAGTTCTTAAAGGGCTTGAAGCAGTAAGAAAACGCCCAGGAATGTATATTGGTGATACTGGTCATAGAGGACTGCACCATCTTGTATATGAAGTTATTGACAACTCTATCGATGAGGCGATGGCAGGGTATTGTGATACTATTACAGTAACACTTACAAAAGATGGATATTGTCAAGTTAGTGATAATGGTCGTGGTATCCCAACTGATATGCACCCAACAGAAAATATGAGTGCTGCAACTGTTGTTTTGACAGTTTTACACGCAGGTGGTAAATTTGATAAAGATACATATAAAGTTTCTGGTGGACTTCATGGGGTGGGTGTTTCTGTTGTAAATGCACTTTCATCAGATCTACATATGACAATTTATCGTGATGGAAAGATCCATGAACAACATTTTAAAGCAGGTATTCCACAGGGTCCTTTAGAAATTACAGGAACAACACGCAAAACAGGAACAACAATAAAATTTGCAGCAGATCCATCAATCTTTACTGAAACAGTAACATTTGAGTATGATTATCTTGCAAAAAGATTTAAAGAATTAGCATACCTTAATCCTTTTATTACTATCAAATTTAATGATGAACGTACAGGGAAAAAAGAGGTGTATCACTTTGAGGGTGGTATTGCTCAATATGTTGAAGATATGAATAAAAAAACTCCAGTTGCCAATGTATATTCATTTTCAGCAAAAGTTGAAGATATTGAATTTGATATTGCCTTGATGTATAATGATTCGTATGAAGAGAAACTTGCATCGTTTGTAAATAATATTCGTACTCCAAATGGAGGTACACACGAAGCTGGTTTTAGAGCTGGTTTAACACGTGTGATCTCAAACTATAATGCTCAAAATGGTGCTGCAAAAGAAAAAGATGTAAAAATATCTGGTGAAGATGTACGTGAAGGGCTTATTGCCATTGTTTCATGTCGTGTTCCTGAACCTCAGTTTGAAGGGCAAACAAAAGGGAAACTTGGAAATACTTATGTTCGCCCACTTGTTCAAAAACAAACATATGAGATTTTAAGTAAATATTTTGAAGAAAATCCTATCGAAGCAAAAGCGATAGTACAAAAAGCACTAATGGCTGCTCGTGGTCGTGAAGCTGCAAAAAAAGCACGTGAACTAACACGCAGAAAAGACTCTATGAGTGTTGGTACACTTCCTGGTAAACTTGCAGATTGTCAAAGTAAAGATGCTTCTATCTGTGAACTGTATCTGGTGGAAGGGGATTCTGCTGGAGGTTCAGCAAAAATGGGTCGTGACCGTGTATTTCAGGCTATTTTACCACTAAAGGGTAAGATTTTAAATGTTGAAAAAGCACGTTTGGATAAGATCTTAAAATCTGATGAGATTAAAAATATGATTACTGCGATGGGTTGTGGTATTGGTGATGAGTATAATGAAGAGAAACTTCGTTACCATAAGATTATTATTATGACCGATGCTGATGTTGATGGTAGTCATATTCAAACACTTCTGTTAACATTTTTCTTTAGATATTTCCGTGATATTGTGGAAAAAGGGTACCTTTATTTAGCACAACCACCACTCTATCGTTACACAAAAGGTAAGAAAAAAGAGATCTACTTTAAAGATGATCGTGCGATGAATGATTACCTTATTGAAAATGGAATTGAGTCATTAGAGGTTGATGGTGTAGGGCATAATGATCTTGTAGCATTTTTTAAGATGGTAGATCACTATGCACACTCACTAGAAGCACTTGAGCGTAGATACTCATTAGTGCGTTTAATTCGCCATTTTATTGAAAATCCTGATCTTATAGCACTTGATGCAAAAACGATGTATACAGAGATAGAGAAATTTTTACAATCTATCAATAACAATATCCTAACATCAACAATCGATGAACAAAACAATGAGATCCACCTTTTTGTTCAAACTGAAGGTGGTATGGAAGAGTTAGTTATCAATGATGAACTTTTCTCAGCTCCACATTTTGCAGAAGCTGATTTTGTTTACAGAAAGATCAAAGAGTGGGATCTTGATTTTGAAAAAGATATTTTAGAGGTTTTAGAAGATATCAAAGAGTATGCAAAAAAAGGTGCATATATTCAACGCTATAAAGGTCTTGGTGAAATGAATCCTGAACAACTTTGGGAGACAACTATGACACCAGAAAATCGTGTATTGTTACAAATAACTATTGAAGATGCTGAGGCTGCTTCAGATGCCTTTACACTCTTTATGGGTGATGAGGTTGAACCACGTCGTAACTATATAGAAACACACGCAAAAGATGTAAAACATCTTGATGTATAAATTTTTTTATGTTATTACCACAAACAAAAGAGAGGGAATACCGTTTTAAGTTAGCACTTAGAATGGGATTACCTATTTTTGCACTTATTTTAGCTTTTATCTCCCATACATTAATAACAAACTATGAAAATTTACAAACATCTTTTTTTGTAGAAGCTATTTTACTTGTTTTAGTAAGTATCTATTTTATTTTTTATCTTATTTATAATGGATTTAAAGTAAAAATCACCGATGGGATAACAAACACTTTTACACGAGAATATTTTTATGAATATTTAAAAAAAGAGTTTGACTCAAAAGTGTATACGCTTGTTTTAGTCTCTGTTGAGAATCTTCATGATATAAATACATTGTATGGATTGAAAAATGGTGATAAAGTGCTTAAGAAATCTATACAATGGCTTGTTGATGAGTTTGAAAAAGAGGGGATAACAAACTTTCCTATAGGGCATATTCAAGGTGGTGACTTTTTACTTGCACTTGATGGAAAAAAAGATCGATATGCTGTTTTTATTGATATGCTTGGATTAAAATCACATGATTTAAAAATTGACTCTATCGAAGTAAAACTCTCTTTTGCACTTGAGGATACATCCTACTGTCATGAGATCGAATATCTCTTAGAGTATCTTTTTGAACTTCAGGAGAAAAAGAGTGAAACACACAGAGAAAAGATAAATCCAAATGAGCTTGAATCAGCAGTTATTAAAGCGATAAAAGAGAAACAAGTTTTAATGATGCAACAAGAGATATATTATCATAACAGAGTTGTTGCTCAAGAGTGTTTTATTAAGTTGCAAATGCAAGATGGTAAACCAATATTTCCAAAAACATATACAAAAGTGATTAACAAACTAGGATTAGGAATAGAGTTTGATCTTATGGTTTTAGAATATATCGCAACAACAGCACAAAAAGGTGCTTTGGCGTATGGGGTAAATATCTTACCAACTTCATTGCGTGATGAACGTTTTATTATGCGTGTTATAGAGCTTGTGCAAACTTACGATGTTGCGTATATTTTTATATTAAGTGAATCAGAATATTACTCTTATATCAGTCGTTATAACGATATACTTAAACGTTTGAAAAATTATGGTATCACTTTTATAGTTGATAGAGTAGGTTCACTCCATACAAGTTTTTTATATTTGCGTGAACTTGATATTGATGGTATCCGTTTTGATAGTTACTATTCTAAATATGAAAAAATGAAAGAAAATAGCAGTATTATAGAGGGATTTGTTACAATGGCACATAAAAAAGGTATTGTAGCATGGATGAAAAACATAGAAGATCAACAGAGTTTAGATAAAGCTCAAGATTTAGGTATTGATTATATACAGGGAAAATATTTATCTCAATTACAAAGGAATAAAATATGAAATATGGCGAGAAAATAGTAGCAGAATTTGATGTTGAAAAAGATTTGGAAATTTGGCCAAATGAGCATGAAAGGGAATATCTTATTAAGATGACTTTACCAGAGTTTTCTTGTCTTTGTCCTCGTAGTGGTTATCCAGATTATGCAACAATATATTTAGAGTATACACCAGATAAATGGGTAGTTGAATTAAAAGCAATTAAGCTGTATATTAACTCTTTTAGAGATCGTCACATTTCACATGAAAACTCTGCTAATGAGATATATGGAGTTTTAGAAGAGAAACTCAAACCAAAATATATGAAACTAGTTGCAGATTTTAACCCACGTGGAAATGTTCACACAGTTATAGAGATTGATAGCTCAAAAATTGAAAAATAGTGTAGAGCCTCTACACTATTTTCTCTTGTATCAATGCTAAAGCCTCATCTTTTGTAGATACTTTTCCTTCAATTTGTTTTTCATAAATATCTCTAAGTATATAAGAAAATTTTTGTGATGGTTTCAAACCAAGAGCAATAAGATCTTTCCCAGTTATAAGTGGAGCAAGAGGTTTATGTAAAACACCAAGTTTTTTTGCATTATTGTAAAGGGTTGTAATTGCTTTATGTTGCGTGTTGCGTGTTGCAAGATAGGTACAATATAATGCTATATCTATCTGTGTAGCAAGTGTGTAGATCGCTTTTGTATCATTGTTATTGTTAAGATCAAATGTAACATCTAAAAGTTGTAGTGTTTGATTAATAACCTTTTTTTGCAGTACAATTTTTTCTAATAATGAGCTTTGTGATGTTTTACAAAGTTGCTCTACCAAAACAGCAAGTATCACAATAAAATGTTGCGTGTTGTGAGTGTAGTGAAGTGTTTGGGTATGATCTAAGCGTTTATGCAGTGTTGCGTGTTGTGTAGGTGTGAGTGTTTGAAATTCATTAAAATATTGAAATCCCCCAATCTCTTGTAAAAATATAATACCCAAAGAGGGGCGTTTCCCTTTAAGAAGTAGTTTTTCAAACTCTGTAGCTATTCTTTGGTGTGGTAATTCATCGAGTATATTTTCACTTACCATTTTTCTACAAATATCAATTAGTACCTTATTGGCAGTGAGAACAAAACGTGCAACCATTTGCATAGCACGTAAAACACGCAATGGATCCTCACCAAAAGTATATTTGTTTACAACACGCAATATTTTTTTGTTAAGATCATTGTACCCTCCATAAGGATCAAGTAGTTGGTTGTTAAGAAGATCAAATCCCATTGCATTGATAGTAAAATCTCTTCGTAGTGAAGCTTCTTGAAAACTTAGTGTAGGATCAGAAACTATACTAAATCCAGTATGCCCTTTTGCAGTTTTATACTCTTTTCTTGGGAGAGAAAAATCTATATCATACCCTTTATAGGTAGATTTAAATACACCAAAACTCTTTCCTACAAGATGAGGTGTGGCAAAAGGTTTGAGTATGCTAATGAGTTGCTCTTGAGTAAATGTTCCAAAAAGCTCTATATCTATATCTTTTGATTGATATTGTAACAGTGTATCACGCACATACCCACCAACTATTACAGGAGTAATCTTGGCATCAATAAGTGTTTTAATGATGGGAGTAAGCTCTTTTGGATAACGGATCGTTTCATTCATAGAGTTATTCTACAACAAACTTATTGGTTTTTCCCTATTGTAATTGAAATTTGGGTATAATTGCGAAAAATTTTCTAAGCATATTTAGAAAAAAGCATATTTTAAGGATACACCCACAATGCAAAAAATTAGAAATATTGCCGTTATCGCACACGTTGACCACGGTAAAACTACACTTGTTGATGGACTTTTAGAACAATCTGGTACATTTGGTGCACATGAACAACATGATGAAAGAGCAATGGACTCAAACGATTTAGAAAAAGAGCGTGGTATTACGATTCTTTCTAAAAATACAGCTATTCGCTATAAAGATTATAAGATTAACATTATTGACACTCCGGGTCACGCTGACTTTGGTGGTGAGGTTGAGCGTGTACTAAAAATGGTTGATGGTGTTTTAGTACTTGTTGATGCGTATGAGGGTGTAATGCCTCAAACAAAATTTGTTGTTAAAAAGATGTTGGCACTTGGTAAGATGCCTATCGTTGTTATTAACAAAATTGACAAACCTTCAGCAGAGCCGGATCGTGTTGTTGATGAGATGTTTGACCTTTTTGCAGATATGGGTGCAACAGATGAACAACAAGATTTCCCAGTGATCTATGCAGCAGCACGTGATGGTATTGCAAAACTCGATATGGATGAAGAAGATGGTAACTTTGAGTGTATCTTTGAAACTATTATCAATGAGATCCCAGAACCAGAAGGGGATGCTTCAAATCCACTTCAAGCACAGGTTTTTACATTAGATTATGATAACTATGTAGGGAAAATCGGTATTAGCCGTATCTTTAACGGAACAGTTAGAAAAGGTGATGCTGTTGCACTTGCAAAAGCTGATGGTGAGATTGTAAAAGGTCGTATCACAAAACTTATTGGATTTCACGGACTTAATCGTATGGAGATTGAAGAGGCAGAAGCTGGTGATATCGTAGCATTTGCTGGTATGGAAACTGTTGATGTAGGTGATACTATTGCAGATGCTGAAAACCCAGTAGCACTTGATCCTATGCATGTTGAAGAGCCGACACTTACTGTTGTATTTGCAGTAAATGACTCTCCATTAGCTGGTCAAGAGGGTAAACATGTAACTTCTAATAAACTCAAAGACAGACTTGAGTTTGAGATGAGAACAAACGTTGCAATGCGTCTTGAGACTATCGGTGAGGGTAAATTTAAAGTAAGTGGACGTGGTGAACTTCAGATCACTGTTCTTGCTGAAAATATGCGTCGTGAAGGTTATGAATTTTCTATCTCAAGACCAGAGGTTATCGTTAAAGAGATCGAAGGGGTTAAATGTGAACCGTTTGAACACCTTGTAATTGATGTTCCTGAAGATCTTAGTGGTACAGTTATTGAGCGTCTTGGTAAACGTAAAGCTGAGATGAAATCTATGCTTCCAATGGGTCAAGGTTTCCAACGTATTGAGTTTGAGATTCCTGCTCGTGCACTTATCGGTTTTAGAGGGCAGTTTTTAACAGATACAAAAGGTGAGGGTGTAATGAACCACTCTTTCTTAGAGTTTAGACCATATACAGGAAGTGTTGAATCTCGTCAATATGGTGCACTTATCTCTATGGAAAATGGTGAAGCACTTGCATACTCACTCTTTAACCTTCAAGATAGAGGGGTACTTTTTATTAAGCCACAAACTAAGGTTTATGAAGGGATGATTATTGGTGAACACGCAAAATCGAATGACTTGACAGTAAACCCTATTAAAGGGAAAGCTCAGTCAAATGTTCGTTCAAGTGGTGCTGATGAAGCGATTAAACTTGTTCCACCACGTGATATGTCACTAGAGCGTGCATTAGAGTGGATCGAAGATGATGAACTTTTAGAGATCACTCCTGAAAATATTCGTATCCGTAAAAAATATCTTACAGAAACAGAGCGTCGTCGCCATGCTCGTAAAACAAAGTAAAACTACTTTGTTTTGCTTTGCCCACTTGGGCAAAGAAGAAACTCTCAATTAAATAATTTTATTATTCTATAGTACTAATGATCTCTTTTGTTGTTTGAATATCTTCAGGATATCGGAATGTTTTAAATGAAAGATCAAAAGGGATAATATCCTCTTTAGAGTAGTTAAAAGGCTTTTTATCTATCTCTTTTATGTGATTTGGAATATCTGGTTTTTTGACACTTGTTCTAGTACATAATATACCAAAACTATCTCCTCCGATACGACAAAGTGTATCTTCAAGGCGAACCATATTTTGCAAGATTGTTGCTATATATTTCAAAAGCATATCACCTGCATGGTATCCGTACTCTTTATTGATAGTTTTAAATTCATTAATGCTTATTAAAGCGACATTAAATGGTTTTGAAGAGGCGATATACTGATCTATCTCTTCTAAAAATGTTTTTCTATTTGGTAATCCTGTAACAGTGTCTAAATCAGCAACATATTCAAGATTTTTCTTTGCTTGTTGTAGATAGCTTATATCTTGACAAATAATCATATTTCTATAGATCACACCATCTTTTTGCAAAGGGATCACTGTAACATTGAAAAATATACTTTTGCCATGAACATTTTTTGCACTAAATATAATATTTGTATCTTCTAAGTTTGTATTGCGTGTTTGAAAAAATGTGCAAAAATGGCTCCCTACAATTTTTTCTTTTGGTAAGCGTAAAAAGTTACTAAGAGTTGCATTTACATCTACAATGGTTCCATCAAGATCAACACAAAAGCTTATGAGCTGTTCTGTAAGCATAGAATCATTTTTTTGTGTTTGATTAATAAGAGTTTTTTTATTGATCTCTTGGATCATATGGATATATTCAATAGAATGTTTTGATTTTTTAACAAAGTATGCAACAAAAAATTTTTCATTTTCAGGAGAGAGTATAGTGTTTATATCAAGATCATAATAAAGACCATTTTTTTCTATCATGGGGATATGAATTTCATCTTTTTTTCCATCATAAAGTTGCATAATCTCATCATATAAACCAATAAATATCCATAAAATATCTCTTATATCTTCACCATATGTTAATGATTCTTTATTGTCAACAATATCTAAAATAGCATCATTATAATCGAGTAAACGGAAGTTTGTGTCAAAGAGGATATACGAAGTTTTGTGTTTATTGCATAAAAGGGCAGTGATCGCTTCTATCATTGACTCAACCTTTCACGAACCACTTCATCAAGTTGTAAGAAAAGCTCTTCAACACCTAATGCTTCTTTTGCTGATGTTTTTTCTACACCAACAATATTTGGATGCAGTGCAAAAAGCTCATCGATACGTTTTTGTTCAATATTTTGTACAATATCTGCTTTGTTAAGTGCGATCACTATTGGAGTATCTGGGACGATTTGTTGTGTAAGATCAATATGATCTTTTAGTGAATCAAGCGTTTCTTGGCGCGTGAGATCAGCAACGATCATAAACCCTTTTGCACCACTGAGGTATTGTTTAAATATAGGCTTGTACTCAGTATGCCCTTCAATATCCCATAAAAGTATTGTTGAGTTTTGTGTTGTTTTTTTTGAGATGCTTACACCAATGGTGCTAAGGTACTCTTCACTAAAGCTGTTATTAACAAAGCGTTGTACCAAACTAGTTTTTCCAACACCAAAATCACCAATCATTACAATTTTATATGTTGCTTGCATTATTGTTTCTCATCCATAAGAGATATTGTAGCACATCGAGCTTCATTTGGTTGTGTTTTTGGATCAATTCCTTGAGGTGGTGTACTTTTTTCTACAATAACAAGTTTATTTTTAACATGGAGTGTTTTTTGTAAAAAGTTTTTGATAGATGTTGCTCTTTTATGTGTAAAAATGGTATTGAGCTTTTGTGAACCAAGTCCATCAGAATAAATTGTTATTTTTATTGTGCGATATTTAAGAGCATGATCTTGAATATGCTGGTAAAATCTTTTTAGTTGATTTTTGAGTTTTGGAGTAAGGTGTGTAACACGTTTTGGGAAATAGAGTGTTTGTTGTTTTATAGAGATATCTTGTTTTGGTTTTATGATTTTTAGATCCTCTTGTACGCTAGTAACACCATCAATTTGTTTTAGTAGTTGGACAAGTTTTTGTTTCTCTTGTGATGATGGGAGTGTACCTTTGAGCGTTACATAACCATTATTGTAGGTATAACTGATGTTTGTTTGCGTGTTATTTATCATCACCCCTTTAAGCAGGTATGCTATTTGTGCATTGATTTGATGAGGATCTGGAGTGCTTTTTTTAGGTATTACGATGATAGAATTTTGTATTGATGCATGTGGAGCAATATCTTGTGCTTGTTGCATTGCCAGAGTTTTAAGCTTTTGATCTGGAAGCTTCCCAGTTAGCGTTATTGTGTTGTCTGTTATAGAGGCATCAAGCTTGTAAAGTGCCAATCTTGGAGTGTTTTCAAGAGTGTGAACAATTTTTTGATGCAATTGTTCTTGTGTATAGTGTTTGTAGTAGAGGTAGCCACCACCACCAAGTAGGGCAAGTGGTAAAAGGAGTGTTACAGGGTGTAAAGATTTTTTCTTCTGCTCTTGTAATGGGGTATCCTCTTGGAGTTGCAACAGTGGTAAAAGAAGCTTTTCAAGACCATCTTTGTCAAGCTGTGTGACATCACCTTGAAATTTTTTAATATCCTCTCCATATTTGGCAATAATATTTTGGAGTGTTTGACGGATTGCATCGTATGTGTTTTTGTAGGTTGCCCCTTTGACAATAACAGCAAGATAGCTGTAGCCACTTGCTTCAAGGATGATTTTATTGCCACCATAATCGATCTCCCCTAACTCATGGTGAGATCCGTTTTGTTCAACCCAGTCATTCACAAAGCTTCGAATAGCTGTCATCATAGAGCCTAACATCTCAGGTTCATGGATTTTTTGGTTTGCTAAATGGGCTAAAACAACACCACTCTCTTTGTGGATAAGTAAAACAGCTTCAACATTGGAGTTTGTTATCTCGCTTAAAAGGAGTTCTGTTTCACTTACCCCTTTTATTTTTGCAACTATTTTTCTTTTAAGGGTTGCAAAAGAGAGTCCATTTTGGATTTGCGTGTTTATTTTTTCTAAAAGTTCTTCAAGTGATTGAGTGACATATTTGCTAATCATATTTCCTATTACAGGATAGAGTGCATCAACAATATCTTCTTTATTTGATCGAATTTGTTCTCGTATAGCTATTCCTATGACAGGAGCCAATTGTGAAGCTATCTCCTCTTGAGAATCCTTAAAATGTTTTTTTATAAGATTGTTAACAATAGGAGCAAGAGCTTCTTGGAAAGCTGTATCATCAGAATGATGTGTTGTTGCGTGTTTGTCACTCATAAAATATTATTTGGACTCCGTATTTTGTTGTGTTTGCGCGAGTTGTTGGTTTATTTTTGTCCCTTTCATCGCCATTGCAGCTTCCATTAAGATACTAGCAGCATCATCACGAGAGAGTTTGTTTGTTCCAAGTTCAGACATTTTTTCGTCAAGTGTTTGTACAATCTCATCTTTGAGTGCATCAATATCTCTACGAAGTGTGTTATTTGTTTCGCTTTGTTGTTTGATAAGTTGTTCATTTTTAGCATGAATTTCCTCTTCTAGGATCTCTAAAGCATTTTGAATACGTTTTTCTTGTTTGATAGCACTATCACGCAGATCTGCAAACTCATCTTGTTGTGTTGTTGTGATATTTTTTATCTTGCGTGTTATCGCTTCGAGCTCACGCTCAATACGTGAATGAAACTCCTCTTGTGTTTGTTCAAGTTTTTTTCTCATCTCTATTTGCATTGCATCGAGTGATGCTTCAAGCTTTTTAAACTTTTCTGTTAGCTCACGAGATTGTGAACCAAAAAGAATCTCTCTGATTTGATCAACATTACCTAGTTGTGATATCTCATTTGTTGATGTGTCTTTATGTTTCATTGCTATCCCTCTATATATATAAATTATGATTATTGTATAGAAGTTAGGTTAAAAATGTGTTAAAAATCGGGATTTTTTTTGATATAATGGGAAATACAACCAAATGACAACAATTGAAAAAGTGGTAAAAAACATTTGAAAACATTAAATAATATTGAAGAGGAAAAACTTGCCTCAATGAAGGAGATGATGGACAATATTGCCCATCAATGGCGTCAGCCACTTTCACAAATAAACTCTATCGTAGGTGTGATCGATAACAAACTTTTTGAGATGGGAATAGAAGATGCTTTCATCACTCAAAAGCTTGAAGAGATTGAAAAACTCACAAAATATATGTCTGATACTATCGATGATTTTAAAGGCTATTTTGGTGAAAATAATCAAAAAGAGCTGTTTAGTGTCGCAGAGGTTATCGATGATGCTTTGGATGTGTTAGAGCACACATTTAAAAAATATTCAATTAGAGTAGAATCTACAATTCGTTCAAATATCAGTTTTGATGGGTATCGAAATGAGCTTAAACAGATCATTATCATATTGCTTAACAATGCAAAAGATATCTTAGTAACACGCAATATACACAATCCATGTATCAATGTGTCATTGCAAGAGCGTGGAGAAGATCTGATAATTAGCGTGTGTGACAATGGTGGGGGTATGACAAAAAGTGTTCGTGCAAAACTTTTTGAACCCTACTTTACAACAAAGCATAAGTCGCAAGGGACGGGACTTGGATTGTATATGTCACGAAAAATTATTGATGAACGATTTCATGGTGTGCTCGATGTTGAAAATAAAGATGATGGAGTGTGTTTTTATATCACACTCCCAAAAGGATAGATGATGGAAAAATACGACTATGGTATTTTATTTATAGAGGATGAAGTCGTTATTCGTCAAAACTATGTAACGTATCTTAGACGATACTTTTCAAATGTGTATGAAGTTGGTGATGCGTATGAGGCGATGCGTATCTACAAAGACAAAAAACCCTCTATTTTGATTATAGATATTAACCTTCCTGGAAAAAGTGGTATTGAATTTTTACAAGAGATTCGTAAATACGATCATACAACAAAAGCCATAATGCTTACAGCTATGAGTGATGTGCAAACACTTCTTGATGTAAGTGATCTGAAATTGACAAAATATTTAATAAAACCTATTTCACGTTCAGAATTGCAAGAAGCGTTAGAACTTGCCATAGATGAGTTACAAAGTTTTACAGTCTACTCAAATGATATTGTTGCATTAAAAGATGGATATACATGGGATAAAAAGGCAAAAAAACTTTTTTGCAATAACGTTGAGCAGCTTTTAACAAAAAAAGAGATAGCACTTTTAAGCTTACTTTGTTCAAATACCAATCAAACCTTTAATACCGAAGATATTATTTTTGAGCTGTGGTATGATGTAGATATGGCAAAAGTGGGTTCACTCAAAACTATCATCAAAAAACTGCGTAAAAAACTTCCTGAGGGTAGTATCAAAAATGTTTTTGGTGTTGGGTATAAAATGGAAGTTCATTAAGCTTCAAAAAATGAGACTATCCTCTCTTCAAGCCAATATTTTGGCTTAAAAATACTTCCTGCAATAAAGCCAACATGCCCACCATGTTGTGATACTTCAAGCTCTACACTGTCTGATATGTCGTTGTGTGTTGGGATAACTTCTGGTGTCATAAATGGATCATCTTTTGCGTGTATGATAAGCGTTGGTGTTGCTATTGTTTTGAGATAGTTAAATGAACTTGATTTTGTATAATAATCTTGTGCATCTTTAAACCCGTGTATTGGTGCTGTATACACATCATCAAACTCCCAAAAACTTTTTATTTGTCTAACTTTATTGCGAGGAAATTTAAGGAGCTTTTCCATATCAAACATATCATATTTTACTAACAGTGATGTTTGCAACTCTTTTAATAAACGGTGTTGGTAGTATCGAGAAAAACCACGCCCCATTTTTGCTGAGGATATAGCAAGTTTCATAGGTGCAGAAACAGCAACAGCCTTGGTAAAAGGAGTTTTGTCTTGCAGCTCTCCTAAGAGTTTTAGTAAAACATTGCCACCCAAAGAATACCCAATGGCATAAAGATGTTTTGGAGTATAGTGCTTTTTGATATATGCAAGAGCTTCTTTGATATCTTGTGTATCACCACTGTGGTATGATCTTGGTAAAAGATTTGGATTTCCTGAACATCCTCGAAAATGGATCACAATTGCATTATAGCCATACTTATTGAGTTGTGTTACAGCTCTTTGTATGTAGGGTGATCGGTAAGAGCCGGTAAGTCCATGAAGTAAAATAGTATATTTTGTACTTTTTTCTTTTGTAAAACTACAGTATGCTTCGAGTTTATCACCATCACTAAGTGGAATATCTACGATGGTATAATCGATAGTGATCTGTTTTTGAAAGAGTGTTGTGTAGATGGTTTGAATATGTTTGTTTTTGAGTAAAAATGGTGGTTGAAATTTCATGAGAGAATCTTATCAAATTTTTATATATAGATGGCTATAATCATACCAAAGAAATAAAATTTTACACTTGGAGATACCTAATGAACAGAAAAGAGATTTATAATCCAAACTCAACTGAAAATGTTAATGACAGGAGGGTTTTTGGTGGTAATCCAACAGGTATTTTTGAGTTAAACAATATTAAATATCAATGGGCATATAACCTTTGGGAGATGATGTTAAACAACACATGGTTTCCTAAAGAGGTTGATATGACACGCGACGTCAATGACTATAAAAATCTTACAGACGCAGAAAAAACAGCGTATGATAAAGCGCTCTCTCAATTGATTTTTATGGACTCTTTACAAACAAATAACCTTATTGACAATGTTAATCCTTATGTAACAGCACCAGAGATTAACCTTATCTTGGTACGTCAGAGTTTTGAAGAGGCTCTGCACTCACAAAGTTATGCTGTTATGGTTGATTCTATCTCAACAAATACAGAAGAGATCTATGAACTATGGCGACGTGATATGATGCTCAAACATAAAAATGATGCTATAGCAGGTGTGTATCAAGAGTTAGCAAGTAACCCAACAGATACAAACTTTGTAAAAGCGTGTTTTGCAAACCAGATATTAGAGGGGATCTACTTTTATAGTGGATTTACATATATCTATACACTTGCTCGTGCTGGTAAGATGTTAGGTAGTGCACAGATGATCCGTTTTATTCAGCGTGATGAGGTAACACACCTTGTACTCTTCCAAAACCTTATCAATACACTAAGAAAAGAGCGTCCAGATCTTTTTACAGATGAGCTTAAAGCTGATGTATATAATATGTTTAGAGAAGCTGTGAAACTTGAGAGTGACTGGGGAAAATATATTACACAAGGGCAAATACTTGGTTTAACTGATGCTATTGTAGAACAGTATATTCAGTATTTAGCAGATGATAGACTTGCTTCTGTTGGATTTGATAAGATATATAATGTTTCAAACCCTATTAAATGGGTTGATGACTTTGCAAAATTCAACGATCAAAAAACAAACTTCTTTGAAGGAAATGTAGTAAACTACTCAAAAGGTAGTCTCTCTTTTGATGATGATTTTTAGTATCTAAAATTTTTTTAGATACTAAACACAAGGATGTGATATGAACAACTACACTCTATGTTCCCTTCTTTTTGAAACAACTTTAGACTATGAAAAAAATCTTCAAACACTCTTAGATCTTATTGAAAACACGCAAGAGCATACACTCCTTGTTGCTCCTGAAGTGTGTTTAACACGTTATGATTATGAAAATATGGATGCAATGATCTCTTTTGCTCCTCATGCTATAGAAGCTATTAAAAAGGCATCTTATAACAAGATCATTATCCTAACAATGTTAGAAGAGCGTGATGGTGAAGTGTATAACTTTGCAAAAGTGTTTCATAATGGTGCAGTGGTGTATGAACGTGCCAAAGCAAAACTGTTTCGTTTTGGTGATGAGCATAAATATATGAAAGAAGGAAGTGTTGATAACTTTGAGATTGTAGAAGTGGATGGGATCAAACTTGCTGTATTTATCTGTTTTGAACTCCGTTTTAAAGAGCTTTGGTGTAAGAGTGAGGGTGCAGATGTTATCGCAGTACCTTCATGGTGGGGTGTTGCACGAACAGAGCACTTTAAGATCTTTACACAGGCATTAGCACTAACAAACCAGTGTTATGTTGTAGCAAGTGACAGTAAGAATGAAGAGTGTACAAAAATGAGTGGCATAATCACGCCTCAAGGGGTTGCAACACGCAATAATGATCAAACACTACTACAACTACCATATGAGAAAAAAGAGATTAAACTGATGCGTCGTTACATGGATATAGGGATACGATCATAATATTATTATCATTCACCATTTAAGTTTCTTTGGGTTATAATCTGATATCTTGATAATAAGGATATGATTATGATAAAACGTTCTATATTAGCGATTGCATGTGGTGTGATGGCTCTAAGTACGAGTAGTGATGCGTGTACACGTGTTATTCACACATTTAAAAATGGTGATGTGATGACAGCACGTAGTATGGATTGGTATGTGAGATACCAAACAGATATTTGGAAATTTCCAAGAGGGATAACACGTAACGGTTTAAGTGTTAAAAATCCTGCGAAATGGGTTAGTAAATATGGTAGTGTTGTTGTAGTACAAACAACAGCAAAACAAGCTGCTGCAACAGATGGGATGAATGAAAAAGGGCTTGTTGCAAATATGCTTTATCTAACTGAAACAAAATATGCTCCTAGAGATATAAACAAAAAAGGGGTTGCATCATCTGTATATGTACAGTTTTTACTAGATAATTTTGCAACAGTGGATGAAGCAGTAGCATTTATTAAAAAAGATACCATACAAATGATTCCAGTTCCCATCCCCAACTCAAAACATCTTCCAACTATGCACATATCACTTTCAGATGCAAACGGTGACTCAGCAGTTATAGAGTTTTTAGATGAAAAAGTGGTGATCCATCATGCAAAAGAGTATCAAGTGATGACAAACTCACCAACATATAAAGAGCAGTTGGCATTAACGGCATATTGGGATACTATCGGTGGACACAACTTTCTACCAGGAACACGCAACTCACCAGATAGATTTGTTCGTGCTTCATTTTATAACAAACATCTTCCTGAAGCAAAAACATACAGAGAGGAGATTGCTGGACTTATCTCCATTATACGAAATGCTTCTTCACCATTTGGACGCCCTGATCCACAAAAGCCAAATGTTTCAACAACATTGTGGAGAACTCTTGCAGATCAAACACACAAAATTTTTTATTTTGAATCGACAATAAGTCCAAATCTCCTTTGGATAGATTATAAAAAATTAGATTTTTCACAAGGTAGTGCAAGCAAGGTTTTACCTATTGCTGATGATGCTGAATATATGGGTAATGTAAATGATAAATTTAAACAAGAGAAAACAGTACAGTTTGCAAAGATACCAGCGCAATAAAATTCACTAAAAAATCACTATTTTAAGTCAACTTGCGTTATTATTTGAGATCTTTTTTTAATTTTATAAATTAGATAGTATATATTTAAAGGATAAAGATGCTTAAACAAAGTATATCGTTAGTTGCTATAGTGTTGGTGATGTTGTTTTCTGGATGTGTAGAACTCAACTATGGTGGTGCTCAAACAAAACCACGTAAGATTTATCAATCTGATAAAGATGTTTTAATGTTTATTTTGGATGGTTCTGGGAGTATGAATGGGCGTGATACTTCAGGAAAAATCAAAATTGTAGCAGCTAAAGATATGCTCAAAGATATCTCTATCAAGCTTGATAAGAAAAAAACAAATGTTGGTTTGATCTCGTTTCATGGTGGTTGTTCAAGTTCTGAGTTACTGATTCCACCATCAAATAATGACTTTGATCGCGTCATTAATGTATCATCTGCGATTAATCCTGCTGGAATGACACCACTTGCAGCATCGATTCATGAAGCTGGTGAGGTTTTAAAACATATCAAGAAAAAAGTTAATATTATCATTATAAGTGATGGTGTTGAAACATGTGGAGGAGACCCTGTTGCTGAAGCAAAAAGACTTAAAAATGAGTATGGTATTGATGCAAGTATTTATGTAATAGGATATTCAGTAGGCAGAACAACTAAAAGAGCACTTGAGTCTTTAGCTCGTGCTGGTGGTGGAAAATACTATTCTGCTGATGACAGTGTTGCTTTAGACAAGATTATTACAGGAATTACTGATGAGCTTGATATCAAATCTGACCGTTGGGATGGTGATACATTTAAATTTAATATCAATTTTGATCGTGGATCTTCACTTTTAAAACCTCAGTATATTAATCAGGTGCAGATGTTAGCAAACTACCTTAAAAAGACAGGATATTCTGCAGAACTGCAAGGACATACAGATTCAAGAGGTTCACAAAAAGCAAACCAAAAACTTTCACAAAAACGTGCACAAGCAGTAGTAGATCAACTGATAAAAGAGGGTGTAGATGCTTCCCATCTGTATGCAGTGGGATATGGAGAACTAGCACCAATAGCGCCAAATACAACTAAAGAAGGGCGTTTTCAAAATCGTAGAGTTGAAGCACATATCATCAAAGATGGTAAAATGGATATCTCTCATATCAATAAGGCAAACAGTGCACATGTTGTTAATGTAAAATATGCAACACAAAACTCATTTATCGGTTATTATAAGATTCTTGATCCTAATAGATCGTATGATCAGTATCATGTGTGGATGGAGTTATATGCAAATGCTCAAGGATATTTTAGTGAGTATGTAGATAACAGAAAAATAACACAACCATCTCAAGAGGATCTTGCATGGAAATATATCAAATCAAAAAAATTGATCTATCTTGATTATACTAACCATGGGAAAAAACCAGGATCAGCAGAGTTTAAAGGAAGAGTTTCTGGTAATACAAACAAATTTAAACTTGTTGGTCATTGGGGTAATGGGACTAAAGGTACGATTTTTGTAACACGTATCTCAAAAGAGGAGCTTGAATGTATGAAAGAAGCAAAAAAATATACTAATGGAGTTTGTTCACATTAGTAGAGTGTGTGTTATAGCTTCTTTAATCCTTGCTATGATATAATTTTTATTAAATTAAGTATATGTAGGGATAAAATACATTGGAGAGAATAAAAGCAACAAAAACAGCCAAATTGGCTGATGAGTGTGATAAATATTTTGGGGGGCTTTCTCCTGAAGTAAAAGAGGCGATAGCAAAAACTGATAGAGAAGCATTTGTACCAAGTGGATTTCGCCACAGTGCTTATAAGATTGATGCCCTTCCAATAGGTGCTTCACAATATATCAGTTCCCCTTTGACTGTTGCAAAGATGACAGAGTACCTCATCCCAAGAGGTGCAGACAGAGTTTTGGAGATAGGGTGTGGTAGTGGCTATCAAGCAGCTGTTTTATCACACCTTTTTCGTGGTGTTTTTACCATAGAACGTATCGAAAAACTTATACTTGAGGCAAAACAGCGTTTTAGAGAACTACATCTGCATAATATTCATGCACGTACAGATGATGGGCAAAATGGCTGGGTACAGTATGCTCCTTATGATAGAATCCTATTTTCAGCAACTGCAAAAAGTATCCCACAAAAACTTTTCGATCAATTAGCAGATGATGGAATTTTACTTGCACCTATAGAAAAAAATGGAAAACAGATTATTACCCGTTTTATGAAAAAAGGGGATCGTATCATAGAAGAAGAGCTTGAAGAGTGTGATTTTGTTCCTATTCTTGATGGGGTTCAAAAGTGTTAAAATACTTTTTGTTGCTAACTTTTGCATGGGGATTGTTCGCTCAAGAAACATCCCAAGAGGAGTTGGCATTTGATGAGATATATGCGCTTTATAAAGAGCATAAATATCAAGAGGCACGTAGAGGATTTGAGCTTTTATATAAATTATATCATGATAATGATGCAGCATATATTTTAGGGTATATGTATGAACATGGTCAAGGGTGTAGTGTTGATTATAAACAGTCAACATATTATTATAAACATTCTTCAAAAGGGTACTATTTTCAACAAAAAGATGATCCAGCACGTGATGCGAAAAAAGAGCAAAAGAAACTTTTTAAAGTTGTTGATGATCTTAATGATACACAAACACTCTATACAATTAAGCAGTATGCACAATCTTTATACAATATCAAAGCATATAAGGCAAACTATTTTTTACCTGTGAGTTATAAGTATGATGGTGTATATCATCAAGTGGGAACACATCAGCTCAAATCCACAGAGATAGAGTTTCAGTTTAGTTTACGATACGATTTTGGAACAAATCTTTTAGGATTACATGAGATATACTCTTTTGGTTACACGCAACGTTCGTTTTGGCAGGCATATGGTAAAAGTGCATATTTCAGAGAAAGCAATTATAACCCAGAATTTTTCACGACAATACCAATTGGATATAATCATATTAAAGCTCTACGAATTGCTTTGGCACATCAGTCAAATGGACGAGGTGGTACAAATGAGCGTTCATGGAACTATATTGCTGGAAGTGTTTTTTTTCAAACAGGTCTGCTTTTTACAAAAGTACGACTATGGCACCGGTTTAAAGATACGATCGATTATAATCCAACCCTTATAGATTATATGGGGCATGGTGATGTAGAGTTTATTTTTCCTTACAAAAAACATCTAATGAAACTTTTGTTACGAAGTAATTTTGATGGAGAGAATGGTGTTGAGTTTTCATACTCTTATCCTGTTTCAAAAGATCTATTTTTGTATATAAAAACATTTAATGGATATGGTGAATCTCTTATCGATTTTGATAATAAAATTGATAAAGTTGGTATTGGATTTAGTATATCAAGATAAAAATAGTGGTACAATAAGAAAAAAAGGGAGTTGATGTGCAAGAGGTAGTTTATGGAATAACCTATACCAAACCTCAGGTTGTTTTATTACAACATACAGGTATAGGTGTGGCTGAAACAGCTGCAAGAACATGTTATGATAGTTTTGCAAATTCTGAAAATAAAGTGATCCAAGAGCTTCAAGCCAAACTACCAGATCTGTCTGCGTGTCAAACTATTAATGAAATAGACTCATCAGAACTTTTAGATGATCTTGCATGGACCTATTTTCATCACTCTATTTTAGAACACGCAAATTTGAGTTATTTGGTTCGTGGTACAAGTAGAGGAGTACTTCAAGAACATGCAAGACATCGTATTCAAGCTATTTCAGTACGTTCAACACGCTATACAATGAGTGGGCTTATTAACGCTTTTGTAGCTTCTGATGGAGATAAAGAGTTTTTTATACAAACTGTTTTGGGGTATGACATGTTTGTTACAGCTGATGAAACGTATAATCGTTTAGAGATAGAAGCGATGTATAACAAACTCCAACTACAAAAAGAGTCTGTTGAAGATTTTTATGCACTTGCTGTTGCAAAAAGTTCACTACCTTTGCTTAAAGAGTTTAAAAATCAACCACAAAAGCTTTATGAAGCTTTACAAAACGGCAAGAAGAAAAGAAATGTTGGTGATGCGTTTAAGCATATAATTACCGATAATGTTAAAGTTGATATGGTAATAACTTTTAATTTAAGAAGTTTAAAAAACTATCTTTCACTCCGTGATAGTGGTGCAGCGTATTTTCAGATTCGTTGGTTAGCTCAAGAGATGAAAAAAGTGACACCTAGTAAATACCTTGACCTTATTGTGAAAAATAAAGAGGATAAATAAAATGAAATATTTAGTAGTGTGTATTGGTGCATTGTTAGTTGGGTGTTCTGGTGTTAAAGTGACTGGTGCAATGTGTGATACGATTAATACACCGAAAGAACAACCTGCAAAATCGTGTCCAATATATGTTAAAAAAGAAGCTGATAAGGCGTATGAAAAAGGAACAAAACAGGAAAAAGTTCAAGGTGATGATACACTAGAAGTAGATACACAAAAAGCTCAATAGGAAGTTCTAAGATTATGTTAGAACAGTTTTCTGTTATTTTTCCTACCGATATTAAGAAAAAAAAGGACTATTTAGAGCTTCGTAAATGGATGATTGTTACGATATTTTTACATATTGTCTCATTCGTTTTAGTGAGTTTTATGTTTGTAAACTTTTACTATCAGCATTACGCTTTAGTGTTGATAGATCTCATAGCTGCAGGGATCTCCCTGTTTGCATTAAATAAACTCAAATATACACAACACTCTCAAAAAGCGATTACAATAAGTACTATTAATCTTTTTGTGTTTTTTTTGATTTTTATGATATTAAATAAGAATAACGATAACGGCTTATTGTGGTTAGTGTTTTTCCCTTTGGTTATTATTCCAATGAATGGATATAAAAAAGGGTTAAAAATTGCAATATTGTTTTATTTTTTTGCATTTATATTGGCATTTTTAGGTATTGATAGTTGGCAAGATGGTGCTTGGAATTTTCATAGTTATATACGCTTTGTTGTGATCTCAGTAATTTTGGTTTATATCACATATGTAACAGAACTAACACTAACAAAGTCGTTTGAAGCTTTGGAAGAGAAAGATAGACTAGAAGCAAAATATCTTGAAAAATTGCAAGAACTAAGTACAAAAGATGCCTTAACAGGGTTATACAACAGAAGAGAGATTACAAAATGTCTACAAAAATATATTCAAGATACAACATTGTTAAGTGTTGCTATTGTTGATATAGATTTTTTTAAACATGTTAATGATACTTATGGTCATAATGTAGGGGATGAAGTGCTTGTAGATTTTGCTCATCGTTTACTTATGAGTGTATCAGAAGATAGTGTTGTTGGTCGCTGGGGTGGAGAAGAGTTTGTAATATTATTTTTAGATAATGAGGAACAAGCTTACAAAAAAGCATTGAAGATTTTAGATACTGTTGGGGCAACGCCATTTAACAAAGTTGGTATGATTACTTGTAGCATAGGTGTAAGTAGTTATAACAAACAAGAAAGTTTGCAACAACTTATAGATCATGCTGATAAAGCACTCTATATGGCAAAAACTACAGGACGTAACAAAGTATGTAGATACACGCAAGAAAGATAGTGTATAATACGATGAAATTTATTTTAAGGAAGCAAAATGGCAAGAAGTGAAGTATGTGAACTGTGTGGAAGTAGCGAAGATATAAGTGTTTTAGAATTACCAGTAAGTGATGGTAGCGAAGATCAAAGCATTTATGTTTGTGCTAACTGTAAAGCACAAATTGAGAGTGGTGAACTTGATGAGACACACTTTAACTGTTTAAATGATGCAATGTGGTCAGAAGTACCTGCTGTTAAAGTTATGGCATATATCCTTTGGCATAAACTTGGTCGTCAAGATATGGTTGAGATGATGTATCTTGAAGAGGATGAACTTAAACTTGCTGAACAAGCAATACACGCAGATGAAAACAAACTTGTTTATAAAGATGCAAATGGTGTTGAGCTGAAAGCTGGAGATTCTATTGTTATTTTAAAAGATTTAGAGGTAAAAGGTGCAGGATTTACTGCAAAACGTGGAACAACTGTAACGCGTATCGCTTTAGCACCAAACGATCCAACACATGTAGAAGGGCGTGTTAATGGTACAAAGATCTTTATTAAAACTGAGTTTATTAAAAAAGCATAACTGATGCAACCATATGAGCGTTTTTATACAATAGACAAAGATTTTCGTAATCCCTACGCTCGTGATAGAGATCGTATTATCCATTCTGGAAGTTTTAGAAAACTTGAGTATAAAACTCAAGTTTTTCTTAATCAGGATGGAGATTATTTTCGTACACGATTAACTCACTCTATAGAAGTTTCCCAAATAGCACGTTCCATTACAAATCAGCTTGGACTTAATGAATCACTCTCTGAAGCGATAGCTCTTGCACACGATTTAGGGCATACCCCTTTTGGTCATGTTGGTGGAGATACACTTGATGAGTGTTTGAAAAATGATGGTTTTAGTAATGGTTTTGAACACAATTTTCAGTCGTTTCGTGTGGTTTCAAAGCTTGAAAAACGGTATAAAGGCTTTGATGGACTGAATCTTACTTTTGCAACGTTAGAGGGTATTTTAAAACACTCATATCCATATAAAAAATCATTTTATCCAAAAGAGATTGATGAGATTTTTGATTTACAAAAGCATCCATCGTATGAAGCTATGGTTGTAGATCGTGCTGATGAGATAGCATATATGAGTCATGATATTGATGATGGGATCAATTCAGGTCTTATCACTTTTGCTGATTTACAAGAGAGTGAGCTTGCGTGTTTGATATTGCAAAAAGTTGCAGATGAAGGGGTTTTAGAGGATGAAGCTGAGATGTTTAGATACCGTTTTAGTTCTCATTTAATCAACCATTTGGTTTATTCGTTACTAGATTATTCACAACAGCGTGTTGCAGATAATGAAGCGATGGCTATAGGGTTTGATGCCTCTTTAGAGAGTGATATTAAAAAACTCAAAAAGATTTTATTTCAAAAGATGTATCAACATAAAACTATTGTTCGTAAAATGTATGCAGGTTCACAAGCTATTAAAGGACTATATAAGGGGCTTATGCAAGAGGAGAAAATGTTACCAGCATTTTATTACAAACAGCTCAATATCCGTCCAAAACATCGTGTTGTGGCTGATTATATAGCAAGTATGAGTGATCGCTATGCACTAGAGTTTTTTAATGAGATGTATGGTAGATTATAAAGTGCATATAAAGCAACTTCTGTTTATAGGATTGTTTTATAATGTAGTTGCGTGTGCTGATGATATGGTTACTATTAAAGATACATCAGGTTTAAGTAGTGATGAGGTACGTCAAAAGGCGACACAGCATGATCTTAAAAAAGTAAAAAAAACACTCCATTGGGAAGATCTCTCACCTATTCCAAAAAAGCATGATTGGATACAAACAAAATCACATGAGTGGTTTAAAGGTGAGATTGTTTCATTATATGATAACACTTTAGAGTTTGATAGTGCTGAAGTTGGCGTTGTCCATTTTGATTTTGATGATGTAGTTGTATTAAAGAGTTATCATGTAATGAGTGTTAATATTGAGAATCGCACGGCAATTGATGGGATTTTGCGTATTGATCATGATAATGTGACTATTGTGCAGGGTGATATTCGATATACATTTCCAAAAACACAAGTTGTTTCATTTGCTCCAACCGGTGCAACAGAGAGAAGTTTGTGGTCGGGAAAAATTTCTTTAAATATTGATTTTCGTCAAGGAAACACAAATCAAAGAAACTATACCATACAATCAAGTGCACGAAGGAGAGGAGCAAACTCTAGCCTCTCTTTAGATTATCTTGGGCGTTTAACACGAAAAGATGATGTGCAAATTGCAAACGATCATCGTATTAGTCAAAAATATGATAGATATATAACACGCTATTTTTTCTGGACACCTCTTTTTAGTGAATACTATACTGACAAGTATAAAAATATTCAAACACAGTTAACTGTAGGGTTTGGTTTAGGAGACACTATCATTAAATCAAAAAAAGTGGAGTGGAGTGTCTCTGGTGGTCCAGCAGTATTGTATACACATTATATTACTGTTGAAGGTGCTCAGCCATCGAGTGAATATTCACCTGCCTTGGAGATAAGTACACACTATGAGCATGAACTTACTGCTATTACAGATTTTACATATAATGTGAAGATGACATTTACAGATACGAATGCTGGAAAATATAAACACCATATGATTTTTAGTTTAGAAAATGAGATTTTTTCGTGGATGGATGTTGATATTACTGCGATTTGGGATTATGTATATGCACCAAAAAAAGATGCTTTTGGAATCACCCCAAAGCAAGATGACTATCAACTGCTTTTGGGGTTTGGTGTAGATTTTTAGATATGTGAAACTTTAACTAATAGCTCTGAAACAGAGTGTTCAATAAGTTCTACTTTTGTACGCATCTCTTCAATAGCACTTCGAGTGAGTTGCATTTGGTTAAGTTGTGCAGCTGTGAGCTCTTTTGATGAGTATGCTTCATCTTTAATAATTTGAGAGTTTTCAGTATCAGCAACACTTTTTTCATATGTGGTGGCAACTGTTTGGCTTGCAAAAGCGAGGCTTTCTTGAAGCTCTTTGGAGATATCAACAAGTTCAAGTGCAGATTGTGCATTGCTCTCAACACTTCCACTTGCATCTGCAATACTTTGAACGATAACATTAACACTTGCATTGATCTCAGTTAGTGATTTTTGTGTGCTTTCAGCAAGTTTTCTTACTTCATCAGCAACAACAGCAAATCCACGACCATGTTCACCAGCACGTGCTGCTTCGATCGCTGCATTAAGTGCTAGCAAGTTAGTTTTGTCTGAAATATCTGAAATAATATTTAAAATACCTTTAATATCTTCAGCATTTGCTGTCAAAGATTTAAGGCTATCGCTTACAGCAATTTCTCCGTCATGAGTTTGAACAACTTGATCCTCAAGTACTGCCATTTTTGTAACTGAATTGTCAATTTTTGTAGAGACATCTTGTAAACTCTGTAGAACATCTGCTGAAAATTCTAAATTGTTATCAGATTCATCTCCGATATGATTGAGTTTTGCTAAGATCTCTTTGCTTGATTGTTCAGAAACATCAAAATCTTTTTCTAACTTTAAAAATGCTTCTTTGAGTTGTCTCATCTCTGCATCTAGTGTATGTGATGCCGTTGCTAACATTTTTGCTTCATGTACTTTTGCTGTAAATGAGTTGATAAGTTCAACCATTTGTTTGTACTCTTGTGAGAATGTTAATTTAAGATCAATGGTATCACCAGCTTTAAAGTCTGATAAGTTTTGTATGATTTTTTTTGCAACATCTACACCATTGATCTTCTCATCAAGATCGTGGATAAAAATAACAACAGCAATAACAACTTGAATAACCTGAGAAATAAGATTGTCAGTAAATACAAATGCATTGATTAGCAGTAATGCTATGCCAATCCAGTGGACAAGACGCATTCTAAGAAATAGTAAATTCATAACAGCCCCTTTTAAATCTGCTAATAAATATTATACCATGTAGTTTTAAGAATGTACATTATAGTAAGTTGTTTTTAAAAAAATGAATTTATTGTGTGAAGTTTTTGATAGTAATTATTGTAAGAATAATAAGCCCGAAGGCTTATTATTACAGGCGTGATTCATAACGTCTCATCATATAAAGACGTTTAAGCATTTTCTTACGAGATGCAATTTTGAACTTCTTACGCTTTTCAGTTTCTGTTTCGTGGAAACGGCGAGCACGAGCTTCAGTAACGATTAAGTTACGATCAACTTGCTTCTTGAAACGTCTGTAAGCAGCATCAAAATTATCATCTGGACGAAGCATAATACCTGGCATATCACATCACCCACTTTCTGTAAAAATTTTGAAATGAAAGTATATCGAAATATTACTTAAGAAGCAAGCTAGACTTTTTCTGATGGTTCATGAAGATAAAAACCCTGAAGTCCATCAACATCAATTTCATGTAGTTTGTTTAGTACTGCTTGTGAATGGACAAACTCTGCTATTGTTTTACATCCGATCTCTTTTGCAAAATCATTGATATGTTTTGCTATTGTAAAGGATTTTTCATCAGTATCGATATTTTTAATGATAGAACCATCTATTTTGATATAGTCAGGTTGGAGTTGTGCTAGATAGATAAAGTTGCTATAACCACTGCCAAAATCATCAATAGCTATCTCTATATCATAACCTTTCATCTTTTTTATGAAGTGTTTTAAGAGTGTAATATTTTGCATAGATTCTGTTTCTAATAACTCGATGATAAGTTGTCCTTGCATATTGTAACGTTCAATCATCTTAATAAGATAAGTTATTGTTGATTTATTTGTTATATCCTCAAAAGATAAATTGATAGAAAACTTTTCTTTTCGGTGCTGGAAATACTCAAACGATTTTTTTATGATGATTTTTGTAAGTTGTGTATAATAGGGTGTATGTGTAACACTCTCTAAAAAATTAGCTGGTGTTAAAAGTGATCCATCTTTTTGTTTTATGCGCATAAGTGTTTCATAACTATCACCAGATCGTTTAGTGATTTTTTGAAAAACAGGTATAACTCGTTTTTCCAATATTGCATCTCGTACAAGTGTGACTTTTTGCAGTTCATCATGAAGTTTTTCTTCTAATTTGAGTTTGTGTGAATAGGTAATAAAATCTTTGTGTTTTTTCTTAGCATAGTTTAGTGCCATATCAGCACGTGTTTTACAATGATGTTTTTCATGGGAAATATCCGTATTAATAAGAACCTTTGCAATACGGATTTTTAATGAGATGGTAATAGGTTGCTGATTATTGAGGAGTTCAATACTTTTAGTATCACAATGTTTAAAAAGTTTTTTTGCAAAACGATGACATGAGATAAGCTCTTCTGGATGGAGATTAAGCACCATAAACTGATCTGATGCTACACGGTAGATGCGACATTTAAAGGTTTTATTTATATCTACAAGTGTTTGAGCAAAGTCTTGTAAAACCTGATCTCCTATTGCTTCGCCATAGAGATCATTTACAGATGAGAATTGTTTTATATCTATCAGTAATGCTGCTGTTGGATTGAGTGTTTTAAGATCTCTATCAAGAGCATATTTGTTATATAAAGTTGTGAGTTGGTCATGATATGCAAGATATTTGTTCTGTTTTGCTGCTTTTTGGTTTTGGGTAACTGTATATGTTAGATAGATTAAAATAAGCAAAAATAAAATTGCTAGAATAACCACATAGCTTTTTTGCATTTTATAGTTATTAAGTCTTGTTTGGAGTGCTTTAAACAGTAATGAGGTATTGATATTGTAAAGATTTGAGAGCAAGATGAGTATTCTGTGTTGATGATATTGATAAAACTTGAAAAACTCTTGGGTTGTTGAAAAATTATGTTTATAGAGTTGCATTTTAAGAGTTGTTAGCTCTTTTTTTACCTCATAATAGTTATCTTGAAGTGTGTGTTTGAGTTCAGGATTAAATGCTAAGATATAATCAAGTGAAATAAAAAGTTCATTTTGTGTGTCTACAAAAAGTGTATAAAGCTGTGTTAAAGAGTGTAGTAATGTTTGCTGGTCTTTAAGCTCAACACTCGCTAGAGTAATAATCATTTTTGGGATGGTATTGATAACACTATCCATAAGATAGTATGTTTGAATATTTGGATCCAAAATAAGGTTTGATTCATTTGCTATGGTTAAGATAAGTTGCTCTTCTAAGGAGAAGATCTTTTTGATTTGTTGCTTATCGATACTTTTGTTAAGGTCATGATGAAAAACCTGATCAAAGTTTTGCTTGAGCAAGAGGATATATTTTTGTGTATTTGTAAATTGTGTTGCGTGTTTATTGTTTTGTAGCTTTGCTAGTGTTGTTGTTATTTGGTTTATGGTTGTGTGATCTTGGTTATGAGTGAGATGTTGTGTTTGAAAAAGGAGCTTTTTCGTTAATGGAAGCAACATCGTTCCATCAATTTGTGCTTTGGTAAATTTGATATGCTGTGTATAATGTTGTGCAAATACAAATGAGATAAATATAACCAGAATAGAGAGCATAAAGGCTGCAAAGGGATGTTTGTAGCGATCAAACATGATGTATACTCCTTTATACTCAATATCTTATGGTATTTACATTGATATATTGTAGCAGATATGTTTTAAAAAGTATAGAGCTATGCTATAATAACAACTAACACTCTGCTAACAATTGTATGGAATAATACCGATACTAAAAATAGAGAAAGAGGATCGATGATGAAGATATGGATAAGGTATATTGGTGTTTTGTTATTAACAGCTATACCATTAAGTCTTTTTGGTGAACAATCTTCAATCGATCAACAGATCCAAGCAATCAAAAGTGCATCACCACAACAAAGAGTTGCATTGATGAATAAGCTTAAAAGAGAGCTTGTTAAAATGAATATAGAACAACGTGTAGAAGCGTTAACAAAACTCCAAGTGCATATCCATCCAAGTTCAGTGCATACTACTGAGAGTTTAATGCAAAACAATATACAAAAGATGCAACAGCATAATGTTGCAGATGCTTTTCATGATACACAACAAAATTTTATAGATCCAGGAGAACACGCAGGTAGTCTCAAAGGGATGCCAAAGTGGAGGTAAGATGAGGTTTATTTTCCTCATACTGAGTGTATGTATAGTTGCTTTTGGGTACAGTGATAGTGATTTTGATGGCGTTGATGATAGCATAGATCAGTGCCCAAATACTCCTATTGTAGCACTTGTGGATCAAACAGGATGTACAAAAGAATTGCTTGTGCAACCAAAAACTTTTGATATCATTATTGGGGTGGACTACACCAAATCTGATTATAAAACACTCAATACTACAAATACCTTCTCAACTACAGTACAAGCAGATTATTTTTATAAAAACTGGACTTTTGGTGCGATAAGTTCATATTTTTTTACCTCTTCTGACGAGTATAGCAATAATGCCTTATACGATACAACAGTATATGGATCATATCAGTATAATTCATTTGAAAATTTTATTGTTTATGTGAGTGGAGGTGTTATTCTCCCTACATATAACACTCCGTGGAATAATAACAATACCGATCTTTTTGGTTCAGTTTCAATAAAATATACATATCAATCTTTTGATGTTTCATTATGTTCAACATACACATATATAGCAGATGATGATGTAGTTACAGATCAGATTGAACTCTCTTATCAAGATAGCTATTCTTATACAGCAGGTGTTGGATTTTATGCTGATGCTGTAACCTACCTAAGTACAAAATATAGATACAGTACAAGTATTTATAAAGGTGTTGAACCGTTACAAACATTATACCTATATGGGTATCATACTTTTTCTTCAGAGTATTTTGCAACATTGTTGTATGGCTATGGTCTTTCAGACAGTGCAAGTGATATGAGTTTTTCTATTGCAGTTGGTTATCTGTTTTAAAGGGGTGAGATGAGTTCAATACTACTTTTAGAAGATGACAGAGATCTTGCATTAACAATAGAAGAGTTGCTACAAGAACAAAATTATAATGTTACTACAGTATTTAGTGCTCAAGAGGCGATAGATGCAACGTATGATAAAGAGTTTGATTTATATATATTTGACATTAATGTTCCTGATATGAATGGTCTGGATCTTTTACAAAGTTTGCGTGATGCTGATGATACAACACCTACGATCATTATAAGTGCGTTAGTTGATCTTGAATCTATTGCGCAGGCATTCGCAGTTGGTGCATTTGATTATCTTAAAAAACCGTTTTATCCTCAAGAGTTACTTATTCGTGTTGATGCAAAACTCCATCAGTCACAAACACAATATATATATTATGATGAACTTGCATATGATCCAAAAAATAAAAAACTGTATAAAGATGATGAATTGATAGTACTTGGAGAGGTTCAAGAGTGTTTGTGTGATCTGTTTTTTCACAATATAGGGAGTGTTTTGGATCGTTCTTTATTGCTTGATTGTTTAATCCATCCATCAGCAACAGCATTGCGTGTTGCGATAAACAAACTTAAACAAACAACAGGATTGGATATCAAAAATATTCGTGGTGTAGGGTATATGCTTGAGAAATGTTGAAAGAGAATCATTTATAAAGAGTTTTTTACTCTTTTTTTTATCAATGGGTATTTTAGCTTCTGGTGTTGTCTATTTGATCTATCAAAAAGAGGTTGCATCATTGCAAAAAGATATTTTTTCACAAATGCGAGTATGTAGTTATACTCTAAAATGTAAAGAATTTATTATTGATTTTGCTGATAAAAAAGATAAAGAACCCTATAAACTTTACCATAACACGCAAGAGATCAGTGGATATTTTCCTATCCCAACTTCAAAACAATATTTTATGAAGTTATCAATGCCCCAAGAAGAATATAAAAAACTTAAGGGTGCACTCGTTGGTGAAGCGATTGTGCATCTGTTGTTTGCACTGGTATGGATTGGGGTGTTAAGTATGTTGTTTTCATGGTATGCTTTACGACCTTTACGACAAAGTTTGGTGTTAACACAAGAGTTTATTAAAGATATTTTACACGATTTTAACACCCCTTTATCAACATTACGTCTTAATGTTTCAATGCTTTCAGGTGATCAAAAGAGTAAAGTCACAAGAATACAAAACTCTTTAGATCATATTTTAGCATTGCAAGAAAATCTGCGTGCGTATCTTTATGATCATCAACTACAAAAAGATCATTTTTATCTCAAAGAGTTTTTATCTCAAAGAGTTGCTATGATTGATAAACTCTATCCTGATATTACTTTTGAGATTCGTATGGAGTATGATGTGCAACTTTATTGCAATAAAGAGGCGTTGAGTCGTATTATTGACAATATCGCTACCAATGCAGCAAAATACAATAAAAAATATGGCAAAGTGATTTTTGAAATGCAAAAAACACAACTAAGTATTTGCGATACAGGAAAAGGGATACAAAATCCTTCAAAAATTTTTGAACGTTTTTACAAAGAGCAAGAGAGGGGTATTGGAATTGGTTTACATATTGTCAAAAAATTATGTGATGCTCTTGAGATAGAGATTAAAGTAAAGAGTAGCATAGATAAGGGTAGCTGTTTTTATTTAGAGTTGAAAAATCTGTTATAATTCTTTTTATGATAACGCAAGACTCCATAGAAGCATTAAAAGCACAACTTGATATTGTTGATGTTGTAGGAAACTATATAGAGCTAAAAAAAGCTGGAGCAAACTTCAAAGCCCCGTGCCCTTTTCATGATGAAAAATCTCCCTCTTTTGTGGTAAGTCCTTCTAAGCAAATTTTCCATTGTTTTGGATGTGGTGTTGGTGGTGATGCTGTTAAGTTTGTAATGGAGTATGAAAAACTCAGCTACCCAGAAGCGTTAGAGAAGTTAGCAAGTACATATAACTTTACATTAAGTTATAGTGATACAAGACAAAAAAAACCTCGTTCAGAATTGATGGAAAAATTGAATGAGTATTATCAATCACTTTTAACACGTAATACAACTGCTTTGGAATATATCCATTCTCGTGGTATTTATGAGAGTAGTATAGAGAAGTTTGGTATTGGGTATGCCCCTGATTCGTATGCAACAATCAACTTTATAAAAGCACAACAGTTTTCTATTAAAGAGGCTATAGATCTTGGAGTTGTTGGATATGAACCACAACGTAATCAAACCTATGCACGTTTTATAGAGAGGATCACCTTTCCTATTCATGCCGCAAATGGTACTATTGTCGGGTTTGGTGGTCGTACGATCACAGGACACCAAGCAAAATATGTTAATTCTCCAGAAACACCACTGTTTAATAAATCTCGTCTATTGTATGCGTATCATCTAGCAAAGCACTCTTTGTATAAGAAAAAAGAGATTATTATCACTGAGGGGTATTTGGATGTTGTTATGTTGCATCAAGCTGGATTTGATAATGCTGTTGCGACATTGGGTACAGCATTAACCCAAGAGCATTTGCCATTGTTACGTAAAGGGGATCCACGTGTTATTATGGCGTATGATGGTGATAAAGCAGGTCGTGCTGCAGCATTGAAAGCTTCAAAACTGCTCTCTGCTTCAGGGTTTAGTGGTGGTGTAGTTGTGTTTGAGGGTGGACTTGATCCAGCTGATATGGTACACAATGGTCGAGTTGATGAACTTGCTTCTATTTTTCGTGCTCCTAAGCCGTTTATTGAGTTTGTGCTTGATGAGATCCTTTCGTTGTTTAATCTTAAAGATCCTAAAGAGAAAGAGCGTTGTATGCAAGAGGGTGTTGCATATCTTAAAACTTTAAGCCCTTTATTGCAAGAGGAGTATAAGACCTATTTTGCTTCAAGACTTGGTAGCTTAGGTGTTTCTCCTTCATTGGTAAAAGTAGCACATACAACACATAGATCGAACGTGCCACAACAACCACAACACTACAGAGATATTTGGGAATTGAGTATCATAAAAACATTGATAGAAAAGCCTGAACTTTCAGGGATGATTATAGATCTATTAGAACCATCATTGTTTGAGTTTCATCCTCATGAGTTTACTTTGGCATTGCAAAAACAAGATCATCCTTTATTGCAAGCTATAGTGATCGATGAAAGTATAAAAGTGATAGAAGATGAAGAAGCGCTAAAAGCAGAATTAATTACATTTTTAACACGATATTTTGAAAAAGAGCTCAAAAAGATCAATTTTGCACAAAATATCTCTTTTGAGGAAAAAGCGTTTTATATCCGAAAATTTCGTGGTAAAATTGCAAAACTTAAACAAGGCATACTTGTCTCAATATCATAAGGAATACTCATATGGCAGATACAAAAAGAAAAGCGATAGCCCTTTTTAGTGGTGGATTAGACTCAACATTAGCAATGAAGCTTATTATCGATCAAGGTATTGATGTTATCGCTTTGAATATTGCAACAGGATTTGGAAGCACAACAGATCGCCTAGAGCATATGAAAAGTATGTGTGAACAAGTTGGTGCAACACTAAAAATAGTAGATATTGAGCACGAATTTTTACAAGATGTACTTTTTTCACCGAAGCATGGGTATGGAAAACATTTTAATCCTTGTATCGATTGTCATGCAAAGATGTTTGCTGTTGCAAAGAGGATGATGGATGCAGAGGGGGCAAGTTTTTTAATTAGTGGTGAGGTGATGGGGCAACGCCCAATGAGTCAAAATAAAGATGCACTTCAAACGGTTTTAAATGAGTCTAATTGTGATGGTCTATTATTACGCCCTTTATCTGCAAAAGCATTAGCTCCAACTATCGCAGAGATAAATGGCTGGGTTGATAGGGAAAAACTTGAAGGGATTGTGGGGCGTTGTCGAGATAGACAACTTGAACTTGCTCGTGAGATTGGTTTAGAAGATTTTGAATCTCCTGGTGGAGGATGTCTTTTAACAGATGCAAACTTTGGGAAAAAAATGGTTGATTTTATCAAATATGATACTTTTGAAGTGCAAGATATCCCTGTTATGAAGTATGGTCGGCATTTTCGTTTAGCAGATGGTGCAAAACTTGTTATAGGAAGAAATAAAGAGGAGAATGAACATCTACAAAATATTCAAAATACCAAATTTTATCATCTAAAAACAGTTGGTATTCCAGGGCCTCATGGGCTTTTAAGCAAAAATGCAACTCAAGCTGACAAGGAGCTTGCTGCAAGAGCAATGTTGACCTATACAAAAGCAACACAAGATGGTGACTATGCGATAGCTTTTGATGGGCAAGAGGTTACAGCTCACCCATTTCCTTCACGTGAAATGATGAAACCTTATACAATTTTGTGATTTTTTGCTATACTTGAAAAAAGATATTTATAATTAAAGGTAACTATGATGGCAGGAGTACATTTTTCATTTGACAATTTCGAACAATTGATGCGCCTTAATATAGGGATAGCTGACAGATTAGATGAAAATCGTGCAGAGAGTTTTACCCTTTTGTATTGTGATTTTTCAGATATAGATGATGAGGTTGTGAAAAGTTCTCTTGAATCAACATTACGATCATCAGATTCTATAGTGAATCATGAAAAAGATTACTTTTTCGTCCTTCCATATACAGATAAATATGGAGCTGAAACTGTAAAAACAATGTTTGATGATTTTTTTGCAAAATATTTAAATGCTTTTTTACTTTCATATCCAGCTGATGGGGAAACACCAAAAGAGCTTTTTGAAGTGATGCAAGATAGTGTTGCAACTTTTTTTAAAAAAGATCTTGAGTGTTTAGATAGATTTACACGCAACTATTAAGATAATAATGTTCCAAATATAATGGAACACTTCATGCTACATATCATAAAAATCTCATTACAAAGGGGCTATGATGGTAGCATTAACAACATCGCAAAACGATACACCATCGTTTGGACTTTCTTCACTATTAGAGTTAGACACGCAACTATCACCTCTAGATGAGAAAAGTTCTGGAGTAGGTAATTTTCTTTCTTTTTTACAAACATCATTAGACAAGACGCAACAAGAAAATAATACACTTATGCAAGAGCTTAGTAAACTTGTTGAACTTCAAGAGCCACAAGATACTACAAGCACTATACTAGATCTTACAAAAACTCAAGAGAGTTTTACACTTAATCCAGAATTAACGCAAACACTTTCAACAACAGAACTTAAAGATCTTATAGCCAAAGCAAAAAAATATTTGCAAAATAAGATTACTGATCTTCAAAAACAGCAAGGTGTACAACAACAAGAACTTCCAAAAACTTTAAAAGGTTTAATGCAACTTGCAAATGATTTGGGCTTAGATCTCTCAAAGATAGAGTATTCAGATCTTGAAGATTCAGTCCAAGAAAAAGATCAGATCAAAGTGGATTTAAAAAAGCAACAAGTAAGTTCAAAAAATAGACATTCTGATGTTGAAAAAAAACCTGTACGTGTTGATCAAACAGTACGTATGCAAGAAAGAAATAAGCAAGTACAAGTAGGTAAAGATCAAGCTATCGACACTCGCGCAGTATTTAGTAAAAGTACAATACAACAACACGCACTCTCAACATATCAACTTTTACAAACACAAACACGCAATACCAAAAAAGAGCAATCATCTATAAAAACGGTACAAAAAAGTACTATAGCACAACAAAATGTATCATTACAAGATCTTTTAAGCAGATCACAACATAATGAACTACAACAAGATAAGCAACAAAAACCGATAAGTAGAGACTTTGAACACCAAGCATCGTTAGAAACATTGCTAAAAGGCAATGTGCAACAAAATCATCAAGAAAATGATACAAATAAAGAGTTTGGTGAATCGTCTATAAAAGTTCATGAAACACCTTTTGGTATTGAAAAAGCTACAGAACTAAAAGTAAAACAACATGAAGCAAAACAGATGATGCGATATCTTTCGGCTGATGTAAAAAATAGTATTGATAATTATAAAGCACCATTTAGTAGAGTGAAAGTACAACTTAATCCTCAGCGTTTGGGTTCAGTAGAGATTACAGTGGTTCAAAGAGGTGATAATCTTCACATTAATCTTAATTCTAATAATGCGGCGATTAATACGCTTGCGATGAATGCACAAGAGTTAAAGGTGCAGTTACAAAATAATGGAATACAAAATGCTTCCTTACATTTTAGTAGTGGTTCTTCATCACAACATAATGGATCATTTTCACAACAACATCAGCAAAATCGACATAAAGATTTCCAACAGATGGCTGAGTTTTTTGAAGAAGAACAAGAGATGCAACTAGAAATAGTTGTACCGTATTATGCGTAAAAAGGATATATTATGATTACTCCAACAGGTGATAACGCAGCATTAACACAGCAAACAAATCAATATGAAAATCCAGATGGTGTTTTAGGTAAAGATGATTTTATGAAACTCCTTTTAGTGGAGTTGCAGTATCAAGATCCAACAGATCCTATGGATACAGAGAAAATTTTAACACAAACATCAGAACTTGCAACATTAGAGGCATCTGATAATACAAATAAAACACTAGAAAAACTTGCAGCATCATTAGAGAGTTCACAACAGTTTTCAACTATTGCAGCTATTGGAAAAACAGCAGATACAGGGAGTGATGCACTAGGGCATGATGAGGGGACACCTTCAACATTTGAGCTCTATTTTCCAAGTGATGTACAACAAGGTGTTGTGACAATTAAAGATAATAATGGTGCAGTAGTACAAACACTTGATTTAGGAACAAATCCAGCAGGTGTGTATCAGTTTACATGGGATGGTTCAACTCAAACTGGTGCGAGTGCAAAAAGTGGTGTCTATCATATTAGTGCAACATATGAGGATGCACAGGGTGCACAAAAAAGTACACGACTTGGTACATATCCGATTGAATCAGTACGTTTTGATCAAGGGAATGCACTACTTAAACTTGGTTCAAGTTATGTTCCTCTAAGTGATATTCAAGAAATATTTTAGGAGTATATTATGATGACTCAAGCTTTTTACAGTGGTGTTTCTGGTTTAAAAGTATACTCTGATGGTATTAATGTTGTATCAGATAATCTTGCTAATGTTTCAACAACAGGCTTTAGAGCATACGATGCAGAATATTCAACGCTATTTGAGACAACTCTATCGAGTGCTTCAGCAAATTTGATGATGAGTAATAATGTTGGTGTTGGTGTGCAAGTTCAAGCTACAACCATGTCTGAAGAACAAGGCACACTTATGTTAACTGATAAAAATACTGATTTAGCTATTATGGGTGAAGGCTGGTTTGGTGTTGAAGCTAATGGTGAAAAATTTTATACCAGAAATGGAGATTTTTTATTTGATTCTCAAAACAGTTTGGTAACAAATGAAGGGTATCATGTTCTTGGAACATTAGGAGATAACATTAGCGAAGATAATGTTTTAACAAAAAATCTTGATAGTGTAGCAATAGCAGATATTACACAACAAGAGGCATTACATTTTCCTTCAACATTAACGTACCCGACTGAACCAACATCAAAAGCAAAATTTACTGCAAATCTTGGTGTTGGAGATGAAGGGTATGAAACAATAACAATGGCAGCAAGCGTTATTGATCCTCAGAGCAATAGAAATAATCTGAAATTAACATTTACAAAAAGTCAACAACAAACACCACCTGGATCTCAATGGGATGTTGTGGCAAAAGTTACTTCTGCTGATGGAAAAATAGAGTATGCACAAGAGGATGGGGTTGTAACATTTGATGAAACTGGTGCACTCTCTTCATCAACACTGACAGTTATTGACAACAATGGTGCACCAGTTGAGATCGATCTTGGAAGTGGGTATGATGGTATTATTTCTATGGATACTCCAGTTTTCCCAGGTTCAAGTACTGCTGATGGGACAATGGGTGGTACTCTTGAAGAGTATAGTATAAATCAAAATGGTGAAGTGATAGCAAGTTTTAGTAATGGCAAACAAAGTAGTGTTGGTCGCGTATCCATTTTCCATTTTCAAAATGATCAAGGACTTGAGCGTATAGATGCAACACGCTTTGCACAAAGTGTAAATAGTGGTGATCCCCTAATTTATACAAATAGTGATGGTGAAAATATTTTAGGAGCGACAATACGAAACTCACAACTTGAGAGTTCTAATGTTGATACTTCTGTTGCTTTGACAAATTTGATTATTTTACAGCGTGCTTATGATGCAAATTCAAAATCAGTAACAACTGCCGATCAGATGATACAAAAAGCTCTTTCTATGGATGCGTAAAAAACTGGAACGCTTCATGCTTTAACATAGGTAAGGATATATACTTCACAAGGAAGTGTAAGAAAGGACATGTTATGTTAAAGTCACTTTTTTCCGGTGTTGCCGGACTCCAATCGCATCAAGTTGCGATGGATGTAGAATCAAATAATATTGCAAACGTTAATACTGTTGGATATAAATACTCTCGTGCTAACTTTTCAGATCTTTTAGCACAGACAAAAGCAATAGCAACAGCTCCACAAGGACAACTTGGAGGGAAAAACCCTGTTCAGGTTGGTCTTGGTTCAACGGTTAATTCTATGACACGTATCTATTCACAGGGATCTATCCAAAACTCGGATAAAAATACTGATGTTGCCATTCAGGGTGATGGATTTTTTATTATCTCTCCAGATGGTGGAAATACATATAAATATACACGTGCAGGGGATTTTAAATTTGATGCAAATGGAAATTTTGTAGATAATAATGGTTTTATTGCGCAGGGATGGGTGCGAGATGCTGAAACTGGGAAAGTGGATTCAACAGCACCAATTCAAGATATCAATATCCCACCAGGGCTTACAACTCCAGCGCAACCAACACGTGAAGTTGTACTTAAAGCAAATCTAAATTCAGGCTCTTTGGTTGAGAGTTTTTCTCCAGCATTTAGTGTAAGCGATACGGGTGTTGTTGCTGATGATGGATTTGGGAATTCAACTGAAGAATCTGGCGATGTTGGTGTGTTGTTTAATGAAACAGGTGAAGCACTCTCTTTGCAAGAAAATCAGGGAGTTAATATCTCTTTTGATGGTGGAACAACAACGTATAAGTACACATATACTACAGATACAAATAATGTGACAACAGCTGCTGGAGCTGATAAAGTGTTTCATACTATGGCAGATTTACGTGAAGCAATGGATAATGAAGCAAGCCGTGCAGCAGGTACTGATGTAACAGTTACGGTAAATGATCAAGGTAAATTTGAAATATCAAATACTGATGATACAGGAAATGATCTCAATATAGAAGTGAGCGCATATAGTGATACTGATACAACAGAAAATATTAAATTCACTCGTAGTATGGAAGCGCTTAGTGCAGTGATACCAGCTGGTTCTGATGGAAAAGCAATCTCTCAAGGATTTGAAGCAGCTACACACTCAAGTTCAATTGATGTATTTGATTCATTAGGTTCAAAACATACATTACGAATGGAATTTAGAAAAACAGCAGTAGATGCTACAACAGGATCAACATGGGATCTCAAAATATCTGTACCAAATCCTGGTGAAATCGATACTTTAGATCCTAAAAATGAAAAAAGGGGTACGATCCGTTTTAATAACGATGGTTCATTAGCTGGATATACACCGTTAAATATTTCATTCTCAGCAAATAATGGTTCTGCACCAAACCAACAGATAAACCTTTCATTTGGTACAGCCAATAAATTTGATGGTATGACATCATTTGATAATCGTTCTGCAACATCTGGAATATCTCAAGATGGGTATACTGGTGGAGATTTAGTTGGTATCCGTATCGATCAAAGTGGTACATTAATTGGTTCATTTTCAAATGGTAGAAGTTTTGGTTTAGCACAAATTGCAATGGCTAAATTTACAAATAATGAAGGACTTGCCACTGAAGGTGGTAATGTATTTACACAAACAGCTAACTCTGGTGATCCTATTATTGGTACGGCTGCAACAGCTGGGCGTGGATTTATTCAAAGTGCTGCGTTAGAATCATCAAATGTTGATCTCTCACGAGCATTGACTCAGCTGATTATTATTCAGCGTGGGTACCAGGCAAATGGTAAAACAATTACTACATCTGATCAGATGCTTCAAACTCTTATAGGATTAAAACAGTAATTTTAATCCAAATTTGGTATAATTCTTTCACTTAATATGTGAAGGAACTATACCCATGCAATTTTCTGCTCCACTTAAATCAAACTCTAAAAAAATTATGTTACTTGGTTCTGGTGAACTTGGTAAAGAAGTTATTATCGAAGCACAACGCTTAGGTCTTGAAACTATTGCAGTTGATAGATATCAAAATGCTCCTGCACACCATGTAGCACATAGAAGCTATGTTGTTGATATGCAAAACAAAGATGCTGTTTTAGAGATAATCTATCGTGAAAAACCAGATTATATTCTTCCAGAGATTGAAGCAATCAGTATAGATGCACTTTTTGCTGCTGAAGACAGAGGGTACAATGTGATTCCAAATGCCAATGCTGTTAGCAAAACGATGAATAGAAAAAATATCCGTACATTCGCTGCTGAGGTGTTAGGGCTTAAAACTGGACCATATAAGTTTGTAACAACAAAAGAGGGTCTCGCAAAAGCTGCACAGGAGCTTGGATATCCATGTGTTATCAAACCTGTTATGAGTTCAAGTGGTCATGGACAAAGTGTAGCACGCAGTGCTGATGATATAGATGCTTCATGGGAAGAGGCAAAAGAGGCTCGTGGTGATGCAAGTGAGCTGATTGTTGAAGCGTTCATCGATTTTGATTATGAGATCACTATGCTTACAGCACGCAACGGAAAAGAGACAGTATTTTGTGAGCCTATAGGGCATGAACAGCGTGATGGAGATTATGTATTTTCATGGCAACCTGCCATTATGAGTGATGTTGCAAAACAAAAAGCGCAAGAGATCGCAAAAGCAATTACTGATGGTCTTGGTGGTCAAGGTCTTTTTGGTGTTGAGCTTTTTATTAAAGGGGATGAGGTATATTTCTCAGAAGTAAGTCCACGCCCACATGATACAGGGATGGTAACACTTATCACGCAATCTCAAAGTGAATTTGCTTTGCACTTGCGTGCTGTCCTTGGACTCCCTTTAGGGTTTACATTTTATGGTGATGGTGCATCGGCTGCATTTAAGTCAGAAGTGCACAATTATGCACCAGTTGTGAGTGTTGAAGATGAAGTATTTAGTGAGAACTCATTTGTACGAATCTTCTCGAAACCAGAAGCACATAAAGGGCGCCGTTTAGCTGTTGCATTGGTTTTTGATGAGGTTGAAGCCGCACTTGAAAAATCTCGTGAACTTATAGAGAAGATCAAAGATAACTAAGATGAAAATAGTGCTTCTTGATGCCATCACTTTTGGCGATACAGATCTTAGTGCATTTAATGAATTAGGAGAGGTTGTAATTTATGAAAAAACTGCACCTAATGAAACGTTAGAACGTATAGAGGGTGCGACTGTTGTGGTAACAAACAAGGTTGTTATTACTAAAGAGATGATGGAAAAAACACCAACACTCAAACTTATCTGTATCGCTGCAACAGGGATGAACAATGTAGATCTAGAAGCTGCAACTATGTGGAGTGTAGATGTTAAAAATGTGGCAGGATACTCGACAGATTCTGTGATTCAACACACTTTTTCTATGCTTCTTTACCTTATGGGACACGCAAGATACTATGATGAGGTGGTACAAGATGGCACATACTCAAATAGTGGTATTTTTACCGATGTAAGTCAGCCATTTTTTGAGATAAAAAATAAAAAATGGGGTATTATTGGTCTTGGTGAGATAGGGCGTGGTGTAGCAAAAGTAGCAACTGCTTTTGGTGCAAAAGTGTGCTACTACTCTACAAGTGGAGCAAATGCAAACCGTGATTATTTGCGTGTTGATTTAGCGACACTGTTAAGTACATGTGATATTATCACTATCCATGCGCCACTTAATGATGCAACACGCAACCTTTTAGATGAAAAAGAGTTGCATCAATGTAAAGATGGAGCAATTGTGCTTAATCTTGGTCGTGGTGGTATTATTAATGAGGATGCAGTTGCTACACTTGTAGATGAGAAAAATATCTATTTTGGGCTTGATGTGTTTGAAAAAGAGCCACTTCCAAAAAATAGCCCACTCTTGCGTGTTACAAACAAAGATAGACTCTATATGACACCACATATTGCGTGGACAAGTGTTGAAGCAAGGGAAAAACTTATAGCTCAAGTGATAGAGAACATTAAAGAGAGTTTTTAGCTGAGTTGATGGCTGAGCTTTCTTTATTTGTAGCGGCATTTTTGGCAGCTACCATCCTCCCTTTCTCCTCCGAAGCTGCTTTTATAGCAGCACTTTATAACGATATGCCTCTCTCTCATGCCCTTTTTAGTGCCTCTTTAGGGAATGTGTTTGCTGTTATTGTAAATTATTTTTTAGGGTATTTTCTTTATGAAAAAACAAAAGAGAAACTCCTTCGCTCCAAAAC
>Ga0256843_1000123_pt1 | contig 66070 bp, 100 predicted proteins | sample AlvinellametaG_FD_191572 | JGI IMG/M metagenome (GOLD analysis project Ga0256843, IMG submission 191572) | Pompeii worm associated microbial communities from hydrothermal vent at the East Pacific Rise, Pacific Ocean - Alvinella | ecosystem: Host-associated > Annelida > Integument > Unclassified...
AAAAAATATATATAATTGTTTAATAATAAATTTTGAAGTGTCATCAATATCACCATTTTTACTCATAATTTCAAGTTTATTCATATCAATATTAGAATTTAAAATATCAAAATTCAATCTTAAATAAGGAGGAATGACATAAATACCTATTTCTTCAATTTTAAAACCTATTTCTTCAATATGTTTTGAAATTTTATTAGGATTATTTTTCTCCAAAAAAGAGGAAAAATTATCTGAAAATTTTTCTGAAACAGTATCTGTAATAGTAGTAGTAGCATCATTTATTAATGAAGTTGCTTTTTTTCCAATTTGACCTAACATAATTTTAATTCCTTTATATATAAATGTAAATATTAAAAATGAGAAACACCTAATGAAGAAAGGTGTTTTCCAAATTCTCCTTTAGAAATATGAAAAATATTTTTATATTTTTCTCATGAAATATAAATTAAAAGAAGTATTATCTTCTTCTGTATATAAATCAATATAAAAAGTATTTTTCATAACCTATTTCAATTTATGAAATGTATGTTTGTTAAAAGTTCAACATCATAGATTTTATCTAATATATGTTTAACTTTTTCTTTGGAAATTATTTTCATTTTTTTAACATTTTTTTTATAAAAAAATTATAACATAGTTAAACTTTGAAAAAGTTTAATCTGAAAGAATATCTTTGATTGTTTTAGGGTAAATATATAGATTGATATCAATTTCTCTTGGTTTAAAACCATTATATAAATTATTATCCCACAATCTATTAACTCTATTCAACAAAGCAACACCAGTATAGGCTCTAATACTGCCTCTATCAATAATTTTATTTAATTTTTTGCCATAATATTTCAAAAGATGATAATTTTTAAATCTCACTTTTTCATGATTTCTAAATGTATTTGAATGAAATCTTTTTTCAAATCGACTAAAATTTGTCTTATGTTCTAATAATTCTCTTCTTGTGAAAGTTCTATATAATTTTCTATTATCAATATTCATAAAAGCACCTTTAAATACTATATTTAATAGAATTATACAAAATATATACTTAATCCAAAATAAATATGTTAAAATAATAAAATTAAATAAAGGTAAGGTAATAAAAAATGAAAATTAAAAATGAAATATTAGAAAAAGAAAAAGAATATATAAAAACAATATATATGAATGAAATTAGATTTAAAAATTCAACTGTAAAAGATTTAAAAAAAGATTATAAAAATGAGATAATATCAATAGTTCGTTTTGGCATTTTGAATATATTTATTTCTTTTATGGTTGCAATAAAAACATTTTTTGAAATAAAAGAAGGAAATGATACAATATCAATAATTTTTTGGTCCTTTTTATTAGTTTCTAATTTATTTTTATATTATAAATATGCAGATATAATAGAAATTTTAATAAAATTAAAATATAGATTTAAAAAAAGAGATATAAAAAAATTAAAAAATTTTTTTAATAAAAAAGAAATAATTAAAAAAAGAAAAATTTCATTTTTAGAAGAAGGAAAAGAAGAATTATATATAGAAATTGAATTTATCAAAATTCAAAGTGAATTACAAAAAACTATAAATGATAAAAAAGAATTGTTTGACTTTATATATAATTTAGAATATAAAATTAAAGAAAATAAAGTAAAAATAGAAAGTAATATAAGTTTTTTAATTTTTAATGAAGATGAATTAATTTTTATTAAAAATAAAGATAAAGAAAAAAAGAAAACATTAAAAATAATATATAAAGATAAAAAAATGAAAATAGATGAAAAAGATATATATTACAAAGTAGATTTAAATAATTATAAAAATCAAAAATTGGGAGTTTAAATGAAAATAGATAATATATTATTGTGTATAACAATATTAATTGGTACTTACATATGTATTGCTGAAAAAAATCCAATTGGATTTTTAATAATTATTATAGGTGTATCAAATAGATACTTAGCAGATATTCACAAAGAATTAAAAGACAAAAACAAAGAAGTGGAGTAAAAATAAATGAAAAAACTAATATTTGAATATGCTGTAATGAATGCAGGAAAAACTGCAAAGTTATTGCAACTAAATTTTGATCACAAAAGAATAGGTCAAAAAACATTACTTTTAAAACCAGATATAGATATTAGGGATAAAGGTGTTATAAAATCAAGAAATGGTTTTGAAGAAAAATGTCTATCTTTTGATAAAGAAGAAAATCTATTGGAGTTAATAGAAAAAAGTAATGTAGATATTGTATTTGTGGATGAAGCACAATTCTTAACAACAAAACAAGTATTAGAGTTAAGATATGTTGTTAATGTTTTAGAGAAAAATGTAATATGTTTCGGATTAAAAAATGATTTTATGGGTAAGTTATTTGAGGGTTCAAAAGCATTGATAGAAAATGCAGATGTATTAAATGAAAATTATACTTTGTGTAATTGTGGTACAAAAGCAACAATGATTATAAAATTCAATTCTGAAAATGGAAAAGTAATTAAGAGTGGAGAACAAGTTGATTGTGGAGCAGAAGATAAATATATATCAGTATGCAGTAAACATTGGTATGTGGATAATATAAAAGAGATAAAAAAATATGACAAATAGAACAATTAAGAATAAACAAACAAAAATATTGACTTTTTTTAAAAATAGAAAAAAAGAAATATTCAAAAAAGATACATATAAAATCATTAAAAGAAGAATTAATGTTTCCTATGATAAAATCAAGCAATCTTAATATCAATAAATAAAATAACAAATTTCTATCCTAAACTATACTATTATAGTTATAAAATGTGAATTAACTGCTATAAAAACTACAACACAAAGTGGTGTTTCTAAACTTGATAAACAAAAAAGCATGAAAAATCTAGAAATTTCAATATAATATTTTAAAGGTCCATAGAATAAACCTGTCTCCTACATCTTTTAAAGAATGACAAAGCTGTGGAATATTAAATATTGATACTTTTTAATTGTATGATAGTATCTATATGTGTAGGAAGTGTAGAATTATAAACTATCAAAAACAATAAAAAGGAATTAATAAAAATGTCTACTAAAAGAATAAATATTGCTGAAATTAAAAAAGAAGCAAAAGCCCTCAAAAAAGAAAATCAAAATCTTAAACATACAGAAGCTCTTAATAAAATATCACAAAAATATGGATATGAAAAATATGAGATTTTAAAATCAAAATTAAAAAATACATATATAGAAATAAAAAATACCATATTAAAAGAATTAACAGAAGAAGAAAAATTTAAAAAAGAAGTTTTAAAACAATGGTCCAAAGTAAAAAAATATAAAAAAATAGCCATTGTTGGATCTTCTGGAATAGGGAAAACAACAATCTTATATCTATTAAGAGATAATTTAGAATCTAAACAAACAGTATATATAAGCTTAGATAATAATATAACAGAAAATAAGAAAAAGATATATAAAAGAGAACAAGAGGAATACGAAAAAAAATTTAAAGAAGAATTGAAATTATTTGAAAATATAATAAGTATAAAATCAGAACAAATATAAGAAATGAATATAGATATTGATAAATATAAAACAATAATAATAGATGAAGCTTTTTTTGTTTTTAAAAATAAAGATATATTGGAAAAAATAAGATATTTTTTAACTAAAAAAGAAAAAACAATTATAGTTGTTTTTCAACTAAAAGAAGACGCAAGACAGTATGGGATATGTTTAAATGAATTGTCAAATATAAAAAGAAATGATTTAAATACTGAAAAAAATATAGAGTTATATAAAATGTCAATTTGTGGTTCTGGTATGTCATTTATAAATGAATATTAAAATAAAAGGAATATATATAAGATGAAAAACAAGGTAGTGGAGTTGCACCAAAACATTCTTAAATTTTAAGAATTAATTAAATATAAAAATTGTTAAGGAATTAAGAAAACATTTTATGTTTTTTCTTTTTATCCTCTTTTCTCTCATACTTTTCTGGATATGTTATAGAAAAAATTTCAAAATCTTGTAAGTTTTGTCTGTTTTTTTCTTTAAACCTTAAGAAGTTTAAAAAATCCTTAAAAGTTTTAATTTTATTACTTTCAATGTCTTTTAATATATCAGTTGGAGAATAAGCATAAGCTTGTAGAGAAAATTTTTCATCTCCTTCAACTATATCATAAGAATACATAAGACCTCTACCAGAAACAAAATCAAAAATTTCTTCAAAAGTTAATTCATCCAAATACTCTTTAAGTTTCTGAGAAGCAATTTCTTCATTTTCAACAGTTCCTTTAACATAATACTTAGAAAATTCTATCAAATCATCTTCTGTATCAAGAAAATTATCATGTAATCTATCTCGATAAGAATCAAGTTTGGCTTCATCTGTTTTTTCTTTTTCAAAATACTTTTTAATAACTTCAATTTTCATTTAAAGTCCTTTATTATTCATTTATGTATAAAATTATAACAAGAAAAAATTAAAAGAAATTTAAAGATAAAAGAAGTCTAATATATTGTGTGAAAAATAAATAATAAAAATGATATAATAAAAATAAAAAGTATATAAATGGCAACAGAGATAAAAGATAAAATAACACTTGAATTAATAATTAATAAAATAAATAATAATGAAGTGATAAGTGAAAAAAAATATACATATATAACTCCTGGTAAAAAAGGATATATAAATATTTTTCAAATATTTAAAAATGAAGAAGAAAAAATAATTTATAGAAAGTTTGATATATATGGAAATAAAAGAAGTGATAACTATATAGATATATCAGATATAGAAAATATAATAAATCTAAAAACAGAAAAGAATTGGTTTTATCATAAAAAAAGAATAAGTAAAAAAACAAAAAATCCTAAAATAATAGATGAAAATAGTGCAAAAAAGAAAGTATATGAATGGTTAATTAAAAAATATAAGAAAGATATAATAATACCAGAGATTTCATTAAATAACCGTAGAGCTGATTATATTGTATTTGGAGATAATATAATAACAATAGAGATAAAAAGTGAAATAGATACATTAGAACGATTAGAATCACAATTAAAAGAATATAGCAAGTTTTCAAACTATATATACATAGCATTACATACAAATAAAATTCAAAAAATAGAAAAATTAGATATTAAAGAAAATATTGGCATTATTGATATAACTGACAAAAAAATAAAAATTTTAAAGCAGCCAAAAAAAATAAAGAATACATATATAGCATTTGAAGGATTTATATCATATAAAGAGTTCTTAAATATGAAAAGAGGGTTTAAAGGTCATTCAAAAGTTTCAAAAGAAGATTTTGAACTATTCTTTCAAGAAGCACTTACAAAAAAGGATAAAGAATTAATAATAAAAGAGATAATGAAAAAAAGATATATTTTAGAAGATAAAAAAAGAAAGGAACTTTTTTTTAATAAAGAATATGATAAAGCAGTTTCTTCTTCTAAAAACATAGGTATAAATAGAATGACAACAGAAGCAGAAGTATATGTTAAAATACTATTAAATAAACAAGAAAACTATTTAAATGAGTATATAAATAAAAAAGAAGAAGAAATATTAAAACTATTACCAAAAGAACTAAAAAAAGAATATAAAGAACTTCTAATAAAAGATTCAATGTTCTTTTTAATGATTTTTAGAAAATTAGAAATACCATATCAGAATCAATACTCAATATTATTCAGAATGAAAAATATTAAAGATAATATAAAAATAATAAAAGACAAAATATCAGAAATGTTAGAAATAATAGATAATGAATTTGAAAAAATCAAAAAAGAACTTATAAATAAAGAAAATAAAATATTGATAGAAGTAAACACAAAAGGAACAATGTTAAAAATAAAAGAATTGTGTAAAGAAAATGAGATAAAATACAAAATAATTAAAAAGTCAGAAATATCAAAAATAAATAATATATTTGAAACAGAAAGGACTGTTTTAATAGAGAATAGTTCTTTTCAATTTTATAGATTGCATGAAGATATAAAAAAAATAAGACTATATATAGATTAAATGCAAAATGCTAAGTTTTATGGATTTAATATATAAAAATTTTAGAATCTTCAAAAGTTATATAAGCTATATCTCCATAAGAAATGTTCGGTATGAACTCAGTTATTATCTCAAATGTTGAGCTATCATGTGGGTGTTTGTCTATATTTAAAGAATGTGGATAATAAATATATCATTTATAAAACCTACTGTTAAAATCAAGTTCACACTCAACAAAAAAGAAATTTTCTTTCTCACCATCAAACCACTCAATATCAAAAAAAGAAAAATCAGATTTCTTAATATCAAATTTAAATGGAGCAATGGAAAAATTCAAAGTTCCAAGATAGAAATTATCAAAATTGATTTCTTTATCAAAAAATTTTTTTTGTAAAGAGATAGTTCCTTCTGGGAATTGTTCATCTTTTGATTGACCAGAAGCTACATTATATCCTTCTTTTAAAACTGCTTTAATTTTATTTAACATAAGAAATCCAAATAAAAAATTTAAATAATTATAAATGTTTAAAAAACATATAAAAATTAAGTTTATTATAAAAAACAAAGATAGGGCAATCTCTTAAAAAGAAAAATTTAAAACCTCTTGGGTAAATTTATTATAAAATATTATAACAAATAGAGATTGGTATTCCAAATCTTCTTATATTTAATTATAATAAAAACAAAAGGAATAGTGTGAAAAATATAGAAAATAACTTTTCAAAAAATGATAAAACAAAATTGACAATGCTTCCAACTGAAAAATCTATTAAAAAAAGAAAATGTATAATTTTTCAACTTGTCAGGTTTTTGATAATAAATATTAAAATGTTAAAGATAATATCAAAAAGTCATTGATGTTGTTATGCATAGTTAAAACAATAGGCTTATACTATACTGTTTTTTCTAAAAAGTGATTATATGTCATAGTTTTTTTAACTACAACATATATAAATAAAATTAATTATAAAAATCAATAAAATGTTGTTTGATTTTATCTTTTTTGTCGATAAAATCACAAGATTTACATAAAAAATTCCTTTTCTTTTAAATGTTAAAGGTATAATAACATAAACAACATTAAAACAAATCCTCTGCTACTACTGGTTTCGCATAGAGCCACACATTAAAGCCATCAGAAAAACAATCAACAAAATCTTCATAAAAAACAGAATATTTACATCTTTCAATAAAACCTTTGAATAAACCAATTTCCCAATGTATTCCATCTTCTGAAAACCATGTTGGTTTATTTAAAGCTCTTGGGTTTCTATACCACTCTGTATTATTGTTTGTAAATGCCATAGTTATACTGTTTTCATTATTTAAAACAACTTCTTCTGGACTGTCAATACAAGAACCTCTAACAACTTTAAAACCATTCTCCAAAGAATACCACATAATTATTTTGTCATTTTGATATGATACTTTGAAAAATCCATTGGTAATATCTGTAATAACACCTTGTCCATATTCTGAACTAACAACAATATCATCTATATTTAAATTTTCAAACATTTTCAACTCCTTTATTTTTTAATTCCTCTAGTTCAGCAGAACTTAAATTATACTCTTTCATTAATTTATTATCAACAATATCATTATAATATGAATACATATTATTTAAAGTATTCTCCTGTCTGCTTAATTCAATTAAAAAATCTTCTGTATTAACAGAAGAATTATCAAATTTCTTTAAATTCTCTTGAAAAATAAAATAATTTTTTTCATATAACTTTTCAAGAAAATCAAGTTTTTTTATATGTCGAAAATAATAAACAAAATCATCATTACCTTTGAGTTTTTTCTTAAATAAAAAAGATAATACTCTATCTCTAAAAGAATCAGTTGCATTAAAAAAGATTAAAACTAAAACAAAAAAGAAAAAAGATATAAAAGAATAAATCTCATAAAAACTTTCAGAATGAAACAAATTTAAGATAATCCAAGAAACCACTTTTGAACCATCTAATGGAGAAAATGGTAAAGAATTTATAATAGCTAATAATGAAGAAAAAAATAAGAATAATAAAACAAAATAGCTATTGAACTTATTTTCAAAATAATTTCTGTTGATTATAAATGCCTGTTTCAATAATAATAAAAAAGAACTATTTGTTCCTCTTGTTAAAAAATGAAAAAGTAAAAAAGCAGTAATTAGATTGAAAACGATTCCTCCAAAAGAAAATAATAAAATTTCTAAAAATCCAACACTATAAAGTTCAAAACTATCAGGGATTGAGACATATCCTCCAAGTGGGATTATTCTAAGATTTATTGGGAGATTTCCAATATCAAAAGTATATAAGAGATTTCCAAACCCAATATTAAAAGAATCAACTGGAATGCCATTAATAGTAGAAAAGAATAAATGACCTGCTTCATGAATGATAATAGATAAAAAAAGAGCTAAAACAAAAGATAAAAAGAAATTTGTTATTTTCATATTAAATCAATCTACAACTAATTCAATTGTTAATTCTAGGCAATCTTCATTATAAGGATTAAATGGATTATAAGTTGTTTTATTAGAAACAGAACCAATCAAATCAACAGCCATACCATCAATATCAAGAATATCCTCTTTTGGGAATAAACCAAGGGCATTAACGATTTTATAATCAGTATAAGTTACATTGTCTGTCTCTTTTTCTAATGAAAAAGTAGAAATAATTGTATCATTCATATCAAGAATTCTGAAATCAAATGTTTCTGTATCAATGTTTTCCATATTTTATCCTTTTTTTTTTATTATTTGTTGTTTTTTTCTAAAAACTTATCAAGTTTTTTGTCAATAAAACCATCCCAAACAAGATAATCTTCAATATATTTTTTAGAAATTTCCAATCGTTCAATATCCTCAATAGAAACACCATATTGTTCTAAAATTTCATTTAAGAACTCTTTTCTATCATCTTCGGAAAATACAGTGGTTATATCTTCAACAAGTTCATTGTCAACATAGAGAGCATCTAAAAAAGAAGAAGTAACAAGTGTAATTTTTTTACTCATAATAAATCCTTTTCTTGTTTGTTATATAAATTATATCAAAATAGAACTTAAAATCCACTTAACAACAATAGTTAAAATAAAATTATTTAAATATCAAAAAAAAAGAAAAATTAACACAAATTTATAATGTTTGGTAAGAATACATTTTCTATAACTTTAAGAGTTTAGGAGGAATTGGGAGATTTAAGCTAATTGAATATTCGATCAATATATATTTATATTGAATATTTATGAATAGTTTTTAATAAAAAAACCTTTTCTGGGTCTACATTATTACAAAAATCATTAAGGTTATCTTTATCATAATCTTCACTTCTATATGAAAGATGTGTATGATAATAAGCATCATTTTTTAAAATATATAAAGATAAAGTATTTAAAACAGGATTTGTTTCAATATATTTTTTTGTAAAAATGACAGAGGAAATGCTTCCATAAGAATAATCAGAAGTATATTTGTTAAATAATTTATATGCTATATTTGTAGAATAATATTTATCCAAAAATAAAATAAAATCAATAATGCCTTCAATTCGAACATATGAAAGATATTTTTCATTAAAATCAAACTCATTATTAGAAAACCTATTAAAAGTCTTTAAATCTATAATAACTTCAAAAGTTTTTTCTTCACTTAATCCAAAAACAGAAAATAATGTCAATAACTTATTGATATAAGGAATATAAGACAAACGCTTTCTCTCTACATTTGGTGTAGAAACATCCCCAAATATATCTTTGATAAATTTATCAATAAAAAGATATGTGTTGGTTTCAGTCAATGCTTCCTCAATGAAAGTTGAAAAATTAATATGATTTCTAGAATGAAAAAGTTCATGTATGAAAACTTTAAAGGAATTAAATGGGAAAGAAACTTCTTCTGGATTTTTAATATATTTTCCAATATTAAAACACAAAGATTCATGAATGTAAATAGTGGATTTTTGCAAAAATGGTTGATTTATAAAAGAACCAAATTTTTTATTACTTTTTGTTATTTTAATCTCAGAAATATGTTGAACAGGAAAGTTTTGAAAATAATGATCTTTCAAAAAATTCAAAGTAGCCAATCCAATAGAAATATTTCTTTTTTTTCTAGAAATATAATTATTAAAAATGTCTGAGTTTTTTTTTAATAAAAGAAAATTCCTCATTATCAAAAAAATTGTCAAAAAAATCAAATTCTGTATATTCCATATTAAAACTTCCTCTTATTTTCTTCATATAATAAATTATACCAATAAAATGCTTACAAAACGTTTTTAAAATCAAATATAAAAAAAAGATTATTATATTTTAAGAAACCTCTGTTTTTTGAAGGAACTTTATTAAATCTAAAAAACTCTTTCTCTTTTTTGTTTAGTTTAATATTAGCTAAATAAGGAGTGATGATAATTTTATTGTCAACAAATCCAATAGCGATATTGTTAATAACAATACCAGTCTCCTTCTGTTTTAAAATTTCTTTTCTTTGCTCTTTGTTTAACAAATGTTTAAAATTTCTCTTTAAAACATAATCAATAGAATTAATGATATTGATATTATTATTATTCTCTAAAGAAATAATAATGACTTGTTCGCTAACTTCATTAATAGAATACTTAAAAAATTCTTCCTTTTCCTTTTCAAGAATTAAAAAACTATTCTTAATACCTTCTTTAAAATCTTTTGTGAGTTTTGAAGCAAAGTTATGTCTAAAATAATTGCGTTTGATGCCTGTTGGGTTTTTATCTTCGGGATTATATGACAAATCAAAATTACTTTTGTCATGAAAAGCTTTGTAATTGTTATCAGAAAGATATTTTTCAATATCAGTTCTTTCGGTATATAAAAGAGGTTTTAATAATTTATATTCATTTCTATAAGAAACTTCAGAAATTCCAGTTAGTTCAGAAATTCCAGCACCTTTTGTGAACTGCATTAAAAACCATTCAACTTTATCATTGAGGTTGTGTGCTGTAATAAGAGCATTATAATTATTTTCAGACATGATTTTATCAAAAAAATCATATCTAATATCTCTTGCTACATTTTCTAAATTAGAAGAAATGTTTTGTTTATTTTCATATAAATAAAAGTTCTTATTAGAAGATTTACAAAGTTCTGAAACTAATTTAACCTCTTTAATAGATTCTTCTCTAAAATTATAATTAATAGTAGCCACATCAAACTCAATAGAATTTTCATTTAATAAATGAAATAAAGCAATAGAATCAATTCCACCAGAACAAGCCAATAAATATTTTTTGTTGTTTTGAAATAAGTTTAAATTTAATAATGAATTCATAAAAATTTCCTATAGTATATAAATAATTGAACAAAAATAAAACAAATATTAAAAATGTAAAAGCAATTATACAAAAGAAAGCTTAAATGAAAATAAAAAACATGATATACTTATGAAAAAAATGGAGAAATATAAAGAATATGTTAAAATCAAGTTTAATATTATTAATGTTTGTAATACTAATATCTGGATGCAAAGAAGAAAGTTTCTCAAATATAAATTATGAAGATGAAGAAATTCAAAATAAAATTTTAGAAAAATATAAAAAAGATTTTGATAAAATAGAATTTGAGAATATAGTGCAAAACAAAAAATATTTTTATATAGACTACAATTTCTTGCTTAGAGAAAAAAGAGAAAAAGAAATCATTGTTGATAATTGCAATATTTCATATAAAATGAAAAATGATATAATATTTGATTATCCTATTAAGATGGATAAAAACGAAATTATCAGTATGGGTAGAAAAAAATATTATAATAAATTAGAAAAATGTATAGAAAAGAATATAGAAATATTAAAAAAAAGACAAAAAGAGAAAGAAAAAAAAGAAAAATTAATAGAAGAACGACTTTCTGAAAAAATTTAAAGGAAAATAAATGAAAAAAATAAATGAAAGACAAGAACAATTACCAAAAATTAGCGTAAAGCCCCTAGTTTCAACTATGGGGATATAAGAGTCAAATTCTATTCAAAAAGACTTGCATTATTTATACAAATATGTTATAATACAGTATAAAGAAAAATAAAATAGAATATAAATCAAATAATAATATTGTTTATTCTTGCAAATATCATATTGTTTGGTGTCCAAAATATAGACGAAAAGTATTGGTAGGAGATGTTGAAAAACGTTTAAAAGATATTATAAATGAAGTTGCCAATGAACTTAATGTTGAAATAATAGAAATGGAAACAAATGAAGACCATATTCATATTTTAGCAGATGTAGATCCACAATTTGGAATTATGAAGTTTATTAAAAGAGCAAAAGGTAGAAGTAGTAGAATTTTAAGAAAAGAATTCCATCACCTTACAACAAAACTTCCAACATTATGGTCTAATTCTGCATTTATTTCAACTGTTGGAGGTACTCCACTTGAAATTATTAAACAATATATAGAAAACCAACAAAAAGGTGAAAGACCAAAAGAGAAACAAAAATGGAAGGAGTTTTTAAAAGATGTCAATAAGAACATATAAATATAAACTCTATAAAACCAAAAAAGAGAAACATATTCAAGATATAGTTAATATAAGTGGTATTATATATAATCATTGTATTGCTCTTCATAAAAGATATTATAAACTGTATGGAAAATATTTGAATAAATTTCAACTTCAAAAGCATATAACAAAATTAAAGAAAAGAGATAGATACTCTTTTTGGAAAAAAGTTCCAAGTCAATCTATTCAAGATATAACTGTTAGAATCGATAATACTTATCAAAGGTTTTTCGATTATATTAAAAAGAAAAAAGAAGGTCTTAAACCGGCAAGAGTTAGCCCTCCTAACTTTAAAGCAGTTAAAAAATATAAATCATATACATTAAAAGGAAAAGTAGGATATAAAATTGAAGATAATATTATTTATCTTAATGGTTATGAATATAAGTTCTGGTTATCAAGACCAATAGATGGAACTATTAAAACTATAACTATTAAGAGAGATAATATAGGAGATTTCTATATTTGTATCACTTTAGAAAAAGAAGAACCAAAATTCAATGTCACATCGGGTAAAAGCGTGGGCATTGATTTTGGATTAAAGACTTTTCTAACTTTAAGTGATGAAACAGATATTAAAGCTCCTTTATATCATCTCAAATATCTCAATAAAATAAAAAGATTAAATAGAAACTTATCTAAGAAAAAAGATGGCTCTAATGGTAGAAAAAGAGCTAAACTTAAATTAGCTAAACTTCATATAAAAGTTGCTAATAAAAGAAGAGATCATTTTCATAAATTATCAAATGATTTAGCTCAAAAATATGACCATATCTTTATAGAAGATCTGAATATTAAAGCTATGCAAAAGATTTGGGGAAGAAAAATATCTGACCTTGCTTTTAGTGAATTTATTAATATTTTAGGATATAAAACAAATATAACCAAAATAGATAGATTCTTCCCTTCTTCTAAGACTTGTTCTACTTGTGGTTTTGTTTTAAAAGATTTAAATTTAAAAACAAGAGAATGGACTTGTCCTTCTTGTAATGCTAGAAACCAAAGAGATGTCAATGCAGCCATTAATATTCACAGAGTTGGGGCATCAACTCTAGCCGGAGAAGTTGTAAGAGCTGTTCATTCAGCCTAACTTTGTTGATAGCTTGATCCATCCACCTATTGCATAGGGATTTAGAATCCCCTTGCTTTAGCTATGGGGAGTATGTCAATATTAGAACTAACAAGACCACCATATGTAGAAAAAAGAAAAAATAAATTATCAGAAACTTTAGAAAATGTTATGCATACAATAACATTTTCTAAAGTTTCTGATAATTTAATTATTCTGGGAAAGAAGTTGAATTCTTTAAAGCCGAAATATTGGTAAAAGGTCTTCAAGGCTTTAATGTTGCAGTAACCCCCCCCAATTGTTCTGATGATGAAAAAAGAGAAATAGTGAGAGAGATGATAAGAATATGGAATGACAAAAGTTTAAGAGAAGAAATAAGAAATTTATAAAAATGAATAAAGGATAAAAATGGATTTTTTAAAATTTGAAGAAGATATGGATAAAAGTAGAATAAAACAACAAGATAATGTATTGGAAGATTTTTCAATTAAATATTTTGGAAAGAAATTAAGTAAATTAAATAAAGAAGAAAACCACGAAATAGATTGTTTTGGAATTTATGGTGTTCATGAATGGTTAAATGATTATTATAATGGAGAGAATCCTCCAAAATTTTATGATTAAAATTAATTTTTAAGAAAATTAGACATACCTTTTTTAATATCATTTTTCACTTTTTTTTCTAATTCTATTTTTGCATTTAAATCTTTTAAATCAGATTCTAATTTATTTGATAAATTATTTCTTAATTCAATCATTTTTGATAGATTTTCTTTGTGTTTACTCCCCCAATGTTATATTTTTAATTGTTGAAAAATTAGAAGATTTAATTCTGTCTCTCAAAGATTCAATCCTTTCATCAAGTTCTTTAATTTGATATATGATAGAATGAGTTTTAAGACTTTCTAAAATAAGATATTTGCCTTTTGAAATATCTAGAACTTCACCAAAACTAATATACTCTTTGTCAATGGCATAATCAATATATCCTGTTTTTAAAAAAGCTAAAAAATAAGTATCTTCAAAAATTTTGAGATATTTTCTATTTCCATATTCATCAAGTTTAAAAAGTTCGTCAACACCAATGTGATTAATAACAGTATCAAGATGACCAGCTTCTATGGCTTCTTTAATATATCCTGCTTTAATAGCTTCTGAAAAATATCCTGCATCAATTACTGGTTTTGCATTGTCTTGAGATAAAAATTCAGATACTTCATAATCAATCATAATAACTCCTTTTATTTATATAAATATTATTTTAAACAAAAAAATAATAAAAAATTTAAGTGAAGAAACAAAGGCTATCAACAACAAAAAGGCATTATATAAATTAAAAAAAATTATGATATAATTTATATAGTTAAAAAATTAAAGGTATATGTTATGAAAATAAATTTTTTAGAAGTATATTTAATGTATGAGCTACTATATGCTGAAAAATATGGTATAAATGAACAAAAAGTAGATAATAACTATATTTTAACAAATATGGGGTTAATCTTGAAGAGAGATATTGATATAGATAAATTTAGACAAAAAATAGAAAATATATTATCAGAAGCATTAAATGTTAAAAAATTCATGTCAGATGAAAAATTAAGAGAATATTTATATATAACAAAAAAAGCTAAAAATCTAGAAGATAATCTAAAAGAAGAATTGAAAACATATTTTAAAGATTTAGAAGATATGAAAAGAAAAAGAGAAAATGGAAAACAGGTTTTAAAAGAGTCTATAAAAAAAGAACAAAAAAGTCTATTTTAAAAAGGAATAAAGGTTGAAAAAAGATTTAGAAGAAATAATATCAGAAATAAAAAATTTTGAAGATCTTGTTGGTTATTATATTGAAGACGATAAAAAGATAATAGTGGAATTTAAAGGCAATCTTTGTAAGAAATAAGAATAATTTAGTTAATATTAAGTAAAAAAAAAGTATAATAATAAAAAAGAAGGAATAAAAATGTCTGAAAATGTAGCACAAAAAGGGTTTTTAAAATATTTGAAAGATGGCAATATGAAAGATTTTGTTTTAGAATTAATAAAAAACAAAGAAATTTCTATTCCTGATCATTATAATCCAGAAGAAGATTATAGAGACATATTTTATGACATTTTAGATGAAGAGTATTATATAGATGAAAAAGATTCAAAGATATATAAAGTAGAAAAAGAAGATTTAGATATTTATGATGATATCTTTGAATGTGAAGAAATTGAAAAAAACAAATATAGTTTTTTTGTAAAATATTATAATGGTGGCTGTTCTTTTTCAGAAGCTATTGATAAAGCAATGCAGAAAATGAAAAAAAATAAATTAAATATAAATGATATAAATTTTAAAGATTTAAATGTTTTTTGGAAAGAAATTGAAAATGGTAATAGTTTTGAAGAGCATTTTGAAATTTTAAAAGAGTTTCAAAAAAAATATAATTTGACAGATAAAGAAATCATAAAATTTTCAAATATGAGATATCAATGGAACAATTAAGGAATGAAAAAATTATTAATTTAGATTTAGATTTTCAAAATCAACAGAATCTTTTAATCCATTAGAAGATATTAAAGAAGAAGATATAAATGAAATTATAACAGACATTTTAAATACAGAAAAAATAAAAAATAAAGATAGAATAAAGATAAAAGATGGTGAAAATTCTTTTTTAATAAATAAAAAAGAATTATTTAAGATAATAAAAAGAGAAAATTTAAAATTAAATAGTGATTCAATTACAAATAGAATTTTTGTAATCTTTTTTAAAAATTCTAATTCAATAAATCAAAAAAATGTTGAAAGTTATATAAAAGAAATGAAGTCATATAGTATAAAAGAATTATTTTATTTTGAAGATTTTAGGGAAAAGTTATATAAGAAAATAATGAAGAGTTTATCAGAAAAAAATAAAGAAATTTTATTAAAAATGAAGAATAAAAATAATTGGATAGTAGATGAAAGAAGTATTTTTTTTTAAACTACTTTTAAGAAGATTTTTGATATAATAATCTTAACAAAAGAAGATAAGGGTTTCAAAATGAAAACAATTGAAGAAGTTAAAGAAATTATTGAAAATTCTGCATTTAATAAACAAAAATATGAAGTAAATATTAGGATTAGAAAACTTGTTTCTGGGTTAATGATGTATATTGACTATTCTAATGAAAATCCAAAGATAGAAGATGTTTTTAAAAAGGGAATTCCTGATTTTCAAAGAGATAATAATATTTGGTCTAGAGATATGAAAATTAAATTTGTTGAAAATATTGTAAAGGGATTTAAAACAAAATTTCAACTCTTTGAGATAGATGGAAAAGATGATGGTTGTCAAATTTTGGATGGTCTTCAAAGAATTACAGCATTATTAAGCTTTATGAACAATGAATTTAAAATTTTTGATAATTCTTTTAATTATGATGATATTAAAGATATTTTTTTAAGAGGAATGTCTAGAACTATTGTTATTGAAATCTTTAAATTTAAAAATAAAAATGAAGTAATTGATTTTTATGTAGAGATGAATGAAAATATTACTCACTCTCCTGAAGATATTAAAAAAGCTTTAAGTTTCAAGGAATAATAAAATGTTAAAATTAGATTACGATACAAGAGAAATTTCTTTTAATGATTTAAAAAATTGTAAAACTATTTCTTATTTAAAAAAAGAATTGAGTGAAAAAAATAAAAATCAATTTTTATTTAATGTTTACAATAATCAAATAGGGTTAACAAATAATATTATTCTAATAGAAGATGAAGAAGAATTTTATATAGTAAAAGGGTTAGAGAAGATAGAATTATTAAAAGATTTTTATGAAGATAAAATAAAAATTGATTTTATAAATGGGAATAATATAAAAAATCCTTATTTTTCAGAATTAAAATCAAGTGATAAAAGAAAATTTAAGAATTGCGATAGATTTAGAGTTGTGATTGTTTATAAAGATATAAAAGATAATACAGAAGAAGTTATAAGAACTATTTATAATTCAATTTAAGGTTAAAAAAAATGAAACTAGATGACAGAATAAAAGAATATGAAAAAGAATATGAAAAAAAAGTGCCTACTGATTTTCATATTATGATAAGAATAGATGGGCATAAATTTTCAAAATTTACAAAAGGGTTCAAGAAACCTTTTGACTTTATTTTATCTGAAGCAATGAGAAAAACAACAATAGATTTAATGAGAGAATTTTCTGCTATAACTGGATATACACAAAGTGATGAAATAACTTTATTAATCCCCTCATTAAAAGATAATACTATTGACAATAGAGAAGAAGAATCACATAAATTAGACAAAAGAGTAAAAAGAGAATGGAAACATATATATAATGGTAGAGTAATGAAAATTGCTTCTTTAATTTCTAGTTATACTTCAATTAGATTTAATAATTATTTAATGGAATTATTAAAAGAAGTTCCTAAAAATGAAGAGAATAAAGATTATATAAAGATTGTAAGTAAAAAAATAGGAAAAGCTTATTTTGATGCTAGGGTTTTTGGAGTTCCAGAAGAAGATGAAGTATTAAATACATTTTTATTTAGAACAAGAGATGCAGAAAAAAATAGTAAGAGTATTTTTGCACAAGCTTTTGTAAAGCATAAAGAGCTACAAAACCTAAATGGCAATGAACAAATTAAACTATGTAAAGAAAAAACTGGTGAAGATTGGAATCAATTACCTAAAAGATATAAATATGGTATTTTTATAAAAAGAGACGAAGTTGAGACAGATATTCCAGATGAATATAAAAAATTTCATAACAATAGAAGTAAAAAAGTAAAAAGAGTTAAATTTAGTTCTTTTTATTTTAAACTTAATTATTCTAAAAAGAATATTAATTTTATTATGAGTAAATATACAAATGCCAAAACCGAATAGTTATGGTATTTGTCTATATAAGATAGAAAGAGGAGAAATTTATATTTTTTTAAATAAAACTTCTTCTGTTTCTGATTGGATAAAGTAAAAAGGAAGATAAAAATGAGAATTTTAAATAAATTAATTATAGGTTTAATAGCTATTTGTTTAAGTACAACAATTGTAAGTGCAAAAGAATATGTTGCTAGTGGTGACAGATATTTTGCGATACGTGGAATATCTAAAGTTATTAATACTAAAAAATATACAAAAAAAAAGAATGGTTGTTTATATATAAAACATGAAGATTTGAAAAAAGATGCAGATGATTATGAAGGGTATTTCAGTTTTGAAGTATGTGGTTCATATATAATTGAAGAATATGAACCAAGTTCTTTATAAAAGTATTAAAATGAAAAATAAAAGAGTATTATTAAAGTTAAATTCTTCAATATTATTTTTTGGTTTTTTTGGTTTTTTTATTGAAAATCAAAATTATTTAATAAAAGATGGGTAAAAGAAGGATGGAATATAGCAAAATTAGTTAGAAAAATGACAAGTAAGAGGTTATTTGATGTGGAATATTTTATAGAACATTCATTAAAAAGAGTTAAAATATAAAAATAAAAAGAAGAACTCTGTTTAAAATATAGAGTTCTTTAAAAATAAAATAACTAAATGTCCAACAAAAAAAATATTTTAAGCAAAAATTAGTCTAATATAGATATTTGTCTATAATTAATTTTTGAATAATCAATTTTGCATAAATTAAAAACATAATCAAAAACTTCTTCAACTGTTTCTTTTTTTCTTCGTGTTGCTAATGATTCAAGCAAAGAGCCATCGCTATATTTTGATAAAAAATCAATAACTTCTAAGTTATCACAAAAATTGCTTTGTATCACTTTCAAGTTTGTATCACAAACAACTAAAACATCTTTATCAGAAGTTTCAACTACTGAAACAGAAGAAAGAATTAAATCCATTCCTTCTGAACTATCTAAACTATCTAAAACAATATTAAAACTTTTCATAAAATCAAATCCTTTAAATTAATTAATGGATTGTATCTAATCAAAAATTAAAAGGAACTTAAAAAGAAATATTTTAAAATAAAATTTTATCTTTTTCTATTCTCAGAAGAAATATAATTTTTAATATCAGAAAAATCTTCAACAGAAATAGAAGTATCAAAAAATATAGAATTAAATAGTTCAATAGATATTTGTGTAGAATTATTATCTTGTTGGTTTAAATCATAATTGAAATATTTTTTTAGAAAATATTTTTTAACTTTGGGATTTTCACTAATTTCATATAAAAGTTTACTTTTGGAAAAAGAAGATATTTCAGTTTGTTTTAAATATCTATCAGAAAAAAATAAAAACAATAATGAAGCAAACAAAAAAATAATAATATTTCTAAATAATGGTATGTTTTTTTGAAAAAAATAGAAAATAATTTGTTGATTTGTATTTTTAATATTATTATTCTCTTTAAATTGTTCATATTTTGAAAAAACAATTTGAATTAAAAAAAATATTGAAATGATTAATGAAAATGAAAACAAACTATATACATATATAAAAGGACTACTAGACTCAAAAATAACACTATCTGTAGTATATATTAAAAATAAATTTGAAATAATCAATGAAGAAAAAATAAGTATGTATATGATTAATTTAAAAGTATTGATAGTGTTTTCCTTTATAATGAATCACCTCTACTAAACTCTTAGATCAATAGAAGAGGTATTATTGCTAAACATGATAAAAACAATTAAAAATTGTATCCCCAAACATAAAGTGGAAGATTGACATTATTTATCTTTTGATTATATTCAAATAGGATAAAAAATACATTTTTATCAAATAACTTATGTATTTCAGAAGTATCAGCCCTTGTGCGAGATATAATCTGTTCTGATTTATTATTGGAAATAACTTTTTTAATAAGCAAATTGCCTATGTTTTGTTTTTTGAATTCTGTTTTGATAGCAATAGAAGAAAGATATAAAGAATTTTTTTCAAAAGAAGAAAATGAAGGAAAAGCTTCAACAATAGAATAACCACTAATTGATTTTTTAATAAAAGAAGCTGTTAAAAATCCAACAGGTAAATTATTTAAAAAAGCAATATAAATAAAACCATTATTAAATTCGTCAATTAAAAATTGGTGAATATACTCTTTTGAAACATCTAAATCAAATGGTTTTGTTGAAAAAGTTTTTCTATATAAAGAAAAAAGAAAATCATAATATAAAAGAAAATCGTTATCATTAATTTGTTTTATTTTTAACAAAATTAACTCCTAATAATAATAATTATATTATAGTAATTATTATTATAATTTTATAGAATTTTTATTTTTATGTTTGATAGTTTTTAGGTGTTTCTTGTTTTTAAATATATTATGAAAATGTTCAACCGCTTCATTAAGGTCTTTGTTAGAGTTAATTTCAATACTATAAGAATTATCAGTTTCTGCAACAATAGAAGCATAAACTAAGTGTCTTTCAAAAAAGTGTCTTTCTATTGCATTTTCATCTTTTTCTAATAATATTCTCCTATTTTTATTTTCAGGAGTATTTGGATTTTGTTTAAGTTCTTCAATTCTTTTCTTAAAAAAATCAATAGAAGAATTTAAATAAATAATATTTTGTTTTATTTTCATACCATCTGTATATACAATCGGGAAATAACCTCCTACAGAAATAATACACTTATTATTATATAAACTTTCATAAGTAGATATAAAAGTTTCTGTTATCTTTTCTGGTTTCATTTCTTTATAAGCATTCTTTATTGTAGTTCCAAGATTTTTTTCAACTTCTTTATCCAAGTCAAAAAATGGAAGATTGAGTTCTTTTGATATGTTTTCTCCAAAAGTTGATTTTCCTACTCCTGTTTGTCCAATTATTGTTATACTTTTTTTCATAAAAATCCTTTTTGTTTAATATATTTTTTAATAATTATAAAGAAAAAGATACATAAAAAAATTAAGTAAAAAATATTTTATGATATACTTTTAAAAGAAAAAACAAAGGCTTAAAGAATGGCAAAAAAAATATATATAGTTATCAATGGTAGAAAAAATGGTATTTTTGATGATTGGGATGATTGTAAAAATTCTGTTAATGGATATCCTAGTGCAAAATATAAATCATTTAAAAATGAAGAAGATATAAACAAAGAAAAAGAATACAAAGAATTTTATGAAAAAGAAAAAAACATAAAAAACAAATCTTCTGAGATAAAAGAAAATAATATCGAACAAAAGAATATAAATAAAGAGATAATTCAAAATAGTATATCGGTAGATGGAGCTTGTTCTGGTAATCCAGGGGAAGGAGAATATCAATGTGTTGATACAATGACAAAAGAGAAAATATTTAGTATGTCAGGCTTTAAAATGACAACAAATAATATAATGGAATTTTTAGCATTAGTAGAGGCATTAAAATATATGCTAAAACAAAAGAAAGAATATAGAAAAGTAATTTATTCAGATTCAATAACAGCTATATCTTGGGTGTCAAATAAAAAAATAAAAACAACATTAACAAGAACAATAGAAAATGAAGATACATTTTTTATGCTAGAAGAAGCTGAAAAATGGTTAAAAAAATCTAATTCATTATATGAAGTATTGCCATTAATACAAAAATGGGATACAAAAAGTTGGGGAGAAATCCCGGCAGATTTTGGGAGAAAATAATTCTTTCTATATCAAAGAGATATAGACCTATTTAATATTAAATAGGTTATTCTATGCTCAAAGAAAGAATCTGTTCGGGATAAAAAGAAGCAAAAGAATAATCTCTATCTTTTGGGTAGATTAAGAACAATCTATCTTCTTGTTTATTTTTAGAGTGCTTTTTGCTGCTTTTTGAAGAAAAAAAGATATCTCTATAATTTTCGGAAAAAGAAGCATAATCAATTGTCTTGATAGTTTTGTCTTTCTTTCTAATAGTAACAGAAACAAAATTATTATTAAAAATATTTTGAATTTCATCTCTGGATAAATGTTTAAAATCAACAATATCACCTGGAAGCCATTCTACTTCTACGTCTTCTTTGACTGTGGTACTATATTTTTCTGAAATTTCTACAAGTTCTTCCAATAAAGAAATCTCTTTTCTTAATGCAGAGACTTCTTTGAGTTGTTCTTCAAGTTCTTCTTTTTTTTGATTTAAAATATTAATATATTTCATATTATTGTCCTTTTCTTTTTTTGTTATATAAATTATAACAAAAACTCCCTTATACTCTGCTTAATAGAGCTTTTGAAAAAGAGAAATAATATTTTCTCTTGGTAATGTGTCTGTGATAGAAGAAGCTGTTTCTCCTATTAAAGAAAGTTCTACAATATTTGAAGAAAGAACTTTTAAAACTTCTTCTTCTGAAATCTCTAAATCTAAATAATCATTTAAAATACAAATAACAGAAGGAACTAAAAAAGAGACATCATAATTAAGATTTCTCAAATAAGAAGAAAATTCTTCTTCTGTATCAAAATATAAAGTATTTTCATCTCTATAAAACCCTTCAATAATAAGCTCAAAATCTGTTTTTTCCCAATCAAAAGCAAGAGTATTAGTTGTCAAGTCTTTATATAGAAACTGGTCAGTTTTTGTGTTGACAGCAAGAATAAGTTTTGTCTTTTTAATTTCAGGAAGATAAGAGATATCAGAAATAGCAGAAGAAGAATTGAATTCTATAACAATATGAATAAAATAACTAAAATGTAAAAATGGATTTTTCTTTTTATTTTTGTCATCATCAAGGGAAAAAACTTTAACAATAAATTTAGATTGTTCTGACCCTTTTCTAATATTTGAAACTTCAATGATAATATCATGTAGGAGTGTATTAGAAAAAGAAGCAATAAAAAAATCAGTACTTTCTTCCTCTTTTAAATCAAGGATTTCATTTTGGATATTTTTTCTTTGTAAAAAAGATTCTATTTCAAATTTATTTGTCGGGTTAATTATATTCATAATTGTAATTCCTTTTCTTTTTTTGTTATATAAATTATAGCAAAAGTAGCCTTATAGAAAACTTAAAAAGAATAACTAAAAGAGAGATAATGAAATCCTTCAAAAAAAGTATTATTTACGGTTATAGAAGGAGAAAAATTATAATTTATAGAAAAATTTTTAAAATAAAATCTAAGACCAGGAGTTGCACCAATGATTGGTTCGTATTTGAAAGTAGAACTACTTAATGAATCAGTTTTCTTATAACCAATATAAGTGTAAACAGAAGATGCTATAGAATAATTTGAATTAATTTTGTATCTTAATTCAGTTAAAATGCCTCCAAAAAAAAATGGATTTTTATAAGAGTCTGAAATCAAATTAATGCTATAACCTAAAACAAATTGTGTATTTCTATTATTTTTTTTTGAATAATTTGTATGTTCAAATCCTAGACCATAATTAAAAGAATTATATTTATACCCACTACTATCTTTTGAGTGAAAGTGAGATGTCAAACCATGTATTAAAATTCTATTTTCTGAAGAAAATAAAATAGAACAAAATAAAAGAAATAAAAAAAGTTTTTTCAAAAAATATACCTTAAAAAATAAAAGTAAAATAATTATAAAAAAATTTAAGATTATTTTAAGTGAAAATATATTAAAATAAAATAAAATAAAATAAAAATAGGAATGTAATGGGGAAATTATTTATAAGTGGAGATTGGCATGGAAATAAAAAAAATGAATTAACATTTATAAATAAAAAAGAGTTTTCTGAACAAAAAGACCTGACAAAAGAAGATGTATTGATACAACTAGGGGATTTTGGTTTTTTATGGTTCTATAAAGAATATAAAGAAGGTTTTAAAAAAGATAAAAATTACTTGGAACAAATAGCAAATAAGAAATTTATAACACTTGTTGTTCCTGGTAATCATGAAAATTATGATTTAATAAATGAATTACCAATAGTAGAAAAATGGGGTGGTAAGGTATACGAATTAAAAATGAAAAAAAATTCAATATATTTTGCTTATAGAGGAGAGGTTTATACAATAAACGATAAGAAAATATTTACTTTTTCTGGTGCAGAAACTTCAAGTAAAGATGAAAGGTTCACATTAGAGCAACATAAATCCGGTAAGTTATATAAAATAAAAAAATATAAATATGGTGAATATAAAAAGACAGTATTTGAAAAGATAAAAATAAGTAAAGTTGATTATTGGGAACAAGAGCTACCAACAAAAGAAGAGTATGAAAATGCAATAAAACAATTAGAAAAAGTTAATTATGAAGTAGATTATGTATGTTCTCATACAGGACCTAAAACAATAATAGAAGAACTGATAAAAGAAAAAATAAAAATAAACAAAAAAGAAATTGATTTTTATAAAACAAAATTAAATTGTCCTGTTTCAATATTCTTGGAAGAAATAAATGATAAATTAAAATTCAAAGAATGGTATTTTGGACATTTTCATATAAACTTTGAATATATTCAAAATGATAAAAAATATATATGTAATTACAAAACAAAACCAATAGAATTAATAAAATAAAAGGAATAAAAAATGTATAAAACATTAGAAGAAGCAACAGATTATATTAAAATGGGTTTTTATGAAAAAGCAAAAGAAATTATAGAAGTAGAAATATATAGAGAAAAAAATGAAGATTTAAAAAAATATGTAAATAAAGTTATATCTATAATAGATTTAATGGAAGAATACAAAGAAAAACCAGATAATAAAGAAAAATATATTGATAAATTTAAATCATTAAATTTAAAAGATACTAGAGGTTTTTATGAAATAACACATAGAATTGAGAAAGAATGGAATAATTTAATTTCTCAACACATTTAAAAGTGCTGAGAAAATATTAAGAGTTAATATATATATTGTTATTATTGAGTTTTTTCTCAGCAATAGAAAATAAAAACATCCCAAAATCTTCATAAAGATTGAAAATAATTTCTGAGATATCTTTAAAATATTTTTCAACTTCTTCAGTATTAAAATTATACTCTTCTTCAGAAGAAATGTCATCAATTGTAGTTTCAAAAGTATTTAAATCTTTAAATGTCAAATCTAACCAAATTGTGGATGGTGTTGAATAAGATACTTCAACTTTATTAACATTTTTATTATTTTTTAAAAATAATTGGATGGATTTAGAGATATCACTCTTAACATTATCCAAAATATTCTCAACAAATCCAAATTTTTCACTTTCATATAAATCAATGTTCATAATATAATTCCTTTTCTTTTTTTGTTATATAAATTATAGCAAATGAAGAATTAAGAATAACTTAAATCAAAAAATATATTCAATAGAAGAGAATTCTTTAAAAGTAGGAATCTCAAAATTTTCTATCTGTTTATTTATAACTGATGTAGGAATCTTTTTACCTTCTCTAAATTTATTTTTTTCTCTGATAAAATTTTCCCCTTTAAGAAAAACAAAAGCAGAATGATTATATTTTGTTGTTGGAAATCTTTTAAGTAATTTAAACCTATCAATAACAGATAAATTAGTCATATCAATAACGATATTTTTATTACTATCAACATTTTTTGAAATATCATTTAAAACTTTTTTCCAAGCTTTATCTATATTTTTAGAGTAATCAATACTGTTATAATCAAGTTTTTTTTCATCAAAAAAGCTATCAATGGAAATTATAGAATAATCTTTAAACCTATCATTGTTGTTTTTTAAATATGTACTCTTTCCAGAACCAGAAGGACCAATTAAAAAAACAACTTCTTTATCTGGCTTGTGTTTTGGGTATTTTAGATGATTATATGGGGTATAATTGTTTAATAAAACAAAAAAATCAGACAATCTTTCTTTTTCAGAACTGGATTGCATAGTTCTACCAAAAGCATCTGCTTTTGTAAAAGATAACAATGAATAATAAATGTTTAAATCATTACCATATTTTAAATCAATATCAGATAATCTATCTTTTAATTCTTCATCTGCTCTGACCCAAAAAGAGCCATGCCAATTAATTAATTTAAGAACTCTGAGAATATCAATATTAAAACCTTCTTTTTTTGCTTTGTTCAAAATATCAATAGATTTAAACATAGAAACATTTTCATGCTTTGAAAATGATACTCTTCCATTTTCTTTCTCTTTTCTTGTATATATTTTTCCTAAATCATGGAAAAGACCGGCAAAAAGAAAATCAATATCATTAGAATCTTCTAATAAATCTAAAACCATATTTGTATGAGCCAAAACAGAACCTTCTAAGTGAAATGGGTTTGGTCTGCCATTGCTATGTGTATGTGTTGTTGATTTCATTAAATCAAAAAGTTCTGGATAATTCGATTGAAACCAATCTGTTATTTTTGTTCGCATAATAAAGCTGCCTTTTTCCAATTTTTTTTCCAATGTTCATCTGTCTGAACATGACCTAATCGTACATATTTTGCAACATACTGAGAAAATAAATCTCCTGAAAAAGATTTGCAAACCCTTGCAACAAAACCTTCAGTTGAACCACCTAATACAGAGTCTTTTTCAATATGTGTATCCATCCAATCATTAATTTCTGTAATAGTTAGAAATTGTCCTCTAAATAAAACAGGAACTAACGATAAACCAATTCTTATAGCTTCTTCTACAACAGCATCCCAAGATAACCAAATATCTTTTTTTGAATCATAAATGGCAAAGAGATAAAAATAAGAAACCATGTTGGTATATTCTATACTATGAATAGCATAAGTGTTTTCTCCAAAATACCAATAATCTGGATTTATAAAATCTAGTTTAGAATAATAAATGCCTTTTATATAATCATACCAAGGTTCTTTTGTTGGTATCATATGACTTCTTCCAAAAACACCTTCTAAACCTTTAAAACAGGTATTACTGCCGTCTATTTTTTCAAGAATGACAATATCCTCTTGCAAAAAATTTCCAAGATATTTTAATGAAATGACCTTATCATCACTATGAATCTCAGGAGAAAAATTAAAATGTAATGTTCTAGGGTATTTTTTCATTAAAAATCCTTTAACTAAGAAAAATCAGTCAAACTAATAGAGAAACCTTCTTCATCTAATAATAAATCTGATAAATCATAATTGCTATTTTTACAGTAATCATAATGATTTTTATTATCTGTGTTTTTTTTACTATCTAAAACAATTTTAACAAATTCTAAAAATTCTATTTGTTTATCTTCTTCATTGTAAATTAAATCAGAATTAAGAAATAGATATTCAAACCACTCTTTTTTGGATAACAATTGAGGGGTATTATAATAAGTGTCTTCTTCATACCCTTGGAAAGAGAATTCCCAACCAATTGATTTTTTACCAATATGCAAATCTGGTTGATTTACCTTTCTATCTTTGAATTTAACATAATAATTCATTCCCATTTAAAAATCCTTCTATTTTAATACTATTATTATATAATAAAACAACTTAACACAAACTTAAAATAAAATAAGAGAAACAACAATATAATAAAATAAAAAAGGAAAAAGATATGACAAAACAAGATAAAATAGAAATGAAAAAAAGAATAGATAAAAATATAGAAAAACTAATAGAATTAAAAAAAATAGATTCAAATAATGAATTTGTCTTAAATAATTCATTAAAAGTTTCTGGAAAAGAAAAGATAATAAGAGAAAATGTGTTTGTTAAAGAGTTCAAAGAAGAAGAATTAGAAGAATTAGAAGATCAAAGGTGGACAATAACAGATGTAAGAGTTGTTATAACTATAGAAAAAGAACTATCAATTCAAGTATTAAAACTTGATTGGAGAGAAGGAGACATTGACCATGCAAGTGTTAAAACAAAAAAAATAAAAAATTTAAAAGAAGAAACACTTATACAAATAGATAAAAAACTAATAGAATATATCAAATATAAAACAATAGAACTATATAAAGAATATAAAAGGCAACAAGAACAAAAAGAATTACAAAAATTCTTAAAAAACAATTTTGATTTAAATGATTCAAAAAATAAAAAAGAGAAACAAAGAACTATTAGAGATTGATATATATATTAAAAAATGATACAATGTTAAAAAAATAGAAGGAAATAAAATGAAAAAAAGTATTTTTTTAACATTGTTGTTGTTAATAATAACAAATATAAATGCAAATGAAAATTTTGTTTATGACGATTATTTAAGACACAAAGCAAAGAAAAATGGATTAGTTCCAATTCCTGGAAATACAAGGAAACTTTTAAAAATAATAAAATTAGAACCAACAACTAAAAATAAATACAAAGCAACAGTAGGTCAAAAATTATTCTTTGACCCAAGGTTATCAAAATCAGGACTAATAAGTTGTAATACTTGTCATAATATAGCATTAGGAGGAGTTGACGGAATTCCTGTTGCTATTGGAGATAATTGGAAGAAAAATCCACATGATTTAAATTCTCCAACTGTATTAAATGCTGTTTTAAATGAAAAACAATTTTGGGATGGAAGGAGCAAAACATTAGAAGAACAAGCTTCTGGACCTATTCAGGCTTCTCCTGAAATGGCTGCCTCTCCTGAGCATGTTAAAAATTTAGTAAACTCAATACCATATTATTTAAAAACATTTAGAAAAATCAATAATGATATGAATTATATACCAACAATTAAAGATGTTGCAGAAGCAATCGCAATATATGAAAAAACACTAATAACTCCTTCGCCTTATGATATGTTTTTAGAGCGTGGGTTAGGAGCATTGTTCAAAGAAGAACAAAAAGGATTGAATTTATTTATTGATAAAGGGTGTGTGACTTGTCATAATGGAATTAATCTTGGGGGAGGTATGGCTATGTTTCCTGTTGTTAATAAATATAAGTATGCTTCAGGGGATTTTAAAGGTAATAAAAATGGACTAGTTAAAGTTCCAACACTTAGAAATATAGATAAAACTGCTCCTTATTTTCATAATGGAAAAGTATGGACATTAAGGGAAGCAATTAATATAATGGCAGATACTCAATTAGGGATTGAACTAACAAAAGAAGAAGTGGTATTGATAGAAAGATTTCTTAAATCATTGTCAGGGGAAATAAGAAAAAAAGAATTTATAAATGAAGAACTTCCAATTAGAACAGAAAAAACAGAATTGCCAAAAATATAATTAATTAAAAATAAACAATTTTAAGTTAAAATTAAGGTAAGAAATGTTAAATTTCTAGTTGTTAAAATAAAAAACTTCTGTAAAGAAGAAAAGGAAAAAAATGTTTAAAAGTAAAAAGTTAATTGTAGCTATGTTATTAACAGGGTTGGTGAGTTCATTATCAGCAAGTATATCTACTAAAAAATTCTATGAAGAACCAAACACTTCAACAATTTCATTTAAAGATAGTAAAGGATATACATTCATATATAATAGAAAAGATGTTTCTGTGCAAAATAATTCTGAAGCACAATTATTGGAATCATTATATAAAAATGTATGTGGAAACCCAAAAATCAGGAATTTTATAGAAAGCGGTATAAGAGCAAAATATATCTATCTATTAAAAGACGGTTCTTATTTAGAAGAAATATCAAGCTGTAAAAATCATTAGAAGGAATAAAAATGTTAAAAAGAATAATTATATCAATTATGATGTTGTCTGGTTTGTTTAGTATAGCTTCTGCTAATATATCTGCTGATAGGTTTTTTGAGAAAAAGAATGATTCTTCAGTAATTTTAAAAGATGCAGAAGGGTATACATTTTTGTATAACAAAGAAGGGACTTCAATTAATAATAGTTCAGAGGCAAAAATATCTGAAAATCTTCACAAAAAAATATGTCAGAATAAAGATTTGAAAAAAGAACTTGAAAAAGGTGTTTCTTATAAATATATCTATATTTTTGATGATGGAGGTTTTTTGATTGAAGTAAGTGATTGTAATTAAAAAAAAGGAATTAAAAAATGAAAAAAATAATGTTAATCTTAATAATGTTAAGTGCATTAAGTTCAAGTATGTTCGCTTCTATTTCAATAGACAAATTTTGGGACATCCCTGATGAATCATATATAAGTTTAAAAGATTCAACAGGGTTTACTTTTGTATATAATAGAGAAACATTATCTATCTCTGATAATTCAGAAGCTGGGATAAAGGAAAAGTTAAAACAAAAGTTGTGTTCTAATGAAAATTATAAAAGAGAAATAAATAATGGTTTAAAACTAAATTATATCTTTGTGTATAAAGATGGCGCATTTTTAATAGAAATTGACAGTTGTGAAAAATAATAATTGTCTGGTTAATATACCAGACAATTATAATAGAATACTAAGTTCTATTATAGACTTTTTTTCTTTCTTTTCTTTCTTCTAAATTATTAGACAAATCTGAAATAACTTTTGTAACAGCATTTAAAATCTGTTTTTCAGCTAATGTTAATTGTTTAAAAAAAATAGATAAATCTTCATCATCAGAATCAAATTCAGAAAAAGAGAATTGTTCAATTAAATCTTTAATAAAATAAGTTGGAGAAGAATATTTAATAACATTGTCTCTATCTTTATAGATATCTTTTTTGATATTTCTGATTTTTTCTGAAAAATTATTGCTTCTTGATATAAAAAGATTCCATAAAATAAGATTTTCTTTATCTATTTCATTTTCAGTAAGAAACAATCCAAGCTCTTTTTTAACACTATCAAGAAAATCATATAATATAGAAACAGTTGTATCAAAAGATAATCTATTAACTCTATATCTCATATAATCTAAATATTCTGCTTCCATAACTATTTTATGTTCTTTTTCTTTTTTTCTTCTATCTACTTCTTCTTTAAAATATTTTTTTAATGCCAAAATAGTTTCTTCAGGTATTTTGTGATTAGTCATATTAATATTTTCCTTGTTTTATTTTTAATTATAAATGATTTAAGTATTAAGAAAATTAACTTATATAAAATGAAATAAATAAATATTTTAAAAATACAAAACGAAGCAAATTAATATTCAAAAAAACTTTAAATATTTTATTATCTTTATTAATAACATATTTAAAGTTTTTTTGAATAACACCCTACCCTCTAATTTGTTATTTTGTCAAAAATAATGACTTTGTTATTAAAAAATGAAAACTGTGATTCGTAAATTGAATAATTATATTCATTTTTGTTATAAACATAAAAAAGACCTTTAAAAAACAGTTCTTGTTTTGCATTAGATTCTGAAATGAATCCAATAAATTTTGCTTCCTCAAAAGAATAAGATAAATTATCAATTGAAGATATAGCAGACATCTTAATATTTGGTAAAGAAAGTAATGATAATTCATTATGGAAATAAAAATCTTCACTTGTAAAATAAAGCCCAGGTTCAGAAAAATTTTCAATATAATGTTCTTTTAAGATTTCTCTACCTTTCCTTGTTTCATTAAAAAAATAAAAATTTTTAAAAATAAAAAAATGTGATTTTTCTTTTAAAAAATCATCAAAAAATTTATTATTTATTGTTAAAGTAGTATCTGAAATTTTATTTTGAATAGCAGATTCTTGACTAGAGAGAAAATCTTTTCTGTGAGCTGAATATTGAATATCTTCATCAATTTTTTTAATGTCATATTGAATGGATTTTTGAATTTCCTTGAGATTGTTATATGTATTAATAATTGTGGAAATATCTTGTTTTTTCATAAAATTGTTTCCTTATATTTTTTTGAATAAAAATGTTTTGCTTTATAATAAATGAAGTATAACAAATAAAAAATTAAAAGAAACTGAAAGGAAATTATTTTGTCTGATAAAATAATAAACTTTGCTGATTTATTTGCTGGTTTAGGTGGTTTTAGAGAAGGGTTTGAAACAGCAACAAATGAATTAGGGATTAAAACAAAATGTGTTTTAACTGCTGAAATTAAAAAGGCAGCAAAAGAAGTTTATAAAAAAAGATACAAACAAGATAGCGTTGAAGATAAAGACTTTAAAGATATAAGAGAATTGTCAAATAAAGATATTAAAAAATTAGAAATAGATGTTCTATTGGGTGGTTTTGTATGTAAATCATTTTCAAAATCAGGAAATAGAAAAGGATTTGAATGTGATATAAATGGTGATTTATTTTTTCAAATACTAAAAGTATTAAAAGCTTCAAATACAGGAGTTGTTATTTTAGAAAATGTAGATAATTTAGTTATACATGATAAATCAATTTCAAAACATAAAATATATAAAAATAATGAAGAAATAGAGATAGGGAATACATTCAAAATAGTATTAGAAGAGTTAGAAAAACTAAATTATGAAATATCATGGGAAGTTTTAAATGCAAAAGATTTTGGATTACCTCAGAGTAGAAATAGAATATTTATAGTGGCTGTTAAAAAAGATATAGAAAAAAATGAGAAATTTAAAACAGTAAATAAAAAAATATCAATGAAGTATAAAAAGAAAACAAAACTATTTAAAGAGATAAAAGAAGAAGCAACAGAAGAAATAATAAAAAATGATTTTACAAAAAAATTATGTGAAAAATATGATATGAAATTTTTAGAAGGAAAAAAGATAAATGATAAAAGAGGAAAAGACAATAATATACATAGCTGGGATTTTGGATTGTTTGGAGAAGTGTCAGAGGCAGAAAAAAAAATATTAGTGGAGATAATGGAAAATAGAAGAAAAAAGATATACAGAGATAAATATGGGTTATCAAATGATGGAGTTCCTCTAAAAATTGAAGATATAGAAGAACTAACAAATATGGCTAAAAAAGAATTGAAGAAAAATATAAATTCTTTATTGAAAAAGGGGTATTTAAAAGAAAGAAAAATAAAAGAACATATTGGGTATGACATTATATCAGGAAGACTAAAATATTATTTTAATAATTTTATACATCCAGAAGGAATAACACTAACATTAACGGCAACAGATGCAAAGAAAAATGGTGTGTGTGAAAAAAATGGAGTAAGACATTTGACAAATGGAGAATTATGTGATTTGTTTGGATTTAATAAAAAATTAATGCTACCAGCATTAGAAGGTATAAATAAAAACCAGATATTTGATTTATTTGGCAATTCATTGGCAGTTCCTATTGTTTATGAAATAACAAAGGAACTTTTTAAAAAAATATCAATTGACCACTGAATAATAAAACAATAATTATACCCAAACAGTCAAATCATCAAACCCATCAGAATGAGCTTCTTTCATGGCAGAAACAATTTCAATAATGCCAATGGTATCTTGGTTGAATTTAACAATATTTGAATCAAAAGAATCAATTAATGAAGTAATTAATTTGTCATTGTTTTTTGTATCTAAATCTTGTATTGTAAAAGTTATTTCAGTATAATCATCATTAGGTGAGACTTTAAAATGTTTAATAAAAATATTATTTTCTTCAAAAATATCAACTTGTTCTGCAAGGTGAATTAGTAAATCTTCTGAAACATTTTTGCTTGAGAACTCTGCAATTTTTTTTACTGTATATTGTGTCATAATGTAAATCCTTTTCTTTTTTTTGTTATATAAATTATAGCAAATAAGCAATTAAATAAAGCTTAAAGCATATATATTAAGACGGTTGCTCAAGAGTTTCTCTAAGCTTATCAAAATCAATAACAAAAAAATCAAGATTTCTATCTGTTGTTTCTAAAAATTTCTTTAAATTTTTTTCAAAATCAGATAATGATTTTAAAGCTCTCTTTTTTAGTTTCTTCTGTATTTTGTCAAGGAAATTAGCACAGTGAAACTCTTTTGCTTCTTCCATATTATCAAATGAACCAAGAACAGAAGATTTTTCAATAAAAAAATAATTATCATTAAAAGAGAAAATATTTCCATGGTTAGGGATATATTTTTCTCTACTATATTTGAAATTATTTTCAAAATGAACAATAAAAATATCACCTTCCTTTGTTACAATATATTTCAAAACAGGAACTGGGAAGTTAAAAAACGAATGTTCAATATCTTCATATTTTGAAGTTTCAATTAAGTTTTTTAATTTTGCTTTGACAATATTATCTATTTTTGTAATAACAAGTTTTTCATTATTTGATATTGATTTAAAATATTTTAGATAAAAAGACATATAAGTTAAACTATCTTTAACAGTTTGAAGTTTATATTCAAGTTCATTTTTCCGTCTCTTCAAATTTTCTTTTAAGTTCGTGTCAAATTCTTCTGGAATATATTTACAATATTTAAAAGCAGTTTTGATTTCTTCAATTTCAACTTTAAGATTTCTTTTTTCTTCTATAAGTTCTTTTGTCTTATTTAAAGCAAAATCATATTTTACTTGTCTAAATTCTTCTGGTATTATATTCATAATGTTATCCTATTAATTTTAATATTAAAATAATAACAAAACTATCCTTAAAAATAATTGAAAATAAAGGAAAAGGCTTTATAAAAAAACAAATGAAATATTTTATAATAAATAAAATATTAATAAAAAAGAGAAAATTATGAAAATAAAAAAAGTTTTAGATGATTTAGTTGTTGAAGTTACAAGAAAATGTAATCTGGCTTGTAAACATTGTTTAAGGGGACCAGCACAAAATAAAGATTTGAATATAGAAGGTTTCAAAAAAGACTTTAAAAAGAATATTGAAAAATATATAGAGGGAGATTATATAAACTCTATAACATTTACAGGTGGAGAACCATTTTTGAATATAGATACAATGAAAGAGGTTTTTGATTATATTACAAAAGAAAAAGAGATAAATATAGGAAATTTCTATATTGTAACAAATGGAACAAAATTCTCAATAAAAGCACTTAATCTTTTAACATATTTTTATGAAAGTTGTGTTGATAATGGAATTTCAATGTTGAAAATAAGTAATTCTCCATATCATATAGAAGAAAGGGGAGAAAAAATAGAAATTGATAATTGGGATGATTTCATATTATGTGACACAGAAAGATTTCAAGATATTAAAGAAATAGATAATAATATTGAAGATGAAGAGAAATTAGATGAACTTTATGATGAAAGGATTGAAGAGATATATGAAATGATAGATGATGTAGAGACTTTAAGAAAAATAGAGGTAGATAATGATAATCCAGACGCTTATAACTATCTTTTATACCAAGGGAATGCTGCAACAAACAAACTAGCAAAAAAAGAAAATAAACCAAGAAATAGAAATGATATAGAAGAAGCTTGGGAGGATGGAGAAAAAGATATAGAAAAAATAACATTATATTATTCGGCGGACAGAACAATAATAGACGGGTATTGTGATTATAGTTATGATACAATAAAAAAACAAAGACAAAAAAATAACAAAGAAAACAATAAAAGATTTATATGATAAGGAAAAATAAAAAAATACTTACAAGATGTAGAAGCAATGGTAAATTGGTAGACTATTCAGAAAAAAGTATGTTTGAATATTTAAAAAAAAGAGTTTTTAAATAATTTGAAGAATAAAAAAACAGAAAAAAATATAATAAAAGGAAATAAAAATGAAATACAACTTTGAATATTGGAAAGAATTAGAGAAAGAAATGTTAAAAGATTATCCAAAAGGATTAGGAAATTTAGAAATACTAAATGAATATGAGGAAGTTGAGAATGAACAAGAAAAAAGAAAACAAGGATTGAAAGTATGTGATGATTTTATATTGTTTGAAATAATAACTAAAAATGGAAGAAAAAAGAAACCTATTAATATAAATAAAATAGAGATTTTTTCTCAAAAGAAAAAAAATATAATAAGCCTTGAAGCATTTGAAATAATATCAAATATACTAGAATACAAACAAAAATATAAAAATAGCCTTTATGTAAGAATGAAACAACTTATAAATGCCATTGAAAAAGAGAGAAATACAGAAACAAAAAAAGAAAATTATTGTGAAATAACAAGATTTTTAATAAAAAAAGATTCAGGGAAAGAGATAACTGAATTTCCGATTGGAAACTATGATAAAATTTCAGAAGATATGATAGCTCATAGCAATGATTTTGAAAAAATATTAGTAAGACTCTTTTTTGATAAATTAAAAAAAGATTATCCAGAAGCAAAAAAAGAAGATTTGTTATTTAAAGCTCAAGAAAAAGTAAATTCAAAAAAGAGAAGATTGTTGCATGAAACAATAGAAGGAAATATGACAAAGGAGCTTTTAGAAAAAGAGTTAGAAACAGATATAGAAATAAACGATATGTATATAGAGGATTTAATAAGAACAAGTCAAGAATTCAATGAAGATATAGATAATATATTGGAATATATAACAGTGAATAGAATAAAAGTTTTAATGCAAGAAAATTATAGAATATTGGAAGAATCAAAGATAATGTATTTAATTGAAAATAAAGAGCTGAATGAAGAAGAAAAAGAAAAAGAGATACTAGAAGTAATAAAATATACTCAATTGACAATGAGTTCAAAAGAAAATATAATAAATCTCTATAACTTACAACAATATACGGAAGTAGAGAAAGCATTAAATTCAGAAAGAGCAGAAGAAATATTAAAAAAAGAAGATATAAAAAATTATAAAAAACAAATAAAAAAAGAGATAAGAAAAACAAAAAAAATAATGAGTAAAAATAAAAATGAAAGATAATTTAGATAAATATCTAAATAATAAAATAAATATAGAAGAGTTATTCTTTATAAACCCAACAATTAAAAAAACTATTTGAAGAAACTATTATTTAAGAACCCAAGAAGAATTATCAGATATTCTTAAAACACCAGAACAATTCTTGCAAATATAAGAACAATGTTTTTTTTGAATTTTGTTATGTTTAATAGAAGTGAGCCAATGTTCATGAGTACAATCACAAACATAAAGAATTTTCTTGACTTTTCTTTTATTGACAATTTTCATATTATGAGTTCTAGTAGGTTCTTCCCCTAATAAACACATAACATTCTTCCACTCTTCTCCATGTGGTTTGGCATATCTATTAAAAAAACCTTTATTCACAAAAAAACGGACAATTAAATGAGCTAATTCATGCAATGGTGTATGTAGTGTCATCTCTTCAAAATTATCAGGAACAAGCAACAAGTCCTTATTTAATCTGATATTATGAGTTTTATAAAAAGCTTTTCCGGCAACTTTTCCTTTTAAATTATAAGTTATATTTGGAAATTTAAAATCAGAGAAATCAACAGAAGGAGAATTAAATTGCCCATATAATTTATAATTGTTATTTTTGAATCTATCAATAGCTTCTTCTATATTAGCATGGATAATGTTATCTAATTCTTCAAAACTATATTTATGTTTCATAAATAAACCTTTTCTTTTTTTGTTATATAAATTATAACAAAAGAAATATTATTTATCTTCTCTTCTAAAACATTCATAATAAAATCACTTTTTTACTTTTTGGAAATTATATCATTAATAATCTTATTAATTTCTGAAAAATCAAAATGAGAAGATTTAATCATATTTGAAACAGACTGAACAAGTTTATCATTTATAATTTTGTCAAAAACAGGTATAGAAGTGTTCATTAAAACTCTTTGATGAAAAACTATCCTTTTACCTTTTTTTGGTCCTGTTGATTTGTAAAAAGAATTAAAATAATCACTATTCAAGATAGCAAATAATAAAAATGTATAATATTCATTTTTTCCAACAATAATAAGGCAATCACCAGAAACATAATAAGGTAAATTTGTGATAGAAAACCATTCATTATCTTTTCTAGTCAAAGAAGGGACTATTATCTTATAAGAATTTAAATGTTTATCCATTAAATTTAGATTTCTAATTGCAAGATAATTAAACCATTGTTTATTTTTTGGAATATATCTATTTGAAAGTCTTTCAAAACTATTTTTTAAATAAGAATAGACATTAGGACATTTTGTTTTTAAATCCTCCTCTTTTTTAAAAAAATCTGGTATAAAAATATAATTATTTTCTTCTATATCATAAATTGACATTTTTTTTAAATTTTTTGATTTTAAAAACTTTTTAATACAAAATTCTTTTTCAAAATCATTGAAAAAAAATTGATCTACATTTTTGATGTTAAAAATATCTTCAGAGCCACTAACAATACCAACACCAACATTTGCTTTGTTTTTTAATGGTTCTGTATTTTTGAATTCAATAAAATTACTTAAAGACCATATATGTTGATAAGACGATTCAAGACGATTTAAAATAAAATGTGAAAAATACTTGTTTTTTTCTTTATTTTGTAAAACATCTTTCAAATATGGAATAATTTCTTTAAAATTTCCTTGACCGAAATATGAAAAAATTTCAATATTATTTAATTGTTTTTTCTCTCTTTTTATCCATTTAAAAATAATAGTGTCAGGGGAAGCATTTTTAAAAATATTCAAATCACCTAAATCAATAATAAATTCAAATTCTCCATTATTAGAAAGTGCTTCTCTGAGCTTTTGTGCATATGTATTAAAAAAGAAATCATAAGGGAGTATAAATATAAGTTCTCCATTTTCTTTTAAAAGCTCTATGGATCTAAAAATAAAGGCATAGTAGATATTACCTTCTCCACTACCTGTAAGTTCTGTAATTTTATTTTTAATACTATCATCTAAATTATCACTATTTATATAAGGAGGGTTTCCTATAATCAAATCAAATTTCTTTTTAAAATCAAAATTTAAAAAATCATCATTAAAAATGTTAATGTTTTGATTATCTATAGAAGAGATAATATTTTTTTGAGAAATATAAAAATTTTGGTCAATCTCAATTCCGGTCAAGCTATTAAAAGAATGATTTTGAATGATTTCATTAAAAAAAGCTCCTTCTCCAAAACCTGGTTCTAATATATCTAAATTATTATTATTGACAGAAGAAGAATTAATCATAATATCAACAATTTCAATAGGAGTAGGGTAAAAAGCAATTTTCTTCAAAACAGATATCCATTAAATTTTATTTTAATTATATCAGAAAAACAAAAATAAAATAAATTAGAAATATTTAAGAAATATATAAGATAAAATTAAATATATTAAAAAATAAAAATCCAAAAGAGAAAAAATATGAATACAAATAAAAAAGCATTAGATGATAGAATAAAAGAGTATGAAAGAGAATATGAAAAGAAAGTTCCAGAAGATTTTCATATTATGATTAGAATTGATGGTCATAAATTCTCTAAATTCACAAAAGGATTTATTAAACCATTTGATTTTATCTTATCAGAAACTATGAGAAGAACAGCAATTGAACTTATGAAAGAGTTTGGAGCAATTACAGGATATACACAAAGTGATGAAATTACATTGTTGATTCCTTCATTAAAAGATAATACTATCGATAATAGAGAAAAAGAAAAACATAAAATAGATAAAAGAATAAAAAAAGGGTGGAAACATATATATAATGGGAGAGTTATGAAAATTGCTTCATTAGTTGCTTCATTTACAGCAATGAAATTTAATGAAATACTAAAAGAAGAATTGAAAAGTCATGATTTAGAGAAAGAATATGTTAAAAAAATACAAAAAAAAGTAAACAAAGCATATTTTGATGCAAGAGTTTTTGGTGTTTCAAATGAAACTGAAGTTTTAAATACATTCCTATTTAGAACAAGAGACGCTGAAAAAAACAGTAAAAGTGTATTTTCACAAACATTTGTTGAACATAAAAAACTACAAAAACTAAATGGAGAAGAACAAATAGAACTTTGCAAAAAAGAAACTGGTGAAGATTGGGATAATATTCCAAAAAGATATAAATATGGGATTTTTATAAAAAGAGAACAAATTGAAAAAGAAATACCAAAAGAATTTTTAAAATATCATAAAAATGTAAAGAATGTTAAAAGAACTATTTTTAATTCAAGTTATTTTAAATTAAGTTACAGTGAAGAAAATATAGATTTTTTAATGAGAAAATATAAATAAAGGAAATAAAAATGGATAAAAGATGTTGGTTAAAACTAGCTAAAAATCCAGAGAATATGTATGAAAAAGCATACTATTCATACTTGTTTTCATTAGATTTTAAAATATAAAACAAAAGATTGTGATTTTATATAATAATCTTTTGTTTTTGTTTTTGTTTTTTGTTTTTTTTATTAAAAACATTATCTGAAAGCTTATTTAGTTTTTCTGTATTATTAATATGTTCTTCTGAAATAATGTTAAAGAATAATTCTTGGAAAGCAAATGGATTAAGTTTAAAATATTCTATGAACTCATTTTTATTAAAACAATAATAATCTTCTATTTTAAAAGAATGATTTTTTTTGCTTTCTTCTCTATATTCGAATGATTCAATAGTATTATCAGAAATTAAAAAAAATTCAACTTCATTTAAATGTATCTTATCTTCTGGTTTTAAAAACAAATATTCATTTTGTTTGAAATACTTATTTAAAGCCAAAGATATGTTATCTAATTCTTCACTTGAAAATTTTTCTGGTTGGTTAAGTGCTTCTTTTAATGGTTTATATATATTAAAACATTTTCCAGTTTTTTTTGTTATAAATCTAATGTCATCAAGATAAAAATATAATTTATCATATAAATCATTTAAAAAAGAAAAATGAAAATCTTCAATATAAAAACTACTTTCAATAACCTCTTTGTCAATGTTGATATAACCATTTAAAAATAAGTCTGGGATTGTTTCTGCATCAAATCCCCAATTTCTATAAACAGTCTTATTAATGGAATGTTTTAAAAGTGTTTTTTGAAAAATCTTAAATTTAGATTTATCTTGTTCTTTTCCAAGAATCCAATCAGTGCAAAGAAGAGTTAAAGATTTATTAAATTCATTCATAATAATAGAACCTTATAGTTTATATAACATTTGATTCTATTATATATAAAAAATTATTAAAAAAAATAAGATAATTATTCTTTTAAAAAAGATATTGTTTCTCTTGAAGAGAATTTCTCAGAAGTAGATAAAAACAATGATTTTAAATAATTGAAATGATTTTCATTTTTAGCTTTTTTTAAAGCTCTTTTAACTTTTTTTGGAATGTTAAAAATAGCCCCATAAAGACCACTTTTCACAAAACTATCTTTTATTTTTTTTCTTCTGACAATATTCTTAAAATAAGAATGTTTAAATTTATTTTTCATTTATTTAACCTTGAATTCTTGTCTAATTTAAAATAAAGATAAATCAATGGATTTTCCAATATTATTCAATTCTTCTTCAATAATTAAATCTTCTATAACTGAAAAGAAATATTCTTGTGTACTCAAAGAAGAAGATAATTGAACCTCAACAATTTTGTGTTCTGAAAATACTTTAACAATTTTTGTATAAATCTTTCTTTCATAATTAACCCAATAATCACCTTCTGAAAAACAAATATTTTTATTCATAAAAAAATCCTATTTAAATAATTTAATTAAAAATTATACAATTGAGTATCTTAAAAAGATATTAATAAACAGACTAACTTCTGTGTTTTCAATATTTTTATTTAAAATAAAAAACAAAGAATTAAGATATAATAAAAATAAAAGGTTTTTAGAAATGAAAAAGAAGGAATTAAAGGAAAAAATAAAAGGACTGTTGTCTTCTATAAAAATGTTAAAAACTAAAAAAAAAGATAAATATACAATAGAAATTTTGGAAAAAGAACTTTCATTGAAAAGAAAAGAATTGAATAATATTATAAAAGAAGAAAAAAAATCAATACATGAAAAAATGCCAAAAGAAATAAATGAAAAATATGTATGGTTATTACAATTAAAAGAATTAATGGAAAAAAATACTCCAACAGGAGAACAAGGGAAAGATGTTTCAAAATGGAATGAAATAAATGAAAAAATAGGTGAGTTTGAAGATGAGTATTATAAAGTAGGAAATTATTATGGTGTTGGGTCAATAAGTATTCCTTCGGATAGAATTTCATATAACTATTGTAAAGATACATATGAAGATGTTCTAACAGAAATAAAAAAGCAAATAAAGAAATTAGAAAAAAAATATATAAAGAAGGAAAAGAAATGTTCTCAAAACAAAATAAAAAATTAAAAAAAGAAATTGAACACTATATTGAAAAAGCAAAAGAGTATGCAAAAAAAGAAAAATGGTCTAATATAAAACCAGAAGTTAAAATAGTAGAAAGTATAAAAGATATACCAATTATGCAAAAAGAAAAAACTAATGGAGAAACTATTGAAACTATTCTTTACTTGGCAAATGATTGTAATATACCAATAGCAACAAGTGGCTTCTTTTTTCAATTCTTTGGAAAGGAAAATGTAGGGGTTTCTTTTAATTACAATATAACATTTAATGATTATGTTAAAGCAAAAAAGGGAGATAAAATAGTTTTAAATCTTGGAATGAACAGATATGTTTCAGATATAGAGGTAATGATAAATGGGAAAATTAATGGTATAAGCGCTTCAATAATAAATTTAAATAGAGATAACTTATCAGAGGAATTTGAAAGAACAAAAAAGAGAATATATTCTGAAATAATAGAAAAAACAATAAAAGAAGAATGTGAAATAAAACAACGTTCTCAAAATGGTAGTTATTATGATTATATATATAAAACAAATGACCATTATTATATATCACCTAATGATGTAGTTAATTCATTATTAGAAAAAAAAGAAGTTTTCTATGGTTGTGGTTATGATAATGTTAAAGGATATATGAAAGAAAATTATCCAGAAACATTAGAAAAAATAGAGAAAATAGTGGAAGATTATGAATATTTTAAAAATAGAGAGTTTGATAATGGCGGAAAATTAAATGCTATTTGTTATATAGAAGCTTTAAAAAATGACATTTTAGAACAAAGAAAAGACAATTTAAAAAACAAAATCAAGTGTACTTGGTCTTTAAAAAATATATAACTTGACTTGTTTTTTTCTTTTTCTATCCCAGATATTAAAAGAAAATCTATGGCTTCTATACAGATGGAATTTATGTTTAACAAATACAGTTAAAGAAGATAGGTTATCACTCTCTTTTTGATAACCTTCATTATCAATACTATACTTTAAAAGATATCTTTTTAATTTCATTTAATTGTTCCTTCTATTAAAAATTTTCAAGACAAGAGAGACATAAAACCTCACCACTTTCAGTATCAATAGAACTATTATCAATATAAACAATAGTATAACAATTATCACATTTAACATATTGGTCAAATGGATAAATTTTAACTTGTTTGTTATCAACTTCTTCTTTAAAGATAGAATAAGTCTTTTCTAAATCTTCTGAAATTATAGCAAGTTCTCCTCTTTCATCTCTACCAAATGTTCTAAGATAACATTCATTTAAATCTTCATGATAAGAAAGTTTTTCTAATAGAGCTGCATTGTCTTTCATAATATAAATCCTTTTCTTTGTTTTGTTATATAAATTATATCAAAACAAACCTTAGATAAAGATAAAAAGAATGAATAATATATTAAAAACATTAACAAAAAAATTATTTATAATAAAAAATATATATATATAAAATTTTAGAAAGGAATTTTTTTTGTATAAAATAAATCAAGAAAGAAAACTTAAAAAAACAATAGAATTCAAAAACAAAATAAATTCCTTTTTACAATCAAAAAACATAAGTATAAAAATTAAAAATAAATTAAAAAATTATATAGGAATTTTTAAAACAATATTAGATATGTATGAACTAGAAAAAGAAAATATATATAAAAACAAAGCATTTATGAAAAGGCTAGATACATTATATGAAAGGTATAATCCAATATTTGAATATTCACTATCAGAATTAATTGAATATTCAATAAAATTTGAAAATATAGCAACTCAGAATGAAAATCCATTCAATTCAAAAGAAGTAATAGGAGAATTAATTGAATTATTTGGGGAAAAAGAGATAAAAGAACTCATAAACTATTATGAAAAAGTAGGAGATACGATTTTTTATGATGATGACATATCTGATGAATTTATAAAAAGGAAAGAAGATATAAAAGAAAAAGCTAATATATATGTATTAGTAGGTGCTCCTGGAGCTGGAAAGTCAACAAAAGAAGAAGAGATAATAAGAAGAAATAAAAATATAATAAGTATAGATACAGACGAATATAGAAAAATGCATCCAACAATGTTAAAAATAGACAAAGAATATAATAGATATGAAAAAAATCTAATTGATGATTCAAAATTAGAGGAAACAACAAGAAGATTGGCTTCAAATACAAATACATTAATAAGAATTTTGGCAACTAAAACAAATAAGAATATTTTATTTCAAACAATGATAGGAAGAAGTGCTATTTGGTATGAAGAAATGATAAGGAAATATAAAGAAAAATTTGGATATAATGTAAATATAGATATAATGGCTACACAAAAAAATATAAGTGAGTTTTCTACAAAAAGCAGATATATAGAAGATAAAAAAAGATATGGAGTAGGGAGAATAGTTTTAAAACAAGCTCATGATGAAGCAATAGAAGGTATAGAAGAATTTATTTCAAGATTGAAAGGTTTTGAAATAACAATAAACGCTGATAATGGTGAAAAAATTAAATCAACTCAAATAAATGAAGCTATAAAAGAATTTAAAAAATATATAAAAAATATAGAATATGTTAGAAAAGAAAGAATAGAAAGTGTTAGAAAAAATATATTTAAAATAGAAGACTATATTAAATCTAATAAATTATCAAAAGTTGAAGAAGAAGAATTAAGAAAATCATTAAAAATATTAAAAGAAAAATTAGGTATGAGGCAAGAAGAATCAAAAAGAATAAAAAAAGAAGAAAATAAAGAAAAATTAAATAAAAATATAAAGGAACCAAAATGAGTATATATATTGAAGATTTTAAAGTAGAAAACCTAAAAGATTTTTTTAAAAAAGTAAAAAAAACAGAAAAAGAGATAAATAATAAAACAATGAAAGAAGAAGTATTAAGTGAAGATATGTATAAAACATATATGTCATTTGCAAAGTCTGTAAGAAAAAGAGAAGAAGAATTCAAAGAAGCAATAGAAATAAAAAATGGGAAATATAAATCCCCCCCAAAAATAGAAGAAATATATAAATTATTATCAAATATGTTTGGGCTATCTCCATTTGAGATAGTTGCAAAAAATATGATTCAAAAAAAAAGAAAACAAACACAAAATAATACTAAAAAAGAAGAAATAAAACAATAAATAGATTAAACAATTATTTTTAAAACTTGTTAAATAATAAAAGACTTTTTTTTACTTTAGAGAGACATTGATTTAATTTTAAATTAAGGAATACTAAAGTATAATTTGAAAAAAAATAGGTAAATAGATGAACAATAAGACTCAAGGGCAAGGTCAAATCAAATTTTTAAATGCTTTCGGAGATATAACAATAGAATGGGAAGAAAAAGATAAAGAAAAGATGGAAAAATTAATACAAGAAAAATTGGATGAAGGTTTCCAGTTTTTTATAGTTAAAAAAAGATTTTTTGGTTTACTTGGTTCTTCAAAAAAAAAGATTAAAACAACAAAAGATATAAAATCAAATCAAATATATATAAAAGACAAAGATATTGAAAAATATTTCCAAGAAATAAGTTCATTAAAAGTAATAGATGATGAAACAGACAAGCATGAAGTAGTGGAAAATAGTAGAGATGTTAAAAAAATAGTAAAAAGCACTACAGTGTGTACAAAGCCTCCTACAAGAGGATAAAATATGTCTAAAAGAAGTAATATAAAAGAATTATTAAGATACTACAATAAAGAAGAAAAATCAAAACAAATACAAGAAATACTAAAACGAATACCAGATATAGATAAAAATCTTCAAGTATCAATAGCTCCTGATGTAAGATATTGTTTTGAATCAGAAATAGACTTTTTTTCAGGTACTTCTTCTGACATAGGATATTTTTTAAGTCAAACCGGATTAAATGTAACAAACATATTTGATAAAATAGAAAATAATGAAATAGAAGAAGCAGAAAGTAAAAATATATATAAAAATATAGAAGATAGATTTTATAAATGGTATAAAACAGAAGCTTCTGATTTAGAAAAAAGTGTTTTGTTCTATAAATTTCTGTTAGGTTTGGAATATCAACTTAAAAAAGCTGAAAAAGAATTATTTGCAGCATATGATAAAATAGAAATAAAAATAGATAAAAGAAAAAAATTCAAAACAGTTATAAAACAAATAGAAAAAAAAATAAAACCAAATAACCAAGAAGAAAATGATTGGTTGATGGTAACTGTAACAGAAGAAGAAAAGTCAATAAACAAAATAAAAGATATATTAGATTTTTTTGCATTGTTGAAATGGAAATATGAAACATATAAAAAGAATACAAAATATACATTTGATGAAATTATGCAAATAATAACAATACAAAACAGTATTGAAAATGAGAATATTTTAAATACATCAAGAAATGCTTCATTTCAAAATGAAATAGAAGAAGAAGCTTTACAAAATTTAGAAAGAAAAAAAGAAAAAAAAGTAAATAAAAAAGAATTCAAACTAATGAAAAGAATGTTGAATAAAAGTATTAAAACATTAGAAAGTTTTTTGCCTTCAAAAGATGTAAATTCATTTATAAATGGAGAAGAGTTTAAAATAGAAGGGAAAAAGTTCAACTATAAAATAAAGAAAAAAGAGCAGTATAAATTATTGCAAGAAAAAAAAAGCTTAGATACATATCATATACCATATATATTAAATTTATATGATAAAAAAGATAGATATCTTGCTAACTTATGTGTTGTATTCAATGGTTGTCCAATATTAGATCAAATATTATCAGTATATTTAATGATACAATCAAATCAAGAAGATATATTGTTAGACAGTTGCAACTTTTATAATAGAAGTGATTATTTTGAAACAAACAATAATATTAAAAAAATAATAGAACAGAGAGAAGATACTATAAATAACAGTTTTGGAAACAATTCAATTAGTACAGTAGAACAAGAAAATGTTAAAAAAATAACACAAAAAGAAGTAATTGCAAGAAAAAAATATTTTAAAGAAAAAATATTAAAAAAAATATTTGACGCAGAAGCTATAGATTTTATATATAATACAGAACACTCTTGGGATGAAATAAAAGATTATTATTCAATGACAAGAGGAAATAACAACAATATAGAACAGTTTTCTGATAATAGATTAGATAGTTTAATGACAATATAAAAAGGAAAATATAATGATAAAAATATTTGTAGATGTTGAAAAGAAATCAAATCAAAGGTTGTATAGATTAAAAATTATTAAAATAAACACAATATTGAGTTTATTTAACTCAGAATATATATATAAAGAGAATAATAAAGAAAAATATTTCTATTCAGAAGAAGAAGCATTTTTAAAAGCAGAAGAAATAGAAAATTATTTAAATGAAATAGGTGAATCACCTCTCCTAAATTCTACGAATTATAGAAGAGGTATTCTTGCTAAACATGATAAAAAAAGAATAAAAAAAGAAAAAGAAAAATGGAAGATTATAATTAAAAAACATAAAAAAAATTGTAAATGTGGTGCTTGTTTATAAAATGAAAATAGAATTTAAAAAAATAACAGATTTAACTGAAAGATAATTAAAATAATTATCAAATATGTTAATAAGTCATATAGAACAAGATTATATCAAAGTATATCCAAAAAAAGTAACAGATTCTTTTAAAGAAAATGCAAAAATAGAAAATATTATAGAAAGATTTTCTGATGCTAGGGAAACAGTTTTTTGTTTCAAAGATGACGGGGAATTAATAGAAACAGTAAGTATATTAAAAGATGAATTAAAAACATTCTATGTTAAAATTGAAGAGTAGAAAAAAGGAATTGGAAGAAAAATGATTTTTATTTTAAAAATAAAGTCAAGAATAAACAAAAACTTTTAAAAGTGAAAACACTATTAACAGCAGAATATATATATTTAAAGATTGGATTTAAAATAAAACATTATGAAGAAATTAAAAAAGACATTTCAAGAGATAATTATAAAGTTGCTGTAATGTATTTGGAGACAGATAATTTTGAAGAAAATAAATAATAAAACAAGGTAAGTGTGTGAGCAGTGACTTACCGTAAGTATTGACATTATAACAGAAAAAAACTAAATAAAAAAATAGTCAAGAAATTCCTTCCTAAGAAGGTATTTGTCCGTGTTTTGTAACACTACTTTTTTTACCATTTGGAAGTGTATCAATCTCAATATACATTCCCCAACCAGATTTTGTTATTTTGTTATAACAAACCACTTTTTTTAACTGTCCATTTTTTCCTAAAACATTTTTATATGTAGTAGAAGAACAATCTGTTTTACAAACAGATATAACTTTAATTTGTTTCATTTAACATCCTTTTTGCTTAGAATGAGCGGATGATTAAATGAATTAAATGACTATTGGATTTTTAATTGATTTATACGAAAATCACCCGCCCATCTAAGTTAATAAGACGGAATTATGTTGGTGTTAAAAACATAATTTACCTTTTTTAAGAATGTTTGTGAAGTTATTATAAAGAATAAAAAAGTCGTATTCTGTCATTTTGTAAAAAGATTTAAGTGTATTTTAATATAAAAAATGATAAAATATATAAAGAAAAGAAAAAGGCATCAATAATGGAAACACCTAAAAATAAAAAAGAAATTTTAAAAATTATAGAAACAACATTAGAAAATATTGAAAACTATGAAGATATTATTGGTGGTATTTCAATAGGTTCTCCAATTTTAAAAATTGAAAGTGCTTTAAGAAAATTTTTAGGTTCAGCCAGTGTTAAAGGTGTAAGAATAGATAAAGATGCGAAAGAGATTATATTAAAGGGTGCTGCTTTTATTACAGAGGAAATAAGCAAAGGTTTAAAAGAACATTTTGAAAGAGAAAAAAAATATAATGAAAAAGAGTTAATAGAAAAAGTAAAACAAAAAGCAAATGAAAATGAAGGGTTTTATACAATAACTTCTCCTGATAATGAAGAAGAAATAAAAGTAGCAAAAATACCATTTTTAATCTGGGCTTGTGGAGAGACTCCTTTTAAGCATGGGAAAGAAGTTGGTAATAAGTTGTGGGATTTAAAAGAAGAATTAAAAGAAAAATGGGGAGAGCCCATAAGTGTTTCTGGTGAAAAATTAAGAAATGATGATTTATATCATTCTGAATGGATTAGAAGTATAGGTGTAGCTCCAAGAGACTTTTATGAACTTGTAGAAGAGAAGACTTGGATAAAAAGTATAACAGTTGCTTTCCAAATTGAATTTGTTGGTTTTGTCGAGGATAGAATGGATAATGAAGATCCTATAAATGAATTATTGAAAATTAACAATGTAAAAGATTTAGACGCAGAAGAATTTAAAATGGTTAATCATTACTTCAATAAAAATAAAAAAGAGAATAAAAGTAATGATAAAATAAAAAGTCTTCCATATAATATTAATCCTAACAGTAAATTTCCAATATATTTTTCTCCTATTTTAGAAAAAGAAGGTGCGATATTAGAAGAAATTGTCAAAACAAAATGTGTTGTTGTTGAAAACTCTGATGAAAGTGTTAATGAAATAGCTCTTGAGTTATCAGATTATAACAACAGTATTATATTTACAAGAAATCCTTCAAAAACAGCACACTTAATTAATATCAGCAATGATTTAAAACTAAATATATTCTATATTGAAAATGATATTAAAATGTATATGGATACAATATATAAACTTGAAGAAAATGGTGAAATTGAAATTGTTGCTGAAAATGATTTTTCAAATCCAGGAGTGGCATTGACAAATTGTGAAGATGAAAAAAACTGGTATGGAAAAGAAATATCAAAAAAAGTTTCAAATCTTGCTAAATGTTATAATAGAGGAATCAGTGTTCCAAATGGTTTTGTTAGAGAAGGAGATAAAGCTTCTAAAATATTGACAAAAAGAGAAATGATAGCTAGAAGTGCTGGTATTTCTGAAAACAGTAAGAAAGCCTCATTTAGTGGTATATTTAAGTCAAAAAAACTAGATAAAAACTCAATAGACTTCAATAAAATGAATATAGAGGAAGTTATTAAAAGTTTTAAATCTGAAATTGCTTTTAAATATGCAAAAAAAATGAATGTAGAACTTCCAGAACCAAATGTATTTTATCAAGAATATATAGAAGCAGATAAATCATATGTAGCAAAACTAAATGGAAAAGAGCTTTATATAGAAACTATAAATGGTGCTGCACATGGATTGGTGAATGGAACTGCAAAAAATATAGAGGTTATAGAAATAAAAGATATTAGAAAAGACAATAGTAATTTGGTAAAAATTATAAAAGAAGTATCAGATATTTTAAAAAATGATGTGTTGGAATTTGAAATTATTGAAAAAAACAATGAATTATATTTAGTTCAAGTTGTTTGAAAAGATTTGATAAACAAAGGAAAAAAATGTGGTATGATGAAATAGAATGTGCAGCTATAAAAGGGCAAAATAATAGATTAAAAAAGAATAGTGGTTCACAATTAGAAGAATATTATGAAAAAGAAAATCAAAAAACAATAAAAAGATATGAAAAATTCAAAGAAGATTTAAAATATAGAGGGAAGCCATTTAAAAGTTTAATAAGATTTTTATTAAAACCATTTTCCTGATATCAGGAAGAAGGTCTTTTATTACTTTTGTTATCTATTTTTTTTGGTTCTTTGTTTTTAGAAGAATATTCAGAAAGCATATTTTTGATTTTACTGAAATCATTGTCAATAGAATCTTCAATCAAAGATTTTAATCCTAAATCTCTAACAGTTTTGTCAACAAAAAATTCAAAATCCATTTTTTTAGAAAGATTACTTTTTAATCTTGTTTTTAATAAATCTTCAACATGAAATAAAATATTAGAATATATTTTGTTATAAAATTGTTGATAAGTTATTTCAATGTCTCTTAATTTTTTAACACCTATTTTCTTTTTAAGAATAGATTCAAGCCCTTCTGAATGTTCGTTTAAAATTTCTTCAATTTCTGTTGAAATATAATTATTAAATTCTTCTGTCTTTCTTGTTAAAATATCAAGATTTTTAAAATCTTTTTTAATTGGACCTTTTAATTTTGTTTCAACTAAAGTGGCTGTAATACCATCTCCTTGATTAAAAGAAGATATAAATTCACTAAATTGAGCAACTGACATTTCAACAGAAACAATAACATCTCCTGGTGTAATAGTGTCTCCATTCTCAATAGCTTCATGTAGAGTTATCTTATATCCATTTTTGACATCAAAATCTTCAACAAATCCAACTTCTGATTCTATTTCTTTGAGTGTTAAAACACCATGATAATTAACAATTGTGTTTTTAGAGGAATTTTTATTTGGAGAAGTTAATGGGTTCATTTTGTATTTTAGAGATTCAATAGCTTCTCCATGACCTAAAAAATTATTTTTAATTTCATCTGCTAAATCTTTTTGAGCTTCTTCTTCAAAAGTATTAAATGTTTTATCAAGCAATTTCAAAAGTTTATTTTTGTTTTCGTTCCATTCTTTTAATGCTTGGTTTTTTAAAGAAAGTAGTTTTTTTCTATCTTCAGAAGTATTATCTTTTGTTAATAATGATTTAGAAGATTTCTCAATAGAATAAGCAGTTGGGAAGATTTTTTGTAAATCTTTTTTAAACTTTAAAAGAGTGTTTTGGTAATTATTTTGAAAAATATTTCCACCTTCTCCTTTGATTCTAACAGTTTTATCAATTTCAACATCTTCTCTCTGAATAATACTACAAGGAACACCATTAGGATTATTTTTATTTAATAAAAAAATAGTCCATTGTTCATTGCTGAGACTTACTCTTGAAATGTTTCTATTAGAAAAAATATTTGAACTTCCAAAAGAATCAATCAATTCAGCATTTTTAAAATCAATATCTATATACCTTTTTTGAGAAAAATTGGAACCAAAAATAGAAGAACCTGTAGAAGAAATTTTTGATATTGTAAGTTTTGCTAAATTTTCATTTTGACTGTTGTCTGTGTTTTTCATTTAAATATCCTGTATTAAATTATATTAGATAATTATAATAAAAAGATACTTAAAAGAAGTTAAAAGTGTTTGTTAATGGTCAAAGTCTTTAATCATCAAGTTTTGACAACTTTTGTATTGTTAATTAAATGAATACAGCCATTATTGTCAATCTTATTATTTTTTCTATATCCGAGAAAACACTTATTGGAATATACCAAATATTTTGCTTATTTTGGAACTTCATTTAAAGATTTTGTTGTAATAAATCCAATAACAAAAATAACCAAGAGGGGGGAAACCAACAAAAGATATGAACAAAAAACAAAAAAAATGTCAAGTAAAAACTACATTCTCAATAATCACTTTTTTATAAATTTAAATTTTGTATGAAAATTATCTGGATCAATTGGAGAGTATTGATAAATTCCTTCTCCAAGTTGTTTATTCATTTCATTAACAACTGCTTCTATAAGTTCTTTTTTTGTATATTCTTTATCTTCTATTTTAATAGAAAAATCTGCTGTTTTGGTATTTGTCATATTGCTATCCTTTTTTAGTATTTAGATTTAAAATATTTAAATTAATTAATTCTGCACCATAATAATCAAATTCTGGTTTGTTATAATAAGTATGAAGGATATAGGTTCTAACATCTGTGCTTGGGCATCTTCCGAGTTCTACAGCTACCCAAATATCTTCTACATTTTCTATTTCATTTGCCAATCGTTCAATATCAAAATTATCTATGTTTTGCAAATCAGGAAAATGTTCTAATAAAGCTTTTTCAACAGGCGTGTATTCAATATTCATAAATCATCTATTCATTAAAAAAATTTAATCATTTTCCTGCACTCAGGAAAACGATATATAAGAAACTAAGATAAACTCAGTTCTCTGTTTTGATACTCTTCAAACTCCTTATCTGACATAAGGTAACTTTCATCAGCTATTTCCCAAACCTCTGCAAAAACATATCCTGTAGGAATTGTTTCTCCTGTGTTTTTAAAAATACCTAAATCAATAAGTTCAGAAAAAATCTCATTTTCAGACCAAGTTTTAACAATAACTTTGTTTCCAGAAGGAGCAGGAACTTCTGGGATACAAACAGTTAAGACTCCAAAAGATTCAAGAAATCCATCTTCTTCTGAAAAAACAGAAATGGCAGTAGCTCCATTTGCTTCATAACTTCCTTTAACCATAAAAATTTCATGCCCATGTAAATTTATTTTTTTCATTTAAATTCCTTACCTTTATTTGTTATATATATTATATCAAATGAAAGCTTAAGGATATATAAAATTAAGTGGAATGTTTTAGAGAAGTTTTTTTGTTATTTTTATATAGCAAATTAGATTGTTTTTCAAGCTCTTCAATCAATCCTTCAAAATTATTAAACAAAGAAATATTATTATCTAAGTGCAAAATAGTGTCAATCCATTTGCAATTAGAATAAAATAAGTATTTATAATCATCTAAGATATGAAAATCTTCTACTTTAAAAGTCTTAGAGTGTTTTTTTGGAAGAAAATTCTCTAAAAATTTTCCAACTTCCTCAAAAGAAATATCATTAAAATCAGTCTTTAAAGAGTGTTCACCATAAAAATAACTATTTTCTTCAGTATTCAATGTAGAATTATATGTTTTCTTTAAAACATCAATAAAATACTCTAAAGGTTTTTTTGTTTTTTTAGGAACTGAAAAGCCTATTGAAAAATCAATAGATAATCTATCTTCTACTGGAATATCTAAATCTTCTTTATACATTATTTTCATATCAATAATATATCTTTTTAAATCTAAATTCAAATGTTTCAAATTTTCAGATAATCTATTAAGCTCAAAATCTGAGTCTCGATGTGGAGTAGCTTCTCTTAATTTGAAATTATCTACATAACATTCATTTTTCATAAAATATTCCTTTTTTTTAATAAAAACATTATAACAATAAATTTCTTAAAAATTAATAAGATAAAAAAACAGATAACAAGTAAAGCCCAAAGATTATTATATATTCAATACATTATTATTAATGATAAAAGAAGAAATAAAAAAGAAACTGCATTCTAAAAAAAAGAAGAAAAAAAAGATTACCTACACATTTAATAAGAATAACAAATACTGAAAAAATATTAAAAGAAAGTAAAAAATTTATGTTAAATATGGATGTTGATAATGAAATGCAAATTCTTGATATGGTGATATGGATTTTATATTATAAAAATTAAAATTTCATTCAAAGAAAAGATATTATAAATATGAAATATCAAGATAGGAGATGATAGCAGAAGTTATTTCAGAAGATAGATATTGATTAGTGGCTACTTTTTAAAAAACAACATATTATATGGATTTTATCAGAAAATATAATAGAAAAATAGACAACTCAGAAGGAATTCAATATCAGGATAAAAGATATAAAAACAAAGATAATACAAAAATTATGTGGAAAGAGGTATAAATATTTATATTTAAACATCTTTCAGGAAAACAAATGTCCTGAAATATATAAAAATTATTTTTCTTCTTCTTCTTGATAGTTATATCTATAAACAGATTTATAAGAAAGAAATGGGACATATTTCTTTGTTTGCTCAATGGAAACAACTTTAGAAAGTTTATCAGCTTCTTTCTGGTTGATATCTGTATATTTTTCTACAATAGAATTGTTAATAACAGTTCTTATAACAACATCAAAGCTTGTTCTATATAAATCAATATTTTTATCTTTGTTTTTTTCTTCTTTGTTAAGGATTATAATTTGATTGATTTCTTCTTCTGAAAGAAGAATTTGTTTTTTAACAAGATTGACCATAACAGGCTCAGTTGTTCTATCAAAAACAACACTTTGAAACAGTATGAATTCAGAAACAATAAAAGAAACAACAACAACAAAAAGTAAATTTGAGATTCTTTTTAAATATTTTTCTGGAAAATTAGAAGAAAAATTACCTTCAAAATAATTGTATAAAAAACAAACAATAACAACAAAAATAATAAAAGCATTAATAATTCTATTCTCAAAATAATATACAAGAATAGAAGAAAAAATGCCTAATAAAACACCAAAAAATAATTTAATAACCAATGAATTGCCGATAATTTTTTCAATAAAATCAGAGATTCCAAAAAAATTAATACTTTTATTATCCATAAAACTTCCTTTTGTCTTTTTAATTAATGAAAAGATTGTATCAAAAGAATGCTTAAGGAAAAATAAAATATGTTATAATAAGAAAAAAAGGAAAATAATGTTTTATCTAATAAAAAAAGATAAAGAAGTATTCTTTACAAAAAAAATAGAATATCTAAGTGAATTTAAAATAGAGTTTGAAGATATAAAATATAATAATACACAAGTAAAACTAATATCAAATAACTTAACTATTATAAAAATGGGATTTATAGAAGATAAAATAATATTTCCATATAAACATTGTTATGTTAATGGTGTAGTAGAAGAGTTTAGAAAATTTAATGATTATAAAAATATTAAAAAGGCTGTATTTTATATACAAGATGAAAAATTTTCATTAGAAATAATAACAAAAGAAGAATTCTTAAAAGAAGGGGAAAGAAATATAAAAGAAAGCAATATGATAATAATAGAAGAGATAACATTATGATAAAAATCTTTGTATATGGAACTTTAAAAAAAAAGTGTAGAAATCACAATGTATTAAAAGAAGTTTTTGGAAGATATTATAAAAACATTAAAATAAAAAAAGTAAAGACAAAAAATAAATATCCAATGTTTAAAACAAAATATAATTTTCCGTTTTTAATAAAAGAAGAAGGTGTTGGGTTTAATATTTTTGGTGAATTGTATGAAACAAAACATGAAATAGATATGAATATATTAGACGAATTTGAAGGTGTTCCAGAATTATTCAAAAGAGGAAAAATAACTGTTATAGATGAGAACAATAATGAATATAAAGATATAGAAGTGTATTTTTGTGCAGAAGATATAAAAAATTATAAAAATAAAAAATTAATAGAAGAATGGATAGAATAATATGAAAAAAATTATTTTTTTATTTTGTGCATTGATATAACTCATATATATTTTTGTTGAACAATAACAAAGTTATACTTGGCGAATGGATATTAGAAGAAGAAAATGATAAATATCAAATAACAGAAGTAAAAAAAGGAAAAAAATATTTATATAAACTTACAAAAGATAAAAATGGAGTAGTTGGGGATGTAGTTGCTAGGATAATAAAAGAAGAAGAGTTAAAAAAAGAAATATTAATATATTTTATGAAAGAGTTGACAAAAATATCAAATAAATACAATATAAAGATTTTAGAAAATATTGAAATAATATTTGATTTTTAAGATAGTATGAAAAATTATATAAAAGATTTTTATGGGAATCTAAAAATAGATGAATCTAATGATAATGACGTTTTTTTGATAAATGCAGAAGAAAAATATAAAATTTTTGATGGGTTTATTAAAAACAAATACTTTACTATAGAAATGGCAAAAATAAAAAATGGATATGATTATGGTATAGAAAAAATAGAATATGGAATTAAAAAAGGATTGACTTCTGAAGATATACCAATAGAAATTAGATTTAAAGCATTTTCAAAAGAATTGTCACAATTATCAACTCAATGTTTGGTGGTATTAGAAGGAGAAAATTGTTTGAAAGAACTAAAGAAAAAATGAAAAAATAGAATATATTTTAAATGAAAATAAATTAAAAACAATAACAACACAAAACAATAAAAAAGAAAAAAAATCAGTAAAACTTAAGAAGTAAAAAAACTTTTCTAAATTATATGAATTATAAAAGAGGTATTCTTGATGAATACAATAAATGAAATTAATTTAAAACAAAATAATTTTATAATCTCTTAAAACTTCAATTGTTTTAGATTTTTCAATTAATTCTTTCAAAGAAAGTTTATTTTTATCAAAAATATTAAAATCTTCAAGAGAAGGTTCTATCAACAACCAAACCTCTCCTGAAGTATCAATTTCCTTTTTAAATGTAAGAATATATTTTTTGTCATGGCTAATATACATTAATGGTCGATTATAAAAACAGTCCAAACTAAAAACGATACTTTCCCCATTATATAAGATAGTTATTTCTTCTTCCATATTATTAAAATCCTTCTAAATCAAATATAAAAAACAGGTATTTTTCTACCACATAATCTATTCAAATGACAACATTGAGCACCATTGACAGAAACATAATTGGAATTATATTCTCCTTTGACACCATAATCATTATGAATATGACCAAAAAAATGATATGTCAAATGTTTTAACTCTTTTAATCTGTCCTCTAATGAAGGAGAACCAAGATGAACTGAATGCAATCTATCCAAAACTCCAAAAGCAGGTGAATGTGTAATTAAAATATCAATGTCATCTGGGATTTTATCCCAAACTTCTTCAAGACCAAGTTCTGTTTTTATAAAATAAAAATCTCTAAATTCAGAGGTCCAAGGACTGCCATAGAATTTTAAACCTTCAATAATAACTTCTGTATCTTCTAAATAAATAACTCCATAGTCATTACATAAATCAAATGTATTTTGATATCCATTATTAAATGGAAATTCTTCATGATTTCCAGAAACAAAAATTTTATATTTTGCTTCTTGTTTTGAGAACCACTCTAAAAAATCAATAAAAGTATCTTTATTATAAGAAACATCACCAGAACAAATAAGAATATCTGATTCTGGTAAAATCAACTCTCTGTGATTTGAATGTGTATCGCTGATATGACAAATTTTCATATAAAAACTCCAAAATTAATTCGTTCTGAAAAGGGTAATTCAATACTTTTAACACTTTTAATTAATTTATCTTATACCTTATAATAAAACATATAATAATATTCTAAATCAGATTTTCTTATTTTAAAAAGTTATGCCAACAACATAAAAATGATTTTATTTTATTAACTATTGTTCTATAATCTCCATCGAAAAATCTCCATTCAATTTCTTGGAATTTTTCTAATTTGTAGATTCTATCATATAATTGAATGTTTTTCATAAAAAATAGTATAACAAAAATATACTTAAAAGGAAATAAAATAATATGCTAAAATTAAAAAAGTATTAAAAATTTATAATAAATAAGCTTAAAGGAAATAAAAAATGAAAAAACAAATGACACCAATGCAATATTTAAAAGACTATTTTAAAGAATTAGAAGAATTACTTGGGAGACCTGTTGAATTAAGTAAAACAAATCCAAAATATGATCCTTATGGTGGAGAACAAGGGTTGGGTCAATACACAAAAGGAGTTGGAAGTGATTTTATAAGAATATATAAAATAAAAAAATCTCCATCAGTTTTTTCAAAAAATTCTTTTGCATTTGCATTTAATGGTTTGGAAGGGAAAACTGGAACTATAACAATAACTTTAAAAGAGATAAAAAATGAAAAAGAAAAATACCATACAAAAATATTAAAATTTGAAGAATTCAAAGAAAAATTAAAATATTTTATTAAAACAATAAAGATATTAAAAAACAGTCAAGAAAATAAATTATTTATAACAGAAGATAATATAAAAAAAACCATAAATGAAATATTTGATATAAGAAATTCTGAAAAAGAAATAAAAGAGATGATAAAGGAAGAAGAAAAAAGATTTAAAGAAGAATTAAAAAGAACAAAAGGAAGATTGATGAGAACAAAAAATAAATTCAATTCAAAAACAAAGAATTTAGAAGAATTGGAAAATAAATTAGAAAAAGAAGTAGAAGAACTAAAAGAAGAATTAGGAATTAAAAGATTAGAAGAAGAATTGAAAAAGAAAAGAGAAAAATTAAATAAGGCTGTAAAAAAACAAAAAGAAGAAATAACAAAATTGGAAAGGGAAGTTGGAAGAATGAGGTATGACCTAATGAGAGTAGAAAGAGAATATAAAGAAGAAATAAATAATTATCTAAAAAGCAAACCACCTGTTGTTAAAAAAGAATTAGAAAAAAAATTTAATATATAAGGAAAAAAAATGAGCAAATCAATAAAAGAAAAAGCACAAGAATTAAAACTAAATATATATCCAAATGAAAAAACAGGATTTGTATTAATACAAGCTTGGAATGAAAAATCACAAAAAGTAATGACTAATATAAAAAGCAAAAAGAAATATAAGGATTATATGAAAATGAATCAAATTGGTGATTTTGAGTGGCAGACTGGAATAACACATATTGAAGATTTAGAAATAGAAGTCAATAAACTAATATCAACATTTAAAAAAGAACTAAAAAAGTTAAATAAAAATAAAAAAACTAGTCAGGAATTATAAATTCAAGATTAGTATTTTTACATTGATTGATAAAATCCTCTTTAACAGAAATATCTTCTTTAAAATCAAATGCTGTAATATAAGAGATGCCTCTAGCTCCAATATTAATGCTGTTATACTTATCTAATTCATTTATTGGAGAACTTATGCAAACATCTTTAATAATAGTATTATCATTGATTTTATAATCAACAAAGCAGACAACTCTTTGAGATTGTATTAACTCAAATAGTTTTTCATAATCTTTTGAAGTTTCATAATTGAATGGTAATAGTTTTTTCAATTAAATATCCTTAAATTGGTTCATTAATTATAACAACACTTTTCATATTTACAAAAAAATATTTATAAGAAGATTTATAGTTCTCCCAACCATAACATTCTAATTTTTCAATTTCAAGAGAATAATCAGGAAAAATATTGAAGACATCTTTAATAATTAAAAAAGAGTTAGATAAATGTTTTTCAATGATATATTCAGAGCAAATAGTTTGAATTGTCAAATCTTTTTTATTATAACCAATATTTAACAAGAATTCAATCATTTCTGAAATAGAAAATTCAATAACATTAAAATAATTTGTTAAATTAAAATTGGTTTTCTGTTTATTTTTGGATTCTCTAAATAAACATACTAAACATAGATAACATCAGCAGAATCAAAATATAACCTTACAAATAGTTTAAATGTAAGATATTATTTTTTATCTTTTTTAAATAATTCTGATCTATACAAAATCTCTTCTGAAGAAACATTTATATGATATTCAGAAGAACATTCAGAAAAAATAATTAAATTAATTCCATTTTTTTCATTAATATAAGCGTTTAAATCATTTTCTTCATACCATTTTAAAGCATTATTTAAAATTTCATTTTCCATATGTAATCCTTTTCTTTTTTTATATAAAATTATCTTGAATAGCTCCATTGTTCAGCTAATTCTCTTGAAACAGAAACTTTAAAAGTTTTTTCCAAATGTCTCCAAGTGATATCAATGAATTTAAGAGCTTCTTCTATCTCTTTTTGTGTTCTTTCCCCATCCTGAGTTAATATTTCAGGCTCAAGTGCTAAACTTAGTTCAATAAAAGCTTCTTTGGCTTTTTCAGGAAAATAAGAATATTCAATTTCAGTTGCAAAATCAGAAACAATAAAGCCTTTTCTATCTTTTGTTTCTAAAACAATCTCATTATCAATAATATACTCTGGGCTTAAATCATACTCTTTTGAGACAAACTCAATAGCCTCTGTTAAATTAGTTACAAACATTTTTAAATCTCCTTATAAATTTAATGATAAAAATTCTTCTATCAACTCTTCCAATGACAGATTATTTAAAGGTATATAACCTTCACCAGTGATAACAGAACTTAAAAATTCAATATCATTAAATGATAAATTATTTTTAATTTTTTCAATAAAATTATTACTAATTACTTCAATAAGGTTTTCTCTAAGTTCATCCAAATAAGATAAATCTTCATTCTTAATAATTTTATATAATTCCATTTCTCTTTGAGTTACTTCATATTTTTCTAACTCTTCTTTAGAGTTTATTCTGCTTTCAATACCAATAAGTGTAGTGACTCCTAATTCTTTAAGTGCTTCTAATCTATTAGAAGAAATTTCATAATCATTGAAGCTATAATAACAGTCAATCCAAATTTCTCCTTCTTTGAAATCAAGCATTGATTCTGCTTTATCATCAACTTTTCCCTCTTTAACTTCAACAAAGACAACTTCATGTTTTTCATTCTCTGTATAGAAACCTCTTTTTGGAAGTGTTAAAATTTTATTTTCTTTATTCATAAACTTAAACCTTTTCTTTTTGTTATATAAATTATAGCAAATTCAAGCTTAGAAATACCTAAAAAAGAGATAAAAAATATTTTATTTATAATAAAGAAAAAAAGGGATTTTTATATGTATTCAATAAGAGGGTGTTTTAAGAGAAGAAAAGAAATAGAAAATATGAACTCTTTAAAGGAATTAAGCAAATGCTTAGATGAATGTGAAAAATGTAATAAGGCTGTTGAAGGAAGAATAAATGGAGAAACATATAAAAGAGTTAGATTAAAATATGTCGAAGTTTTTAGTAAATCTTCTAGCAGAGATAAAACAAATATTTAATAAAGTCAAACAAATTATTTTAAATTAATATGCTTAACTTCTTTGTGCTGTGTTTTATAAATTGATTGTTCAAGGATAGATTTTTTTAGACTCTCAATTCTTTTATTAATTTTTTCCAATGTATCAAATCCAGTTATATAATTCATAAATCCACTTATATCTCCTGGTGTATATTTTGGATGCTTATTTACTAAATATTGTTGGTCTATATCAGCATCTGTATAAATACCACTTCCTTTCAATGTATGCAGGTGTTTTTTATTAATAATCTTTTTAAATGTATCTAATGTTATATCTGAATAACCTGAACCAATTGTGTGATAAAGTTGTCTGTCTTTATAAAAATTAAAATTTTCAACACTGCCATTTTCAATAAAATAAGATTTCAGTTCTTCCAAATAAGAAAGTTCACTATATAAAATATCAAGAGAAGAAGATAAAGAAATAGCCTCAATAATATAATCCTCTGTTTTGTTTATTCTCATTTGATTGCCTTCTTCATCTGTAATATATGTTTTTAAATCAACTTCCATATTGTCATAAATTCTTTGAGTTTCTATCTTTGAACAAGCAGAAGCTCCTGAAGTAAAAAAATAATTTTGATTTATCTTTTTAATTTCTTCAGAAAGTTTAATATCAAAAACTCCTTCCAACAATTTCTCATTAAATTCCTCTATTTTTTCTTCCAATGTTTTAATAATTTTTTGTGGTATTTTGGAAGCTTCAATAGAAATAAGCAAAGTGTCCCATTTTTCAGGGTGTTCAGCCATATCAAATAAAATTGTTTTAGCAAGTCCATCAGGAGTTAAACAAGAAGCAGTTGCATATCCTTGTGAAAAACTTCTTGTATCAAATGGTGGAATGTCTTCTTGCATTGCATATTTTCCACTTTTTGTTTTAAACAACCTTTTAAAATAAAAAAAATTATCAAATTTAAATACTTTCTTATCATTATCTTTTGGTATATCTTTGTTTTTATCCTCAACAAGTATAAATTGTTCAAGTGTATCATTTATTTTATTAAAGGCTCTTTCAGCAGTATTTGATATATGTATCTCTCCATTGTTGTTTGTTGTACTCTTAACAGAATGTGTTAAATCTATTGACATTTGAATATTTTCAATATTATTGTTAAGAGCCTTTAATTTATATGTATTATATAAAATACTTCCATTATAATTCAAGCCTTCTAAAGTTTCATTAACAAAATCAATAGAGTTTAAAATTTCAAATAACTTTGGATTTCCTCTTGGTATAAAATTTTCTTCAATATTATTTAAATAAGAAATTATTTTTTCAGCAAATTTAAAATAATCTCTCTCTCCGAACTCTTCAATTAAATTAAAATTTAAAAAGTGAAAATCATCAAGAGATAAATCAAATCTTTTAATGAAATCTGAAAAAACCTTAATTCTATTAAGATCATAATTAGTTAAAAATAAAATCTTTTCTAACATTTCATAAGAGACAGAACCAACCATATCAATATCCAAATTAAAAGAGAACCAATCAGCAGCTTTTCTTTTTGTTTTCAAATATTTCTTATAATCAAAACTTTTGATTTTATTAAAATTATCTTCTGACAGAACAAGACTGCAATTTTCAAAATACTCATGTAAAAATTCATTTTTGACATCAACACCATTCAGAAGAGATAAAAGAAAAGAACTTTTGGAATTACTGTTGATTGCAAGAGCATAATCTTCATATTTCCAATCTTTTCTATCTTTTTCTAACAATAAGTAAAGTTTTTCAAAAAGTTCAAAATCAAAAAGTTTTTCATCAATATAATCAAATTTATGCTTTTTATTTTCATTTTTTATAATAAAATTTGATACAGAAGATATTATTGCAGAATTAAAAATAGATAATTTAACATTAATGTCTTTATACCAAGAAGCCCAAATATTATGAAATTTATTTTCAACAGATTTTATATCTTCTTCAATTCTTTCAATTTCAAGTGTCTCTAATTTCTCTGTGTATTCCTCTTTTTTTGCTTCTGATTTTGTTTTTGAAGCAATAGCTTTAAATTCGGCAGCTTTTTTTCTTACTTTAATGAGTTTTTTAATAGTATTGTTCAATTCATTTAATTCTTCTGTATTTTTTTCTCCATATTTTAAAAAAAGGTCCGGAGTAGTTATTTTTTTGAATAATTCAGAGACCTTCCCAACTTTATTAAAATAAATATACAATTGTGTCTTTTCAAAGAAATCAAAGTCAATAAAATCAACAAAAGAGCTTCTTAAATAATCATTGCTTAATATTACATTTTCTTTTGTCTCTTTGTTTTTATTAAAAATAGAATTTTCAATTCCTGTAATAGAGTGTGCTTGAATAGGAAATAATTTCAATCCTTTTAGATATTCATAATTATCTGAAAAATCTTCTGAAAAATAAAAATTATTAAAAGTATCTAAAATAATTCTTTGTTTGACAAAATCTTTTTTTTCAAAAAAATAATTATTGAAATAGATTATTTTTTCTAATATTTCTTCTTTTGTATATATTTTTAATAAGTGTGAAAAATCATAAAATGTTTCATTTTCCTCTGGTAGATTTTTGAAAAGTAAATCAAAAATCTCTTCGTTTTTTTCAAATATAACATCAAAATTATATCTCTGAACAAAATAATAAAAATTATTAATCAAAGAGATATTGTTTTTATTGTTTGTTTTTTTTGCAAGTTGAATAAAACTCTCAAAAAAATTGATTTTTTGATTTGGCAAAAAGGAAGACATTTGTTTAAAAAATTCATTGGAAACTGAATGTTCTCTATTATTTTCATTAAAATATTTTATAAATTTCTGGTTGCTTTCTGAAAAATTAGATAAAAAGAGTGGGTTTATGAAAAACCCTTCTTGGTGTTCTCTAATATCAGCATCAGCAACAAAGCAATATTTAGAAAAAGAGTCTAAATCAAAATTAAATTCAAATAAAGAATCAAAATCTAAAATAACCAATGAAAGAAGTTGAAAACTTTCTAAAGATAAATTTTCAAAAGAAGTCTGATTCTTAAATATTTTATTTAACATGATATTTTGCAATTCTTTGTTTGGTTTGTGAAACTCTTTCAATCCTTTATAAACTTTAACTATAAATTTAGTTTCAAGTGGAAGTTCTTTAACTTTATCATTGTCTTTTATTATGGAAGTTAAAACATCTTCAATATATTCAAAAAACTTTTCTCTTTGTAATGGATTTTCATATAAAAAATCTGAAAACTTTGCCTCTTTTAAGAGTTCTGCTCTTTTAATAAGATATTCTATTTGTGGTGTATGTTTGACTTTATTTTGTGTTATTTTTTCCAATAGAGTTTCTAATGAAGATATATCTTTTTCCAATGAATATATTAATGTATTAGAATTTATTTGTTTTACATAGATATTCTCAAAAGGTTCTTTTAAATCTAAAAGTTTATAAAAAGAGTTTTCTAGTTTTTTACTGATTTTTTGATTATTAAAATAACCACCAATAGTTAAATCTTTTTTTGATCTGTCAAATTTAAGTGAAATATTATTTTCATTAAGATATTCTAAAACCTTTGGATGAATAAAATCAGTTAAAAGTAAAATAGCTTGGAAATCTTCTCCTTCTCTCTTAATACTATCTCTAAATCCCTTAAAGAATTGTAATGTAGAATCCAAAAGAACATCAAATTGTTTTTTATCAAAGTTTCTTTCTCCATTATCATAAAAAAAGAAATTAGAGAACACTTTGTATCTCTTTTTGTTTAAATCAGAAGAATTAAACTCGAAATAATCTTGAACATACTTATTCAATCTATTAACATTTTTGTCTTCTGAAGCTTCTCCCAATGGAGTATTATTTACATTCCAAGAATATCTTCCTCTATTTCTATAAATAGAATCATATGAAGTATATAAAGTGCTTGTTTTAAACACTTTTAAAGAAAATGGGGTTTGTCTTTCATTAATTTGGTTGATATTATTATATCTCTCTTTGTGTGAATAATTAATGCCAAATTGAACTTTTAACATTTCAAGTAAATCATTACAGGAAGAATAAGATAAAACATTGTTTAATCCTTCTTCTTTTATTTTAGAATACAATATTGGAGAACTTAATGACTTTAATTCATTCAAGAATAAAAAATCTTCATCTTTTAAATCAAGAGAAGAGAAGATATCAAAAAAATCCTTATTTAAAAAAAACTGTTCATAAATATTAGTATCTTTTAGTAATAGATTATTCTTTTGAATAATGTTCAAAATATCTTTAATAGAAAAATATCCACTTCTATATATATTTTGAATATCTATGTATAGTTGGCTTATATTGTTTTTCTCTAAAAATGAATTAATAAAATCATTCAAGAGTTTCTGCTTAATGTTTTTATGCTGTATTTCACTTAAAATAATTTTTTCATAA
>Ga0256843_1000124_pt1 | contig 65950 bp, 70 predicted proteins | sample AlvinellametaG_FD_191572 | JGI IMG/M metagenome (GOLD analysis project Ga0256843, IMG submission 191572) | Pompeii worm associated microbial communities from hydrothermal vent at the East Pacific Rise, Pacific Ocean - Alvinella | ecosystem: Host-associated > Annelida > Integument > Unclassified ...
CTCAATGCTTTCCAAGTCAAAAGGGGTAGAGAGAAACATAATGTTTTTGCTTTGTGCATAGGCTATAAGCTCTTTGTGTGTTGCAACATCGAGTTCAAGTTTTTTAAGCATAGTAAACTGAGAGGTACTCTCTTCTTGCATATTTTCTTGTTGGTAGGCTGCTTTTTTTGCATTATGACTGACAAGTTTTTCTGCTTTAAAGGTTTGAAATTTGACTGCATCAGCCCCTGCATCACTGGCTACATCTATAAGTTTTTTTGCAAGTTCTGTAGAGCCGTTATGATTTACTCCAGCTTCTGCGATGATAAACACACTCATTTTGCTATACTCCCAGCTTTTATAAACCCACAGAGTTGTGCACCTTGTTTTGTGACAACACCACTCCCTATAAAACTCCCCTTTGCTACACGTACACCACCATTTAAGATCGCTCCTGTACTGATATGGCAATGATCCTCTACTATAGCGTCATGTTCTATAAGTGCTTTGGAGTTGATAATGCAGTTGCTCCCCACTTTTGCTCCTGCATTGATAAGAGCGTGGTGCATAACAACTGTGCCCTCACCAAGTGTTGCGTGTTTGGAGAGATAAGCATGTGGCGAGATGATCGTAGGTAGTATAAACCCCAACTCTTTTAAACGAGTATAGAGTTTTATGCGAAGTTCTGCAGATGCAAGTTGCCCAATAGTTACAAGGGCATAGTCGTAGTGTTTCCGTAAAGCTGGAAGATCATTATCTGTACCAATGATCTCATACCCTAAAAGTGTTTGTGATCTATCAGTAGATTTTTCAACAATACCAGCAATCTCAAATCTTTTTTCTTGTTCAATCACATCGATCACACTCTTGGTATGACCCCCACCACCTAAAAGGATAATCTTTTTCATTATAGCCTCACACCACTTGGGATATTGACAACTCGCTCTTGGAGATAGCGAGAGTTTACTAAAAGATCATTATAGCATGTTTGATACATTGGTAGATCGCTTAAAAGTCTCCATATAGGGCGTGTCATAACCCCTTGATCGTTTGTATATTCCAAAAACTGATCTCTTGCGTGTTGATCTTTGCATACAATGGCATTGAGCCAGTAGTTACTTTGTGCATCGCTTGGTTGTGTTACAAACTTTATATCATCATAGTGTGAAAAAAATGTCTCATAGTGTTGTGCTAGAGTACGTTTATCCTCCAAAAAGGTTTCTAGTTGTTCAAGCTGAGCAACTAAAAGTGCTGCGTTGAGGTTTGATAAACGATAATTATATCCAAGTTCATCATGGTAGTACTCCCACTTATGAGGGCGTTTTGCTGTAGTTGTGATGTGTTTGAGTTTTTGAGCAAGTTGCTCATCATCAGTAACGATAACGCCACCAGAACCAGCTGTAATGATTTTGTTGCCATTAAAGCTAAAAATACCCATTTTCCCAAATGTTCCTGTATGTTGTTGTTTGTATCTGCTTCCCAAACTCTCTGCACTATCTTCAATAAGGGTAATATGCCACTGTTGACATATATGTGCGATGGTGTCTATTGTACAAGGGTGCCCAAAGGTGTGCATAGGGACACACGCTTTGATGATTTTGTTTGTGATAGTGTTGATACATCGTCCATTTTCGATGCGACAATGGGTATGTAAAAAACTTTCAAGTGCATCAGGACTCATCCCCATTGTCTCTTTATCAACATCGATAAAAATTGGTTGTGCACCACAATACGCTATTGCGTTACTTGTTGCAACAAAGCTTAATGCCTGTGTAAGAACTTCATCATCTCTTTGCACATTGGCAACATGTAAAGCAGCATGTAGTGCTGATGTACCATTGACACACGCAACAGCAAAACTACTTCCAACGTAGTGAGCAAATTTCTCTTCAAAAAGGGTGACAAACTTTCCAACACTAGAGACAAAAGTTGAGTCGATACATTCATTGAGGTATTGCTTTTCATTCCCTAAAAATCGTGGTTCATGCAGTGCTATAAACTCTTGCGTGTTATAAAGTTTTTGGATAAAATCTGTTATCTCTTTCATAGAAAAATTGCCTTGTAAAGATCAGTTGGATTTATTATACTTTTTTCTTACTTTTTTGTTTTTTAATGTGCTGTTAATTGCTAAAAGTTGTTGATATTAGTTGAAAAACTCACCAAAAAATCACTTTTTTGAGATAAAATTCACTACTTTATATGTAATTAATTTTGTTAAGGTTCTTTTTTGATGTTAAAACTTGTATTTCTCCTTTTTTCTTGTACTATTCTTTTTGCTCAACAAGCTCAAAATAGCTATACGCTGCATACTTATTTGGAACGATTACTTAAAGAAGATATTGATTATAAAAATAAAACGCTTGAGAGTAAAGTACTTCTTCTTTCTTCTTTGTTGGAACAAAGTCGTTATAACCCCGATATATTTTTAGATGCAACTGCACGTCAGGAAAAACAACTTGATGTTTTAAGAGGTAATGAAGTACAAACAAATATTGGTGCTAATATTAACTTTAATATGCGTTTATATGATGCACAAAAAAAACTTTATACGAGACAAAGAACAGATCTGTTTAATGCGCTTAGTGATCTTAAGATTCTTGATGCAAAAGAGCAATTGCAACTATTGGGAGTGCAGCTATATGTAAATTTATATAAAATGCAACAAACAATCAAAGCGTATAATAAACTTCTCTATTACCAAGAAAAAATCACACAGATTGCGACAGACAGATCAGCAAAAGGTTTAGGGGATATTTATGATCGTACACAAGCGATCAATGACTTGATAAATATTAAATTGCGTTTAGCAGATCTCAAAGAGCGTTTTATCCAAACTGAGTATGCATTTAGACAATCGATAAATTTAGACTCAGGTGCTCCTGTTGTACTGCAACCGATCAATTATGCTGATTTGCCACACTCTTTAAAAAAGTTACAACATGATGCCTTGGCATACAATATTGGTTTAAAACTCAAAACCAAAGAGTTTGAAATGGCACAAAGTGATCTTGCTTTGAGTGAAAAATCTGATGGCCTTTCTGTAGATTTTACATCACACTATGGGTATGGATATACAAAAGAACCTGTGTATATACCAGGATTTGATGATAATACACACGGAGATACATGGTCAGCAGGCTTGTCAGTCAAATACCCTTTATATGCTCAAAATAAAACTGAGATTTTGACACAAGAGAGTAAAGTGCGAGCACTTCAAGCTAGAAATAGAATTGAATTACAAAAAAAAGAGTTAAGTAGAACAATTAATAGGCTCTATAATGCTTGGGAAAAATATATGTTAAAAAATGAGCTTTATCAAGAGCAAAAAAATGTATTGCAAGAGCGAATAGAGATTACGTATAATCGATACAAAGAAGCACTTGAGAGTTATAAACCATATTCAGATGCATTGCGTGATATGGCATTGAGTGAAGAATCATACATCAATAATAGACTTTCAGCTGATGAAACAGTTTTAGATTTATATATACTAACAGGAAGAACTATCGTTGAGTAGGATAAAGATTACATTAACCGGCGAGGGGACATATCCATATGTTACCGGAGGGGTAAGTACTTGGGTTGATCTTCTTGTAAAGGAACTTGGAAATATCGATTTTACTATTATGCCTATTTTAATGCACCCGTATGTAAAGTCAAAATTTGAGATTCCATCAAATGTGCTTAAAATTACAAAAATCCCTTTATGGGGGACAGAAGAACCGACTGAATATGTAAAAGAGGGTGATTTTTCTATAATTTATCGCTCAAAGTTACGTACCCTTAAAGAGATAGAAGCACAAGATAAACTTATAGAACTTTTAGAGTATTTGATCGATTTTATCTACTCTAAAGAGGATGATTATGAAAAACTAGGGGATGTAATAGTAGATTTTCATGATTTTTTCCATGAATATGATTATCATGAATCATTTCGCTCTCTTGAAGTGTGGGAAGCATATAAAAAGAAGATGGAAACTATCTTTGACAATGAGGTTGAAGAACTTCCTTCTGTGCATGATATGATAGAAGGTTTACGCCTTTTATATCGATTTTTTATTACACTTTTGGCTCCAGTAGAAGAGAGTGATATATACCACTCTTCAGCTGCTGCATTTTGTGGGTTGCCTTGTATAATTGCAAAGAAAAAATATGGGACAAAGTTTTTATTAACAGAACATGGTATTTATGTTCGTGAACAGTATCTTTATGCTTCACGTATGGGAGTTCCTCCACGAACCAAAGAGTTTTTACTTGGTATGATTAGTATGATTGTAAAGCTTAATTACCATTTTGCAGATGTGATCTCTCCCGTATGTGATTATAATCAACGTTGGGAGAAAGCTTGGGGTGCAGATGAGGATAAGCTTTTGACTATCTATAATGGTGTTGATCCTTTTGTATTTAGAAAGATACCTCAAAAATTTACTGGAAGAAAAACTGTTGTAATGGTTGCAAGGATTGACCCTTTAAAAGATATTGAGACCTATTTGCGAACATGCGAACTTGTAAAAAAAGCGTTTCCTGATGTCCTTTTTAAACTTTATGGACCTGTAGTAGATCAAGATTATTATGATAAATGTTATGAGCTGTATGAAGAGTTACAATTACAGGATAATTTTGAGTTTTCAGGATCAACAAGTAGCCCAGCACACGCATATAATGAGGGGGATGTTGTGATGCTTACAAGTATATCTGAAGCATTTCCTTTTGTTGTTATTGAAGCGATGGCATGTGAAAAAGTTGTTGTGTCCTCAGATGTTGGAGGGACAAAAGAGGTACTAGAGGGGTATGGGCATGTTGTTAAACCTAAAGATATTAAAGCATTTGCAGATGCTGTTATAGAGGTGTTTGAAGATACTCAAAAAACCCACAAGATGGAGATAGAAGCTCGGAAAAAAGTGCTTGATGGTTTTATTATTGAAGATATGGTGCAAAACTATCATCAGCTTTATAACTCATTGTATCATAGTCGCTTAACACAGCATTTTACTAAAAGGATAGTATTGTAATGCCGATCAAAAAGTCAAAAGAGGAACTTGAGCATCTTTATAATGTTATCACTGATGGTAAAGGTAAGCCAATAGATCATTGGGAGATAACAGCACTCTTAGAAACATATGGTTTACGTGATATTGATGCGCAAGAAGAGTTTGGTGTTGAAAATCTTTTTGTTCTTGCAGAGCATCTTTTAGAATTTGTTGATAAAAAACAAGACTACAAGGTGAAGTCTATTCAAACAATTAAAGAGACAAATATGCTCAAGCGTATTGTGCAAAATTATATCAAAGGTTTGGCATTCTCTCTTCCAATGTTGGTACAAATTGTTTTTACAGTAGTTGTGGGATATGCACTATGGTCATCGATGAATGCATCGAGTGAGAGAGCAACAGCTATCTCTTTAGGGACATTTGCGGCATTGATTATTACTGGTGGTTCAGCTCAGGCAATAGGGCGTAAGGGGTTGTTTTACCTAAAACTTGGAGAACAGGTTTTGGCAAAAAATGTGTCGTTTGTACTGCTTGTTGTTGGACTTATTTTAATTGCTATTTTATTTGTTGTTTTGACCGTAACAAATTTCTTTTTTACAATTTTTTCAATGGATATTTATCTTACAGCTATTAGTTATTATGTTTTATTAGCCATATTCTTTTTGATGTTATCCATATTTTATGTATTTGAAGATTACCTTTCTATTGTACTTTTAACATTTTTGGGGCTTGTATTTGTATATATCTTTCATACTGTATTGCTTTATCCATTGGCAAGTGCTCAGATCTATGGTTTGATACTTTTAAATATTTTTGTTGGGATTGTTGTATACCGGAAATTGACTCGCCTTGAGGATAAAACACGTTCAACAGAAGGAGCAAATTTACCTCGACCATCGATCCTTTTTTACTCATTATTGCCATACTATGCTTATGGAACATTCTATTTTGCTTTTTTAATTGTGGATAGGATGGTTGCATGGAGTGCTGATGCAGCACAACATCCTTTTGTGATATGGTTTAATGTATCGTATGAATTGGGACTTGACTGGGCATTGATTGCATTAATTTTAATGATGGGTGTAACAGAGGTAAGCATTGCTGAATTTTTATATAAAATCAATAACAGAGTAACACAAGTTGCATACAAAGATGCTTCGGAGTTTAGTAAAGAGATTTATGCTTTTTTTAAAAAGTTCAATTTCTTTTTTATTTTATTTTCATTAAGCTCTATGATAGGAGCATTTTTATTTATCTATTTGCTTAATAAAATGTTGCATTTAGAATTTTTAGCAACATTTTTGCAACAGCCGACATTGATGATCTTTATTGTTGCAGCTGTTGCGTATTTCTTTTTGGTAAACAGTTTGATGAATATTTTATTTATGTTCTCGTTATCTCGTCACCATACGCCAGTGCAATCAATTGGTATTGCATTTGTAGTGGATTTGTTTGTAGGATTGATATTAAGCAGGGCATTTGGATATGAGTATGCATCGTTTGGATTATTAAGTGGAGCTATTGTATTGTGGTGGATCACATTTAAAGAAGTAAAAACGATGTTTAAAAATTTAGATTATTATTACTATTCAGCATATTAGGAGGGAAAAAAGGTATGAAACAAATTATATTTGGAATGTTTATAGCATTGTTGCTATTGGGGTGTAGTCAAAATAGAGTAAAGGTGTCAGATATAGATATCGATAAAACACTTATAGCGCAGGATAAGTCATATATCTATGATATTAAGATGCAAGATATTGCAAGTGATTTAAAGGTGCATAAATCACCTTTGGAACAATTCCCTTTTATTCATAATAAACAGGCACATTTAAAGGGACATTTCTCTCCAGAGTTCTATGCTGAACATAATTATGGACTCAAAGCACAGCAAATGGATAAGGTGAATTTTTGGGAATTACAAAAAAATCCTCAAGCACTTGATATTATTTATACTAAAGATATTTTACTTGAAAATTATAAAAATATCAGTCAAGATATTTTTACAAATCTTTGTTATGCACATGGACTTTCTAAACTTGAACAAGATATTTTACGTCAATGGATACAAAATGGTGGTGTTTTGTGGGTTGAGAGCTCTTTGTATAGTATCGATCCGATCCGATCGCTTGATCATGGACTCAAAACTGATAAGTTCTTAGGTAAAGAGGTTCGTTTTGTTAATATTCCACAAACACAAAAATCTCGTGTGTATAATACAACAAATAATAAACCTTATTTTGATTCTATCCATTCTTTGGAGTTATATAAAAAAAGATATTCTCAAATCTGTATGATAGTAGATGGGGATTCATTAGTTGCGACACCTGATGAAACGGTTGTAAGTATGAGTCGCTATGGGGAGGGGATGATTATTTCGCTATTACCGTTTGAATATGAAAAACTGTATAGAGATGGTGAGCTTCTTCGTTGGAAACTACTCTCTGTTATTCATGATCCATCAGTTGTACAAGAATCTGCACAACGTGCATTACAAACTGATATACAAGCACCGATACTTCCACCAGCTACAACAGAAGTTCAAGAACCACAACAAACTACTGAAATAGTTGTTCAAGAGGAACAAATGCAACCACAAGCAGAACCGATACAAGAAAGCAGTACTCCTGCTGAGGTGGCATTAACAAAAGGGAATTGTATACAGCTATATACAGCTTTTAGCTATAAAAAAGCGAAAAAGTATTTTTCGTATGCACAAGATTTTCCTTTAGCTCGTATAGAAAAACGTGGTAAAGCATACACTGCTCGTGTAGGTATGTATGCAAAAGTACAGGATGCAAAAGAGACATTGCAACAGTTAAAAAAACATTATCCAAGTGCGTTTATTCGTCGATGTGTTCTAAAATAGATTAAAAGAGAGATAGATGTTAGTTAATACTGCGATTATGGGAGATATAGCACCTATATCACTTATAAATTTTGCAAAGCTGGTTATTATGAGTAGTGTCTTTTTTCACTGGATACCTCGTTATATTTTCCCGCAGTATCTTATAAAAGACAAGCTTGACAGTGTATTGTTTAATATACTTTTTATGCTTGTTTTTATTCTTACGGTGATTCCATTTTTATTATTTTTGCATATTTTTTCTTTGCCACTTTTTTTATTGCTATTGCTTATGACAAAAGGTGGATTTTTATACTATTTTCAAAAGCGTAATTATCTTGATGAATTGATTCACAGTTTTAGAATGTTACTTGTTTATGTATTAGATTTTATCGATAAACTTTCATTGCATGAAAAGAGAAAAGAGCTTAAACAGCCAAAAGATTATATTAGTGCTATTCAAAGAGCATTTTTACCACAAGCTATATTTAAATTTTTTGCTTTTATTATCTTTGGATATATTATTTATACTATTAATCTGCGAGGATTTGTGAGTTATGCTGATGCAGTACCCGATGTTGCACAGTTTATGGAATGGGTACATCAAATGCATGCAAACAAATTGTTTTGGGATGAAAAACTGACCGGTTCAGATTTTTATGGACAGGCAACATTTATCTTTTTTTTGCAGACTATTTCTGGGATAGATACTATTGTTTTATTTAATATTTATCCAACATTATTGGTATTTTTTATCCTTTTTGGTATTTTTTACGTAATGTATAAGATAACAGGTTCAAAACATAGTGCACTTTTTAGTGTTGTTGTTTTTGGTCTTATCTTTATTACCCCTTTTTCGGATCAAATTTTAGGAAAGATGCTAGAGGTAGTTGATACCCAAATAAAGCATTGGCATGGGCTTAGTTATTATTTTTTCTGGGAGGATGTGGTACCTCAGGTGACATCTCGACCTTTAATCTCAATTGCACACGTACCATATGATCGGTATTCAGCAGGTTTGGCGTATGAGTTTGCTTCATCAATGTTTCTACTAAATAACTATTTTTTAGCAAAAACTTTTATGACACGCTCTAAAGGTGATATCTTACTGTATGGTATTACACTCTTTTTAGTTTTTACATTTCATGGTGGTGGTGCTATCTATTTGGTTGCTTCAAACAGTTTTATTTTTTTAGTAGCTGTTTTTTTTGGAAAATTTCATTGGGCAACGATCAAAAAAGGGTTATTGGTTGTTGGAATAGTTGCTATTATTGGTAATATGTGGATTTTTTCGATGCTTAAATATGGTATTCCACAAGATTTTGGTGCTGCTGCGCCATTTTTAGATAAATGGTTCCATACAAAGCAAAGTATTCGTGAGGTTGTAAGTCATGGTTCAAGTATTGATATTATTGTGATGAATCCTGTTAATGTCTTTTTTATCCTCTCGATGTTGATTTTACCAATAGTATCGTTTTTTCATAAAAAAAGATTTTTATATGTAAGTTTCTCTTTTGTTGTTATTTCGGTTATGTTGATATTTTTTATGTCAAATCTTGGATTACCACGTTTAGCTCGACAAACACGTGCTGCTGAGTACCTTTTAACAGTTTATAGTATTGGTTTGGGGTTGTACTTTCAAATGTTTATTGTTCAGCCTTTACACGCATTTTATAGTAAAAAAAGGGAATATATTGCCATTGGGGCATCAGTTTTTGCTACGTTAATTATTGCTATTCAAACACCACGATGGATTGATACACAACATTTTTTAAAGCTTAGTAATAGTATTGGCTATAATGACATAGCATTTGCAATTTACAAAATATCTCAAAAAAATCAGCCTTATAGCTGGAGTGCTGTTGCATATTTACAGTCATACCCTAAACTCTTAGATAGAGCATACCATATCAATACGACAGATTTTATACGAAAATATGATCCATTAAGTTCTGTATTACCAATTATGTCAAAGAAGGTGTATATATTTGTAGAAAATAGTGCAAATAGTTATAAAGGAACAGGAGAATGGTTTTATCGTTGGCGTTCACAAGTAGAAAATCAACTTAAACAATGGATCAATCTGTATAGTTCAACACATAAAAATATTCGAGTTTTTTATCAAACACCTATTGTAACAGTCTATGAGATTGATAATGAAAAATATGTAAAAGAAGAAAATGAAAGACTACGAAAATTAAAACGTAAAAAAGAGGGATATTAATGGACTTTATAGGGCAAACACAACATTTTTTTACAACAACATTACCAAATACGTTATTAGGAACTTTTTATACATTTGGTTCTATAATGAATGAAACACTAGGATGGATCATCTGTGTGTTATTGATAGCAGTTTCGATTTTTACTTACTTTTTGTATAAAAAATTTATGTTATTGCAACATAAAGAGTATAGACTCAATACGCTTTTATTAGATGCTGCACAGGCACAAAATGTTGATGAGCTTGATAAAGTATTTGTTTCACTTATTCGATGGCTTGATGGTGATTTTTATGCACTCTATCAGCTTCATAGCAATACATATGTACTTGTTGAGACAAATGTCAATACGCAGTTAAAAGGTGCACCAGCAGCAGCTTCATTACACATTAAACAAAATCAGATTAAAGATTTTTCAACATCAGGGAACTATACTATTAGTTCATATCAAACGCAACAAAAGAACTACCTTATACGATTTTATGCAAAACAGAAGATAGAATTGATGCACTATCAGGGTGTTATAGAAAACCTTTTGGCACGTTATAGAGTTTTAACGAGTGATGATGAACAATTGACAAGTTTACAATTAGCAAATACATCAAAAGAGCTTTTAAAAATTATCAATGGAAGTCATTTTGGTAATAATGGATATATTAAATATGTCCTTTCGATGATTAAACGTGTTATCGATGCATATAAAATAGAGATGAAAGGGAAAGAAAAAGTTTACTATACTTTAGGTTCACTTGATTCAAAAGTTCAATCTTATGAAAAAATATTTTATATAAGAAATACAAATTTTCAAGTTATTATCTACACTAAAAATCCTCTTTCTCAAGATCAGCTGATAAAACTTGGATCTTTTTTAGATCTTACAGGGATGTTTTTATCAACACTAGATGAGGAGAGCAGTATCGCTTCAAATTATATGGAATTTCTTTTAGAAGCAAATACATTACTTGAAAAGACAGAGCATAAAGAACTTCATAGTAAAAAGGTTGAACTCGTTGCTGTAGAGATCGCTAAAAAACTCTTTTTATCTAAACAAGAGGTTGAAGCTCTAAGTATTGCAGCAAAACTTCACGATATAGGAAGTATGCAAGATTTAAATGATATAGATAATGAGTACTTTGATGATACGCAAGAACATAAACTCCATCCACTCATTGGAGCAATTTTGATAGAACCAATAGGTAATATCTATCCAATAGCAAGTATCATAAAATATCATCATGAACGTTTGGATGGAAAAGGGTATCCATTTGGTATTAAGGGGAATAAAATACCTATTTTAGCTCAGATATTAGGTTTAAGTGAGTATTTTATCGGATTAACAAGTAAACGTTCTGAAGAGATGGGGATGGAGCATGAAGGAGCTGTAATGCTTGTGCAAAAAAGCTCAAATATTATGTTTGATCAAGTTATTGTTGAAACTTTTTTGAATATCCATGAAGATCTTGAGAAAAAGCTTATGCAACTAGAATTAAAGTCACAGTTGCAAGAGTAGCTTTTGTAGCTTGTTGCGTGTTGGTGTTGTTTCTGCAAAAGCAAGGATATATGCAAGATCAATTTTTATGGAATCTTTCATTGCCCATAAAAGGTATTTTCCTGAAATTTCATATGGATGTGTATATACAATAGGCTTTTTCCCTTGTTTTTGTAATGTTCTCATAAGCATTTTAATAAGCCAAAGAGGTAATACACGCAAATAAAAGCCACCACTAAAAGGGAGATACGATTTAAGAAGTGGGATCTCTTGTATATCCCCTTTAGGTGTTTTTATCACAAAAGGATCTTTTCTGTCTATGGTGTTTCCATACATATAGGTTTTAAATGGAAAATATGAAGAGCTATAGCTATATCCTGCTTCTGCTAATGCTTCATAATATTTTTTTTCAAATGGAAGAGACCAACTCGCACTTCTGTATCCATATATTTTTTGTTGTGTAATCTCTTCTAGGATACGTTTTGATTCAGTAATAGAGTGTTGAAACTCTTTAAATGTTTGTTTATATACAAGTTCATGAGTTAGGCCATGTGATGCGATTTCATGCCCATTATCTGCGAGTTTTTTAATTGCTTGTGGATATTTTTGTGCAAAGCTTCCAAGTACAAAACATGTGGAGTGTATATTGAGTTTAGCACACATTTCAATCCAATCATCAATAATTTTTTCATAATCTATTTGTGGATCTTGATGTGTTGTAACGCCAAAATTTGCATCATGGAGCTGTTCTACATCGATTGTAATCCATACTTTTTCACTATTGTATATTTTACTCATGATCGCTTCCTAAAAACTCATGAAATGATAATGATTTGTTATGCAAGATTATAAAAGAGATCAGGGTTGATGGAAGTACCATAATAAGCTGTAACACGATACTACCTACTAAAGCTTCCTCTTTTGTAATGCCATATTGTGTTAAGATAAAGATAATGCCTGCTTGAAATGTTCCACTTCCAGCAGGAAGTAAGGGGATAGAAAAAGCGATAAATGATACAATGGTTGCTATAAAGAGTTGTTCCAAGGTCAAATTAAGCCCCATCACCAAAGCAAAAAACATCATCGTAGTTACAAGGTAAGATATCCATAAGAGTATCGACCAAAGTGCAAGTGTAATGATAGACTCTTTTGCAAGTACTATTTGAAAATGGTGATAGAGTCGTACAAGCCACTTACGTAAAAAATGTGTTGGAATGTAGTGGATAAGTTTGCGTGTTATTGGATGCTTAATAAGGAAAAAAACAAGTATTATCGAAGCTATCATGAGCCAGCCTATTAGTTGTACTTTTGGGTCATCCCAATAAAGTTGTGCACTAATAACTACTAATATACCAAGTACAAGTAGATCAAAAAAACGTTCTGTAAGCATCAGCGAAAAGCCGTGTGTAAGTTTAACATTGTAAAGTTTTTTAAGATAAAAAAGTTTTGCAACCTCACCCAATTTTGCTGGAAGAACAGTATTGGCAAATACTGAAAAGACGATCGATTCAAAAGAGGCTTTAAGTGAACATGCGTGTTGTGAGAGTGATCTCCAACGAAGTGCTAAAATAAGATCACTTCCTAAAACTAATCCAATAGCAACAAAAAGCCATCCAATAGAGTAAGAATGATATGCTTGTTTGAGTAATGTAAAATTTAAATCACTAAAAATATAGTATAGTACAGATCCTATAAGGGTGTATTTTATTATCGTAATAAGAAGATTTTTCATAGATCAACCAAATATTTTGCGAGTTTTGGACCAATAGCATTGATAATACTATCTGGAAGTTTTTTCCATATTGTAGAAGCAAATTGGTATTTTTCATAAATATCATCATCTTGAGATTTTATAAGATCAATTTTTATAGGTTTGCACCCAAACTGTTTTTTAAACTTGTATGTTGCACCCTCATAAGGGGATCGTCCAAAATCAACAATTGAGACATTAAAACGTTGAGCAACAGTTCTTAAAACTTCAAAATAGAGAAAATATCCCGCAAAATCTCTGCTGTATGCAACTTCAACACCACCCCATGGGCAATATGCCATAGTATTGTCTATAAATACAGCCATTGTAGCAGCTGGTGTGTTATGCTCATCATAAACAACACAAAAAAGGATCTCATCTTCAAACTCCTCTTGTAAATTATAAAATAACTCTTTTGGCATTAATGGTGTACCGTGGTTTTTGTATGTTTTTTGCAAAATTGCATAAAAATCTTCGATACACTCTTTGCCATCTTTGAGTGTATAGTTAAAATCTTTATGTGATTTTCGTATCTTTGTTCGACATTTTTTTGTTAGTACTGACATAAGATACTCATCAGAGTTGTCCTCTAATGCCACACGCATTGTCACAGTATCACCCTCTTTAAAATCTGTATATTCGGGATTTATGGTTCTAATGAGGTACTCATTCTCTTTTGCCAATTCTTTGAGATCTTCTATATCTTGTGTGTATTTGTCAGTGTAACTGAGTAAAGGAACATAGCTGAGTTTTGGTTTTGAAAATGGTGATGGGATCACGATAAAATCCATATATTTTTCATAATTATATGTTTTTTGTAAAACTTTCACAAAACGTTCAATAAACTCATGGGAGTGGATAGTAGGCATAAATTTCCTTTAATTATAAGCAATTCTTTATTTAATTATAAGTAATTTTTTAGATAATTGTGGTATTATATATAAACTTAGTTTAAATATGAAATAAAAGGTTAAAGTTTGCAAAAAAAAGTTGGTATTGTGATTGCAATGTATAATGAATCACAATCTATTAAAGAGGTTTTAGAGGTGCTCAAAGAGGTACGACCAAATGATAGTATTATTGTTGTAGATGATGGTTCAAAAGACAACTGTTATGCAGTGGCTTCTGAAGTTAAGGGGATACACCTTTTACGACATTATATTAATCTTGGTCAGGGGGCAGCCTTGCAAACAGGCATTGAATATGCAAAACGTCTTGGTGTTGATTATGTTGTAACTTATGATGCTGATGGTCAGCATGATCCACATGATATACAACCTTTTCAAGAAGAGATGGAAAAAGGTGATTACGACATTATTTTAGGTTCACGTTTTTTAGGTCAGGCGATCAACATGCAGCCAAGTAAACGTATTGTATTAAAACTTTCAATTTGGTTTGGATATATTTTTGGTGGATTAAAATTAACAGATTCTCATAATGGTTTTCGCATGATTAATATTGCTAAATTTCCAGCATTTGAGATGAAACATAACGAGATGGCACACGCTTCTGAAGTTATTGATATTATACGAGAGTACAATTTGTCTTATAAAGAGATGCCATGTACTATACGGTATACAGAATATTCAATGCAAAAAGGGCAGTCTATTTCTAACAGTATCAATATCATGATACAATATCTCATGGGGAAAATGAAATGATTTTATTAAAATTGATTTTGGTGTTAATCTTTAGTATTGCAGTTTTAGTTTTGACTTTGTCAGACAGATATCAAACCGGAAAACGTATTATGTTTTTGGCATCATATGTTTTTATTGTTGCACTAATCGTTTCTCCAACACTTGCTGATGATATAGCACATTTTTTCTCTATACAACATGGATCAGATCTTGTGATTTATGTTTCTATCTCTGTTCTTGGAATGGTGAGTGCTATTAATTATGCTAGGGGTGATCAACATCTTGAGGTGATAACAAAGCTTGTTCGTGAACTTGCTATTAAAGATGTTAAAAAAACATAAGTCAAAACAATAAAAAAGTATCACCCACTATAGCTGGGTTGATACTTCTACTACGTGTTGATCTTCTCTTTCGATAAAGTACTTCTTAATCTCTTCTTGATCTTTTTTGTCAAGTGCTATTTGTACCATAGCTTTCATACCATTTTGTAAAAGATAGTTATTATTATTGAGTGTTATTTCAACTACCATTTGACCGAGTTTTGGATCAACAATAGGGATAATACGTGTAATATTTGCCTCAACACTATATGGAGGTGTGATAAAGAAATTAATTTTTACACGATCACCTTCTTTAACAAATTTGTATAATCCAGATGCAAGACCAGCTTTAACAATAACTTTATCGATATTTACAACAGAACCAAGATGTGCACTTTTTTCAACAAAGTTTCCTGCTTTGTACTCATTACTGATAAAATATCCATCTATTGGACTTACAACAAAAGCATTAGCTATTCTATCTTGGACACTTTCAAGCTCATTTTGTTTCTGTTGGAGTAAAATCAGGTCTCTTTGTTTCTCTACACTTTTATTGTCTTGTGTGTTTTGGAGTGTATATTGTAAACTTGCATACTCCCTTTTAGCATTAAAATACTCTTTTCGAGCACGGATAAGTTCTGATTCTGTGGCATAACCATTTGCATAAAGTTTTGTAATTTTTTTGAGATAGCGTTGTGCATTTTTTACAACACCATCATCAAATGCAGTAGCATTATATGCATTGTGTTGATCACGCTGAAGCTGTTTTTTAAGCATTTCAATCTCATATGTCAGTGTTTTTAGTTGTAAATGGAGATCTTTTGTCTCAAAACTGTACAGCTTCTCACCTTTTTGTACCTTTTGTCCGTCTTTAACAAACACTTTTTCTATTTTTCCAGCAAATGGAGAAAGTATTTTGTGATCACTACTTGGAAACACTTGCCCTTCGAGTTTGATTGTAATGTTTTTGTCTGTTTCAACAACCTGTTTTTCTTCTATACTTTTGGCACATCCACTAAAAAAAGAGATGCCTAAGCTTATAACGATAATTGGGATATATAATTGTTTTAAATTCATGGTGAAATTATACTAGAGATAATATTTATTCTTTCTTATAATTTACTAAGAAAACAGGATTACATTTTACTATCAAGATATTTGTTTTTATCTTCATAGTCAAAATTATCAATGAGGTTAAAAAATTCATTGACAATATCCTTTTTTGTCCAATTATATGTTGCTTTGAGTTGCTCAATTTTTTTTGTAAAAGCATTAAGCTTTGCATCATCATAAATGGGTTCATTTTTTATAATACCAATAGTATCAAAACGCTCCATGTCAAGAACCTCATTGGTTGTGTAAAACTCCTCATACGCTTTTTCTCCTGTTGTATCACTTGTAGTAAACAAACATGGATATTTTCCCTCTTTTGGAAGTGTGTGAACAAGTGTTCTTGCTTCCTCTTCAGACTCGCAAATATAGGGTTCAAACCCTTTTTCTTTGAGATATTTAACAGCGATGTCTGCAAACGATACAAGATCAAGTTCTTCATCGAGTTTTGGGAAAAAAATATCTCTGTTTTCTCCAAAAATAGCACTCATAAGACACAACTCACCACTCTCTTTTGGTGTAACAAAATAGCGTTTTACATCATTTGGTGCAACTATGGGTTGTTGCTTTTTTAGACGCATTTCAAAACTGTGAAGAAGTGATCCATCGCTAAAAGCTACATTGGCAAAGCGTGCAGTTGATATTTTTATATATTTACTGCGACGCATTAAAAACATCTCCATGATTCGTTTACTAGCACCCATCATATTAACAGGATTTGCAGCTTTGTCAGTTGAAACACAAAAATATTTTTTTGTCCGTTTTTGTATTGCCTGAGCGATTGTTTTATCTGTATTAAAAATATTGACATCACACATTCGCATAAGAGTAAAAGGATCTTTTTCACTGCGAACATGTTTTAAGGCTGAAAGATTTAAAACATAGTCATAACGACCATCTTGGTAGATAAAAGCATCATATTCAACACTTCCTATATCTAAAGCGAATGTTTGAAAATCTCCATCAATATACCCAAAAGAGCTACGAATATCACGTACTAATTCTGCAAGATTGTTTTCAGATATATCAACAACATGAAGTTTTTTTGGGTTTCGAGCAAAGATCTCTTTGACAACAGCACTACCTATTGTTCCAGCTCCACCAAGAACTAAAAATGATGAGCTTGATACTTTATCTTTGAGCTTTTCTTCATATTTTTTAATATCTGTGCTTAAAAGCTCTTTTGTTCGAGAAATAAGGTGTAAAATATCCACAGTTGCCCTTTTACAAGTTTTGGTATATATGGTTTCTTTGACAAATAATACCACTAAAAGACTAAAATAATATAATATTGTGTCGATTTGGTTATAACGAAATAGAAAAACAAAAGGATTTGAGATGGGTGTTAGTGCATTAGGAACAGGTTCAAGTATCTTAACACAGGATCTACTTGATAAACTTAAACAAGCTGATGAAACAGCACAGATACAACCATTGGACTTAGAGATTGCAAATCAAAAAGACAAACTTGCTGAGTACAATGTTATTGATGCCAATATGACAAACCTCTATGATGCAATAGGGGAATTAAAAACACCTATGCTTTTTGATGAACGTTCAACAAGTGTAGATGGGACATCAGTTGAAGTGAGTGCTGATGCAAACAGCGATCTTCAAGAGTTTACACTCGATGTTACACAACTTGCAACAAAAGAGATAGCTGAAACAGGAAGTTACAGTGATCTAACGGATAGTATTGCTGATGATGATGGAACTTTGACACTGAGTGTTGGAGATCAAGATTTTGATATTGATTATACAAGTGATATGACACTTGAAGATTTAAAAAAAGCGATTAACGATACAGCAGGAGATGCAGTTAATGCAACAATTGTTAAGGTTGGAGAGAGTGATTATAGACTTTTTTTGAATGCTGTAAATACAGGTAGCAATCAAGATATATCTATTACAGATAATGATGGTAACCTCTCAGGAACTCAACTAACAGATGATTTAACAGAAGTACAAGATGGTGTGGATGCAAAATTTACTTTTAATGGTGAAGAGATTACTCGATCTTCTAATGAAGTTGATGATCTTATCAAAGGTTACGATATAACTCTTAAAGAGCTTGGAAAATCGGAAGTTAAAGTTGAACAAAATCGTGATAATATCATGGCAAAAATAGACAGCTTTGTAGAGAAATACAATGCTACAATGTCTGAGCTCTCACGTGCAACAAAAAACTCTACAGATTCTAGTGAAAGAGGGATATTCTCGGGTGAGAGTTCTATGAAGTCATTGCAAGCATCATTGCGTGCTATGATGGATAATGTAGGAGATGGTGTAGCAACTATCTACGATTTTGGATTTGACATTAGTAAAGATGGAACGCTCTCAGTTGATAAAGATGTATTAAATAAAAAAATTGATGAAAATCCTGCCAATGTAGAAGCATTCTTTTCTGGTGGTGATTATGAAAACAGTGATGGTTCAACAACAACTATTACAGGAATTTTTGTTCAGATGAATGATAATGTTGAGAGTTATACAAAATTTAATGGAATGATGGATAACTTTAAAAATTATCTTGATGATTCTCTTACATCATTAAATGATCGTAAAACAAAAGCTCAAGAGCGTCTTGATGCACATTATGAAACTCTAAAACAACAGTTTACGGCATATGATGCAATGATCGCAAAATTTAATAACTCATCAGCAGCATTTAAACAAATGATGGATGCATCAAAACAACAAGATAATTAGTTTTGATGCTTAATAAAATTACTAAAATGTCGATATAGTTATCATGGAAAACAATACAAAGGGATCGAAAATGTATGGAAACACAGCTGCTCATAATGTATATGCACAAAATAATATAAACGTAGAATCACCAGAAAAACTTATAGAGATGCTTTATGAGGGTGTATTGCGTTTTAATGCTCAAGCTAAAAAAGCGATCGAAGATGGTAATATCGAAAAAAGAGTTTATTGGATTAACCGTTCTATCGATATTATTGCAGAACTTAGTGCAATGCTAGATAAGAGTGATGGTACAATTGGTGAGTACCTTGAGGGGCTTTATACATATGAGATCCAACTTCTTACAGAAGCTAGTGCACACAATGACATTGCTAAAATTGATGAGTGTACTAATGTTTTTAAAGGGTTGCTTGAAGCATGGAGAGAAGTAACACATGTGGCTTAAAAAGTTAAAGTCAGCTCTTATTACTAAAGATGTTAATACAATATCAACACTTTTGGATGATGTTCCTTCTTTGAGTTCAGATGAACTTAAAGAAGCATCATTTCTTTTGGAAGAAGCTGCGAAAGTTGCTACACAGCTTCGTGATGAAATTGGGATGAAAATCCAAAAAGTTCAAAAAAATAGAGATTTTTTAGATGCAACATCGTTGTCTCAGCAACAACACTTAAATATTACTTTATAGTTTTTTTCGTTATTCCAAAATGTAAACTTCTTATGGTGTATTCACTAACTACTGCACCTTTTCTCATAGTTAATATATGTTCAACTGCATGGGCGATATCAGATGCAAGGAGCTTTGCATTTTCATCTTGTGCGACATCAAATCTCAATTGGGTATAAAATGGTGTTTGTGTCATATCTGGATTGATATTTGTGATACTAAGATCGCTTTTGCGTGTTTCTTCAAAAAGTGCATCACCAAACGCTTTAAGTCCTGCTTTTGTGGCACTGTATAAAGCTGCAAATTTACTTGAACGTAATGCCTCGATAGAATTGATGTTTATAAGGTATCCCCCTTCCTTTTTTAAAGATCGCAATACAGATTTTGTTAAAATCATAGGTGTCGTAAGATTGAGTTGTACCATTGTGTTAATCGTTGAAAAATCAATCTCTTCATGAGGTGCAAAAACACCAAAACCAGCACAGTTTACAAGGATAAAAATATTTTTATGCTCAAGCTCTTTTGCAACTGTAACAACACTTTGTTGGTCTGTTAAATCAGCAGATATATGGTGATAATGTTGTTTATGAACATGTTGTGAAATATTTCTAGATATACCATACACACCATATCCCATCTGTAAAAGTTTTTGTGTTATTGCTTCACCAATTCCACTACTTGAACCTGTAACAACAGCATATTTCATTATAAACCTTTTTTATATATCAAAGTGTTAGTTACAGTTTGCGTACTACTAACACTTTTATGACATAATTATACAAGCTTTTATAAGTGTAATTATAAAAATGTAATCTTTTTATATTATAATAAAGAAAAAAATTTAGAGGTAGATGATGCAAAAAAGATTAAGAAACGGTTTTTCTTTGATAGAATTGATGATTGTAATCGTTATTTTGGGACTTTTGGCTGCTATGGTTATGCCAAGTCTTACTGGAAAAGGTGAAGAAGCAAAAAGGGATCTTGTTTGTGTACAGATGAAAAGTATTTATGATGGTGCACTAGATATGTATAAGATTAAAAATTCTGTATACCCATCAACACAAGAAGGTCTTGAGGCATTAACAAAAACAGATGAATATTTTAAAGATGGTAAGATGCCAAAAGATTCATGGGGCGAGCCATTTGTATATATCAACAATGGTGGTAAAGTGGAATTGATCTCTTTGGGTGCAGATAAGAAAGAGGGTGGTGAAGGTGAAGCCAAAGATATTAAATTAAGTGAGTGTAAATAGTTTTTGAGAAAAGCTTTTTCCCTTATTGAATTGATGATAGTACTTGTTATTGTTGGTGTTATTTATACATTAGTCATAACAAAACTACAAAACTATAGTGCTCATCTTAATACTACTTTGACACTCAAAACTTTAAAGCCCATTTTGGCTGATCTTGCTCAAGCAGAAGAACAAAGTGTGACTCTATGGTGTTTTGATGGATGTGAAGAGTGTGCAATATACAAAAAAGGTAAGAAAATTAAAGATGTACCTGAACTTTTTACATCACAACCTCAAGTTTACAGATACGATTTTGCAATGGGATTTATCCCTGCAAAATTTCTTTCTTTTTTTGATGCAAACGGTGTGCAAAAAGATGTATGTTTTGCATTTAGTGTTGATAAACAGGGGATAGCAGATCAAATAATTATGGAGTATGATGACACGGTATATGATTATACAAACTATTTTCAACCCGTTCAAACTTATCAAACACTTGAAGATGCACAGGCATATAAAGAACAACAAGTAAATAAAGTGATGCAATGATATTTAAATATAAAGGGATTAACAAAGAAGGGAAAAAAGTAAAAGAGAGCATAGAAGCACTAAGCCTTGAAGATGCAAAATCCAAGTTGCGTGCGCAGGGGATTATATACCAAAGTATTCATGAGGAGAAAAGTTCTTTTTTAAGCTCTTTGTCGTTTCAGCGCCGCTATGTTATTCCACCAAAAGAACTCTCAGCACTTTCAAAAGAGTTAGCGATGTATATCCGTTCAGGGATTACAATCGTATCAGCCATTAAGATAGTACAATCACACTATACAAAAAATAAAAAAATGAAACTTTTTTTAGCAACGTTGAGTACACATCTTGATGAGGGTAAAAACTTTTATAGTGCACTTATGGAACAAAGTGTTGTTACATTGCCATCATTTTATGTTGAATCTATCAGAGTAAGTGAAAATGGTGGTATTTTAGATGAGGTACTTAGTGAGCTTTCCCGTTTTTTAAAAGAGCAAGACAAGATCCATAAAGAGATTAAAGGGGCATTTGCCTATCCATCGTTTATGATTGTGATCTCTTTGGTGATGATTGCATTTATGCTGACATTTGTCGTTCCCCAAATTACAGGAATCTTTGCAAGTATGGATCAAGAGTTGCCAAAACCTACACAGTTTGTTATTGCAGCAGGTGATTTTTTTAATCATAACTATCAACTTATTTTAGTGTTGATTATTGCTTTTGTGAGTTTATTTGTTTTTTTACGTAAAAAGGTATATCGTTTTCGTTATGGAGTTGATGCACTCTTTTTGAAACTCCCTTTGTTTGGTGCAATAGCGCAAAAAAGTGAATTAGCACGTTTTAGTTATATCGCTTCGTTGTTGATACGCTCTGGTGTTCCTTTTGTTCAAACAATTAATCTTAGTGCCAATATTTTAAACAATGCCGTGATAAAAGAACTGTTTGTTGATGCAAGTAAAAAAGTGGTTGAGGGGAAACTTCTCTCAAAATCGTTGTTAGATTCATCGACACAAATTGACAATGCTTTTATTCAATCGATCGCTTTGGCAGAAGAAACATCACAGCTAGAAAATGTTTTAAGTAATGTGTCTGATCTATATTTTGAAGAGAATAGAGATAAAATCTCAATGCTTTTAACCCTCTTGGAACCGAGCCTTATGCTTTTTGTCGGGGGAAGTATCGGATTTATAGTAGCAGCAATGCTCTTACCTATTTTTTCTATGAGTATTCACTAATGGCAAAAAAACAAACACGCAACGGCATAGCATTATTGTTAACAGTGATGTTTGTTATAGTTATTAGTGTAATAATATCTCAAACACTAAAAGAGGTAAATGTTGGAGCAAGAACTATCACAAAAGAGGCATTTATGTACCAGGTTCATGCACTTTTGGGTGATCTTCTTGTAATGCTTCAAAAATCATCAGATTTGCAAACTATTGCAGAGAATAACAGCTCTATTGATGAACTTGCAATTTTTTTAGATCAAACAGAAGCATTACCATTTGCAACAGAGGGTTTGGATATGCTTATTGAGATTTCAAGTGCACGTAGTCATTATCTTATTACAAATTTAGACAACACGCAAAAAAGTGCATACTTGGGAGCATTTTTAAATAATTATGGTGTCAATAGTGAATATGTTGCATTACTTTTTGATGGTATCAGTGGTATCAAAGAGGATGGTAGTTATAATAGTGCAATATTTGATACATATCCTGAACTATTTAGGGATTATATAGTATCACAAGAACATTTAGAGATCTTTAATAATTTTTATAAACGAGAGTATAGCGATAACAGTATAGATAAAATCGATTTTTCCAAGTTGTTTGCTTTTGGACCAAAAGCTGACAATAATACAACATATCGTGTTGATCTGAATTATGCTACACAAGAGGTATGGGAGTTGCTACTTGGATGTTCAAAAGAGCGAGCTAAACAACTCAGTAATCATGTAGAGATGTTTGAAAAAATTGAAGATCTATCGTTATCACAACAAGAAAAAGCGCATCTTGAAGCGTTTGAATATAGTTTTTTTGAACCTTATATTATGATAAATATAGCATTACAAAAAGATCAGATGCACGCAAAGGTTTCATTTGAATATGATATTAAAAAAAAGCGAGGGTATAACTTTGTTTACGAAATTTAAACGTAAGACAAAAACACTGTTTTTAGACCCAAAGAATACACAAGTTCCTCCATTACAAAAAGGGGAGAAATATGCTGTAATACTTTCACCCTCACTCTATTGGATTAAAAAAGTAGAGCTTCCAGTTAAGTATTTGCATGAAGTAAAAAAACTGCTTCCATCACTATTTGAAGATACTTTAAAAGAGGGAGTATTCCATTATAGTGCATATAAAGCTGATGAGAATGAATACTACCTTTTTGCTTATGAAGATAAAAAAATTCTAGCAGTTTTGGAAGAATTTGGAATCGATTTGCATACTGTTTCAGGGATCTATTTTACACAAATGGAATTTGAATCATCACATAAGATATATCGTATTAATGATGAACAAGTCATTTATAAAAAAGATGGTGTGTTTGTTGTTGCCCCAAGTAAATGGTTTGAGCATATTGAGCCGTTGAGACTAGAGGATCATCATATCGTTTCAAAAGGGATACAGCTTCAACAATATGGGCACATAGTAGACTCAAGAAGTTTGCGTGTTATGATGGTAATGGCGTTGATTTTATTGATTGTGATGGGTGTAGAACTTTTTATAACAAAACAAAAAATAGCACAGGTTGCAGATGATAAAAGTGCGCTGTTTGCAAAATATGCTTTAAAGCCAACAATGATGCAAAATAAAGCGATCTTATCAAGTTATCAACAGATCTATGATAAACAGGTTCGGGTACGGGAAGTATCAACACTGTTGCTTAAAGCACCTTTGCAATCGCAACAACTTTTGGAGTCAATACAGTATAAAAATGGTGTAATCAAAGCTGATTTTAGTGGTATAAAAATAGAACAATCAGGTGCTATTAAAAAGTTTTTGCAAAAACACCAGCTTGATTTTAATGTTAAACAACGTCAAGATGGTATTCGTGTGGAGGTGAAGTTATGAGACAGATCCATCCATTAATCGTTGTGGGTTTATTTATTGTAATAGTACTGTTTATGGGTTTACAGGTTCATCGTGCGAAGGAGGAGTTGCATACACAACAGCAACAGTTTCATGAAGCTGTGCATATCGCTCAAAAGTTACAGATGTTACAATCTTTATTTGGAGATGAGAAAAAAACAAAACGTGCTCTTGCACGCATAGTTGCAAATAGAATGTTTCAAAATGCACATATTAAGTATAAAAAAACGAAAACATCAGCTGTTTTGAGTACACCATCGATCTCTTATCAAGCACTTAACAGTTTAATGGGAAAAATATTTAACGGCAGTTTTAAGATACGTCAATATAAAGTAGTACGGATCGATGATACGCATGCTAGTTTTATGATGGAGATACAATGGTAAAACGTTTAGGTAGTTTCTTGATATATTGTATACTTTTTATAATCGCTTTGCTCCTTTTTGCACCAAAGGAGAACCTCTATTATTTAGTAGAGGAGAAACTCGCTCCTGTTGGGATAGAGATAACAAATGAAGATGTGCATGAACACTTGTTCTCATTGGAATTACAAAGTGCAGATGTGAGTTTTCAAGGGATACAAAGTGCACATATTGGTTCTATAAAAATACAACCGTATCTGTTGTACAATACTATTGTTTGTCAAGATATAAAATTGGCACAAATGGCAAAAAACTTTGTACCACTTCGAGTTGATAATCTTCATATATCATATACTCCATTAAAGCCAAGGAGTATTGATGCAGATGCACAAGGTGCTTTTGGTCAAGCACATATTGTTTTGGATCTGAAAACGATGCATATTAGAGTTATTGTAGATCCATCAAAGGTTATGAAAACAGAGTATGGACGAACATTGCGTATGATGAAAAAAACTCAAAATGGGGAGTATATATATGATGCAACTCTCTAAAAATACTCTAATAAGTGTTGGTGCAAAACTTTTAGCTATAGTGCTAAGTGCAAAGATCTTGATGTTAATATTATGGTACTTTTTGCCAAGTGATACACGTATGCAAACACAAGTAGATAGTTATACAATTCCCTATAAAAGAGTAAATTTTGCTAATATGTTACAACCAGCAAAAGGGGTGCAACAAGAGCAACACCATACAATACGCAATGCGATGAGTATTGATAATCTTATTTTAAGTGGATTGTATGGTAATAAAAATCACGGATATGCGATTATTGCTAAAAAATCATCTCCTAAAAATACACATATCGTAGGTGTTGGTGAATCGTTTGAAGGGTATATGCTTGATGATATATTGCGAGATCATGTTGTGTTTAAAAAAGGGCAAAAAGAGTATATTGTACGTTTAACAAAAGCTCAAAATCCCTTAGCGCATGTAAAAAAATATATTAAATACCCACGTGGTAAATATGATACTTCAAATCAGTATAATATACGTAGAAGTGATATTGCATATTATTCATCAAATCCTGCAAATATTTGGAGAGATATTGGTATTACAGAGTTACGAAAAAATGGAAAAATTACAGGATTTAAAGTAACACGGATACGACCACATTCAAAAATGGCAGCTATTGGCCTGCGTGCTGGAGATATTATTATCAAAGCAAATAACATTGCTTTGCACTCATATAAAGATGCTATGAATTTATATAATAAAATTGATAAGATTGATACACTCGATCTTATTGTATTACGAAATAACCAAGAGAAGGAACTAGTTTATGAATTACGCTAAAGGGCTGTTATTACTCATATTATTAACATTGTCATTACACGCAAGAGAGAGAGTAAATGTTAATTTTTCAAACTTGCAAATTAATGATTTTGTTAAACTTGTTTCAAAGATAACACATAAAAATATTTTACTTAATAACAGAATTAACGGTACTGTTAACTTTATTAGTACGACACCTATTTATGATGATGAACTTTTAGGGTTGCTGGTATCTGTTTTAGAGTCAAAAGGTTTTACCCTTGTGCAAAATGGATCTATCTATGAGGTAGTGCGATCTAGTGAAGCTGCGAAGCACAATGTAAAGGTTGTGCAACCAGGGCGTAGTATCTCTGGTCCTTTAATGGTGACTCAAGCGATAAAGGTTAAAGGTGAAAATGTTGATGTCGTTGCTGCAAAAGTGCGTTATCTTATCTCAAAAACAGCTAAATTGATGACAATGAAAGAGAGTAATACAATTCTTATAACAGATTACCCTCGCAATATTCAAACGATTAAAGAGGTGATCAAAGATATTAATCGTGATTATGAGATGATTGTAAAAGTTATTTATGTGCACAATACTGAGGCAAAAAAGCTTCAAGCACGTATCGTTGACATTGCAAAATCTGTTTTTAACTCACGTATTGCATCAGAATCGGTCAAAGTTATTTTGGATGATAATATTAATGGAATTATCATTGTTGGTAATGCTAAAAATGTTGCAAAACTTGAAAAACTTGTGCATCAGCTAGATGTTGAATCAAAAGTAAATAAAGTCGTACAGATTTTCCCATTAAAAAATTCAGATGCAAAAGCAACTTTGGCAACACTAAATGCTATTTTGGCAAAACAAAAATATTCTGATCCTGCATTAAAACCAAATATTACATCAAGTGATGAGATCAATGCAATTATCGCTGTTGGGGATCCTGTTATTATTAAAGGGATTAAAATGATTATAGATGAGCTTGATAAGGAAAAATATCAGGTATATGTTCAAGCTCGTATTATTGAGATTAACAAAAACAGTAGTCAGAATCTTGGGATTAAATATGGCTTTGCCGGTGGTGATGTTTCAGCATCAGGTATCTATGCAATGAGTGCAAATTTTGGTTCTGATAGTTTGACATCTCAAGCACTAGAAGCTGTTGGAAATGCACTTGGAGATATTGGTGGTACGGCTATGAGTGCATTTGCACTAGGAGCAACTGTAGATTTTTTACAAGAACATGGAGCTGCAAAATCGATCTCTAACCCTTCAATATTGTGTGTAAACAATAAAGAATCTTCTATCTATGTTGGGAAAACAATCTCAATATCAACTGGTACAGTGATGACAACCAATGGTCTTAATGGTGTAACAAGTAGTTACAAACGTGAAGATGTTGGTTTGACATTAAAAATAAAACCACGTGTCTCTTCAGGGGATAAAGTGACACTTGATGTTGAAGCTGTATTGGAAAATGTACTTGATGATGGAAGTCAAAATGCAACAGGGCAACCAGTTACATCAAAGCAAGAGGTGAAAACTCAAGCGATATTACGACATGGTGAAAGTATTGTTATTGGTGGACTTGAAAAAAGTTATCAAAGAAGTTCAAAAACAAAAGTCCCTCTTTTAGGAGATATTCCTGTTTTAGGGGAGTATCTGTTTTCTTCAAAATCTGAATCTAGTGAAGAGGATAGTTTAGTTGTGATTTTAACACCATATGTCATTGACAAAAGTGATGAACTCTCCCGTTTGCAGGTTGCTTTGGGGAAACTCTCAGAGTTGCAAAAAGAGTATAATAAACGCATATTCCAAAAGATTGAAAAACAACGTCAAAAAGAGCAAAGAGAGAAAACAAGTGCATTGATGATACCAACACAACAAGAACAAGATGATTTTGAGGTGGAGTGAGTATGGTAGCTATTGATCCACTTCATGATCTGAATTTAGAAGTTTATGAACCTACGAATATTGATATTGAATTAAGTGTAAAAAACTATCTGCTTTTTAGTGTTATTGATGATGTTGTGAGTTGTTGTGTTTGTGAACGCTATTTAGTCCCGGCAACAAATTTTTATACTAAGCTTGCAGTCTCTTACCCTTTAGTCCTTTTAGATGAAGATTCATATGATCGTTTATATAACAAGTTTTTAGAATTACGAACTGATAAAACGATGGAGAGTATGCAAGAGGATACTCAGGTGTCTGATGAAGAAGAACTCTCTTTAACAGATTTTTTACGAACATCAAGTGATATCCTTACAAGTGAAGAATCAGCTCCTATTATTAAGTTTGTGAATGCACTTTTTTATCAAGCTATCAAAAAAAGAGCTTCAGATATTCATATTGAGGTACAAGAAAAAAAAGGGGAAGTGCGTTTTCGTATAGATGGTATGCTTGTAAAAAATGCAGATCTTGATAAAAAAGTGGTTTCATTGATTGTAAGTCGTATTAAAGTTATCTCAAATCTTGATATTTCAGAGAAACGTATTCCTCAAGATGGACGAACACAGATCAAAATAGCCGGTGAAACACTCGATGTACGTGTTTCCATTTTACCAACATTTTATGGTGAACGTGTTGTTATGAGGATCTTAATGCAAAGTTCTCAAATTCCAGATATTCATGATTTGGGGTTTAATGAAAGTGTTATAGGTGATATTAAAAAAATACTAAGAAGTGCACACGGTATTATTTTAGTTACCGGACCAACAGGAAGTGGTAAAACAACATCATTACACTCATTTTTGCGTGAAGTGGAATCCCCTGAAAAAAATCTAATTACTGTTGAAGATCCAGTAGAATACAAAAGTGATCGTATTGCACAAATTCAAGTAAATGAAAAAGTTGGTTTAACATTCGCATCGGCATTACGCTCTATCTTACGTCAAGATCCTGATGTGATTATGATTGGGGAGATTCGTGATGAAGAGACTGCTTCAATTGCAGTACGTGCAGCATTAACTGGACACTTGGTATTTTCAACACTCCATACAAACTCTGCGGCTGCAACTATTTCTCGTTTGGCAGATATGGGAGTTGAGCCATTTTTGATCTCATCATCGGTGTTGGGAATATTAGCACAACGTCTTGTGCGTATTTTATGTTCTGATTGTAAAGAGGAGGATCATTTAGCAGAAGAGTTTGCAAAAGATTATAACTTGCCAAAAGATGCAAAAATCTATAAAGCAAAAGGATGCAAAAAGTGTAGTTATTCAGGGTATATGGGACGACGTTCTATAGGAGAACTTTTACTTATGAATGATGGGATAAAAGAGCTTTTAAAAGAGACAACAGATGAACATACCTTACGAACATATTTGCAAACTCAAGGACTTAAAACGATCCCTATGCAATTGACACAAATGCTTTTAGATGGAGAAACATCATTAGATGAAGCGATCCGTATCGGTTTGGAACATGACTAAAACAACACGCAATGCCTTTACATTGATAGAGGTCATGGTTGCTGTGTTGATTGTATCTGTTGTAATTGGTGCTTTGTGGCAGATGCAGGGAAATACTGCAAAAAAATTGCAAATGTTAGAACAGATGCAAGAAAAAAATCAGTATATGACATTGTTACTTGATACAAATGATAAGTACGGTTTTGATTCAAGTTCTATCAACTTGTATAGTTTGGTTGATTCGTTTGATCTACCAAGTGATCTACGAAGAGCTCTAAAACATACAAAAGCCACTATTTCATATGATATTGTTACTTCAATAGATGATAATGACAGTATGGTTTTAGAGGTTGGGCGAAGTAAACTTAAGTTTAAAGATACACAACTTTCTATTTTACGGATGAGATTACAATGAGAAAAGGATTTACCCTTATAGAGATGATGATCTCAGTTGCAATTTTATCTATACTACTGTTGTTCTTATATAAAAGCTATGCTGAACTCAATATCGCAAATAAAGGGTATGGTGAAGTTGTTGGTGTATTGAAAAAAATTCAAAAAGTTAAAGAGGTATTATATCTTGATCTTGCATTGGCAAAAGAGATTACGATCATACCTCAGGATACAAAACATGATGTTGTATTGTTACAAACTGCACATTCAATACATAAGCGCTTTGAACCATATGTTGGTCTTATGCTTAAAGAGGGTCATCTATATAGAATAGAATCGCTTAAAAAACTTGTATATCCGTTAGATGCAAATAGTAATTTTGTTGTGGATGATTTAGGTACAGTAGTATCGATGCGCTTATATAAAAATAAGCAAAAAAAAGAGTTATATCTTCTGCATATTCTTTTCAAAAATAAAAAAGAGATATTCTTTAAAGTAAAAGCTTTGAATATTTGAAATATTTTGCTACAATTCGCTTCATAAAATTCTGCCCCCATACGGAATTAAAAAATATATAATTATACGTACTTCGACGTGTAATAAAAGGTAAAACAGATGAAAAAAGGTATCCACCCAGAATTAGTTGATTGTACAGTTACATGTGCTTGTGGTAACAGCTTTGTTACAAAAAGTCAAAAACCAGAGATGAGAATCGATATTTGTAATGAGTGTCACCCATTCTTTACAGGTGAAGAGCGTATGGTTGATACTGCTGGACGTATCGAAAAATTCAACGCACGTTATGGTAAAAAATAAGACCATATTTTGCTAAGCTTTGTTCCAACACCGATTGGAAATATAGGTGATATTTCGCTAAGAGCTTTAGAGCTCTTGGCAAAAGCAGATATTCTCCTTTGTGAAGATACAAGAGTCACAAAAAAACTTCTTCATATTCTTCAAGAACGTTACGATTTTTTTAAACCAAACCCCTCACAAGATTTTTATTCAGTACATTCCCATAACGAGAGACAATTTCTTCAACAACATACAAAAGAATTTTTTTGTGAACATGAGGTCGTTTATATAAGTGATGCAGGGATGCCTGGTATAAGTGATCCAGGTGCTACACTGATACAGTATGCACAGCAAGAGGGGATAGCATATGACGTGTTGCCTGGTGCAAATGCAGTATTGACTGCATATGTAGCAAGTGGATTTGATGATGCAAAGATGTTTTTTTATGGATTTTTAGACCATAAAGGTAGTTCAAGGGAAGCACAACTTCAAGAGGTTCTTTTTAGTGGTTATACAAGTGTTGTATATGAATCTCCACATCGACTTGAAAAATTGCTCAAAGAGTTACACGCAAGTGTTCCAACTCGTAAACTTTTTTTAGCAAAAGAGTTAACAAAGCGTTATCAATGCTATTTTAAAGGAACAGCACAAGAGATTTTAACAACTTTGGATGGTAATTTTAAAGGGGAGTGGGTTGTCGTAATAGAAGCTGATGTACGACATAATAGCTCTGCAATTTCACAAGAAGATATTTTAGCACTTGACCTTCCAAAAAAGCAACAGGCAAAACTTATTAGTAAAATAACTGGAGAAAAACCTAAAGAAGTTTATAACAGACTGCTAGAACTTTAATATTTTTTCGATAGAATACTCTTATGTTAATTTATGCCAAACAACCAGTATATTATGTACTTAATCATCACCCTCAAAAGATAAAAACGCTCTACCTTGCAAAGGAGGTAGAAAAAAAAGAGTATTCTCGTTTAATGAAAATGGGATTTACGCTCAAACGAATACCCCCTGAAGCTGCACAAAAAATGTGTAAAAATGGTAATCACCAAGGATTTTTGGCCGAGGTTGATCCTTTTACTTTTACCCCATATACTGATATGCTTGATAAAGATTTTATTGTAGTTCTTGCCGGTTTGACTGATGTTGGAAATATTGGAGCGATTGTGCGAAGTGCATATGCACTTGGTGTTGACGGGATAGTTGCGTGTGGTGTGAAAAATCTTGCAGTTGAACCTATTCTTCGTACAAGTACAGGTGCGTTGTTTGATTTACCATTTGCGCTTGAACACAATATCCATAATGTACTTAACGATTTTAAAACATCAGGCTTTGTTAGTTATGGAGCTGATATGGGTGGAGAAGATATTCGTAACACGCAGTTGCACAAGAAACGTTTACTGGTTTTAGGAAGTGAAGGGCAAGGATTGACAAAACGGATTGTAGCAAAACTTGATAATATTATAAGTATAAAAATGGCTCATGAGTTTGATTCACTTAATGTTAGTGTAGCTGGAGCAATTTTAATGGATAGGATGCGATATGAATGAAAATATAGAATATTTACAATCTTTAGGGATAGAGAAGATCGTACAAGATACACATATACCAAAAGAGCATGTAGCAGGAATCTTAAAAAATGAATTTTCAAATTTTACCAAAGTACAGTTTTTAGGTTTTATAGCTATTCTTGAAAGGGAATATAATCTTGATTTAACCTCACTTAAAGATGAGGGATTAGAGTTTTTTAAAACACACGCACCAGTAAAAAAAGCACCAGCAGGAAATAGTGAACTATTTGTTGTTACTGACAAAAGGAGAAATTTTACTCCATTGTATATAGCACTTGCAACTATAGTATTTATTGTGGGTGCATTTGTAACGTTTAAAATGACATCCAAAGATGATGCTGTATTGCAACAAGATCTTTTTGTTGAAGAGATGATGGATACAAAAAAAATAGAGCAGATGCAAGATACAATAGCTTCTTCAAAAGTTTCTTCAAAAACACAAGTGGCTGCGCCAGTGGTGCAACAACAAGAGCACAATGTAACAGATGCAACAGATGCAACAGATGCAACAGATGCAACAGATGCAACACAAGAACAAAACAACACGCAATCAACACAAGATATACAGCAAGTTACCACGCAGGTATCAGCTGTAGAAACACCACAAACAGTTCAAGAACAACACCATACCAATGAGGCAGTAGCAGTACAAAACTTGATATTTAAGCCATCATACAGAACATGGTATGGATATATTGATATTAAAACACATAAAAAGAAACATACAACATCATCACGAACATTACGTTTAGATCCAAAACGTGATTGGCTTGTTGTGTTTGGTCATGGTCCATTGCGTGTTACACTCAATGGAAAAACTCACTATTATAAGTCACGAAAAAGTTTGCGTTTTCTATATAAAGATGGCAAGGTTCGTCAAATTCATGCCAAAGAGTTTAAAAAATATAATAAAGGTCGTATATGGTAAAAAAACTAATTGTAGTATTTTTATTGGGGTATAGTGCACTATTTGCAGAATCACAGCAGTTTGTTCAAGAGCGTTCTTTGCAAAGTGTAATAAAAAGTTTTATTGGGGAGAGCCGATATGCACGTAACAAATCTTTTATTCGTGTAATTTTTTCACCTCAATCACGCTACTATGATGGTTCTGATGTTCGTACACTCAAGGTACTTCGTACATTAAAAGCAAATGGGTTGTTACGATTAAAATTTTCTAAACCAAAAACATTCCATTTACATTTTAAAACGCAAGGTTCTGCATTATTGTTTGTAAAAATTATGAGTGAGACTTTACGAGAGATAGGGTATTATCGTTATGTAACGACTGGTTCCTCTCTTGAAGATGATACATTTACATGGAGTATCTCTATCAATGCTGAGTCGATGACAGACCCATTGGTTTTAGCGTCACATTTATCAAAAAACAGAGCACGTGTTGTTGATGTTGAGAAGGCTTCATATCTTGATTGGAACTACTATGTGGATATCTCTCGTGCTTCGTTGCGTGTTCCTGCATTGATACCTGGAAAATCTTATGAAATAAAACGTGCTCTTTATCCTGAATGGTTTAATGTTGCACAAGCTGGTTCTGTATCTTTGTCTAGTAATGGAGGGAACAATTGGTATCCGTATATAGCTTTTTATGATAGAGATTTACAACTTTTACAGGTAATAAAAGAGGATAACGTTGTAAGAAATAAATCGTATAAAATTACTCCTGGTGCAAAATATATGAAAATAGGGGATCTTTATACAATGAAAAATATGAAGTATGGACTTACTGTCACACCACATTCTTATTGATAGTTGTGTTTGTGTTACTTTATTCTAATAATTTTTCGATAAAATACTATTACTAAATTTTTAGAGGGCTGAAGATGTTTGATGAGTTTAAATTTAACAGAGTTGAGAGATTGCCAAAGTATGTATTTGCTGAGGTTAATGATATTAAAATGGCAGAACGCCGTGCAGGTAAGGATGTTATAGATTTTTCTATGGGAAATCCTGATGGAGACACTCCTGAACATATCCGAGCCAAACTTGTTGAATCGGCCCAAAAAACAAAAACGCACGGATACTCTGTATCAAAAGGGATCCCGAAGCTTTTACAAGCTATAGCTGATTGGTATGAACGTCGATATGATTGTAAACTAGATCCACAAACAGAGTGTGTTGCAACAATGGGTTCTAAAGAGGGATATGCTCATTTAACATATGCTATTACAAATCCAGGTGATGTTGCTGTTGTTCCAGATCCGACGTATCCTATCCATGAGTATTCATTTATTTTAGCTGGTGGTAATGTTATTAAATTTGGTATCGAATTTGATGATGAGTACAGAGTAAATGAAGAGAAGTTTTTTGATGATTTAACAAAAGTCTTTAAAGAATCATCACCAAAGCCAAAATATGTACTTGTGAACTTCCCTCATAATCCAACAACTGCAACAGTAACACCAGAGTTTTATGAACGTTTGGTTGCTATGGCAAAAGAGAAACGTTTTTATATTATTTCAGATATTGCGTATGGCGATATCACATTTGATGGGTATAAAACACCTTCTGTTATGGCTGTAAAGGGTGCAAAAGATGTAGCAGTTGAATCGTTCACACTCTCAAAAAGTTACAATATGGCTGGATGGCGTGTTGGTTTCTTTGTAGGAAATCCTAAGCTTATTGGTGCATTACAAAAAATTAAGTCGTGGCTTGATTATGGTATGTTTACTCCTATCCAAGTGGCTGCAACAGTTGCACTCAATGGCGATCAGCAGTGTGTACGTGATATTACAGAAAAATACAACCATCGCCAAGAGGTTCTTATAGAAGCTTTTGCTCGTGCTGGATGGCATATTAACAAAAATCACGCTTCGATGTTTGTGTGGGCAAAAATACCTGAATGTGTAGCACATTTAGGTTCATTAGAGTTTTCTAAACGCCTTTTAACGGAAGCTGGTGTTGCCGTAGCTCCTGGGATTGGTTTTGGAGAGTATGGTGAGGGGTATGTTCGTATCGCACTTATAGAAAACGACAACCGTATTCGTCAAGCAGCAAGAAATATCAAAGAGTTTTTAAAGCAGTTTGACTGCAATAAAGAGGGCAAATAATGGTAAAAGTTGGAATTATCGGTGTTGGTACTGTTGGTATAAGTGTAGCCAAGATTTTACAAGAGAATGCAGATGTTATTTCGGCTCGTGCAGGTCGTGATATTGTTGTAAAAAGTGGCGTTGTCCGTAATCTTAACAAAGATAGAGGTCTTGATATTATCCTTACAGATAATGTTGATGATATTTTAAATGATGATGAGATCGATATTGTTGTAGAACTTATGGGTGGTGTTGAAGAGCCTTTTGAAGTTGTAAAACGTGCCTTAGAATCTGGTAAAGCTGTAGTAACAGCAAATAAAGCACTCTTGGCATATCACAGATATGAGCTCCAGGAGATCGCTAAAGATATCGCTTTTGAATATGAAGCGAGTGTTGCTGGTGGGATTCCAATTATTAATGCATTGCGTGATGGACTCTCTGCAAACCATATAGAGTCTATTATGGGTATTATGAATGGTACATGTAACTATATGATGACAAAGATGACAAATGAGGGTGTAGCGTATGATGTGATCCTAAAAGAGTCTCAAGAACTTGGTTATGCTGAAGCAGATCCAACTTTTGATGTTGGTGGGTATGATGCTGCACACAAGCTCCTTATACTTGCAAGTATTGCATATGGGATCGATGCAAAGCCTGAAGATATTTTGATTGAAGGTATCGAAAATGTTACTCAAGATGATATTGCATTTGCAAAAGAGTTCGGGTATGCCATTAAACTTTTAGGTATTGCGAAAAAAGATGCTAATGAAGTGGAGTTGCGTGTTCATGCATGTTTAATAAAACAAGATGAGATGATTGCTAAAATTGATGGTGTTATGAATGGTATCAGTGTTGTTGGCGATAAGGTTGGTGAAACACTCTACTATGGACCAGGAGCTGGAGGAGATGCAACAGCTTCAGCTGTAGTTGCAAATATCATTGATATTGCACGAAGTGGAAAATCTACTCCTATGCTGGGGTTTAATCGTCCTATGGAAGGGCATACATTAACACTTAAACCAAGTGAAAAGATAGAGAGTAAATATTATCTGCGTGTTAATGTAACTGATAAAGCAGGTGTTCTTGCAAAACTTACAAAGATCTTTGAAGAGCATAATATCTCAGTGGAGACGATGCTACAGCGTCAAAGTGATAATGGTAGTGCCAATCTTCTTATCTCAACACATATTGCTTTGGAAAAAGATATTCAAGCGATGATAAGTGAACTTGAAGCACTTGATTTTGTAAATGCAAAACCTGTGATGATCAGGATAGTATAATCCTCTTATGAAAATCCTCATTACTGGAGCAAGCAGTGGCATAGGTGCTGAGTTTGCTCGTCAGTATGCTACTGTAGAGAATGAGCTTTTTTTACTTGCGCGTCGAGAAGAGAAGCTTAAAGCACTTCAACATGAACTCTCTTTACAATGTAAAAATATCACATTAATAGTTGTAGATGTTCGTGATTTTGATACACTGCAACAAAAATTGCGCCAATATGATGCTTTTGATATGGTGATTCTTAATGCTGGTATCTCTTTAGGGCATACGCACATAGCTATACCAACTATTAAAGCGTTTAAAAACCTTTATGATGTCAACATCCTTTCTCAACACGCAGTGCTAGAGATTGTGTTAGTTAAAATGGTTGCACAAAAGCGAGGAAAAATTGTATTTATCTCTTCACTTTCATCTCTTTTTACTATGCCAAGTGCTACAGTATATGCTTCCTCAAAAAGAGCACTTAATGCTTATGCAGAGGGGATAGCATACCAATATGCACAAGATGGGATAGAGGTGTTTGTGATGCTTCCTGGATTTATCAGAAGTGAGCTAACAGATAAAAACACTTTTGCAATGCCTTTTTTTCTTGAGACAGATGAAGGGGTAAGACGTATGAAACACGCAATAGAGAAAAAACGATATTTTTACCCATTTCCCTTGAGATTTTATTTAATAATTAGAGTTATGCGATTGCTTCCAACATCTTTAAGTCAAAGGATTGTAAACTATCTTAGCTAATTTAAGAGTGGGCAAAAGATGGAAAATATTAAGATCATAGACAGTGTATGTACATACTGTGGTGTTGGGTGTGATATTGCAGCTGAAGTTGATACCAAAGAGAATAAAATATGTAAAGTGTTTGCACATCCAGATGGTGTTGTTTCACAGGGAAAACTTTGTATCAAAGGAAAATATGGATACGATTTTGTTGATGCATCTGATCGTGTACGTACACCTCGTATTAAAAAAAGTTTTCTTGATAAAAATCCTGCCATAAAAGAGAAGATATTCTCCTCTTTAAAAACACTTGATGATGTATGGTATGAGTGTGACTTACAAAGTGCTACAACTGCGTGTGCTATGAAACTTCAAGAGATTCAAAAAAATTATGGTGAAAAATCTGTCGCTTCCATAGGTGGCGCACGAACATCTTGTGAATCTTCATACCTTTTTCAAAAATTTACCCGACATACACTCAACTCTCCCCATGTAGATAATTGTGCTCGCATATGTCACTCTCCATCACTTAAAGGGATGCGTGCAACTATCGGTGAGGGTGCAGCAACAAATCCATATAATGATATTTATAATGCAGAGTTTATGATCGTTATAGGATCAAATACCACAGAAGCACATCCTATTATTGCAAATAGAATTATTGATGTAGCACGTGAACATGATAACTTGGCTGTTTTTGATGTACGAGAGATTAAACTTCACCGTTTTGCAAAATATAAGATGATAATGCCACATGAGGCAAACTTGCTTATTTTAAATATGCTAGCGTATGTGATTATAGATGAAGAGCTTTATGATGAGAGTTTTATAGAAGATAGAACCAAAGGTTTTGCAGAGTTTAAAGAGAAGATTCTTAATGATCCTTATGCTAATCCTGATTATTTTTTACAGATTAAGGGGTATGAACATCTTGCAAAACTTGTACGTAAAGTAGCACGTGAATATGCTTTGAAAAAATCGATGATCTTTTGGGGATTAGGGATTACAGAACATATTGATGGTTCATACGCTGTAATGGCAATAACCCATTTGGCTCTTATGACAGGAAATGTGGGTAAAAGTGGTACCGGACTTATGCCTTTGCGTGGGCAAAATAATGTTCAAGGGGCTTGTGATATGGGGATGCTTCCATATTATGATCCAGATTATCAAGAACCAAAAGAGGTTGGCTTGATGACACCACAGATTATTGATGCGATTGCACAAGGGAGGATCAAAGCGATACTCAATATGGGAGAGGATATTATACATGTACACCCAAATATCAATAAAACCCTCAAAGCGTTTGAAGAGCTAGAACTTCTTTTTGTACAAGAACTTTTTATGAGTGATATAGCGCAAAAAGCAGATATCGTTGTAGGGGTACAATCTGCATATGAAAAAACAGGTGTTTATGTTAATGCAATGCGCCGTTTACACCTCTCACAACCTCTTGTCAAATCAGATTTACCAGATGACTGGGAAGTGTTACAGATGTTAGATAACAAAATGGGTGGTAATGCTTCGTATGCAAGTTCAAAAGAGATATGGCAAGAGGTTCAGCGTGTTGCATACAGACGTTTTAGTGGAGCTGATTATCATCGTCTTGAAAAACATAGAAAACGTGGACTACAATGGCCTGTTCACACTGAAGATACACCTATTTTACATCAGCTAGATTTTAGAACAGAGGATGGATATGGGCGTTTTGTTTATCATCAGTATCAACTGCGTGGTATGATTGAAGAGATTATCGATGATAGACTCAATGGTTACCATTTAACTACAGGAAGAACACTTGCACATTATAATAACGCTTCACAAACAAAACGAAGTCAAAAACTTAATGATAGATATGATGAAGATATTGTACTAGTATGTGAAGATGATGCAAGTGACTTTACAACTCAAAGAGTGATACTTAAGAGTGCTTATGGACAAACAGCTCCACTTAAGGTTAAATTTACAGATAAGATAGAGCCAAAAACCCTTTTTACAACATTTCACCATGCAGATAGCAAAGTGAATGCACTCTTTGGTGATGCAAAAGATGAGTTGATTTTAACAGCTGCTTTTAAGAGCATCAAAGTTGAGGTTATCTGCTGTTGAGTAGAGAAAAAGGAAAACACGCAGAGAGCCTTGCGTGTTCTTTTTTAGAGGAAAATGGATATACTCTTGTTGATAGTAATGTGTACTCCCGTTTTGGTGAGATAGATATTATTGTTAGAAAAAGTGGTATACTCCATTTTATTGAAGTAAAAAGTGCAGATGATTACGAGGCTGCTATTCAAAATATTACTCCTGCAAAACTTTCAAAAATTATTAAAACAGCACAGATCTATATGAAAAAAGTTCTATACGAAGGAGATTTTGAGTTTGATGCTGTGATTGTTACACCCCAAGGGGTGCAGATGGTGGAAAATATTACTTTATAACTTTTCTTGCATTAAGAGGTTGCACTGGACGATTGTTTCCTTGTGTTACAGAAGTAAAAAGCTTGAGTTGCTCTTTTGAGAGTGTTTGATAATTTTTTAGAACCATCCATTTAACCCCTTCACTACACGGTGGTGTTGTGAGTGAACCGTCGAAATAGTAGTAGCTTTTCTCTTTTGGTAAAAGGGTATCTATCATAGCGCTGTTAAGAGTGATACTGTTTTTCTCACCACTTTTATTTGGCATTGCTTCAAAAATAGTTTGTAAAGCTTTATTCTCTTTTCCCAATTCAAATAGTACTGCAATGACAGCAATATCTCCATTTTTATCAAGATGAACAAAGTGTGCTTCAAGAGGAAAACTTCTCCCTTCTATCTCATTTTCACTTGGTGAATGGAAGTGAAACTGTTTGAGTACAAAATGTTTTCCATCTATATTGATACTACTATGTGGATCAACATTTACCTGAATTGCGTGTCCGTTATTAACAACATCGATCGCATCAGCATGATAATCAAAAACGATAGGTTTAAGGTCGTTTGTTGTAACACTTACCTCTTGTGTAATATTGATAGGTGATTGTGCTTTTCCTATACCACACATTGCAAACTTTTCATTAAGTGTTCCCCAGTATTGAGGAGCAATATGCCCTGTATAGCCCCAATGTGTTGTTGCGTGGTGCTCTTGAGTGTGTACCATTGCATCAGCTTGTAAGAGTGAAAATACTAATGTTGAAAGTAGTGCCAATTTTTTCATTGCAATCCTTTTTTTAATTGATAATACCATAAAGGGGGTATCATTTTATTATGAATGAGAGGGTATAATCAACAGTATGTTAGATTACATGAAAAATAGTAACACTAATACAGATCTGCTTCATCTAAAACAGTAATAAAACCATCAGGTTCCAAAACACCAAATGTTTCAAAGATAATGTTTCCATTTTGATCTAAAAAATAGTGACGAGGTACACCAAATTTTTGGAATTTTTTTGGAATTTTATGACGATCCCGTGAAAGATAAACAACGATATACTCTTGATGTAGTTTTTGCATAATATCTTTTTTTGAAAGGGTTTTTTCTTTAAATATTTTACAAAAATGGCACTTGTCAGCCCCTATAAAGAGGTAGATATTTTTATGTTCTTTTTTTGCAAGAGCTACCCCTGTGTCATAATCATGGATCCACGAATCTGTTTCATAACCAAAAAGCAAAGATGTTAGGAGTATAAGCAAGAGTAATTTTTTCATGTTCATATTATAATACATTAGATTTAAAATGATATAATTTTTTCATACTACTCCATATTGAGGAAAGACGATGCAAGAAGCAAAAATATTTTTCGGTTCGTGTGAGGCTACAAAACAAGAAGTTTCTCAAAGACATTCACCATATAATGGTGCAGTTGTTTCAACAGCACCAATTTGTGATGAAGAGGATGCAAAAAAAGCACTTCAAATTGCACAAAATGCTGCAAAATTTGCAAAAAAATCACCATTGGCACAACGATGTTCATGGCTTTTGGATGTTGCACAAAAGCTGCGTGAAAACAAAGAAGATCTTGCAAAAACTATTACTGATGAGGTGGGAAAACCTATCACATTTGCTCGTATTGAAGTTGAGCGTTGTATCGAGACTATTACACTCTCAGCAGAGACGATGCGTACTATGGGTGGTGAGACGATCAACACTGATGCAATGGCTAGTGGGAAAAAAACTATGGCATTTTTTCGTCGTGAGCCAGTAGGTGTTGTTGTAGCAATTACACCATTTAACTTTCCTTTAAATCTTGTAGCACATAAACTTGGACCTGCACTTGTTGCTGGAAATGCAGTTGTTTTAAAGCCTACACCAGAAGCACCTCTTACGGCATATAAGTTTGCAAAGCTTTTTATTGAGAGTGAGTATGCCATCCCTGATGCACTCAGTGTTGTCTACGGTGATGCTGAAGTTGGAAGTGCACTGATTACATCTGATATCCCACGCGTTATCTCTTTTACCGGAAGTGTGCCAGTTGGTAACATAATCACAAAAAATGCAGGGATTAAAAAAGTGGGCTTAGAGCTTGGTGGTAATGCTGCTACATTTATTGAAAAATCAGCAGATTTAACACACGCAGCAACCAAATGTGCTCTTGGTGCATTTGTAAACTCTGGTCAAGTGTGTATTAGTTTACAACGCATCTATGTGGAAGCTGATATTTATGACGAGTTTGCAGAACTGATGGCACATGAAACAAAAAAACTTAAAGTTGGAAGTCCATACGATAATGAGACATTTATGGGACCTCTTATTGATGATGAAGCATGTGCACGAGCTATGCACTGGGTAGATTCTGCCATTAAAGAGGGAGCTATTCCACTGTTAGTACCACAAATAGAAGGAAGAATTTTCCATCCGTGTGTAATGGCAAATGTGCGTGATGATATGGCTATAGTATGTGAAGAGGTGTTTGCACCTATTGTTTCATTAGTAAAAGTGGATAGTTTTGATGATGCTATAGAGCGTATGAATAACTCTCCTTACGGATTACAATTTTCAGTATTTACTAATGACTTGCGTATGATGAACCGTGCAGTTGATGAGCTAGAAGCTGGGGGGATAGTTATTAATGATATGCCAACACTGCGTTTTGATATTCAGCCATACGGTGGTGTAAAACTCTCAGGTGTTGGACGTGAGGGTCCTAAGTTTGCCATTGAAGAGATGACGGAGATCAAAAGCGTTGTTATCTGCTAAGAAAAAGGTGATTATCTCTGCGTGTATCCTAGGGGAGTATTGTCGTTATGATGGTAAAACAAAAGAGCTACCAAATGTAGCAAAGGCGTATGAGGGGTGGGAGATTATCCCATTTTGTCCTGAAGCTCCTGTTTTTGGAACACCAAGAGAGCGAATTAATGTAGTTAAGGTGGATAATGAGTATCGCATTATCACAGATGAGAGTTGCGTTGATGTTACACAAAAACTACAAAATGAGATAGAACGTTTTTGTGCAAAATATCCCCACACAGATGCTATTGTACTAAAAGCAAAATCTCCATCTTGTGGTTATGGCACAACACCTATTTTAGATCAACAGAAAAATATTGTTGAATATAAAAATGGTATAGGTGCTACGATGTTAGAAAAATTTTACAAGGGTGTCAAGATCCTTGATGAGAGCAGATTTTAAAAAAGATCATGTTGTAAACGATTAAATGCACTGTCAATATCATCACTGTTTGCTCGATGATCAAGATCTTTATAATAGCTGTAGATGATAGCTCCATCATAGTATATATCCAAACGGATAAACCCTGATGGAAAATTGCTTAGTGCTTTTTTGTCGGCATTGTAGTGTGAGTTACACACAATATTGCTTTTACGTGCTATTTGAAGTTTATAGGGGCATTGTTGGTCGAAGTTATACTGTTTTAGTATAAGAGTATATAGCTCTTTATCAGCTGTGTGTTCGAGTGCCAAACATGGCAATTTTTTAGTTGTATGATTGATAACAGTAGCATTGTCACTGCAACCAGCTAAAATAAATAGTATGAGTGTAAGAGATGTAAAAAGTTGATTAGTGTTCATAATATTGTTTCGCAATCTCTTCGATGGGTTGAGGTTTTGCAAAGTAGTATCCTTGAAAGTAGTAACATTGAAGCTGTAGTAATGCTTCATAGATCTCTTTACTCTCTACCCCTTCAGCGATCACTTCAAATCCAAATGTTTTTCCCAGCTTGATTACAGTTTCGATAATAGCAAAATCTCTTTTATCTTCTAACATATTCATAACAAAATTTTGATCAATTTTTACTTGATTGAGTGGGAGTGTCTTAAGGTACTGAAGGGAAGAATATCCTGTGCCAAAATCATCTAGTGAGAGTTGAATACCCATAGAACGGATATGATTCATCTTTTGTGTAACAGATTCTATATCTGTTACAAGCAATGATTCTGTGAGTTCTATTTTCAGGTTGTTTCTGTGGAAATTATAGCGTTGTATTACAGCTTCAAGTTTTTCAATAAAGGTGTCTGCTTGAAACTGTTTTGCACTGATATTGAGTGCTAATATCCAGTTGCGTGTTAGTAGATTGTTATTCCATTGTTCAAGTTGTTTACACCCTTGATCTAAAACAAAGTCACCTATATCTATAATAAGACCTGTTTTTTCAGCTAAAGGGATAAACAGATCTGGTGCAATAAGACCTTTTTTAGGGTGTTTCCAGCGAATTAGTGCCTCTGCACCATAAATATTTTTTTCTTTATCAAATTGTAGTTGATAGTATAATACAAGTTCACCTTTTTTAAGTGCATAGATCAAATCAGTATGAAGATTAAAATAGTGCGTCATCTCTTTTTCTATAGCAATATCAAAGAAGGCAAACTCTTTATCCTCTTTTTTCGCTTTTGAAAGTGCTGAATCTGCTTTTGTCAAGATTGTATCAGCGAAATGATCTTTATTGCTGTAGATCTCAATACCCATGTAAATGTTTATATGAATATGTTGCTGATTGATGATAAAAACTTTTTTTACAAGTGCTAAAACCTCTTGAACAAGCTCTTGTGTGAGAATTTGGGCATGCTGTTTTGAATGTGCAATGTTTCGTGAACATATGATAAACTCATCTAATCCTATCTTTGCAATAGTCTTAGTATTTGCAAAATAGTTTTTGAGTCGTTGAGCTAGCTCTGCAAGTAAAAGATCACCTGTATTGTAGCCATACTGGTCATTAATAAGTTTAAAATCACGTATATTAAAACAGATGATAGAACCAAAATATCTGTGCTCTAAAGAGTTAAGATAGCTTTGAAAGCGTTGTAAAAAAAGTTGTTTATTTGGTAGTCCTGTTAACATATCATACTGTTTTAAAAAGTTACTCTCTTGTTGTGCTTTTTTTTGTTCGTTTTGTGCATGTTCGATACGATCGAGCATATCGTTTGTATATGTATATAACAGTGCATATTCATTGGTCTCATTTGTTGAAACACGTTTGTTTAGTGTTGTTGCTTTAACAGATTGTAAAAATTCTATAAGTGTTAAAAGAGGTTCTGTAAAATGTCGAGCAAAGTGTGTTGCTAAAAGATATGAGATAAAGAGTAAAAAAAGGTAACTGGCAAAAATAAGAAAAAAATCTCTTTTAAAGAGTTGTATATAAGAGATTGTTTGGAGTGTAAAGGTGATCGTTCCTAGTTTACGTTCACTATAGCTTGCATCAATAGTGTATGAAAATGTATCATATTGTGTTGTATCATTTTTTTCTTGTGCTTCATATTTGTAGATAGGTTTTTTATCTATATTGTAAATAACAACTTTTTTAACAGGTGTAAAAGATGAAAGTGCAGAGGTAAGATCAGATGCACTGTGAAGATTGTCTAAGAGTATAAGTTTTGCGATATCTTGCGCAAGTGTTTGACTGAGCTCTTTTGCTAAAGTGATATTTTGCTGTTTTTGAGAATGAATATACCAATTTACAAAAAGGGTATATCCGATAAACGATACGATCGATGTTGCAAGTACAATGATCCATGAGAGTTTTTTACGTATTGATGATTGTATCTGCATATTATTCTCTTTGAGGTTTTTCTATAGGGAGATTAAAATCATTGCCCCATTCAAGCCAAGATCCATCATAAACTGATACATCATAACCAAGTTGCTGTAAGACCAAAAAGTTTAGTGCTGCATCTGCTCCATCTTCACAATACAAAATAACTGGTTTATCCTTTGGTAATTTAGTATAGAGTTTTTGTAGTTTTTGCATCGTTTTCATTTTTGACGAACCATCAACTTGTACATAGTTTGATGATCCTGGATAATTGAGTGCAGAGGGGATATGACCAAACCGTTTTGCATGTGATTTTTCCCCTATATAAAACTCTGGTGGACGCCCATCGATAATGGTATCTTTATGTAAAGAGAGTGCTACATCGAGCTTGGTTTTGAGGATGCTACTGTCTACTTTTGGGATAAAGTGCGTTTTGCGTGGTATATAGGTTTGTTTTGATATAGGTAAAGATTTTTCTATTTGTGGTCCATATCCAACTTCTAAAAGTCCTACTTGTTGATGTCCTAAAACTTTAGCTATCCAGTAAAAACGTGCAGCCCAGATTGGTTGATTGTTCCCATAAACAACAATAAGACTTGTATCATCTATCCCTGCATCGCTAAATGTTTTTTGTAAAAAACTTAATTTTGGAAGTGCATAGTGATGTTTTGTGTCAAAAAGGTATTCAAATGCAGGAAGATTGACTGCGTGTTTGATATGTCCTTGAGCAAAAATATCTTTTTTCCGTACATCTATAATCACAAGCTTCGGATCATTAATATGTTCTTTTAACCAAGCAACAGGGACTATTGCAGGTATATTTGATTCTATAGCAAAAAGTAGTTGGTGAAAAAAAAGTACTAAAAAAATATAACGCAAATCAATCCCCTTTTTAAACAATATATAACATCTTACTGTTATTAAACTTAAAAAAAGTTCTTAATTTTGTTTTTTTTAATAAATATTAGATTTAAGTGTGATAATTTCGCTCAGATTATGAACATATGTCAGAAAAATAAGGTATTTTTATGTCAAAAACACAAGATAAGATTCAAGTATATACGATATCACTTGCTCATATGGCACACGATATTTTTTCCTCTTTTTTAGCCCCGATTCTTCCATTGTTAATTGATAAACTTGGGATGAGTCTTGCAATGAGTGCATTTTTAGATATTGCTAGAAAACTTCCATCACTATTTAATCCTTTTTTTGGGCTTTTGGCTGAACGTAGTGATGCTCGATATTTTGTTATTATCTCTCCTGCACTTACAGCATTGAGTATGTCCTTGTTGGGTGTAGCTGATTCGTATGTGATGTTGTTGATTTTGTTGTTTGTTTCAGGAATCAGTTCTACCTTGTTTCATATCCCATCACCAGGTATTATTAAAGCATCATCACAAGGGCAGATTGGTCGTGGAATGAGTTTTTATATGGTTGGTGGTGAGTTGGCTCGTACTATAGGGCCACTTTTGATTACAGGAGCTGTTAGTTTATGGGGTTTAGAGGGGACATGGAGATTAATCCCTTTTGGATTTATTGCATCTGTAATACTCTACTTTCGACTTAAAAATTTTACATTTACACAAAAACGCTTTACAAAACAAAGAGAAAAAGGTGATGCCTTAGCAGAGGTGCGACGCTTTTTACCACTTTTTAGTGTGATGAGTGGTTTTATCTTTTTTCAATCAGCCATGAAACTCTCGCTCACTTTGTATTTGGCTGTTTATCTTACACAACAGGGCTTTAGTTTGTGGTATGCAACAACGGCATTGTCTGTTTTACAATTTTTTGGTGTACTTGGAACATTTTTATCTGGAAATATTTCTGATAAAATTGGAAGAGAAAAAACATTGCTTATCATGTCAAGTGGTGCAGCAATAAGTATGAGCCTTTTTTTAGGGGTGGATACCATCTTTGCACTTTTTGTCCTTTTAGCATTTTTGGGGATCTTTATGTTCGCAAATGGTCCTATTATGCTCTCTATCATCCATGAGCTTGATACTGCTATGCCAACGTATATCAATAGTATTTATATGACAATAAATTTTAGTATAGGTTCTCTTATGGTTATGGCTATGGGGTTTTTTGGTGATACTCTTGGACTGGAGACAACATACACAATAGCTGCTTGTTTAGCGTATGTTGCAGTAGGGTTTGCTATAGTACTTCCAAAGGTGATGAAAAAATCTTGACTTATGAACATATGTGCGTTATAATCGCTCTATGGATTCAATAAATATAGTATCAATTATCACAATAGCATTTTTAGGTTCATTTGGACATTGTATGGGGATGTGTGGTGGTATCGTTATCGCATATACTTCAACTAAAGTTGATGATAAGTGGAGTCGATATAAACAATCTTTGGCTCATCTGCTTTATTCAGCTGGTCGTATTACTACATATACACTGCTTGGTGCACTTTTTGGTGCGCTAGGTGGTGTTGCAACATTTAATAATCTAACAAATGGCGTATTATTGATTGTAGCTGGTGTTTTTATGGTTTTAGCAGGATTGTCACTTTCTGGAAAAGTACGATTTTTAACCCTTATAGAACATTCACTTGGGCAAAAAAGTTGGTATAAAGATCTTTTTAAAGATCTGTTACAAACACAAACACTTGTAAGCTTTTATCTTTTAGGATTGTTAAATGGACTCTTGCCATGTGGTCTTGTATACTTTTTTGCTATTACAGCAGCAAGTACAGCAAGTCCACTCTATGGAGCATTGGTTATGTTTATATTTGGTATTAGTACAACTCCTGCACTATTCTCTTTAGGATTTTTTATAGGGTTGTATAAAAATTCACGTTTTAGAAATATTATGATGGGTATAGCAGCATTAAGTGTAGTGATTTATGGTGTGCTCACGATTAAAAATGGATACTACTATATAAAATATCCCCAAAAAACTGTGAGTGCTTGTTGTGAATTTGATCCTAACAAGATTGACGATAAAGGAGAAAAAAGATGAAAATAGTAGTAGCAGTCGATGAAGATAAACAAACAATAGTAAAAAGAACAGGACAAAGTGCATATTTTGCGATCTATGAAGATGATAAACTTGTAGAACTTGTACCAAATAAACATCATGATGGTGGGCATCATGCACATCGCCATAATGAGCATCACGATCATTCAGGATTGAGCCATGAAGAGCATACTAACTCCCATAGAAAAGATGTTGAAGCACTCAAAGGGTGTGATATTATTTTGGTTCAGGCTGTTGGTGAAAATATGAAAGAAGCACTTGAATCTGTTGGTCTTAAAGTAAAAAAGATTCGCAAAAAGCATGGTGCAACAGCACAAGAGGTTATTAAAAACTTTTTAGAAGGAAATATTTCATGAAAAAGCAAACACTTCTTGTAAGCCTTCTGGCATTAGTGGTGTTTTCAGGGTGTAAAGAGGAACATAAAATAGCGCTTGATGGTCAAAAGCTTTTGGAACAAAAATGTTCTGCGTGTCATAACCTGGATCTACCACCAAAGACATACGCAGATGAAAAAGCACCCCCTATGATGGCTGTAGCATTCCATATTAAAGATTTTATACACGCAACAAATGAGAGTGAAAAGATCCCAAAAGCGATCGATTTTGTCAAAGATTATGTTGTAAATCCAAGTGCATCAAAATCGTTTTGCGATAAGAAAAGTTTACAAACATATGGTGTTATGCCATCACAAAAAGGCAAAGTTACACAAGATGAGCTTCAAGCTATCGCTGAATATATGTTTGAACATTACACTGTTAAAAACCTAACAGAAGCACAAGCGCAACAAAACAAACTTGCGAAGATGGCTCCGGGTGAGCGTTTGGTATTAAAGTACAAATGTGTAGGGTGTCACAAAGTGGATAAAGATCTTGTTGGACCATCATTTTCTCATATTGCAAAACGGTATGGATCAAACACGCAAGAGATGCTAGAGAGTATCACAAACGGATCAAAAGGAAAATGGAAAATGATGCACAATCGCATCATGCCAGCATTTGCAAATATTCCACAAAATCAAAAAGAGACAATGGTCTCATGGATACAAAAGCAGTAGTTATGCGTGGTAGAAAAAAGATAGACAGAACCATCGAAGCAGATCATAGTGGTGTATGTTTTAAGCCTTGTGGTGTCAAGAGACATGCGTTGCAAAAGGTGTATCTTTTAGAAGATGAGATGGAAGCGTTACGTTTGGCTGATTTTGAAGGGTTGTATCAACAAGAGTGTGCAGATAAGATGGGTATCTCTCGTACAACATTTTCACGCCTTGTTGAGAGTGCACGTAAAAAAACTGCCGATGCACTGCTACATACAAAAGCACTAAATATCAAGGTGTACAATGAAGAATAGTAGTAGTTTAGAGATCCTTTTTGATAACTATAGTGTTTGTAATGAGTGTCAATCTCTTTGGGGATTTAGTGGATACTTGCCTGAGTATAAACTCCTTTTTGATACAGGAAGTAATGGAAGAGTGTTACTTAAAAATATGGAACAATTAGGGGTAGATATACAAGCAGTAGAGTATCTTTTTATTACCCATTCCCATTGGGATCATATAGGTGGTCTTGATTCTGTTATTGAACTTAATCCAAATATTACTATTTTTGCTCCATCCTCACTTTCAAAACACCTTTTACGTGATCTCAAATCTATGGTTCACGAGGTAGTTATATGTGGAAAAAAACCACAATATCTTTTTGCAAATCTTCATACAACAGGGTTATTGGGTACACAGATGCCAGAACACTCTTTATGTATAGAGCATGAAAAGAGTATTGATATTATTACTGGATGTGGACATTTTGGGATAGAAAATATTGCACAAAAAGCGCAAGAGTATCTTGGTAAAAGGGTACAGGGTGTTTATGGAGGATTTCATCTTATGTATGAAGATGAACAAAAAATTCTCAAGACTATTGCGTGTTTAAAAGAATTAGGTGTAGAGTATGCACACGCAACCCACTGTAGTGGGGATCGTGCGATAGAGCTTTTTGAACAACACTTTAGAAAAGATTCGCACTAATAAGGAAGTGGATAAGTAGCTTAATTGCAAGTGCGTACAAGATCAGCGCCATCAATTTTTTGATTTGCCCTTGGTCGAGTTTAAAGTGCATCATATAGTTTCCAATATAGCCACCAATAATTGCACTTAGGGCAACACACCCTAAAAGGTAGTAGTCAAGTTCTACATAAGAAGCATAAGTGAAAAAAGATCCTAGTGCTGAAAAAGGGACAACAAAACTAACAGCAACAGCTACTTTTTTAGGTTCAAACCCTAAAAGTGCCAAAAGTGGGATAAGGATATTACCCCCTCCAACACCAAGCAATCCTGCTAAAAAGCCAACGACACCACCAACAACAAATAAAACTGCGTGTGACTGTAGATGAAACAGAGCTTTTTTCTTTCCAAACATCATCATAGTGGCGCTGTAAAAAAGCATAAGCATAAAGAAAAACTTCACGATCTCTTCGTTGATAAAGCTACTACTGTATGCTCCAAGTGGTGCAAATAAAAGCATCATAGAAGCAATAGGAAATACAAACTTGTACTCAACAGCTTTACGTTTGATATTCATAATGCTTGAGGTGATAGTTGTAGATGCACCAGCAAACAAACCAATAGCTTTGGCTACAGTAAAATCAATTCCCAAAAAGTTTAAGATAGGGATAAGTGCAACACCACTTCCTGCTCCACCCATTGAAAATAAGATAGAGAGCAAGAGTGTAAGGGTTGAATAAAGAAGATAATCGTTCATTATGGTATAGATGGTGGTGTGATTTTTTTACCTAAAAGGGCATAACTTTTGCCAACACGTGCAAGAGGTTCATACTCCAGAGTTATTCTCTTATCATCACTAATAATTGCATCATCAATATATTGGTGATGGATCTTTACAACAAGAGGGATTGTTTTAGAACCTTTAAGATCAATCTCTTGATAAAGGGTGCAAAAAAAGGCACTTGCAACCCCTTGTACAATTGGTGGAAAGTCATCGCGAATCTGTTGTAGAGGGATAGAAAACTCTTGAGCTTCACTTATGTTTTTTCCAAGCTCTTTAGAGCTAAAGTGCATCTGATCGAGTTGTGCTTCACCCACCATACAAATGGTACATTTACCCCTTTGACGGAGATTTTTTAGGGTATCTTTTTCACTACCATCACTTTTGTGTCCAACACTAACAACCATAGTAGGTGGCTCGGAACTTAGCCCCATAAAGTAGCTAAAAGGTGCTATGTTGTATGAGTTGTCTTCATTGTATGTAATAACCCACGCAATAGGGCGTGGAATGATAGTTTGTGCCATCAGTTGGTATTTTTGTGTGAGTTCTTTATCAGAGTAATCTACAAGCATGCTAGAGTCCTACCATATGTTTGATATTTTCAATCATCCCCTCTTTTTGAGGTGCATCATTTTTTTCTTCGCTAGAGTGATCTGTTTTTGTATACGCATCTTCAGGCATTTGATTTTGAGGTGTTCCATCAACATTAATAACTTCAAGTTCAGGATGGATCAGTTCACGCAGTTTTTTTTGAACGACCATTTTTGTTGTCATAAGGCTCATAGAACATCCTCCACATGCACCAATGAGTTTAATATAAACTACTCCATCTTTTACGCCAAGAAGTTCAATGCCACCACCATGAGAATTGACATACTCACTCACTTTAGGTAAGTAGTTGGCTATTGCTTCATATAAGTCTTCATCTAAAAATTGCATAATATCCCTTTATAATAATGATAAAAGTATACTATAGCTAGTTAAATAGTTCTTAACATTGAAACGCTATAAGGGTAATATCATCATTTTGTTCATTTTCCCCTTGATAGTGTTTAAAATGATGAAGAAAATAGCTCTTTTGTTTCTTAAGTGGTATTTGTGTAGCTTCTTGAATAAGGTTTATAAATGCTTTTTTCCCCATACTAAACCCTTTTAATCCACCTGTTTGATCGTAAAATCCATCAGTAGAGATATAAAATGTATGGTCTTGAAGTGTAAGTGTATGGTTGTTAAATGTATAATCATCTGGTGATCTTTTATATCCAAGGGATGTACGATTTGGTTTTATATGTTGTACATGATTGTCTTTTGTATAAAATAAAGGGATATTTGCACCTGCATAAATAAGTGTGTTTTGCTCTTTATCTACAAGTATAACAGCAGCATCAAACCCTACATTTGCATTTGTATTTGTTGTTGTTAGTAACTTTTTAAAGGCTTTATTTGCGAAGTGTAAAATGTTACTTGGTGTTAATGGTGTAGTGGTTTTTTCTATGAACAATTGTTCTTGGATAGCTTTAAGCAACATTGTAACAAATGCTCCAGAAACCCCATGACCAGTACAGTCTGCGACAAATATAATCGCTTTGTTTTCATCGATTTGTTCAAAAAAGTATATATCACCACCAACAATATCTTTTGGCTGATAGATGATACAATAATCGCTAAAAAATTTTTTGAGATCTTGCTCTTGAGGCAATATCGCACTTTGTATCATCGAAGCATAGTTAATATTATCGTACATTTTTTTATTGATATGAGCGAGTTCTTGTGTTCTTTGTTGCACTTTTTCTTCAAGATGCTCATTAAGCTCTTTGAGTTGTGCTGTCCTTTTATTGACTAGATGTCCTAAACGTTTATTGACAAGATAAAAGATAAATAATGCGATTAGAGCAATACCTATAACACTAAAAAGAAGTTTATAGTTTATCTCTTTTTTTACTGTAATTGATGTCCATTTGTGATAAATATCACTAAACTCTTTTGGTGTAATTTGTTCAAGTGCTTTATCTACTAAGGTGATTACTTCTGGTTCAACATCTTGTAAAAAAGCTATTTTAAGGTGAAACATATAGTCTAAAATAGTGTAAATTTGAGCATTACTAAATCCCATTATATTAATATAGTAGTTTGCACTAATACCATTGATACCAAAAAAATCTATATCTCCATTTTCAAGTGCTTGAAATCCATCTTGAACATTTTTATAGAGTATGTATTGGGCATGTGGGTAGTGTTTTTTGATCCATTCTCCAAGAGAATTGCCACGAACTATACCTATTTTCATTCCATCAAAATTCTCATTTAAAACTATCGATTTATCTTTTCGTGCAACAAGAACAGCAGGATAGGAGTAAAGGTTTTTCTTTGTGAAGATTAAGTATTTTTTTCGTTGTTCGGTTGGAGGGACAGCACTGACCATGTCTACTTTATGTGTTTTAAGCAGTTGTACAGATTCATTCCAAGTTTTCGTTGCAACTGGAGTAAAGGTAAGGTGTGATTTGGAAGCAACAAGGCTGAGTAAATCTGCAATGATCCCCATATGTGTATGGCTCATAGGATCTTGATATTCAAAAGGTTTCCAATCAGGATCATATACGTAATGGAAGATACGTTTTTTTAGAAATATTGCATTATCATAGTATCGCATATGCTCATCTAAAATCCAGTCAGATTCTATCTTTTTAAGCTCTTTGAGTGTGAGCTTTTCAAACCCTTCATTAAAAATATTTGTTATGTGTTTATCATAAGAGATCGCTTGAATATCCGATACTTTTGAGAGTAATGTTGATTCTTTTATTAGATGGTTTAACCTATTTTTAATTGCATAATAGGATATAGCAAGAGTATCATCGTAAATAGCATCTACCTTTTTGTTGATAAGTGCATTAAGAAGTTGCGTATAAGTAGCATATGATATGATAGTAGCCTTTGGTAGTTCTTTTTGTAAAGATGTTTTATAGTCATCTCCAATAATACCAATCGAAGTGATCTTATTATGAAATGTTTTGAGGAAGTAAAGGGCTGTTTTTGTTTTGTAAAAAGTATTGCTTGCAACCATCCATTTTTGGTATGGTAATGTTCCTAAGAAAAATTCTACCTCATGTGTTTTTACTTTATTGAGTGCATCATCCCAGTTTTTTGCTTTTATAAAAGTTACCGTATGGTTATTTTTTTTTGCCCAAAGTTTCCATATATCGATCAACAGTCCATATGCTTTATCCTCTACAGTATAAGAAAATGGAGCATAGTCTGGATCATACGAAACTTTAAATTCTTGTGCTGTTAGGATAAAAGGGATAAGGAGAAAAAAAAGTAAACGCATAAAAAGAATTAAATATGAGCACAAATAGTATATTTGAAGTTAGTTGTACTTACAGCTTCAAATGTATATTCAACTTTGTTTGCTTTTTTTGCGATCTCTAAAAGACCAAGCCCACCACCTTTTTCATGTTTGTTTTTTCCACTGCGACGTACATCTTTGTATCGTTGCTTAATCTGCTCTTGTGTTGCAGAAGTGATAAACTCCAAATGCTCTTGCATCTGTTCTTTGTCAGATGTTGAGATGATATTGTGACTACAGACAAAATATTTGTCATCTTTTTTCCCAACATAGATAATCCCTTTGGGATCAAACATATCAGAAGATTTGAGTTTTTTTGAATAGTTCATAATATTTTGTGCTAATTCTATAAATACAACAAAAATATTGTTTGAGATTTTCATAGAGAGTTCAGAGTCTTCAACCTCTTTTTCAAGTGCATTGGTCATCCCTGCAATGAGTGATTGGGTAAACGTACCTCCATAGGTTAAAAAAATGATGTTATTCTCTTCTAAAATCGATTCAATTCTGTGTAACTCAACCATGGATTACCCCCCCCCTATTTGAGATTTTGTATTGTAATGAAAAACAAATTTAGCACCATCTTGATAGTTGTGAGCTCTTAAGATACCATTATGCTTTTTAGCAATTTGTTGAGACATATACAAACCAATTCCAGTGCCTTCATTTTTCTTTGTAGAAGTGTGCATATCAAAGAGTGTATCAAGTACTGATTCATCTATACCACCAGCGTTGTCACGGTATTCAAGAATATGGCGTGTTGCATCGATAGTGATGTACACTTTTCTCTCTTTGATTTTATTTGCTATAAAAGCATATTTAGAGTTATTGATAAAGTTAAGGAGAATATGTTTAAACTCATGCACATTGCCAACAATGCTGAAATCTTTTTCTGTATCAAGTATCACTTCTATAGAGTATTTTTGTAACTCATCAGCGACAAGAGAGAGAACACTTTCAACTGCTTCAGTAAGTAAAAATGGTTTTTGTTCATCAACAGGACGGAAAAATGTACGAAAATTGCGTAGTGTATCAAGTAGATGATTCATCTGCTCTGAGAGCATCCCTTTGTAGGAATCTACCCGTTTTTCATCGATACCATTGTTTTTCTTGGCATCAAGATGTAAAAGTTCTGTTTGCATCCATATAATGTTGAGTGGTTGCATCCACTGGTGTGCAACAGCATCAATCATCTCTGCCAATGCAGCTAAACGAGAGCGTTCAAGCAGTAACTCTTCTTGTTCTTTTCTTTTTTTGATCTCATCTTGAACTTTTTCTTCAAGTGTTTTCTTATACGTATCAAGCTCTTCATGAAGTTCTAAAATAGCTTTTTGTTGCGTGTCAGAGAGTTTAACAATCTTGTTGAGGCGTTGATCTTTTTTTTCATAAAGATCAGAAAGAATCTGTATCTCTTTTTTGAGTTCTTGACACTCTTCATCATCAATTTTTTCAAGGCGATTGAGAATCTGTTGAAATTTTTTATTGTATCTCATGATTTTACCTTACTTTTGTACCAGTTGAAAGTTTAAATCACTGAAATCTTCTATAAATTCTTCTCCAGCTTCTAAAGCACTTTCGTTTTCGGCATCATAGATCCAATTAATAGTAATATCAGTGTGATCTTTAGACTCTTCTAAAAGATCAAAGAGATCAAAAAAGAGTTTTGAACTGCTTGAATTAAAATAAATAATTTCCATATTTATAGTTGTTTTTGGTTGTGGGCTTTTGAGATAGTTTTCGATCCACTCCATTACAGGTTGATAAAATTCAAAGCTGTTTTCAGGGTATGATTTCCCTCGTATTTCAATTAGCCCTTGTGATTCATCCATGAGTATTGAAGGGGTATAGCGTGTCGCTTCTTTTTGTAACATGTTCATAATAAATTTCCTAAAGTTGGTGAGTTTTACAACTCAAATATGAAAAATTATACCACTTATTTGTGAAAAAATAGTGAAAAAAGTATTAAAATGTAAAAATTTTAGGTGTAAAAAATCCTTACATGTAGGGCATTAGAGGCTTTTTAGTGATTTAATGAGCTTAAGTTTAAGGAAATTTTTAATAATGTTGTTTTTTCTATTAAAATTAAGCGAAACTTTAACATTTTTTTAGCACAATAATCGCATGTTTTATAAAATGAGATTCTTTTCGGGTATTTTTATGATACTTTTCTCGGTACAACTCTTAGAAGCAAATCAACATTACACAGGGGAATACCTTGCCAAAAAAATGGGTGTTAATGCTGGTAGTAAAGCGATCATGCAATGGGAGAGAGTGTTTAAAAGTAAACGAAAAATGAAACGGTACAAATTTGACCAACTATCAACACAAGAACAAGAGATTTTGAAAAACTACTTGATTAATCATGCGATCGATTCAGATCACCCTACAGTAGCTGGAGTATAAATGAAGCACTACACAACACTTTTAGCATCTTTATGTATTACATCAACACTTTTTGGTGCAGTTGCAACAGATGAAAAGATTGATAAATTAACCCAAGAGGTTCAAGAACTTAAAAAAGAGCTCTCAGCACTAAAAGAGCAACAACAAAACGATATAGATGATCTGTATGACTTTACAGAGAGTGTGGAGACCCGTATCTTAGAAGATAAGATTAAATTTTCACTTGGATTGAAATTTGGTGATGATTTTATTACAAAACACTATCTCAATGGTGTAACTGTCCACTCTAACAACCTTTTAAATACAAAATTTATGCTTGGAATGTATGCAAAGATCACTGAGGATTTGAACTTTCATGGGCGTTTATCGATGTATAAATATTGGGGTAGTTCTCGTGTGCATTCATATAGCTATTTTGACAATATGCAAGGGCGTGTTCCCTCAAGTAGTGGTTTGTATGTAGAGCGTGCGTATATTAACTGGTTTATCGTGCAAGATGCGATGATCCCTGTTGCTTTGACTATTGGTCGTCAGCCTAGTTCAGATGGTCCAAGTCATCAGTTTAAAGATAATCTTCAAAGAAAAGCTACATACTCAGCATTGTTGTATGATGGAGCAGCTGATGGTGCTGTATTGACATTAAACCTTTCAAAAGTGTTACTGGACAAAACATATATGCGTTTGGGGTACTCAAAAGGGTTTGGATATGTTAATAGCGATCAGTATGTAGGTAATGCGTATATAGGTGCATCAAATAGTGATATAAAAGATACGAATCTTTATGGAGTGTTTTTTGATACAGCACTTCCAAATGTTGAGAACTCTTTGGTGCAATTGAGTTACTCACGCATGAATGATATTATCGCCAATCCTTTAGACATTAACTATACTAACAACCAAAACATTGGTGATATGGATCTTTTTGGTGTGATGGTAGAGGTAAGTGATTTTCAAGAGAGTGGCTTAGATCTTTTTGCACATTATGGATACAACAAAAGTCATCCAAATGGTGCTACATATGTAGATCCTGCTGGTAATGTAGTAGGGCTTTTAGGAGATGGGACACAAAGTAAATCAGGAAGTGCATACTGGCTTGGTGGACGTTACGCTTTAGATAAACAAGGGCAATATCGTATCGGTTTTGAATATAACCACGGAAGCCAAAACTGGGTAAGTTTAACTCAGGGTGCATACGATTTATATAATAAACTTGCAACTCGTGGGGATGTGTATGAAACATATATCAGTTACATACCAAATCGTTATCTCAATTTTCGTTTGGGATATTTGGATATAAACTATAAGTATCGTGGAAGTGGCTGGTTTATAGGAGATGCAACACCACTTGATGTTGCAGCAAGCTCTTCGTCAAATACACAATGTATCGTGGATAAACTCCATGCAATTTACCTTAAGATGAATGTGAACTACTAAGATGCAGTTTTTTAATAAGCTCACTATCGCAAAAAAGATATATCTCTCTTTTTATCTCTCTTTTGCTGTGATGGTTTTGCTTATTGCACAACCTTTCTCTTTGATTAATGATATAGACGCTACATATAAACAACAAATTACTACATATAAGCAGATTCAAATATATATTCATATTATCAATGATAATTTACGTAAAATAGGGAGTTATGGTGTCGAAAATGCATTAACAGAAGATGATGCAAAAGCGATTAAAATGATCAAAAATAGTTATGATATAGTGCAAAATACATTTAAACAACTTCATAAAGAGCTTAGTATCTATAAAAGTGAAGAGATCCATACCCTTTTAAATAATATACAAAACAGAATGGTGGGATATCGATCTATTGCATTAAGTGTTAAAGATGAGATGAAGGAGGATCAAGAGGATGGGATCTATGCTATTTTAGCACTTTCCCAAGCTCGAGATAAGATCTCATATGAACTTAACAAACTCTTGAAGAAGATCCAACAGGCATATCAAAAACAAACACAAGTGATGCAAGAACAGATGAAGAGTACTCTTTATTGGAAAATTGCTCTTACTTTTGTTATGTTGATTTTTATTTTTGCTCTTAACAAATTTGTAGCACGCAATATTTTAGGTGAACTACAAAAACTTTATATGTTAGTTGAGGGATTTTTTGACTTTTTAAATAAACGAACACGCAGTGTTACTCACATGACAATTGATTCTGATGATGAGATTGCACATGTAGCAAAACTGATCGATAAAAATATCTCTGTTGCAGAAGATCTTATTAAAGAGGAACGAGATAGAACTCGTGAGATCGAGATTCAAGTTGATCTTGCAACCAAAGAGATTCAAAAACTCAACAAAGAACTCCACTCAACACAAAAAGAGATTATCCATGTTATGGGTACGATCGCAGAGGAACATTCAAAAGAGACAGGGCTACATATTATTCGTGTGGCGAACTACTCATTTTTACTTGCAAAACTCTCAGGGATGGATCTTAAAGAGGCGATGCTCTTGCGAGATGTTTCACCAATGCATGATATTGGTAAGCTTGGTATTCCAGATGCTATTTTAAATAAACCAGGCCGTTTTACAGATGAAGAGTTTGAAAAAATGAAAGAACACGCAGAGATAGGTTACAATATGCTCAAACACTCAAAACGTGAACTTTTACAAGCAGCAGCTATCGTTGCACATGAGCACCATGAGCGTTGGGATGGGAAAGGGTATCCTCGAGGTCTCAAAGGTGAGCAGATCCATATTTATGGTCGTATAACAGCTATTGCTGATGTATTTGATGCTTTGGCATCTGATAGAGTATATAAAAAAGCATGGCCTTTAGAGAAGATATTAAAGATGTTTGAAGAGGAAAAAGGCAAGCAGTTTGATCCAAGACTTATGAAAATCTTTTTAGATAATATTGATAAATTTTTAGAATCAAAACGTGTTTTAGAGATGCGTGATAGATCAAAAAACAACAAAACAATACTCTCTTAAAATGCACTTATAGCCATTGAGGCTATAAGAGTTTTTTATGAGTGATCAGCTATATATTGTGCTCGTGCATCATCTCTTTGTGTAGCATCTTTATAAAGATATGAGTCAATAGGATTTATTACAATATTACCATCAGAATCTTGTACTTCTAAGCTGAAAATTTCACCCTCATATATATCTGAGTACTCTTTATATGTAATGGTGATTGTCATATTATCGCTACTATTGTGAAGAATGATAGTATCTAAATCACTTGAAACTTCATAAGTACCTCCTAACAAATATGTGTCATTTTCATTTGTAATAAGTGTACCTGTATATGTTCCATCTGTATTGAGACTCAATGAACCTACACTTCCATCAACATTGGCATAAAATCTTTCCCCTTCAAGAAAAAAGTTTTTTACTCCGTTTGTTGTAAAATATTCTATTGCTTCATCTTGAGTGAAGAATGCACGTTGCCCTTCAAAAAGTATATAACTACCATCTTCCCCTTGAACAAGTGAGAGTCTTTCTGTTTTACCAATATCTTCACTACTACAGCTGTCTGTCAAGGCAGTAAAATCAAAATGTGTATCATCTACAGGTGTAATAGATACTGAGCCACTACATGAACCACCGTTGATTTCAACCCATGTTGCTTCTGTAAAATCTTCATTAAATGTCATAGTTTCAAGTGTTTTAATTCTATTATATATTGTAGTGTAGAGAATTTTATTTTGAAGCAGTGTTGCCATCGATGATGTTGGCGTTGATATAGTACTTTTTGAAAGCTGCACAACTGTTGAGATATCATCATAAATGATTTCATCATCTTCTGATTCGTCATTATCTGGTGCACCTGTTTGATCTTCAGCAATAGTTGCTGAAATAAGAACATAATCAAGATCTAAAACATTTTGAGGTAGTGCACTAAGTGGAAGTTGCAATATTACAGTTGTACCTTCAACAAAGAGCGTATAATCTGTTACATTAACACCTTCAACCCATTCTCCATTTTCCCAATGCTCTTTTGTCATGTAATGTGTTCCATCACCAAGAAGTCCAAATTCATAATCAAATATTGAGATCCATAAAATATTATCAAAACCATTATGAGGTTGTGTTGCCAAAGCAGCTTGGATATCCCCTTTTGCATTAAGAGTAATGACGAGTTTATCATCTTCTACGTACGCTTGGAGTGTAGTAAGTTCAAAACCATCATGTGCAACATTACTCCCTTGTGTATCTGCATCACTGTCAACTTTGATAAAATCAGTAGGAATAGCACTTTGCATATACGCTTTTGCATCATCAAGTGTTTTGTATAGTACAACTGTTTCGTTAGGTGCATGTAGTGTGATTGTGGTATTGGTCTCATCACCTATTGCAAATGTCATAATTTTACCACTTTGAGCATCCGTTACAACAATGCTGCTACCGTTAATATCATAAGTAGATGGTGGATCTATTTCTTGTGAAATATACGATTTCCATTGAACCTTTTTTACATCATTATCTTGTGTAAAAGTGAGTGTTGAGAGATCTTTGTCCTCTACAATATAATAAGTTTTGCCATTAAGTAAAAAAGCAAGGTATGATTCTTCTGCTTGTTTATTAGCTGTAGCTTCATCTACAAGAGTTTTTCCTATTGTTTGTGCAACAACATTTGCAACAACTGTATCAAATGTAGCATCTCCTGGCTGGATATCTAGTTCATCAAATGCATCAAAATCTTCAGGTATTTCGATTGTCCCATCATCACTGTTTGCGTCAATAGTTTGGAGAATTTGACGTACATCCGTGACTGCTTCAGATGTAAGATTAAGATCAGCAATGCGAAGGCTTTGTGTTTGTCCACTTTGTGTAGAAGCCGAGCCTATGGTGTAGTTACCTATTTTAAATGTAACTGTATCATCTTTTAAACAAGTAAACTCCCCTTTTGCAGTTGTTTTTTTTACTTCTGTTGATGAGCTACAAAGATAGTTAAGTCCAGCAATAGGATCATCAACGATCACTTTTGTAACTGAATCTGAAGTTGGTGTAATTGTTTGTGTAGGTGTATCCCCTCCACCTCCACCACAGCCAATGAGCAATAGTGTAGCACTTGACACCATAAACGAGGTTAATGTTTTATTTTTCATAATTCATCCTTTTTGTATGATGAATAATTGTAGAATAAAAATGTCAATTTTTGTCAAAATCCTCTTGTAGCAGTGCATAGCCAACTTTACTATAGGTATGAATATTAAGATCAGGAAGTAGCTTTCTTAAAGAGTATACTAATGTTCTAAGTGAAGAGTTTGCAATGGGTTCATCTCCCCAAATCGATGCTTCAAGTTCATCAAAAGAGACAGTAGAATTGATATTTTTAATCAGTACAGTAAGAAGTTTTGTTTGGTTGGCATTAAGAGATATTGGAGTTCCATTTGCAAGCAGTGTTGCAGTTTTTTGAATGTAACTGTATTTATGATCAATTGGGATAGAGGTATGATTGTGTACTTGATTATTATGTTGTGTTAAGAAACGTTTATAGGCAATCCGTATTGTTGTTATAACATCTTGTGAGCTAAAAGGTTTAATAATAAAACCATAAGGGGAGAGTGATAAAACATCTTCGAGGGTTGCATCATCACTGTATGCAGAGATAAACACGATGGGGAGAGTATGGTTTGCAAGGATATTTTGTGCTAATGTGATGCCATCTATTGCACCATTGATATTTATATCCATTAAAATAAGATCAATATGGCGTGTTTGAATATACTCTTGAGCACTATGTGCATTATCAGAAGTATATATATGCTTTACTCCAGTAGCAAGGAGAATATCACGAATGTAATGTTGTGTAATTGCTTCATCTTCAACAACTAAAATGCTTTTTGGTATCACCATTATATCCCCTTGATTGTACAAAAGATTGTAACTTCAGTGCCATTTTTTGTAGAGATTTGTATTGGTGTTTCATGAAGGGTTGTACTAAGATTATTCATAAGGGTAATTCCAAGTGTATTGTATGTTTTTGTAGTGTCAAACCCTTTGCCTTCATCTCGAACACGCAATACACATCCATCATTATGATGGTGGAGCTGAACATAAATATCCCCTTGCGTGTTAGTATCATATGCATGTTCTATTGCATTACTGAGTGCTTCATTAAATACAAGAGCTAGATTGGTAGCTTGTTTCATATCAAGAATAATGGGTTGCATATCACTATGTATGATATGGTTGCTAAACGTTTGTGTTTGGTTGATAATCTCTTGGAGATACTGATCGATGTGAATATATTCATAATCGTGTTGTTTATAGAGATGTTCATGGATCAGTGCCATAGCTTTGAGTCTTTGTGTATGATTGGTAAAGATTTTTTGATATTTTGGATCTTCAAGTTTAAAGGATTGGGTTTCAAGTAAAGCCATAATGATTTGGATATTGTTTTTTACTCTATGGTGTACCTCTTTTAAAAGTACCTCTTTTTGTTCTAATGTTTTATTAAGGAGTTGTTCATAGTTGTTACGCTCTTTTTCAAGTGAATATAATAAAAATGAGATAGCAAGATACCCTAAAAAAAGTTGGAGTAAAAAATCTGGATTGTAAAGTGATTTTACAATGGATGTGACATCTAAGAGTGCACATATTAGGATTGCAAATGCTACAAGAGCATTGATAACTACACCTTTTTGTAAACCTAAAAAGAAAAAAGAGTATATAGGGAAGGTTGCCAACCAAAAGAGCGCAAAATAGTGGTTTTGACCAGGGATAATTAAAGAGCATATAAGTAAGAACGCTAAAGAACCTAAACTAAGATATGTTGATTGGATAAAAGTGATATGTTTTGGATATAAAAGATAGCTTAAAACAAATAAGAGTATAACGCTACCTTCAATATAGCTCATAAGGTAAAAATATTGTGTATAACTACTGTAAAGATCAAGAAGCAAAATAAAAGAAGCAAGTAGTTGCATTAGAGCTAAAAGAGTTGTTTGGAGCTGTTTTCTTGTATGTTTTGAGGATTCTTTTTTTAAAAGTAGATCAAGAAATTTCATAAGTTGAGTGTTGTCCTGATCTGCTTTGGCATATAATACCTGAACTGTTTAGGAAAAATGAAAAATTCTAAATTTCCCTTTGTGTATGCTATATCATTCCATGTTTCATGTTCAAATGATAATGCAACAACACCCATTGAGGGTATTTTAGCAATATGCTCTTTACTTAGTGTATTAACAAGCTCTGTAAGGTAAGGATGGTGTCCAATAATACAGATCTTTTCAATAGCATCATCTTGTAAAGAGATAATCTCTTGAATCTCTTTTGTTGAGGTAAGATAGAGGTTTTCAAGATATTCAATATGTCCTTGATACTCTAAAATTTCCATAAGTTTTGTTGTGCTTTGTTGTGCACGTAATGCACAGCTACTTAGTACCATGTCAGGTACGATATTTTGGAGTTTTAGATATGAACCAATTGTTTGAATATCTTTATACCCTTTTTTAGAAAGGGTACGCTCAAAATCACTTTCACCAACTGCAAAATTTTTTGCTTTTGCATGTCGTATAAAATAGAGTGTTTTCATACGATTAGATTGATGAGAGCTCATCAGAGATCATTTGTGAAGATTTATCCATCACCATTTTAGCAAGTGCAATATTTCCATCATCACGTAAAATACAAAAAATATCTATTTTTGAAAAACTGTCATCAGTATTTGCCCCAGCACTTTTCATTAAAAATACATGTCCATCTTCTGTTTTTGTTTCAAGAGAAGAGATATCACTAAAGCCAATATCAAGAGATGCTTCGTTAATAGAACGAAATGAATCATTAAAGATTGCAGAAGCATATCCTATATCTGTTCCTGTATTCTCTTCATCGATATAGAGTGTTTCACCAGAGTAGTTTAAAACAGCTGAACCTAAATAGCCATTTACACTGCGAAGTTTTTTCATTTTTGCATCAAAGTCTATCATTATTGTAATCCTTTACGTTTATTTATTGAGTTGTTTCATATAGTTATTAAATGCAGTTGTATCAGTGAGATTGTTTTTTTCTAAAAACTGATAAAATGCAGTACTTGAAGCTTCATCCCCTTGCTCCTTTTCGATCTTAAGCAGTTTTGCATAAAATGTTCCTATTTTCTCTTTTGCAGATGGAGTTACACAACGGCGTGTTGACATGTAGTTTCTAAAACTTCCATCGGGATTTTTTGCCATTTTTACATTTGCAAGTACCCAGTAATAACTTCCATCTGCACATAAATTTTTCACATATGCAAACACCTCTTTAGCCTCTTTTATATTTTTCCAAAGATATTCAAAAATAACTTTTGGCATATCAGGATGACGTAAAATAGCATGAGGCTGTTCAAGTAAACTTGCTTGTGAATAACCCGATATTTTAACAAATATTGGGTTTACATAGGTGATGTTACCCTCTGCATCCGATTTTGAGACAATTAGGTCTACACTTTTTACTTCATTTTCTATATCTGTTGGTTGAGGACGAGTCATCTTTGTTTCCTTTTTATAAATTTGTTAGAAGATTTGGTTGCATAAGCGCTTCACGAATCTGCTCTTTTTTAAATGGTTTTCCAATATGCATATCATATTGTTCCTTATCTGTTTTTAACCCATGACGTTCACCTGATGTTGATATGGCAAAGATAGGATTGAGTTGATTATCTTTTTCATATTCTCGTATACGTCGTACTACTTCATTTCCGTTCATAAATGGCATTTGGTTGTCGATATAAACTATATCAAAAGGGGTGTTTTGTTTGTGTGCTTCCATAAAAACATCAAGAGCTTCTTTCCCATTACGTGCCAATGTTGTTGTGCAGAATTCATTTTCTAAAATAGTTTCAATAAGCATAACACTGACTAAATCATCATCAACGATTAAAACCCGTGGTTCTTTTTGTGATTGGAGGAACTTATATGTTTTTCCTGCAATAAAACCATACTGTGAAACTACATCACATTCAAAACAGAGCTCATCTTTGTCAATAGATAAAAAATCCTCTTCAACAACAAGAATTTTCTTCCCTTTTGCTATGGCATCTT